>Ga0184612_10000349_pt1 | contig 21550 bp, 21 predicted proteins | sample PLM3_60_coex_FD_133163 | JGI IMG/M metagenome (GOLD analysis project Ga0184612, IMG submission 133163) | Groundwater sediment microbial communities from an aquifer in East River, Colorado, USA - PLM3_60_coex | ecosystem: Environmental > Terrestrial > Soil > Riparian zone | place: USA: East... | reverse complement strand
GACCCGGGCCCACGCGCCCGAGAGCAACCCGGCACCCTGACGGCGCGACGGCCGACCGTCTGGACCGGCGCCGGCGGAACGAGCGTCCGCGGGGCGAGTGACCCGTAGCCGTCGGAGCCGGACAGAGGCCGGCGACGGCCCGAGCGCGACTGCGACGGCCGATGCAGCAAGCAATGGACCCACCAGATCCGAAGCGGGCACGAGCCACCTCCGCGTGATCCGTCGCGTCGACCAGACTCACGGCGCTCCGGCCGCCGGCCCGTGGTCCCATGACGACGCCACCGCCGATCGAGCGAGCCGATCGATCCACCACAGGCCCGCACCGACCAGCGCCCCGGCCGCGCACAGGCAGGCCAGGCCGTAGGACGAGCCGGTGAGGAACTCCACCGGGGCGCCGCCCCCGCCGGAGAGCAACAGGAGCGTGCTGACCGGAAGAATGGCAAGGAGCCGCGACGTTGCGCGCACTATCGCCAACTGCGCGTCGGCCTCGCGGCGCGCAGCAGCCTCGGACCGCAGCGAGTCGGCCACAGCGACGAGGACCTGCGACAGCGCGGCGCCGGTCCGCTCCGACACGTCCCAGCCCGCGGCCACGGCATCGAGAGCAGCGGCACCGGGGCGCTGCGCCCCCTCGCGCAATGCCGCAACAATGTCGGCGCCCACGGCCGCGCCGCCAGCGGCATGCCCCAGCAGGTCCGGCCATTCGACCGACGCAGCCTCGAGGGCCTTACGCGGCGGGACACCGGCCCGCAGGTCAGCTGAGAGTGCGAGGCAGGCGTCGACCACGTCCGACTCCCGGCGCTGTCTCCGACGCGCCGCGGACCGACGCGCGCGGAGCCCGAACAGGAGAGCCAGCGCTCCCGCGACCACCACGCCCACGACGGGTCCAGCGAGGGCCGCTGCGCCGACGGCGGCCGCCAGGGCGGGGAGCGCCCGTATGCGCCCGAGCATCACCTCGCCGGCTGGCAGTCGGGCACCGCCGGGTCGGTTCCGGCGATCCTCGGCCGGGTCGCCCACCAGTGAGCCAGGGCCTCGGCCGCCGATGAGCCGCGATCGCAGCAAGTCTGGCCGACCGCCGGCCAACAGTGCCGCCGACAGCCCGGCAAGGGCGACCGCGAGCACCGTCATGCATCGCCTCGCCGTCGTGCGACGAGTGCTTCGAATGCCGTCGCGGCCGGGCCGGCATGAACCTCGCCGCCCCGAAGGACACGCATGGCCTGGACGCTCACCAGATCGCCTGTGCCCGATCTGGACAGGAGATTGACCTCCGCGAGCCGGCGCAGCCCGGCCGGCTCCCGGACGAGATGGAGGATGACGTCGAGCGCAGCGGCGGCCTGCGCGTGAACCGCCTCGCGACCGAGCCCCGCCGCCACACCCAGAGCCTCGAGTCGTGCCGGCACGTCGGCCGCGGAGTTGGCGTGCAGCGTGCCGCAACCACCGTCGTGGCCCGTATTCAGCGCGGCCAGCATGTCGACCACTTCGGCGCCACGGACCTCGCCGACCACGAGCCGGTCCGGCCGCATCCGCATTGCGTGCCGGACGAGGTCGTCGAGACCGACGCGCCCCGCACCCTCGACGTTCGGTGCCCGGGCCTCGAGCCTCACCACATGCGGGTGGTCGGGGCACAGCTCGCCCGAGTCCTCGACGAGGACGATGCGCTCGCTCGGTTCGACGAGGCCCAGCAGCGCGCCGAGCACGGTCGTCTTACCGCTACCGGTGCCACCCGTGACGAGGAATGCGAGCCGGGCACGAACCAGCGCGCAGAGCACCGGGGCCAACTCGGGCGGAACGCTGCCACAGGCCACGAGATCGTCCAGCCCGAACGTGCGGCGGGCCGGCACGCGAAACGAGACCAGCGTCCCGAAGGGGGAGATCGGCGGCAGTACGGCGTGCAGGCGGACTCCCCCGGGCAGGCGGGCGTCGACGTAGGGAACGGCCTCGTCGAGGCGACGGCCTGCGGCAGCGGCCAGCCGCTGGGCGAGCCTGCGGACGGCAGCTTCGTCGCGCAGCCGTACAGGTGAGCGCTCGAGGCCGCGGCCGCGGTCGACCCATACCGAGTCAGGGGCATTGACGAGCACGTCGGTCACGCCTGGCTCACGAAGCAGCGCGTCGAGCGGACCGGCCCCGGCGATCTCGGCACTCAGCAGCTCGGTCACCTCCAGGACGGCCGCGTCGCCGAGGACGGTGCCCTCGTTCCGCAGCGCGGCGGCCACCCGGGCCGGGCTCGGAACACCCGGCTCCATGGCCAGGGACGACCGCACCCGTTCGACCAGCCCCAGGTCGATGCCGGCGGCCGAGCTCATGCGGCACGAACCTGGCTGCCTGGCAGCAGGTCGTCGAGCAACCGCGAACACGCCGCGGCCAGCGGACCCCGGCCCGACCGGCCGGGCGGCTCGCCACGCTCGAGAGCCTCGTCCAGCCGCGGCTCGGGGTCCATCTCGACTGCCAACGGCAGCCCGAGCGCGTCGGCGACCTCGGCGCCGTCGAGACCGGACGGGGCCGGTCCGCGGACAACGACGCGGACGTCGGACGTAACGACCGTCAGCCCCGCCGCGACCCGCGCCGCCGCAGCGACGGCCCGGACCTCGGCAGGGACGACGAGCAATGCGGACGAGCAGCGCGCCAATGCCTCCTCGGCGGCCTCGTCGACCCGGCGCGGAAGATCGAGGACGGCGATGTCGCTCGCTCGCCGGGCCGCGTCGAGGACCGCACGGACGGCCTCGCCGGGCACCTCCAGCAGGTCGCCGCGGTCCCACGACAGGACGGTGAGCCCACATCGCTCCGGCAACGCCTCGGACAGGGCTCCGGACCCGAGCCGCCCCCGCGTCTCGGCGAAGTCGGGCCACCGCAGGCCGGTGGTGTCCTCGGCGCCCAGCACCAGGTCGATCCCGCCGCCGAGTGGGTCGACGTCGACCAGCGTCACGTCGAGAGCGCGCCGGGCGCCGGTGACGGCGAGAGCCGCTGCCAGGACCGATGCGCCTGCCCCGCCGCGCCCGCCCACGACGCCGACGATCAGCGCGTCGCGACCGCTGCCCTCGGCGACGTCGGCGAAGCGCTCGACCAGCCATGGCTCGGCGTCGGGGAGGAACACGACGCGTTCGGCGCCCAGCGCCACGGCCCGTCGCCACACGTCGGCGTCGTCGAGGTCACGGCCGACCAGGATGACGCCCGGCCGCCGTGGCGGGAGGGGCGCCGCGACGCCCTGCGTCTGGTCGTCGCCGACAACGACCATTGACGCACCGGGCCATCGGGTGCGGGCCGCGCCGGCGTCCGGTGCTACGTCGACCTCGACACCGGCTGCAGCGGCCAGCCGGAGCAGATCGTCCAGAAGGCCCTCGTCGGCGGTCACGAGGAGGGCTCGGCTGACCGGCGGCGGCACGAGTCGGTTCACGGGTGGACCTCCTGCGATCGCGGAACCCTCACCCTGACCGGTGCCGTTCGGCGGACGCAGCCCTGGATCCATGAGCTGTGGACGGAGACGGCCTCCCCCCCCGGTTCTGTGGAAACTCGATGCCGCCGCATCCCGAACGGAACAGGCTCGAACAGCCAGGACGATGTCGTCCTGCGCAGGCCCGCCACAAATACGCACGGCCCCCGCCGGGGGGCGGCGGGAGCCGTGGGTGGGACCCGACCAGGGGGGCGGGTCGGGTCCGAGCGGCGGGGGGTGCCGCCACTGCCAGTGTGCCCCACGCCGGGGATGCGAAACCAGTCGGCCGGAAGAAACCTGGAACGTCATCTTCCGGCGGACGCGCCTATCCTCGATTCGTGGACATCGAAGGCGACCCGACGTCCGACGGAGGAGCCGGACGGACCGACGGCGCTGTGCGCCGGACCGCAGCGTTCTTCGACCTTGACAAGACCGTTATCGCCAAGTCGAGCACGCTCGCGTTCTCCCGCAGCTTCTACCAGGGCGGGCTCATCAACCGGCGTGCGGTCGTGCGCAGCGCGTACGCCCAGTTCGTCTATCTCGTCGGTGGCGCCGACCACGACCAGATGGAACGCATGCGCGAGTACCTGTCCGGACTCGTGACAGGTTGGGACGTCCAGGCGGTCAAGGACATCGTGGCCGAGACGCTGCACACGATCGTCGATCCGATCGTCTACGACGAGGCGGTAACCCTGATCGAGGAGCACCACCTCGCCGGCCGCGACGTCGTCATCGTCTCATCGAGCGGTGCCGAGGTCGTCGAGCCCATCGGCGACATGCTCGGTGCCGACCGGGTCATAGCGACCCGAATGGTCGTCGGTGAAGACGGCCGTTTCGACGGGACCATCGAGTTCTATGCGTACGCCGAGACCAAGGCCGACGCGATCCGTGAGCTGGCGGAGAAGGAGGGGTACGACCTCGCGCGCTCGTACGCCTACACGGACTCGGCGACGGATCTGCCGATGCTCGAGGCGGTTGGGCACGCATACGCCGTCAACCCCGATCGGGCACTGCGCAAGGCCGCGGCGGACCGCGGCTGGCCCGTCCTGGTGTTCTCCAAACCCGTTGCCCTGCGGCAGCGCGCAGCCTCGATCCGTGATGCGCCCAAACCGGCCATCGCAGCCGCCGCGATCGGCGCCGGAGCCGCCGCCGCCGGCCTGGCGTGGTACGCCGCCCGCCGAAGAGGCCGGAACTCGTGACCGAGCCGCGGGAAAACGACTACGAGATCCTCGATCTCGGCAGCCGTCGCCGTACTGACACCGGGCGCCAGCCTCGGGATCTCCCGCCTATGCACCTCGGTGCCGAGCAGCCGGCCGGCGAACCGCCCGGCTCGACGATGCCACCCTGGCGGCGGTTGGCGGGTATCGCCGCCGTGTTCGTCGTCGGCGCGGCCGCTGGAGCGTTCCTCTGGAACGCCCGGGACGAGGCCGCTGAGCTCGCAGCCGCCGCCGAGGAGGCCCATCTCATCGCCGGAAGCATCGAGGGCGGCAGCTGGGCAGGTGAGGAGGTCCAGCGATTCACCGTCGCTATGCTCAACGCCGGACCGCGCGACGTCGAGGTGCTCTCCGTCCGACCCGTGGGCTGGACGTTGCCGAGCGGCAACGAGAATCGGCCACAGACGGCCGCGACGGGTGAGTGGACGAGCATCCGGATGGCGACCGTGCCCGACTGCGAGGCACCGACGCCAGACGAGCTCGAGGTGCGGGTTCGGACGGAGGCAAGGGAGAGCGCGGTGACCCTGCAGCTACCGCCCGGCGGGAGCGTTCTGGCCGGCGTGCACCAAGCCGTCTGCGTCAACGACTTCAGCGCCTATGGAGCCCGCGTCGAGGACATCCGGGTCCTGCCTTCCGACGACCCGGGCACGCTGCTCATGGAGCTCGAACTGCGGTCCTACGATCCCAACCTCGACTTCGACGTCATCGAGGTCAACGCCTCGGCGGCGGGCTTCCGGGCCGAGCCCACGAACCTGCCGATCCCCTTCCGCACGAACGTCCGGACGCCGAGCCCGCTCGTGCTCGCCTGGCAGGTGCAGAACTGCGACTTGGTCGCGGCGCTCGGCGACATCGGCATCATGCTCGAGATCACGTCCACCCAGGGAACCGACCACGTCGACAACCCCCCGCTGCTCCCGGGAGAGGGGGTCGCAGCGCTGGCCCGCTTCGGGCTCGACCGGTGCGGGACCTGACGGCCGAACGTAAAGATCTTGGCGAAACCCTTCCGACACGCCGAGGCGGTGCTCTACAAACATGAGTACGGCCCGCAAGGACCGCGCACGGCAGATGGGCACCCACGCGGCGGTCAGCCCATGTTAGGGCAGTTGTCCCGGGTCAGCCGAGGCAACGGATGAGCAGCACGCCTGGTAACCCGCTCTGACGTGCCAGCGGCGGCGTCCCTAATCGGTTCACCCAGGGGCGCCGCTCGCATGAGCCAGCCCCGACTCGGCTCCCCGCGCGTACGCCTCGCAGCAGTGCCGCACCCAGGCCGACACGCCCGCCGGCGAGCCACCGGCGTAGGCCTCGGCCAGCGGCTCGTACGCCCTGCGCAAGTCCAGATGTCCGGTCTCGGGAACGCTCACGGCCTTTGTGTCCACACCGTGCGCCACCAGCACGACCCGTTCAGCCGCGCGAGCCACGACGCCGTCGGCCGATCCGAACGGCTCGATGGCCCGGAGCTCGCCGTGGACGAGAGCCGCCACGACGACGGCCGGTGCGGAGGTGGGGGCCGACGCCAGGCGCAGGAGCTGGTCCAGCCGGGTACCGTCGATCCCCGGGCGCGGCCGACCGAGCGCGGTCGCCTCGGCGAGGTCGTGCGCGGCGAGCACATGCAGTCGAGCGAGCACCTGCCGCGGGGACCGATCCCAGATCGCGGCGAGTGCGGCAACTTCGCCCGTCGCTCGCAGGGCGCCCTGCAGAACGGGATCGCGTGCGTCGTCGGGATCCCCGCCGGCCAGCTCTGTTGAAGCGCGGGCTCCTTGCAGCGCCGACTCGGCCGCCAGGCGCGCTGCGTCCCGACGCATCGCGGGGTGCCGAAGCAGCGCGTCGATTGCGTCCCTCGCGTGCGCTGCGGCGGCCCCGACTCCGGTGAGGGCGGCCACGGCGGCAAACGGGTCCGACCCCGCACGAGCCTGCACAGCGCCGAATGTACGGCCCCGCCCGCGTCGTTTGCCCGGCCATGACCGGGGTAGCGGACCACGAGATGCATCCCACCGAGGAGGTTCACCATGGCGACCACCCTGTCCGGCAAGACGATCGCCCTCCTCGCCACTGACGGCTCGAGCAGATCGAGATGACCGAGCCGTGGCGTGCCGTCGAGGAGGCTGGCGGCCGCGCCGTCCTCGTGGCTCCGAAAGCCGGCCGGATCCAGGGCTTCAACCACGATGACAGGGGCGACACGTTCGCGGTGGACACCACGGCCGCGGATGCCGACGCTGACAGCTTCGACGGCTTGGTGCTGCCAGGCGGTACGAAGAACCCCGACCGGCTGCGTACCGAGAAGGACTCGGTCGAGTTCGTCCGCGCCTTCTTTGACGCGGGCAAGCCAGTCGCCGTTATCTGCCACGGGCCGTGGACCCTGATCGAGGCCGACGTCGTACGCGGCCGCCGGATCACGTCGTGGCCGTCATTGCAGACGGATCTGCGCAACGCCGGAGCGGAATGGGTGGACGAGGAGGTCGTCGTGGACTCCGGGCTCGTCTCCAGCCGGAGCCCGGACGACCTGCCGGCGTTCTGCGCCAACCTGGTCGAGGAAATCGCGGAGGGCGTGCACCGGCGGTAGCAGGGCTCGAACGGCCCGCCCCCGCGTTGATCATGCAAGTTCTGCGCGACGCGCCGCCCTGGGACGCCGGCGTGTCGCGCAGAACTTGCATGATCAGCGACGGGTGCTCGATCGACGACGGCAGCTCAGCCGAGAGCGCGGCCGACGGACACCATCCGGGTGTCGGGCGCGAGCAACCGGACCGCGTCGGCTGCGAGGTCGTCGGCCTGGACCTGGGACTCGCGCTCGGCCTCGACCCGGGCCCGGTAGACGTCGACCTCGGCCGCGGTCCGCGAGGCGTCCCACCCGAGGACGTCCGCGACGAGATCCGCCGCCGCCGCTGCCGACAGGACCCCACGGTGCGGCACCTCGATGGACACCCTGGTCCGCCTGGTCAGCAGGTCGTCGAGATGGAGGGCGCCCTCATGCGTGGCGCCGTAGCGGATCTCGGCCCGCAGGTACTCGTCCGCCTGCGGTAGCGGGTCGAGCAGGCCGGGCTCGTCGGCCGCGGCTTCCAGCACCTCGAACAGCAGCGACCCGTAGCGGCGTAACAGTCCACGAATCCGCCAGGTCGGCAGCCCGTAGCCGGCAGCGAGCTCGTCCACCTGGTTGGTGAGTGCCGCATAGCCGTCGGCACCAAGCAACGGGATGCGGTCGGTGACCGATGCCGGCGCCGCTCGATCCAGGTCGGTCGCGGCGACGTCGACGGCGTCACGGGCCATGACGCGGTACGTCGTGTACTTGCCGCCCGCCACAGTGACGAGCCCCGGCAACGGCCGGCCGACCGCGTGCTCACGCGACAGCCGCGACGTCTCCTCGGTCTCGCCAGCGAGCAACGGGCGAAGGCCGGCGTACACGCCTTCGATGTCGTCACGGGTCAGCGGCCGGGCGAGGACGCGGTTGACGTGCGCGAGGAGGTAGTCGATGTCCGCACTACTGGCGGCCGGATGCGCGAGGTCGAGCGCCCAGGCCGTGTCGGTGGTGCCGAGCAGCCAGTGGTTTCCCCACGGGATCACGAGCAGCACCGACTTCTCGGTGCGCAGGATCAGTCCCACCTCCGAAGCGATCCGGTCGCGGGGCACGACGAGGTGGACGCCCTTTGATGCCCGGACGTCGAACCGTCCACGGGTCCCGGCGAGACCTTCCACCTCGTCGGTCCACACGCCCGCGCAGGCCACGACGACGGACGCCCGCACCGTGGTCACGGCGCCCGTCTCGACGTCGCGCACCTTGGCGCCCACCACCCGGCCGGCGTCGCGGATGAGCCCGACGGCCTCCGTCGACATCCGCACCGGCGCGCCGTAGTGGGCGGCGGTGCGGGCAACCGACAACGTGTGCCGAGCGTCGTCGGTCTGCGCGTCGTAGTACCGCACCGCACCGACGAGAGCGTCGCGTCGCAAGGCTGGGCACAACCCGAGCGCGCCCCGCCGGGAGAGGTGGCGGTGCCGCGGCAACGACCGGGAACCACCCAGCGTGTCGTACATCGCGAGCCCCGCACCGACGTACGGCCGCTCCCACGCCCGGTGCGTGAGGGGGTAGAGGAACGGCACGGGGTGGACGAGGTGCGGGGCCAGGCGCGTGAGCATCAGCTCTCTCTCGCGCAGCGCCTCTCGGACCAGGCTGAGGTCGAGTTGCTCCAGATAGCGCAGCCCACCGTGGATGAGCTTGCTCGACCGGGACGACGTGCCGCTCGCGATGTCACGCGCCTCGACCAGGGCTGTCGACAACCCTCTCGTCACGGCGTCCAGAGCCACCCCGGAACCGGTGATCCCGCCACCCACGACCAGCAGGTCGAAGTGCTCCTGGTTCAACCGGCCCCACGCCTCGGCGCGTGCGGCCGGGTCGAGTCGTGCCGGCGCCCTCACTCGTCGTCCTCGACCCAGTCCAGAGTGCGCTCCACGGCCTTGCGCCAGCGGCGCATCTCCCGCTCCCGCCACGCGCCGTCGCGCGACGGCTCCCATCTGGTGTCCTCCGTCCAGTGCCGCCGCACGTCGTCGAGGCCCTCCCAGAAGCCGACGGCGAGTCCCGCGGCGTAGGCGGCGCCCAGGGCGGTGGTCTCGATGACGACCGGGCGGACGACAGGAACGCCGAGCAGGTCCGCCTGGAACTGCATGAGCAGGTCGTCGACGACCATCCCGCCGTCGACGCGGAGCTCACGCAGATCGACGCCGGAGTCGGCGCGCATCGCGTCGACGACCTCGCGGGTCTGGAACGCTGTCGCCTCCAGCACCGCCCGGGCCAGGTGGGCGCGGTTGACGTACCTCGTCAGGCCCACGATCACGCCACGCGCGTCTGGTCGCCAGTGCGGTGCGAACAGCCCGGAGAACGCGGGTACGACGTAGGCGCCGCCGTTGTCGTCGACGGTGCGTGCCAGCGCCTCGATCTCGTCCGCGCTACGGATCAGCCCGAGGTTGTCCCGCAGCCACTGGACCAGGGAGCCCGTGACGGCGATCGATCCTTCGAGCGCGTAGACCGGATCACCGGACCCCACCTGGTAGGCGACCGTGGTCAGCAGCCCGTGCCGGCTGGCAACCGGCTCTCGTCCGGTGTTGAGCAGGAGGAAGTTCCCCGTCCCGTAGGTGTTCTTGGCCTCCCCGGGCTCGAAGCAGGCCTGCCCGAACGTCGCCGCCTGCTGGTCGCCCAGCACGCCAGCCACGGGAGTGCCACCGAGGAAACCGGTCTCGCGGGCATGTCCGTAGACCTCGGACGAGGAACGGATCTCCGGGAGCATCGTCACGGGCACGCCCATCTCGGCGCAGATGTCGGCGTCCCAGTCAAGAGTCCGCAGATCCATCAGCAGCGTGCGTGACGCATTGGTGACGTCGGTGACGTGTACGCCGCCGTCAAAACCCCCGGTGATCTGCCAGAGCAGGTACGTGTCCACGGTGCCGAACAACAGGTCTCCACGCTCGGCGGCCGCCCGGGCGCCGTCGACGGACTCGAGGATCCAAGCGATCTTCGGCCCGGCGAAATACGTGGCCAACGGAAGGCCGGTCGTCTTCCGGAAGCGGTCGACACCACCGGCGGCCGCCAGCCGGTCGCAGATACGCTGCGTCCGGGTGTCCTGCCAGACGATCGCCTGGTGAACCGGCCGGCCGGTCGCGCGTTCCCAGACCACAGTGGTCTCGCGCTGGTTGGTGACGCCGATCGCGACGATGTCAGCGGGCTCTGCATCGGCGCGGTCCAGCGCCGCGCCCACCACCTCACGGGTGTTGGCCCAGATCTCGCCCGGGTCGTGCTCGACCCAGCCGGGGCGCGGCAGGTGCTGCGCGTGCTCGAGCTGGTGCGACGCGACCGGTCGCCCGCCGTGATCGACGAGCAGGCAGCGCGTGCTCGTCGTGCCCTGGTCGATCGCGGCGACGTAGCCGGCCATCGTCGATCCTCCAACGGTCCACGCGGGCGGTCGTGCGTGATCAGCCTAGGACGAGGCCAATCAATAGGGTGGGTGGTCATGCGTGCCCGTGACCTCGCCGAGCCGTTCCCCGTCGTCCACCTCGACACACCCGCGCTCGAGGCAACCCGCCTCCTCGTCGACCAGAGCCTGCCTGGCCTCGTCGTGGCCGACCGCCAGGGTGTGCCATTGGTGATCCTGCCTAGCTCGCAGGTGCTGCGTTTCGCTCTGCCCGAGTACGTCGAGGAAGACCGCACGCTCGCCTCGGTGTACAGCGAGAGCGACGCCGACAGGTTCGCTCAGACGCTGCGTGGCCGGACGGTCGAGGAGCTCATGCCCTCCAAGCAGTTCCTGCCGCGAAGGCACGCGGACCGGCCGATCATCCCACCTGACGCCACCCTCATGGAGATCGCCGCGGTGATGGCCGAGCAGCACTCGCCCGTCGTGGCCGTAGTCGAACACGGCGAGATCCTGGGCGTGATCACGGTCCACCGGCTGCTCGGCGCCGCCCTGTCCACGACATGATCAGCCTGACCGCGGCGGCACTGGTCGCGACCGAAACCGCTCCGGGAAGCGAGCACTCGGCGAGCACGCTGGTCACCGTGCTGGCGGTAGCGGTGTTCGTCGGCACCTACGTCGTGATCGCCACCGAATGGGTTCATCGCGTCGCCGCCGCACTGGGCGGCGCAGCGTTGATGGTGGTGATCGGCGCCACCGACGCGAATACGGCCTTCTTCGCCGAGGAGACGGCCATCGACTGGAACGTCATCCTCCTGCTGCTCGGCATGATGATCATCGTCGGCATACTCAAACAGACCGGCCTCTTCGAGTATCTCGCGATCTGGGCGGCGAAGCGGGCTCGGGGACGGCCGTTCGCCATCCTGGTCATGCTGTGCACGATCACGGCCGTCGCCTCCGCCCTGCTCCCCAACGTCACGACCGTGATGCTCGTCGCGCCGGTCACCCTTCTCGTTTGTGACCGGCTCCGGGTCCGGCCCGAAGGATTCCTGATCGCCCTGGTGATGGCGAGCAACATCGGCGGCACGGCGACGCTCATCGGCGACCCGCCGAACCTCATCATCGCAAGCAGGGGGGATCTGTCGTTCAACGACTTCCTGATCAATCTCACGCCGTTAATCGTCATTGCTTTCCTCGCGTTCGTGCTGCTGTCCCGCTGGCTGTTCCGCCGCTCGTTCACCTACGACCCCGAACGCGCCGAGGCCGTCATGCGGATCGACGAACGGCGCGCGATCCGCGACCCTCCACTGCTGCGGCGCAGCCTGACCGTGCTCGCGCTGGTCATGCTCGGCTTCGTCTTCCCCTCTGCGGTGGGCCTCGAACCCAGCCTGGTCGCATTGTTGGGCGCCGGACTGCTCGTCATGGTGTCGAGGACCGCGACCGCCGAATATCTCGAGGAGGTCGAGTGGCCGACGCTCGTCTTCTTCATGGGGTTGTTCGTGATGGTCGGCGCGCTCGTCAACGTCGGGGTCATCGGCTCCGTCGGTGAGGCGGCCATCGACGCCGTCGGCGACAACTACCTCCTTGCAGCTACCGGCCTCCTGTTCGGCTCGGCCGCGTTGTCGGCAATCGTGGACAACATCCCCTACGTCGCCACCGTGGCCCCCCTGGTGAACGATCTCGTAGACGCAGCGGAAGGCGCCGCCGGAGCACAGGCCCTGTGGTGGGCCCTCGCGCTCGGGGCCGACCTCGGTGGCAACGCCACCGCCGTCGGGGCGAGCGCCAACGTCGTCGTGCTCGGTATCGCGGAGCGCAACGGCTACCCCATCTCGTTCTGGCGGTTCACCCGGTACGGGATCGTCGTCGCTGCTGTGACGGTCGCGCTGGCCTGGCCGTATCTCTACCTTCGGTACTACGCCTTCTGACGAGCTCAGGGAGTCCGCAGTGGCGATCAAGCGGGCAGGTCGCGCGTTCCTGGACCGGCTGCCGCTCTCGGAGCGGACCGAGATCCTCTCGGCGCTGCGCGACGAGACGACCGGCGGCTTCGTCCTGCTCATCGGCGCTGCCGGCGCGTTGCTGTGGGCCAACCTGGGAGGCGACTCGTACCGGTCGGCGGCCGACGCCGCATTCGGGCCCGCCGCCCTCCACCTCGACCTCAGCGTCGCGGACTGGACGGCCGACGGGCTGTTGGCCGTCTTCTTCCTGGTGGCGGGCCTGGAGCTCAAGCGTGAGATCGTCGTCGGCGAGTTGTCCGACCGCGGTGCGGCGATCGTGCCGGTCGCGGCGGCTGCGAGCGGCGTGGCGGCTCCGGCTCTGGTGTATGTCGCCGTCAACGCGGCCGCGGGTGGCGACCTCGGCGGATGGGCGGTGCCGACCGCGACCGACATCGCCTTCGCGCTCGCCGTTCTCGCCGTCATCGGGTCGAGGCTGCCGACATCGCTCCGGGCGTTCCTGCTCACCCTCGCTGTAGTGGACGACCTGCTCGCCATCACCATCATCGCGATCTTCTTCACGCCCGACCTGTCGCTGATGCCGCTCCTCGGCGCAATTGCCCTCCTCGGGATCTACGCCCTTCTCCAGCGACGTCGGTTCGGTGCCTGGTGGGTGTACGTGCCCGTCGGGCTGGCGGCATGGGCACTGGTCCATGACAGCGGCGTCCACGCGACGGTCGTCGGGATCGCCTTGGGGCTGCTGACCCGCGTGCGTCGCGACCCCGGCGAGCACGAGTCGCCCGCCGAGCGGCTCGAACACCGGCTCCGGCCGCTGTCGGCGATGCTGTGCGTGCCGCTTTTCGCCCTCTTCGCTGCAGGCGTGACTGTCTCCGTGGAATCGCTGCGCTCGATGGTCACCGAGCCCGTAGCCGTCGGCATCGTGCTCGGGCTGCTCGTGGGCAAGACGGTCGGAATCCTCGGCGGGACCTACCTCACCGCCCGGTTCACCAGGGCGGAGCTCAGCGAAGACCTGGCGTGGAGCGACGTGGCCGGCGTCGCGGTTCTCGCCGGCATCGGCTTCACCGTGTCGCTGCTCATCTGCGAGCTCGCCTTCGACGACCCCGAGACGACCGAGGTGGCCAAGACCGCCGTGCTGGTCGGCTCCCTGCTCGCTGCGCTCGTCGCGTCCGCGGTCCTCGCCCGGCGCACCGCGGTGTACCGACAGATCGACGAAGAAGACGCGCGCGACAACGACCATGACGGGGTCCCAGACGTCTACCAGGCTGGTATTGCTGAGCCAGACGGGTAGCGACCGAGCTCGCCTGTCGGCCCGACGAGTGGGCATGGGCATTAGAGTCAGCGTCCGCGGGGGCGAGAGGAGATCGAGCATGGCAAACCGGCCACCGGCAACAGATGCCGACGCGTCGCTCGGCCAGCTCGTCGCAGGCATCCAGAAGGATCTCACCGCACTCGTGCGCGGCGAGATCGAGCTGGCTAAGGCAGAGTTGCAGCAGAGCGCTGCCCGCGCCGGGCTCGGTGGCGCCCTCTTCGCAGCTGCCGCCTTCCTGATCTTGCTGGCGGTCGTCCTGGGTTCCATCGCGCTGGCCTACGCGCTGGTCGCTCTGGGGCTGCACCCGGGATGGGCGTTTCTGATCGTCGCGGGCTTCTACCTCTTGCTGGCCGCGATCCTCATGCTGGTCGGGCGGAACCGCTTCACCCAGGTACGGGGGCCGGAGCGGGCGCAGCAGGTCGCCGCGCGGGCGAGGCAGGCGCTTCGTCCGACCTCCCGCACGTGAACGGCAACGGCTCGCTTCGCGACACCGTCGACGTTCCCGGTCCGTGGGAGCACCGCCGCATCGCGGCGAACGGTGCCAGGTTCCACGTTGCGACGATGGGCGACGGCCCGCTGATCGTCCTGTTACACGGCTTCCCCGAGTTCTGGTGGGCCTGGCGGTACCAGATGCCGCCGCTCGCTGCAGCCGGCTGGCGGGTCGTCGCGATGGACCTGCGCGGCTACGGCGGCAGCGACAAGACACCGCGCGGATACGACCCGGCGACGCTGACGGCGGACGTCACCGGCGTGGTCCGTTCGCTCGGCGAACGACAGGCCCTGCTCGTCGGCCATGACTGGGGTGCGTACGTCGCCTGGGCCACTGCCGTGCTCCGACCGGCTCACGTGGCCGGCCTCGTCACGATGTCCATGCCGCATCCCCTCGAGCTCGCGCACTACCTGCTCCGGGGGGTCCGGCAGGCCGGGCATCTGCTCGGCGTGCAGGCTCCCGCCGTACCCGAACGCCGTCTGGTCGCCGACGATGCCGCCTACGTCGAGACGCTCCTACGCCGATGGGTGGGACCGGACTCGACCTTTCCAGGCGACGAGGCCGCCGGCCGCTACCGCGCCGCGATGCGCCTGTGGCCTGCGCCCCACTGTGCGCTCGAGTACCACCGATGGGCCGTGCGTTCGCTCCTCCGCGCCGACGGCAGGCGCTTCGCCATGCGGATGCAGGAGCCGATCACGGTCCCCGTCATGCAGATCCACGGCGGCGCGGACCGGACCGTGCTGCCTCGCGCCGCGGCCCACTCCGGCCGCCACGTCACCGGTCCTCACCGGTGGGTCCAGCTCGAAGGCATCGGCCACTTCCCCCACGAAGAGGCTCCATCCCGGGTCACCTCGGAGCTGCTGGACTGGCTCCCCCACCCTTCAGCCGAGCGTTGACCACCCTCAGGCGCACACGCCCGTCGAAACCGGTTCGGTCGACGCCGCGGACTGCTCGACGTGGGGCATCACCTCGCTCAGTGCCAGGGCGTAGCCGGTCTCCGGATCGGTCAGCGACGCCGCGAACATGACGCCGTATACGAGTCCGTTGTCCGCGACGAGCGGCCCGCCGGAGTTGCCCGGACGGACCTCCCCACGTACCGAGAGCACGTCGCGGCTGACCGCCTCGTCGCCGTAGATGTCCCGGCCGAGCAGCGAGTGCTCGCCGCGTATCCGCACCGGCTCGGTGCTCAGCGGCCCGTTGTTCGGGTAGCCGACCACGGCGGCGTCCGCGCCTGCGGCCGGGTCGTCACGGAACCTCAGAGGCGCCCGGTCCAGGTCCGGCACGGCCAGGACGGCGATGTCCGTCCTCGGGTCGAAGCGCACGACCTGCGCTGCCAGCGGGTCGCCATCGGGCTCGGTCACGATCGGTTCGGAGACGCCCGCAACCACGTGCGCGTTTGTCATCACCCTTTCCGGCGCGACGACGAACCCGGTGCCTTCGATGACCCGGTCACAGGACGCGCGGCCGACGACCTTCACCACGCTCTCGGACGCCGTCCGGATCTCCGGGTCGCGGATCAGCGCGGCTGTCGGCTCCTCGACCTGCAGAATCGGCTCGGGGACCCACGGCGCCACGACCTCCGGGAACCGGCCGGCCGCGACGACCGACTGGAACGTGTCGCGGAGCCGGTCCGGGGACACCGGGACGACCCCGTCGACCGCGCGCAGGATCCTCGACTCGCGGACGGCGGCCGACGCGGCCGGGATCGCTGCCGACGAGACCGCCAGGCCCACCGCCCACGCCGCCAGCAGCAGGCCGACGACCGCAAGCAATGCGCCGCCGCCGGCGTCGAACCGCCGAGCCGGTTCGGACGAGACCCTGGACCGCACCCATCCGCCCGCCCACGCGAGCAGGCCCTGACCGGCCGCCGCGACGGCCAGGACGATCATCACGGCCAGCACCGAGACGCCGAGACCGGGCTCGAAGCCGCCGAGGATGGCCGGCGCGAGCAGTAGCCCGCCTATGGCACCGCCCACGAATCCGACGAAAGACAGCAGCCCGACGACGAAGCCGTGGCTCCAGCCCGTGTAGGCCACGATGATCGCCAGCACGATGACAAGCCAGTCGACGGCGTTGAGTCCGAGGATCACCGGCGCTCCGCTCCTTCGGCTCGGGGAAGGAGCTCGACGTGCGTACGGTCCCATGGCCGGGCAAGTCCGCCGACCTCGAGCAACCATCCGAGCACGCCTGCGGTGAACCCCCAGACGAGGAGCTCTCCCACGCGGAACGCCGGGCCGACGTACCCGCTCGGGTGCCGCACACGCAGTCGGTTGGCCGGGTCGACAAGGTCGTCCAGCGGAACCCGGTGCACCGACGCGACCTCGGCGGCGTCGACCACCCGCACCGGCGACGGCTCGCGCCACCAGGCCAGGACCGGGGTGACGACGTAACTACCCGCCGGCAGCCACAGATCGGGAAGCGTCGCGAGGACGTCGACCCCGGTCGGGTCGAGCCCGGTCTCCTCCTGGGCCTCCCGGAGCGCCGCTCCCATCGGGCCGTCGTCGTCTGGGTCGATCACGCCACCGGGGAACGCCGGCGTGCCGGCGGAGATTCGAAGGCTGTGGGCCCGCTCGATCATCAGCACGTCCGGCAAGCGCTCCCCGTCGACGATGGACTCACCGAACAGCACGAGGACCGCTGAGGCCCGTCCGGCACCAGGATCGGGAGGTGAATGCCGGGAGAGTTGTTCGGCTCTGACGTCGGAGACGGCGTCGACGATCGGACGCAGCCAGCCGGGTGGCGACCCCCCGGCGAGGCTCACTCGGCCCCCCGGAGGAGCTTGGCTGCGACCTTCGGGTCGGTGGGCCCCTCTCCGTACGCCGGGCACAGGCCGGCGATCGCGCAGGCGCCACACGCCGGCCGGCGGGAGTGGCAGCATCGCCGGCCGTGCCAGATCAGCCGGTGGGAAAGGATCGTCCATTCCTTCTTCGGTATCAGGGCGGCGACGTCGGCCTCGACCTTGTCGGCGTCGGTGTTCGTGGTCCAGCCGAACCGTCTCGCCAGCCGGCCGAAATGAGTGTCGACGGTGAGACCGGGCACGCCGAAGGCGTTGCCGAGCACGACATTGGCCGTCTTCCGTCCGACGCCCGGGAGCGTGACGAGATCCTTGAGCCGCCCAGGGACGTCGCCGTCGAAGCGCTCGACGATCGCCTGCGACAGTCTGATGATCGCCTGCGTCTTGGCCCGGAAGAACCCGGTCGACTGGATGATCGACTCGACATCCTCGCGTTCGGCCACGGCGAGTTCGGTCGCGGTCGGGTACTTCGCGAAGAGTGTGGGCGTCACCATGTTGACGCGCTTGTCCGTGGTCTGGGCGGACAACACCGTCGCGACGAGCAACTCGAACGGCGAGGTGAAGTCCAGCTCGCAGTGCGCGTCGGGGTAGACCAGGGCCAGCTCACGGTTGATGCGCCGGGCGCGACGGACCAGGGCAAGCGGCGTTTCCGGCGTGGCGAGGGGCACCCTCACAGCCTACGGTCGGGTTGACCCTCCCGGCCGCCGCAGGATCCGCCATGATGGGCCACGATGTGACCTAGGACACTTCGGTGAGCGGAACGGCGAGGAGGCCCGCGTGGACGACGTGCTGCGGAGCGCACCGCTGTTCCGGGAGCTCGACGACGAGGCCGCCACGGCGCTGCGTGCCTCGATGAGCGAGGTCGCGCTGGGCCGCGGCGAGGTCCTCTTCCGCGAGGGCGACGAGGGTGACCGGGTGTACGTGGTCATCCGCGGCAAGATCAAGCTGGGCCGGACCGCTCCCGATGGCCGCGAGAACCTGCTCGCATTGCTGGGCCCCGGTCAGATGTTCGGCGAGCTGTCGTTGTTCGATCCCGGCCCACGGTCGGCGACAGTCACAGCCGTCACCGAGACGACGCTGCTCGGCCTCGGGCACGCCGACCTGCTGCCCTGGCTGACCGGTCGCCCGGAAGTCGCCCGCGGGCTGCTGCTCCAGTTCGCACAGCGCCTGCGCAGGTCCAACGACACGCTCGCCGACCTGGTGTTCTCCGACGTCCCGGGACGAGTGGCGAAGCAACTCCTCGACCTGTCCGCGCGGTTCGGCGTCGCATCCGACGAAGGCGTCCGCGTGGTCCATGACCTCACCCAGGAAGAGCTCGCCCAGCTCGTCGGGGCGTCGCGCGAGACTGTCAACAAGGCGCTGGCCGACTTCTCCGGCAGGGGGTGGCTGCGCCTCGAGCAGCGGTCGGTCGTGCTGCTCGACATGGAACGGCTGCGTCGCCGCGCCCGCTGACGCTCCGACAGATTAGTCATGCTCGCCCAGGTACTCGAGCTGGGCCCGCACGGACAGCTCGGCGGCCGGCCAGAGCGACCGGTCGACATCGGCGTAGACGACCTCGACGACCTCGCGCGCGGTTCGCGCCCCGGCCGCGACCGCTACACGCACCTGGGCGAGGCGCTCGGCGCGGTGCGCAAGGTATTGCTCCGCCAGCGCCGCCGTGTCCGGGCGCACCGGTCCGTGGCCTGGCAGCAAGAGAACGCCGCGGAGCTCGCGCAGCCGGGTCAATGAGTCCAGGTATGGCCCCAGCCGCCCGTCCGGATATGCAACCACGGTCGTCCCGCGTCCGAGGATCGTGTCACCGGTCAGGACGGCTCGCTGCTCGCCGACGCGCACGGTGAAGCAGACGGAGTCAGCCGAGTGCCCGGGCGTGTGCAGCACCCGCAGGTCCAGCCCCGGCATGTCGATCGCCGTGCCGTCGACGTCGAGTGGGTCTCCGTCGACACACAGAGCAGGGTCCCTCGCCAGGACGGGCGCGCGGGTGATGTCGTGGAAGCGTCCCGACGCCTCCGAGTGGTCGGGGTGGCCGTGCGTCAAGAGCGTGACCGCGACCGGGCCGAGCGTCGCGACCGCCTCCAGGTGTTCCACGAGCAATGGCCCCGGATCGACGACGACGTTCCCCGCGGACGTCGAGATGACCCATGTGTTGGTCCCGTCCAGCGTCATCGGGCCCGGATTGTCGGCCCGGACGAGCCGGCACCACGGAGGCAGCTCTGCGGTCATGTCGGTTCACCCGGGTCGTCGCCGGGGAACCGCGGATCATCCGGCAACAGCACGTGCACGGAGCCGCCCTCGTCGAGCCAGCCCGGCGTGACCGTGTCGAGGACTCGTTCGTGAGCGGCAGCCAGTGCATCCGCGACGGAGGCATGAGCGGTCAGCTCTTCGAGGACGGTCCAGGTCGGCGGGAGCATCGCCACCTCGCCGGCTTCCGCGGCGGCCATGGCCGCACTCGGGTGGATCCAGGCGACGCGGTCCGCCTCACCGGACACGTCCAGCGCAGCCTGCCCTTCCGGCAGCGCGGCGAGGAAGAACCACGTGTCGTACCGCCGCGGCTCGAACCGCGGCGTCACCCAGTGCGCCCACGGCGCGAGCAGGTCCGAGCGCAGGACGAGGCCGCTGCTCGCGAGCAGGTCGGACAGGGCGAGCTCGCGCGCGACCAGTGACTGCCGCGCCACCTCCCAGTCCAACCCCGACGGCATGGCGGGTACGCCGTCGACGGTGGACGCCAGCAGGACGCCGGACTCTTCGAACGTCTCGCGGACCGCGGCACAGACGAATCCTCGTGCCGCCGCCTCGGGTACGCCGAGGCGCGTGGCCCACTCGTCGGGCGCCGGCCCGCGCCACCCGAGCGCGTCGTCGTCCACGTCGCGAGGGTCGACGGCACCTCCGGGAAAGGCATGCATCCCCGCGGCGAACGGCATGCTGGCCCGCCGCCTGAGCACGAACACCTCGAGGCCGGCATCGGCGTCCCGCAGCAGCATGACGGTGGACGCGGGGCGCGCGACGATCGGCGTGAGACGCCGCGCGGCGAACTCCCGAGCCCGCTCGGCGAGCGCCGGAGGGAGCGAACGCGATCCCGGCAACCCGTCAGCCGACCTCGACGACCAGCTCGACCTCGACCGGTGCGTCCAACGGCAGCACGGCGACGCCGATCGCGCTGCGTGCGTGCTGGCCCACGTCGCCGAAGGCCTGGCCGAGCAGCTCGCTCGCCCCGTCCACGACCTTGGGCTGCGCGGTGAAGCCAGGCGCGGACGCGACGAACCCGACGACCTTGACCACCCGGGTGATCGCCGAGAGGTCGCCCACCTGGGACCGGACCGCGGCGAGTGCGTTGAGCGCGCACTGGCGCGCGCACTCGTTCGCCTCCTCCGGGCTGACCTCGGAGCCGACCTTGCCGGTTCGGATCAGCTCGCCATCGCGCCACGGGAGCTGTCCGGACGTGTAGACGTACGACCCGGTGCGAACAGCGGGCACGTACGCAGCGACCGGTGCTGCGACCTCGGGAACGGCCAGCCCCAGCTCGGCCAGGCGCTCCTCGGGGGTCATTCGGCTTTCTCCCTCTTCAAGTAGGCGACGACGTTCTCCGGGTTCGGACCTGGTACGACCTGGACGAGCTCCCACCCGTCGTCGCCCCAGTTGTCGAGGATCTGCTTCGTCGCATGCACCAGCAGCGGTACGGTCGCGTACTCCCACTTCGCCATGGCCGGGAGCCTACTGGCGCTGCGATGATCCAGCGCGTGCGTGATCCTCGAGAGGTGCTGAGCCGGGCGGCATCGCCGCCGGACGCGGTGGTCCGCTACGGCACGGCTGATGAGCAGGTCGCCGACCTGCGGATGCCGCAGCAACCGCGAGGGCCACTCGTGGTGCTGCTCCACGGGGGCTACTGGCGCAGCGAGTACGACCGCGTGCAGATGCGACCGATGGCCGACGGCCTGGTCGATGCCGGCTACGTCGTCGCGACGCCCGAGTATGCAGGCACCGGCGCGGGCGGCGGCTGGCCGAAGACGTTCGACGACGCGGCGCTCGCGGTTTCGCTGCTTCCGATGCTGGCCCGAAGCCTGGCCAACGACCTCGGTGCCGCTGGGCGCGCGGTGCTGGTCGGACACTCCGCCGGAGGCCAGCTGGCGCTGTGGTGCGCGAGCGAGGGGCTCCTGCAGGGCTACGCGGGTGTCGTAGCGCTGGCCCCGGTCGCCGACCTTGCGGAAGCCTTCCGACTCGACCTCGACGGCGGCGCAGTTGCCGCACTTCTCGGGGGTTCGCCCGACGACGTGCCCGAACGCTACGCCGCCGCCGACCCCTGTCGCCTCACACCTCCGGACGTTCCGGTGATCGTCGTCCATGGCGCCGACGACGCGCAGGTCCCGCTCGACCTTTCGCGGAGATACGCAGCGCACACCGGCGCCGAGCTGCGTGTCCTCGACCGGGTCGAGCACTTCGGGCTCATCGACCCGACCTCGACCGCGTGGCCGGCCGTGCTCGAAG
>Ga0184612_10000348_pt1 | contig 21551 bp, 19 predicted proteins | sample PLM3_60_coex_FD_133163 | JGI IMG/M metagenome (GOLD analysis project Ga0184612, IMG submission 133163) | Groundwater sediment microbial communities from an aquifer in East River, Colorado, USA - PLM3_60_coex | ecosystem: Environmental > Terrestrial > Soil > Riparian zone | place: USA: East... | reverse complement strand
TACTACCAGACGCTGCTCGGAAAGATCGATGAACGAAGCTTGTTCATCACCGGCGTCTGAACGATCAGCTGTAGGTGTAAAGGATGTTGCCGGACTTTTGTTAACGATCAACCCGTCCGTTCATCGTCGAACACGTTGGTGCCCCCACCGTCGCGGGTGCTCCAGCGGAAATGCTCGAGCACACTAATCCGGCCGTCCTGGCGCCGGGTCACGTCGCAGACCGAACGCCCTGCGTGCAGTTCTCCGGACGCCTCCCGCTGCACGTATCTAAACACGAGCGTCGTACCCGTGACACTGCCGACTAGATACCCACGGTCGATGGCACCTCCACGGTACCTACCCAACACCCTCGATCCCTTCTGGACAAAAGAGAGTCGGGTATCGGAACCCACGACGCCCTGCTCGGCGGAAGAGCTCACGTACATAAGCAGCCCGTCCAGATTCATCAAGCTTCGCTCCTCCAAAATACCCTCTGCAAGTGACACCTTCTAACTCCTTCGTTGCGTCGTCACGCGGGGGCTGGGGCCACCAGCCCGGATTGCTCTGCCGTGCAGGGACCGCTAGGTAGCGCGGTTCCGGGACTTCAGGTGCTGCTGGGCCCCTACCAGATAGGCTTCTGCCAGCCACGCTCGGAAGTCCGCGTCGATGTCGCTCTGTTGAGCGAGTCGAAATGTATGCAGATGATTTCGAGGTGAAAACGTCTGGACTCGGCGAAACCGCGGATGGTCGAGACGTCGGGCAAGGACCACGTGACCATCAAGCCATCCCCGACGCGGAGTCACCTGCGCGAAGGACATGCGCACCTGAAAGGCGATCCGGGTCTTCTCGGGCAGAATACGCACGGGGCCAATCGACCGAATGGCTGCGACCACCTCTCTATAGAGGGCCCGAATCGCGGGTGGCTTCCCACGAAAGTGATGGGCGAGCGTGAACCGGCCGCAGGCGTGCGATTGATTGCGGTTGGCGAACGCACGTCCGCACTTCTGGCATCGCCACAGGCGTGGTCTTTCCGTCATTGTAATGTCGATCGGTGTGCGCCTAACAACGCCCGTCGGCTGCAAACCCTGTTGGGCAGCCTGCGCGCCGAGCGTCATCGAACCGGCACGATTGTTCGAACCTTTTCGAGATCGATCGAGTAGTCGCCCAGGTCCGTTTTTCCCGACAGCTTCATTTGACCTTGTCGAAAGAGCGCCGCTGGCACCTTCTTCCCATTTCTCAGAACGATCTCGAGTTCGATGCGTGGCGGCTTCACAGAATCGTCTCTTCGGACGACCCTGAGACTCTCGACATCGGTCCACTTGACGGTGACCATGCCGTCGCCTTGAAGAACCCGAATCCCTTGAGTCTCCTTGTCGGAAGCCAGGAACCCGCTGTAATCGACACTGGCACCGGTCAGTACGACCTCTGTTCCCCGGCTGTCGGTGATCTTGAGATCGGCTGCACCCGCGCGGCCAGGCGGGAGGAGAAGGATCAGAAATGCAAGAACTGGCGCTCGCCTGAACACTGGACCAACCTTTCCGTTTCCCGTTTGTCTGCCTCAACGCAATCGGGCGGAGCCGCGGCGCGGTCGAATCATAGCGCGCACAGACGACCAGCTGCCGCTTGTGCAACGCTTCAGCGAAATCCGCGCAGCGCCACGATCGGCGCATACGCTGTCTCCGGCCTGACCGTGGAGGCGTTATCCTTCCATAGCGTGTAAGCGTTGGGCACGTCCGGTCTTTCATCAGGCGCGCGGACCCGGAGATTCGCCTTCAGGTCAAATTCTGAGTCGTCCACGTGGCCCACCGTTCATGTACGGCGGCGGTGACACTTGCTCACCCCCGACGCCCGCCGGGATGTCACCGTCCGCGGGCTGGGCAGTCAGGGGGCCACGCCTCGCGGCCGTGCTCATACCACACGAAGAACTCCCCGGAGTCCGGCCCCTTGGTGTCCCGCGCGAACAGCAACGACCGTCCGCTGGGAGAAAACAGGGGGCCAATCTCAGTTCCATTCTGGTTGACCTCTGGACCGAGCTTCGTGCGCGGCCCCCATCCCGTCGCCGTCTTGTGCGACTGGTAAAGGCCCCCGTCGGCCATGAGAATCATCCGCGATCCGTCCGGAGCCGGCAGCGGCTCGTACTCGTCGCCGGAGGTATTCACCACCGCCCCGAGATTCTCCACCGTCCACCGACCCGTGGCATCTGGACGCGCCCGCCAGATATCATTCCCTCCGAAGCCGCCGGGCCGGTTCGATCCAAAGTAGAGCCAGCCGCCGGCGCCGGGTCTCGGGAACCACTCGGCTCCAGGGGAGTTCACAGGTTCGGGCAGGCGCATGGCAGCGCCCCAAGCGCCTGCGTCATCGCGGTCGGCCCGCCAGATGTCCAAGTCCATTCGCTTCACCCCATCCACCGAACGCCCGGAGATAAAGTACAGGCTGCGGCCATCTGGCGTGAAGTAGGGGTCGGCGTCCACGCCATCCCCGGCGAAAGTGGGGGGCTCGGGCGTGGACCATCCCGTTGCCGTGCACCGACTGAGGAGGATGCGCCAGCCGGTGAATTGGGGCGAGCTCCGGACGAAATAGAGATCACCCGTTTTGGGATCGAAGGCGGCGTGCGATTCGAACTGTGGACTGGAGATGCCGGCGGGCATCCACGGCTGGACGGCGGTACCGACCGCGCCGACGAGGACCACGACCCCAAGAGCCGCGACAATCGTCGATACGTGGTGAAGTTTCATACGACCTTTCAGCACCTGAGGAACTTTTGTTTCCAGGTGCCAGCGGACGCAACCTTTAGGGCTCAAGGGTGAGCACCGAGTGATGGCGTGCCTAAGGATCGCGTTTCAGCCGCGGCGCCTCATGATCGCGCCTGGCGCCGTCGGCTGCAAGTGCGTGTTGGGCTGCGTCGATCGGACGATTCGGTACAGCACGTGGCTTCTATCCGCTCTGCCGTGATTCTGCCTTCTCTAAACGCGCAATCCGAATCCATTCGCCCGCATCTCCCGTTAGTATTGGCGTGTACAGTTCACGAATGTCTTTCGCGATTCGACCGACCGCCTGCTCAAGCTTCTGCGGCGGAAACATGTTGCCGTGAAATCCGCTCCGCCGAGCGAACAAGCCCTCGTCGATGGCCAGGTAGGTGGCCGTGATCGACCCACGCCTGAAACGAACCTCGAACTGCGAATCGAGATACTGAACGAAGACCTGGACGTGCGGACTCGAGTAGGAGAGGCGCCAACCGTCCCGGAAGGACTCGCCGCCGGTGACCCATCGCTCCTCAAGCGTGAACCCGAGCTGGCCCAAGAACGTGAACGCCGTCTCAGCCACTTCAGGGCTCGCTTGCATTGGATGGACGGCCACCTGTTCCACCTCCTCGTCAGGCCAACGTATCAGCGTTCAGCGGCGGCGCCAGCCCGGGGTTAGCCAGCTGCGGGTCGCGCCCAGCGCGCGAACGGTTCGGACCGCGTCAGACGCCGAGTCCGTCGTGGTGCTATTTGAGGTACCACACGCCATCCCAGAAGCCCGTTCCGCCCAGGCCTCCGGTCTTGCCGCCGTAGACCCAATATCCGTCATGGAACACCACAGAGTACTCCGCGGACCGTGGTGGTCCGGGCAACTCGGCACAGGCGCGATGCCAGTGGCGTCCATCGGACGAGGACCACACGTCGCGATGACCGCTACCACCGACAGCCCAAAGACGATCGTCAAGCACCGCGAACCCGGCGCCCGTGCGGGCGGGCCAATCGGCGCCTGTGGTGACCTGAGTCCAGGCCGCGCCATCCGCAGACATCCATATGTCGTTGGTGGCGTTCCCACGCGCCGTGACCAACTATCCAGAGTGCGTCCCGATAGACGAGGACACCCTGAGGGTTCGCACGTGGAAGGGAAGCCGTGCTCCGCGCCGACCACGTCCGTCCATCAGTGGTGTACCAGATCGTACCGTCGTTCGGTTCTCCACCGACGAGCCACAGGGTATTCCGGAACGCCACAAGGTGGGCGCCCGAGCGCGTGGGCCACGGACCCCGCGCCAGTATGCGCCGCCATCGCCGACCATCTACGGAGCGCCAAACATCATTCATCAGCGTCCGAGTGCCGTTTCCCTCCACGAAGCCGCCGACCCGCCACAGAGCGCCGTCATACCGAGGCGTCGGCCGCCCTGTACCGGGGGCCCCAGCTCGCATCGTGTTGGTAGCCGCGCCAATTCTTCCCGTCGTCGGATTCGTAAACGTGGTTCGGCGCGGCGCCGTCGCCGATCATGAACAGGCGGCCGGCGTGCGACACGACGGGCGTTGCGAGAGGAAGCTGCCCCTGCTGGCACCGCGGCGGCCAGCAACCCGTTCCGGGCGAGCGTGCAAGAAACCACGTCGGCTCTGCGGCGAGGCTGAGCCAGACGTAGCTGAGCGTTGCCACGATCCACGACACTGGTCGCATAGTCATTCTTCGCTCGATGTGACGGTGAGCCGTGTCCCTTTCACAAATGACAACTGATCAAACCCTTCATTGACAGGCTACGACGCGACTTCATGCAGGGTTCCGCGCCGCCGCCGCACTCGCACGTCCCCTGTCCTAGCGCCTGCCCCGGTCGAGCCCGAAGCACAGCGCCAGGGTGCCGCACACTACGAGCGTCACGACGATCCAGAACGCCCGGGGCGACCACGTCCGGATGAAGTGCCGCCCCTCGGCGGCGTCAGCGCGGCTCTCATACGATCCAGGAGACACCGGCTGTGCGGCGCCGAGGCGCTGCTGGGCATCGGCGCGCTGGCCAGGCGGCCAGCGGTGGCCGGTTCGCGAGATGTACGACGGCGTATCGAGAACCGGTGCGTAGTACTCCTCGAGGATGAGGTTCTCGAACCAGGCCCCACGCATGTCGCCCGCCTCCCACCGGCGATTCCGCTCCTGCACATGCAGAAGTCCTTCGCTCATGTACTGGTCTTCCCGGCTCCGGCTGCGTGGTCTCTCGATCGGCGCGTGGTCCTTCCAGAGCACGAGCCGATCCTGGCCGATGCGGATGAGAGTCTGCGCATCGTAGCGCGAGCGGAACGTTCCTGCGTCCGGATCGCGCGTCTCCACGCCGAGGTGCACAGAACGGACAAAGAGCGCAAAGAGGAGCGCCACGGCGGCCGCGACGATGCCAATCCGCCGAAGTGAACCCGGGCGGAGCTCGAACGCCCCCGAATCGGGCGGGTCCACGCCGACGCTGAAGAGGAGGCCGCAGACGATGGCTGCGCCGTTCAGGAAAACGTCCCGCATGTCGCCGACGCGTCCGGGAATGAACCACTGCAGCCACTCTTCGAGCGTGCCGACGGCGATACCGGCCAGCACCGGCAGCACGAACATGGAGGCGTCGCCGCGCGGGCGCCAGACGCGGTAGAACAAGAGCGTGATGAGGCCGTACTCGACGAAATGGACGCGCTCAACCGCATCGACTTCGGGAATGCCCTGCGCGTTCCAGAGCGCATATCCCGTGCCCAGGATAAGGGCCGCGACGATGGCGCCATAGCGCAGCGCCCGACGATCGCGAATCCTCACGAGCGCGACGACCAGGGCGCCGCCAATCGCCAGGGCGACGGCTGTCGCGACGACCGTCGCGTACTGACCCGGGAACGTGGCCCGGATCCAGTCCCGGATATCGCGGATGAAGGGGGACGACAGAATCACCGCCACCGAGACGGCGGCGGCCAGCAGGAATCGCAGGCTCAGCACCGGAGGGTTGTATCACAGCCGCGGGCAGGTGCGTATCGGGTTGGTCGTGACGCGATCGGGTGCGGTACGATAGCGTTTCATGAACGTCACCAGACTCGTCGCCGCCGCCGTGATCGCGGCCACATCGGCTACTGTCGGGGCCCGGATCGACCGTTCGGCTGGACAGCCGGCCGGCGGCCCGCGCATCGAAATCACGATCGCCGAGGACGCGCGCGCCGAGGCCACCACGGGGATGGTCTACGTCGCCATCAGCCGCGACAACAAGCGGACGCCGATCGAACAGACCGCACCGACCGGCTCTCCTCTTTTTTCAATACCGGTCGACGGCCTCCAGGCCGGCACGCCGGTGACGATCACCTCGGCCGAACGCGGCCATCCGATCGCGAGCCTCAAGGACATCCCCGCCGGCGAGTACTGGCTGCAGCCGTTCGTCAACGTCTACACGCGGTTCGCGCGTGCCGACGGTAAGACCGTCTGGCTGCACATGGATCAGTGGGAAGGCCAGAACTGGAAACGGTCTCCTGGCAACATCTATGGCGAGCCGGTGCGGGTGCGGTTCGATCCCCGTTCGACGACGCCGATTCGCCTCGTCGCCAACAAGGTGATTCTGCCGATTCAACCGCCGGCGGATACGGAGCTCGTCAAGCGGATCAAGATCGAGAGCAAGATCCTGACGAAGTGGTGGGGCCATCCAATCTACCTTGGCGCGACGGTCCTTCTGCCGAAGGACTACGACAAGCACCCCGATGTCCGGTACGCAGTGAACTACGAGCAGGGCCATTTCTCGCTGCGGGCGCCAGGCGGCTTCGGCACCGGCGGCGCCTTCGACACATTCTGGCTCGCATCGTCCACGCCGCGGATGGTCTATGTGACCCTGCAGCACCCCTCGCCCTACTACGACGACTCGTACGGCGTGAACTCGGAGAACAACGGTCCGTTCGGCGACGCGATCCTTCAGGAGCTCGTCCCGGCTATCGAGGGGAGATTCCGGATCGTCCGCGAGCCGTGGGCGCGCACGCTGTCCGGCGGATCGACCGGCGGATGGATCGCCGCCGCGCATCAGATCTTCTATCCTGATTTCTACGGCCGCGCGTTCGCCAGCTGCCCCGATTCACTGGACTTCAGGTATCACCAGATCGTCGACATCTACAAGGACCCGAACGCGTACTTCGTCGACAAGGGCTGGATGAAAGTCGACCGGCCCAACCAGCAACAGGCCGACGGCAACATCGAGTCGATGATGAAGGACGAGAACCACTACGAGCTGGTCGTGGGTGACAAGTCACGCTCGGGTGGCCAGTGGGACATCTGGGAAGCCACGTACTCCCCCGTCGGCGCCGATGGTTACCCCAGGCGCCTGTGGGACAAGGTCACCGGGCAGATCGACAAGGCCGTCGCCGAGACGTGGCGCAAGTACGACCTGCGGCACGTGCTCGAAACCAACTGGACCACGCTCGGACCGAAGGTCGGTCACAAGCTGAACGTCTACGTAGGAGACATGGACTCGTACTACCTGAACAACGGCGTCGAGAAGCTGAACGAGTTTCTCGTCAAGGCCGACAACCCGAAGTTCACCGGCGAGATCGTCTTCGAGCGCCGCGCCCCGCACTGCTGGGGCCCGCGCGGTCCCGAGCTGATGACGAAGGTGATTCGCCACATCGAGAAGTACGCGCCACCATCGGCCGACCTCAAGAGCTGGCGATATTGACAGGCTCAGGGCCCAGGGCTCAAGGCTCAGGCAAGAGCTTGGAGTGATTGGTCGACGGCTTTGCTTGAGCCTTGAGCCCTGAGCCTTGAGCCCTGTTCAGACAAACCGCGTCAGCGTAACGTCGAGCACCCGCGCCTGACGATTGCCGCGGTGCCACTGGACGAGGATGGGGCTCTGGTAGGTGCCTTCGACGATGGCGCCGCGATCGGCGCCTTGACGGTCTGACACGAACAGGCTGACGGACCGTTTCATGCGCAGGAACCGCGACGCCGGCATCGCAATCGCGCGCGACAGGACGCTTTCGACCATCGACTCGTGCAGGCCGACGGCATCGAGCAGCTGGTTGAAGACACGCACGAGGTCGTACTTCGCGTAGTCGAGGGTCTTGGCGGGAATCGCCCGGGGGTTCCCCAGCATGTGGCCCGCCTTTTCCACCATGAAGCGCAGCGGATCGCGCAGCACTTCCGAAAGGTCGTGACGCATCAGCAGCGTTTCGTACTCGTTGACGGTCAGTCCGGCGTGCCGCTCCCCAGGCGCGAGCGATAGGCGAATGCGGCCTTTCGTGACGCCGTGCTCGGCCACGAGCTGGCGGCACTGATCGTAAATGCCCAGCCGCGGGTTCTTCAGGTTGACCGAATCGACGGCGTGGCGGGACACGGGTACCACGATGCGCGCCTGCGCAACCGGCTCCTCGTGCGAATACCCGAGGACGCTCGTGCGGCGGTGCCGGGGGCGGCCGGCGTGGACGCCGTCAAGGTCGATGAAACAGACAGGCTCGGTAGGCCGATTGCGGTAGGTGACGCAGGTCCGAAGCGCCCCCGCCATGAACGCCAGGTGCGAGTCGGCGTTCCGGGGCTCCTTGGGCTTCTGCGCCTCGCTCAGCTCCGTCCGCCGGTCGATCTTGTCGTGCTCGTACCCCGCGCCCTCGGGGAACATCGTCCGGAAGACGTTGATATACGACATCACTCCGCCACGGCTATGGCTGAGTCGGGTCGCTAGGCCCTGGTCCAGATACCCCGCCGTCGTGTGGAACGAGCAACAAAGGGCCTTCGGATAGGCGTCAAGACCGTCGCCGAAGCGGTGGGACACCAAGCGGCGGACGTCGATGACGTCCACCCGCGTACGGGGAATGAGCTCGAGGTCGAACTCGACAGGCGCTAGGGACATTCAGGAACGGATAACCGCCTTATAAAGTAACACGTTTAGGCTTTGCATTGCAAAGTATATTTGGCTGGGGCAGCTACTTCTTCTTCGCCGTGAACGTCCCTTCCCCCAAATCGCCCAACGTGACCGTGCCTTTCATCGTGTCTTTCTCGACTGTTCCCGAGTACGTCACCTTGACGGCATTCCCCTCGAGCGAGGCCTGAAACTCGAACGTGATCGCGTTGCCTTTGATCGTGCCGGTAATTTCATGCTCGCCAACCACTTGAGAGGAATAAGTCCCGCTGAGCTTCTCGCCCTCCTGCTTGAACGTCACGCTCGGGCCGCCGGTCTGGCCGGCAATTTCGATCTGGATCGCCCAGGATCCAGTGACGTCTATCGGTTTGTCTGCTTGCGCTGGCGGTTTGTCCGCTTGCGCTGGTGGCTTCTCCGTTTGCGCCGAGGCGGACGCTCCACGCCGCTTCCCGCTCCATTCCGACTGGCCCCGACCGCCAAAGTCCATCGTGCCCGCGATAGCGTCTCCGTCCTGATTCCCGTTCATGGCGATGGCGAAGGGGCCGTTGGGCGTCTGAACCGAGAAGGAGACGACGACCGCCTTCTCTTTCTGCGTGCCCTGGACGGCCACCTCTCCCTGCGGACCGGCGATCGACCCGCTCAGCTTCTCGCCGTCCTTCTTGAGGGTCAACGACACCGTCAGCGGGCCGTTGGGTGTGGTGAAGGTGACGTCCCATGTCCCTGCGGCGTCGACACCCTGGGCGTACGCCGAGCCAACCAGCGCGAGCGCGCCAATCAACAACGAAAGTAGGTTCTTCATAGCCGGTGATTATAGGCGCAGTCAGGCGGGGCCGGAACCGGGATCTGACCCGTCAGCAGAGCACGCGAATGACATCCGACCGGGTGATGATGTAGGTCTTGTCGGTCTTGAAGTCGCGCACCAGGACGGCCGGGTTCGCGGGCGTGATCATCGTCGACAGGAGCTCGAGCGGTGTCGAGATGTCGACGAACGGAAACGCCGGCTGCATGATGGTCTCGACGGGCTGGGTCTTCACCTCGGCCGATCGCACGAGCTGGTCGTAGAGGTGGGCTTCGTTGAGCGATCCGACGAGCCGCTTGTCGCGCGTGATCGAAATCTGGGAGAAGTCGTGCTCGCCCATCAGCTTGACCGCGAGCTCGACAGGTTCGGTCCCCTCAATCGCCAGGAGTTCCCCCGAGACGCCCGACGCGACGAGGTCGCGCGCCGTCAGGCCGCTCCTGTCGAAGAAGCCCTTCTCGCGCATCCAGTCGTCGTTGAACATCTTCCCGAGATAGCGCGACCCGTGGTCGTGGAAGATCACGACGACCAGGTCGTCTTCCGCAAAGCGATCCTTGAGCTGGAGCACACCGGCCATCGCCGAACCGGCCGAGTTGCCCGCGAAGATGCCTTCCTCGCGGGCGATCCGCCGCGTCATGAGCGCCGCGTCCTTGTCGGTCACTTTCTCGAAGTGATCGATGACGCTGAAGTCGACGTTCTTGGGCAGGAAGTCTTCGCCGATCCCCTCCGTCACGTAGGGATAGATCTCGTTCTTGTCGAAGATTCCCGTCTCTTTGTACTTCTTGAACACCGACCCGTACGTGTCGATACCCCATACCTTGATCTTCGGATTGCGTTCCTTGAGGTATCGTCCAACGCCGCTGATCGTGCCACCGGTGCCGACGCCAACCACCAAGTGCGTCACCCGACCGTCCGTTTGTTCCCAGATCTCGGGACCTGTCTCCTCGTAGTGCGCCGCGCTGTTCGACAGGTTGTCGTACTGGTTGGCCTTCCAGGAATTCGGGATCTCCTTCTCGAGCCGGGACGAGACGGAGTAGTACGACCGGGGATCCTCGGGGTCGACGTTGGTCGGACACACGATGACTTCCGCCCCAAACGCCCTGAGCGCGTCGATCTTCTCCTTCGACTGCTTGTCGGTCGTCGTGAACACGCACCGGTAGCCTTTGACGACCGCCACGATCGCGAGCCCCATCCCGGTGTTGCCCGACGTGCCCTCGATGATCGTCCCGCCAGGCTTCAGCAGCCCTTTCCGCTCCGCGTCCTCGATCATCCGGACGGCCATGCGGTCCTTGATCGAGTTGCCGGGGTTCACGGTCTCGATCTTGGCGAGGACCGTCGCCTTGACAATGCCCCTGGTGATCCTGTTGATCCGGATCATCGGCGTATCGCCGATGGCCTCGAGGACGTTGTCGAAGACTTTCTTCGCGGTGATCGTGCTCATGGATGCAGATCGACCTACAGTACGAACCTGGCAAGAACGAAGAATACTGTCCCGAGGAGCAACAGCCCGAGGCATCCCTCGAGAAAGAGCCCGTTTTTTCCGCTATGGTACCCGCCAAGCGTGACGAGCTTGAGAACGCCGAAGCCCAGGAACCGCACGAAATCCCCGACGTCGCCGTCGTCCACGTTACGATCGTAGCATGCCACTACCGGCGAGGGTCGGAACAGGAGGATTGAGCGGTTGACGCTGCGAGCGGCGTTCCTGATCACGTCGAGCCTTCTGGCGGGAGCGGTGAGCTTCCGCGCATCTCCCGCACAGGCTCCAGTATCGACGCCGAGCGAAACCAGGGCGATCGCCTACCTGTCGCGCGAGGTGCCTGGATGGCGCCGGGAGCATCCCTGCTACTCCTGTCACAACAATGGTGACGCGGCCAGGGCGCTCGTCGCGTCGATGGGCCGGGCGCCCGAGGTCCGCGCGGCGCTCGACGACACGCTGAAGTGGCTCGCCGAGCCTGCGCGATGGGAAACCAACGGCGGAGGCGAGGGCGGCTCCGACGACAAGCCGCTCGCCCGCATCCAGTTCGCGCACGCGACGACGACCGCGGCGGCGGCGGCGCTCGTGCCAAAGGATGCCGTCTCATCAGCAGCGGCAATCGTTGCCGCCGATCAGCAGGCCGACGGCTCGTGGCGCTTGGACTCCTCCGACAGCATCGGTTCGCCGGCGACCTACGGTACAGCGCTCGCGACGGCCTTCGCACGGCGCACGCTGGTCGCCTCGGGACTCATCTCAATGCGTGAGCGCGTCGCCCGCGCCGAGCGGTGGCTCGCCCGCGCGGAGATCCACAATGTGCCCGATGCAGCGGCGATCCTCTTCGCCTTCGCCGATCCGCCGGATGCTCCCGCTCCGGACAACTGGCGCGCTGCTGTGGACCTCTTGAAGAAGGGCCAGGGACGCGACGGCGGCTGGGGACCCTACATCACATCACCCGCCGAGCCCTTCGACACGGCGCTCGCCATGCTCGCCCTGCACGCGCTGTCGCGCCGGCCGTCGCGCGCCGAACCGTCATTCACGAAGGGGACGCTCGCCGAGGCGATCGCGAAGGGCCGCGCGTACCTGGTGCAGCAGCAGCTTGCCGACGGGAGCTGGAACGAGACGACGAGGCCCGCCGGGCAGTCGAGCTACGCACAGCGGATCTCGACCACGGCGTGGGCGCTCCTGGCGCTGATCGAGACAGGACGTGCGCCGTGAAAGGAGGCCCTCAGCGACGTATCTTGAACGTCAGGGTCCGCCGTTCAGGCTCGGTGGTAATGTCGGTCCGTTCGAAGTTGTCGACTTCGAACGCGCGGCCAATGCGGTTGCCCGCGAGGTCCTCGAGAAACGCAAGCGCCACGAGGTCGTAGTCCCCAGCCGCCCACAGGTCCCGCGGGGTGAATCGCCAGCGCGTCTCGGCGCTCTCGATGGCCGCTTCACCCTCGAGGGGTGCGCCGCTTCTCGCGATGCCGAGCGCGCGACCGAGCAGACCGTGATCGAGCGGATCGGGAAAGGTCACCACCACCGGTTCACGCGTGCCCGCCGCCGGCGTCGTCACCTTCCACGCCGCCATCGTCAGCGGCCGCTCGATCGGGGGGCTCGCACGAAACTCGTGCCTGAATTCTTCTTTGAGCGGAAGGCCGTGCCCGTCGCGCCATTCGCGCTTGACGAGCAGCGTGTAGCGCTTCCCCGCCTCGAGTGCCCGGCCCATCTGCTTGTTCGGCAGGATGCCGCGCTTGACGCGACCCGGATCGAAAAACACGGTGTAACGGGTGCGATCGCCGTTCCAAAAATCCGCGTCGAGCGGGAGGAACGCACCGATGACCTCCTGGCCGCGATCGTCGAGCAGCGTGACGTAGTCGTAGCCGCTCCGCCAGTCCATCGGCGCGGAGAAGTGCAGGTACATGCGCAACTGATTCGCCGGGACGACGTCGCCGCTCGGATAGAGGTGCGTGACGACCGTCGACGGCGAGCGTAAGATCGCCGGCTTCCCGACGACCGCGGTCACAATCTGTTTGCGCCACGGGGCGTCGCTCTGGCCATCCGGCCCCTGAGCCCCAGGCAGACGGGTGGCATCGAAAGCGACGTCGTACTGACGACCAGCGTCGAACGGAAACATCGGCGTGAATCGGAGCGCTCCATCGGCGACGGAATACTTGCCGGCTACTGCCGGAGGCGCGGGCGGGGTCGACTCGCCGCTGCCGGCCGGCTTGACCGACACACGCAGGAGCGCCTGCCAGTCGGCTTCGGTCCACCTGTCTGTCAACGCAGTACTCGACAGCGCGGCCACCGTCGCGGCGGGAAGCCCCGTCACGTCAACGGTGTTGGTCTGAGTATTGAGCTGGATGTGGGGCGGCGCGGATGGCGCGGACGAGGTAGTGCAGGCGCTGCAGACCAGGAGAAGGGCTGGAAGAAGAGACCAGAAACGGGAGCCGCGACGAGCACGCGCGCTCATCGCGACTGCCCCGTTTCTGCCATCAGTGAACCTCGTGAACCTATGAACCTATGAACCTCTTGAACCCTCGTCAGCTACGGCAGCGCGACCGCCTGCAAGGAGAGCGCGCCCCCTTCGGTGCGGGTCAGCACGAGCGCCCGTTGATCGTCGAGCAGGTCGAGCTGTTCGACGCCCTTCAACGACGCCACCGGCTCGAAGCCGACGCCACCGGTTTCGGTGGCCACTCGCGCCGTGATGCCAGGCGCTGTCGCAAAGCCGTCGGTCGCGACCTTCATCACGCCGCGGCTGGTGTTCGCGATGAGCAGGTAGTCTTTGCCGCCCTTCTTGTACACGATCATGTCGGTTGGGCGGTTGCGATTACCGAGCTCGGCGATTGTCGTGCCCATGACCTTCGCGCCGGGCGCGAGGCTCGACACCGGAAACTTCACGAGGGGTGTGCACGTGTAGCCGGCGATGAGGTGCGCCGTGTTGTCCAGTTTGTACGGCACGAACGAAATGACCGGCGAGCGCGTTTCGAACTGCCCGTGGTTCCCGTGATAGATCTCGACGCTCGTGCCGGCATCCACTGCTGCGAATGGATACGGCACCGTCCGGAGCTTCGACGAGAACTCCTCGTTCGAGAGGCCCGCCACGACGAGCTTGCCGTCGACAAACGCCATGTCGGTGATCGATTCCATCCGCGGATTCTGTCGCTGTCCGGCGGCAGCGGCGTTCGGCGCGTTCGGCAGCGTGGCCTTTGTCATCTTGAGACCGTCGAGGGCCACGATTTCGATCTTGCCCGCGCCATCCACGCGAAGCAGAGCCGGCTTGGCCTCTGCTCCGGTCCCGCGCATGACCGAGATGAACGCGTTCCGCGTCCTGGGGTGCACGGCCAGGTCCGTGACCTGGACTTCCTTGGGATCCGTTCCGAGCATCGAAGCAATCTGCGTATCGATGCCGGTGACGTCTTTGGCTCCCGGGGCGCCGCCGGTTGCCTTCGCCCCAAGGTCGATCGCGTAGATGGTGGCGGCCTGCCGGTCGGCGGCAAAGAGCACGCCGTCGGGACCGAACGCCAGCGGCCCAATCGACTGGAGCGCCTGAGCTGCAGGTGCCTGCGGCTCGGCGGTTGCCACGGTCCGCGTGGCCGACACAGCCACGGCCAGCGTGGCGGCGGCCAGAGTCAACGCCCATGTTTTCAAGGATATCCGGTGCATTCAACCTCCTGCTGACGAAGACGAACCTCAGATCAGGTCTATCTACGACGTCCAGTCAGGGGGTGTTTCGGTTCGCCAATGCCCGGGTCAGTAAGTGACTCGAACTCGGTACTTGAGCGTCGCCACCCCATCCTGCGCCACCGGCACGTTGAACTGCGCCGCCCAGGCGGCCGTCTTCGTCGAGGCATGCGACGACCGCACCATCTGCCAGGTGCCTCCGATGGGCTCGTTGACCTCCACCGCGATGGGGATGGCCTTGTGATTGCGCAGCGTGATCTCGTACTCGAACTCGTAGACGTTGCTGGCAATCTTCTGGAAGTCGATCTGATTGCGCTCGCAGACGACGTCGAAGGCGTTCCCAATCTTCAGCTTCAGCGTTTCGTCCTTCGGCGTGTGACCGATCCGATCCTCGCCGGCCAGGTGCACGCCACCCTTCGAGTCCGCCTGATACACGCGCACGGTGCCCGCCGGCATCGGCATGCCCAACCCGGTCTTCTCTTCGTTCCTGAACTGGTAGTACACCTGCACTACGTCCTTGATCGGCGCGCCGGGGTGCTGCCGATTGTGATAGTAGAACTGCTGACCGTCGACAACGAAGCGCTTCTGCACGGGAACGCCGGTCCCGCCGAGCATGCTGACCTGCTTGGTCTCGGCGTTGTTGATCGTGGTCTTCCGGCCGAGCGTGTACAGGTGGTACTCAGAGAATGACTCCTGTGCCATCGGCGCCGCTGCGGCCATCTCCATGCTGCGGCGGGCCTCGTCGAACCGCTTGTCCGCGACCGCCTGCCGCACGCGATTCAGATCTCCGGCCACGAGCTGAAGCTTCGCGTTCCTGAACGACGTGCCGCTGCCATTCTGAAGCGTGACCCAGCCGTCGAGATCCGCACTCTTGTCGTCGCGCGTGACCGTCAGCACGTAGTCGGCGTTCCACGCCAGCTTGCCGGCGAGGTACGACGCTTCGACCCGATGCGCCTGCGCGCCGCCGTTCTGCAGCGTCCAGATGAGCGTCGGACGGCTGAAGAGATTGTCCGGAAGCTCGGGGAAGCGGATGTGGTCCGCGTGCATACCCGTGACGATTTCTTTGCCGATCCGCCAGACCGGCGCGTTGTTGTAGCTGAGGAGCTCGGCCTTGACCTCCTCCTGACGCGTCGTCCCATCCTGCTGCACCGTGCGCACGAGCGTCACCTCGCGGCCGACGTACTTGCGCAGCAGCTTGTCTGGCTCGAGAAGGTCGTACTCGTAGTTCTGCTCGAGCACGTTGACGCGTGACGGTTCGGTCAGCGAGCGGAAGTGCACCGTCGCCGGGTTTACCGTTGCCGCGATGTCCATGAACTTCAGATCGAAGTCGCCCGTCGGCAACGTCAGGCGGCGGACGTCGCGCACGAGCGCGATATCCGAGTTGTACACGGTGACGGACAGCTCCACCTGATCGTCAAGGGTCGTCGTGTCCTGGCCGCTGCTGTGCACGGGCGCGGCATCAGGAGTCGACAATGTCCAGAACGACGAGCAGAGGGCGATCGCGACTGCCAATGGGGCCACGAGAAGGTATCGGAAGCGCATCGAACAGCTCCTTTTGTCTAATGGGGCGCTGTCCTTAGAACGGCGTCGAGCTGGTTTCTTGCGGGGCTGGATTCTTTGGGGGAAAGGCAGCTACCGACGCGTCCAGTTCCGGCCGCCGTCGGTCGTCCCGAACGTCCGGCCGTCGGCGGTTGTCACCGTCGCCGTGCGCGCATCAGGGGAGCTCACCGCGGTGAAGTCGACGGGTTCGGGGAACTTGACGCGCTGCCAGGCTTTGCCATCGGTGGTGAGGACGATGGCTCCGGAACGACCGACAAGCCAGCATACCGTCGAAGACGGCGCTGCACCGGCGGTGAGCGTGACGCCGCTCTCGGCTGTGTACTGATCCGTCCAGGTCGCTCCCGCGTCCGACGAACGCTGCACGGTGCGCCCGGTGATTACGCGCCAACGCACGGACGTCTCTGGCGTGGCCACTTCGAAGTTGCCGGCGTTCGCCCGAAATCTCAGGGCCGTATCGCCGAGCTCAGCGAACGCACCATCCCGGGCGACCCCGCCGGCCGCAGCGGGTTTGGTGGTCGCACCGGTGGTGGTGGCACCGGTAGCGGGAATGACCCGCTCCTCGACTCCCTGCTGTCGCAGCGGCGCCTGATTCTGATTCTGATTCTGATTCGGGGCCTGGTTCTGGTTCTGGGTTTGTCCCACTTGCTGTGGAGCGGCCGGCGGAGGCGCGCTGGGCTGGACAGTTCGATTGCCTGCTGACGACTGGACGGGCGCCGGCAGAGAAGCCGGCGGCGGAGGTGGAGGCGTGGCGACCGGCTCGGGCACCGCGGCACGCACGCGATCCGAGTCGAGCCGCGCATCCGCCGGCTTGGCGGCCGCCACATCCTTCCGTTCGCTTCTTTCATTCGCGTCGCTTCTTTTATTCACGGCCACGCGCGCGGCAGTCGCCGACTTGTCGGCGCCGACACGCGACTCGCGCTCTCTGAGCGCATCGGTGAGCTCTTTGGGTGCCGCGCTCGCGCTCTCTCTCTTTAGAGCGTCGCGCTCTGCGTCCTTCTCGAGGGGGGCGGGCGGCGAGATGGCGGACGGACGGCTTTCCGGCGCCCGCGCGGCCGCCGCCTCGTCCTGGCTCACACGGCCGACGACCGACCGCGCCGCCCTCTGGTTCTGGTCCACTGCGAACCAGAGTGCGACCGCGGCCGCGGCTGCCACGGCCGGGCCCAGCATCATGAGCCACTTGCGGATCGGCGATCCCACGCTCGGGGTCGGGCCCGGCGTCGTTCGTGCCATGACCGCAAGCATCGCCTGACAGCGCGCGCAGTTCGACGCGTGTGCCTCTGCAGACGAGCGCTCCGTCCCGTCGAGCAGACCTTCGGCCCAGGCCGCGAGCGTCTCGGCGTCGAGACAGGCATCGAGGTCCTCGGCGGACTCCGAGCGCGCGCCGGCTGCCGGCGTCTGGCGGAGCCAGCGCTCCACCGACAGATCGCGGTCTCGATGAGTCATGCCGTACCTCTCGTGACTTCTGTCTGCATCTCTCAATGCTCGCGGGGCCCCACCCCCGCTCGCTCTCGCGCGGCGACTTCGCGCCGCGCTCGGGCCGCAGACGCTTCTTACCGAGAACGCTCAGGCTCGGAATCCTTGCGCAGACCCCCGTGGCTGAAGAGCTCGCCGAGGTCGAGCGGGCCCGGATCTTCGATCGTACACTCGAAACATCGCGCGATTTCGGCCTCGCTCAGGCCACGTTCGCTGCGCAGGTGCCGCTCGACCTCGGCCCGGATCACCTTGCGCGTGCGGGTGAGCTGGCGCGAGACGGTGGCTTCGTGCTCGCCGAGCAGGCGGCCGGTCTGCGCAAGCGTCAGATCCTCGCGGTAGTAACAGCCGAGCCGGAGTCGATCGCGGTCGGGCAGGATGGCGAGGGCCTGCAGCAGCGCGTGCCTGATGAGTGACACGAACCGTGGCATATCCGGGTCAGTGGTCCGCGCGGTCACGAGCGACGGCGGCACGGCCTCTTCGTCATCGAGCGGCGTCAGCCTGCGCGTGGATCGGACGCGGTCGACCTGCCGTTGCGCGAGCACGGCGCGCAGCCAGGTCGAGAGGCTGCTCCTCCCGTGAAAATACCGGAAGAGCGATCGGCGTTCGCCATCGCGCTCCTGCAGGCCGAAAAGGTCTGCGTAGATCGCATCGGCCAGCTCGCGCGCGCCGCCGCCCGGATCGAGGGCATCGGCCGCGCGATAGAGGACGGGGCGGTACTCCAGCACGAAGTGATCCCACGCGGCGTCGTGGCCCTCGGCACACGCGCAGGCCAGCGCCAGATCCTCGAGGTGCAGCGACGCCAGATACCGCTCGAGGCGCTGCTGATCCTGCGGCCGGTCCGGCAGGGCCTTGGCCGCGCTGCGCTCGAGCGCGGCGGTGAACGACCGCTCGGACACACCCCATCGCGAGGCCTGGGCCTGTCGATAGAGGCGCGCGACAAGGCCCGCGTCTATCCGAACGACGGTCGGCGACTGTCTGGACACTGTCTGGCCGCGGTCCTGCCAATTGTACCGCGTAGCGCCGGGCCGCGGGCGACGTACCGGATCCTCTGCCGGTGCAGGATCGCCGCGCGATTGTGTAGAGTCTTGACTGCATGAACGCCGTGCCTGTCCCGACCGCGCGCTTGACCCGCTTCATCGTGCTCGTCGCCGTCGTCACGGCCGTTCGGCTGGCCGCGCTCCCCCTTCGCGGAACCGAGGACGTGCTCACGTGGAAGATCTGGATGATCGCGGCCTCCAAGAACGTCACGACCGTCTACGGCGTCGGCGGCCACCCACCCGTGCGGGGTGAGCTGCACTGGAAACACCACTCGACGACCGTCGACTACCCGCCGGTCGCGCTCTACGAGCTCGGCGCCGCCGGGCTGCTCTACGGGCTGTTCTACGCCGACTTCAACGATCGCCGCGCGCTCACGGCTGCGGTGAAGATTCCCGGATTGATGTTCGGCATCGCGCTGACGCTGTTTCTGTGGTGGATCGTCCACCGGATCACGGGCGACCGCGACCGGGCCGCATGGGTCGCGCTCGCGTACTGGGCCAACCCCGCGACTATTCTCAATGGCGAGGTGCTCGGGTATCTGGATCCGCTCATGATGCTGCCCGCGATCGCCTCGCTGGTGCTCCTGCATCTGCGCGCGCCCGAATGGGCGGGCGCGAGCCTGGCGATCGCGATGCTGACCAAACCGCAGGCGCTGCTCATCGCGCCGATCCTCGCGCTGGGAGCCTGGCGCACCGGTGGAGCACGCGCGGTCGTGGGCGCCGCGGTCGGCGGTCTTGCCACTGCCGGCGTCATCATCCTGCCCTACGCGCTCGTGGGCGCGCTCCCCAATATGTGGCTGGCGTTCGGATCGTTCTACGCGCGCAGAGACATCCTCTCGGGCTACGCGGCAAACATCTGGTGGGTGGCCAACTATGTGCTGCGCGCGTGGAATCAGATTCCACGGTTGGGCGTTGCGGGAGCCTATCTCGCGCCCGTCCGGCGCATCATGGCCATCAGCACGTTCCAGGACTACGGGTTCCCGAATCCCCGGCCGTTCGGTACGCTCCTGGTCCTCCTGGCAAGCGGCTGGAGCCTGTGGCGGATTCGCGCCGCGCGCGATCTGGCGCTCCACGCGCTCGGCGCAGCGTTCATCATCCACGCCTTCTTCGTGTTCTCGGTCGGCGTCCACGAACATCACATGATGCTGGCGGTTCCACTCCTCGCGCTTGCCGCGGCGCTCAGACCGTCGCTCAGACCGCTCTTCTGGGCCATCAGCCTGATCGTCGCGCTCAACATGAACCTCTTTTACGGCATCGGGATGGGGCTCGGGTGGTCGCCGCCGCGGGGCCTGCTGCTCGTCGACCTCAGCGTCCTGCTGTCGATCGCCAACATCGCGGCGCTCGTCTGGCACGGCCGGGTGCTCGTGCGCGAGGCGGCACACCCCTCAACTCAGCTGGGCGACGACTCGAGCGCCGCACGATCCCACCCTGCGAGATCCGCCGCTGCCACGTAAGTCGACTGAAGGAATTCGAGCAGCGTCCCGTCGGGGTCAACCGAGGTCCGCACCGCGTCGTACGGCAGGATGAACTCGTGAAGGTCCGTACTGTAGAAGGCCTGGCTCGGCCCGACCTTGGCGCCTGCGAACCCGGCCGGTTCGGGATACGCGTAGGCGTAATACGCGGGATACGCGATCGCGCCGCCGCCCGCCCAGAACCCGCCGCTGCTCACCTCGTGCGAATACGCCTCGCGCGTAATGCGATCGGGAAGATTGGGAATCCCGCCGGGATGCTCGGGTGCGGTTCGGCCCGAGAAACGCGTGACGGCAAGATCGAGCGCCCCCCAGAAGAGGTGCACCGGACTGCATTTGCCGATGAAGCCGGAGCGAAAACGCTTGAACACGCGGTCGCTCTGCACGAGCACGCGCCAGAAGCGGTTGACCGCCGCCGCGTCGTATGCGCGATGGACCTCGTCGCGCTCGAAGGGAATCGGATCGGGCACCTCGTTCGGTCTGGCGTAAATCCGCACGTCGAGATCCAGCCCGCGCAACGCGCCCATCACGCGCCGATAGAACGACGCGACGGTCTGTGGCTCGAGCGCGACGCGAGCGGTCGTCCCATCGCTGACTTCGATGACGAGTGCGTGATCGATGAAATCGAAATCGATCTGAAACGTGCGCAGCCCGTGCGGAATCGGCGAGGTCGTCAACCCGCGGGCCGTGACGTAGAGCGTACTGTGCCATCCGTGGTTGATCGGCGCGCTCTCCCGGAGGCGAATCTTGCCGACAATCTGCGTCCACATGTGGAGCGTTGCACACGAGTCGCTCCAGGCCTCGAAGGGCAACGGCGGCCAGGCCTGTTCGCGCGATGACTGGTCACTCATGCTGTTGTTGTCCGTGTTGTCCGTGGCTCTACTCGAACTTCGCAAGCGTTCGAAAGTTCGTCAGCTCGAGGTCGAAGAACGGCTCGCCGCGCTGGAGGATCTGAATGCGCTGCGGCCATTTGATGCCGCCCGCCTCGACCGTCCCGCTGAGGCGCAGCTCTTGCGGCACGTCAACCTTCAGGCCGGGATGCAGGACCGTCGTCGTGAGCCTTCCGATACGGTGGTCGCGCTCGAAGTAGAGAGCGACGTCCCGACGTCCTTCGCGCCTCACGCGCAGACCGGAGCGTGCGTCCGCATCCGCGGGGAGCGGCGTCAGGGTGTATTCCGCGCCGAGGAGCGGCGCGAGGCGAAGCACGTGGTAGAGGTAAAACTGATCACGCTCATTGGAGAGCGTGGCCGCGTCCATCGGTTGCTCAACTCCTCCGATGCGCCACCAGCCACGCCCGTTGTCGATGCCCATGGACCTCGTGCCGCTCGGTCCCTGCTCCACGATGAAGGTCTCGACGATCGCGCGATCGGGTGGCTCGACTCGCCATTCACCCTCGATCCGGATGGTCTGGCCGCGGGCGGCATGGATTGTTGCATTCCCGTGCCACGCGAACACAGTCTGGCGCTGGAGATTCTCCGCGCCACCTGCGGCGGCAATCGCGAGCCGCAGCAGGTCC
>Ga0184612_10000347_pt1 | contig 21555 bp, 18 predicted proteins | sample PLM3_60_coex_FD_133163 | JGI IMG/M metagenome (GOLD analysis project Ga0184612, IMG submission 133163) | Groundwater sediment microbial communities from an aquifer in East River, Colorado, USA - PLM3_60_coex | ecosystem: Environmental > Terrestrial > Soil > Riparian zone | place: USA: East... | reverse complement strand
GATCTTGTGGGCGCCGGTATGGGCGAGGTCTTCGCGCTTGAGGTACAGGCGAAGGTTCGGGATGGCCGCCGACGATGCCCTCGGGCTCGCGGTCGCGGCGAGCCGGGCGGCCTCGGCGCGAACGGCGTCGGCGAGCCGGTCGGCTCGGTAGATCGGTGTCGGCCGACCGGCGAACCGGGCGAGCAACTCGCGCAGCTCGGCCCAGAAGACCGGGTCCCCTCGAAGGGCGTCGTAAGCCGTCTCGAGCTGCTCGAGCGCGGCCATCAGCGTTTCGGGGACGTAACGACCACCGAAGTCGCGCTCCATCCCCCAGCGTCCGGCGCCATCGGCGTCCAGGAGGCCGGCGTGGACGGGCGTCGGCCCGAACGGCAGGTTGGGGCGATCGTCGCGGGCGGTGCGCGCCCGCTTGACGAAGAGCGCGACGCGGAGCGGGTCCTTGACCGGTCGCTCACCGTCGGCCCGCGGGCGCTCGACGCCCGAGGCGACGTCGACGCCGACGGCCGGGATCGACCGGAGGGCATGCGCGACGTTGGCCGCGGTGAGGCCGCCGGCCAGGGTGACCGGCACCTCCCGGGCGATCGCCGCGGCCAGGCGTTCCGCGGCGCGGGTGCCGGTCCCACCTGCATGTGGCCCGCCTGCGGTGTCGAGGAGAAGCCGTTCGACACCGCCGGCGAGGTAGGCACGGCCACGCGACACGACGTCGGCCGCGGCGCTCCCGATGTTCGTTGGCTCCGTGGCGGGCAGGTGGAGCACCTTCCACGTCCGGCGCGGAACGGACCCGAGGAACCCGACCGGCTCGCTGCCACTCAACTGGACGACGTCGGGGTCGAAGGCGCGAAGGACCCGCGCCAGCAGCTCGGGTGTCGGATCCGCGGTGATGGCGACGACCATCGGCCGTGGGCCGGTACCGGCGGTTCGGGCGAGCCTGGCGAGTCCCGCCGCCTCGTCCAGCGCGAGCGCCCGGGGCGTGCCCGATACGACGTTCAACCCGATCGCGTCCGCCCCGGCGGCGACCGCCGCGAGGATCCCGGCCTCATCGGTGACGCCGCAGATCTTCACAAACGGACGACGCGCGACGTTGGCAGGGTCGCTCGGAGCCGCCCCCGCCGCGACGAATGCCCTCGCGGCCGCGGCCGGATCGCCCGCCCGCACGAGCGCCTCGCCGACGAGCGCCCCATCGAACCCGAGCGCGCGCCAGCGCGCGACCGTCGCCGGTTCGTGCACGCCCGATTCGGCGATCACGAGACGGTCGTCAGGCACGAGCTCGCGCAGCCGCGCCGCGCGCTCGACATCCACCTCGAGCGACCGCAGGTCGCGATTGTTGAGGCCGATCAGGCGTGCGCTCGTCGCGAGCGCCCGGGCGAGCTCGCGGGCATCGTGGACCTCGACGAGCGGTTCCAACCCGACCTGCAATGCCCGGTCCACGAGCCGCGCGAGCCGCCTCGCCGGATGCAGGACCGCGAGGAGCAGCACGAGGTCGGCCCCGGCGGCGCGGAGCATCGGCAGCTGGACCTCCTCCACGACGAAGTCCTTGGCGAGGACCGGCACCGCCACAGCGGCGCGGACCGCCCGCAGGTCGTCGACGGATCCTCCGAACCAATGCGGCTCGCACAGCACCGAGATGGCGATCGCGCCTCCCGCTTCGTAGGCGCGGGCACGCGCGACGATGTCCTCGCCTGCTTTGGCGATCCGCCCGGCAGATGGCGAGGACCGCTTGATCTCGGCGATGAGGTGGACGCCCGGGGTCGCGAGGCGCTCGGCGATCGGCCGCGGTGGGGTCGCGTCCGAGGCCGCCTCGACGAACCGTCGGGGGTCACCGGCGGCCGCTTCGGCCAAGACGTCGGCGCGCCGACGCGTGGCGATCTCCCCGATCACGTTCGTGGTTGCGGTCCGCGTCCGTGGCGGCCGCTCGACGACGGTCACGAACGGGTCTCGGCGGCCGCCGCCATCTCGGCCGCCGCCACCTCGGCCGCGCGCCGTTCGGCGCGGAGCCCTTCGAGCAGCTCGACCCCGAGGCCCGCGTCGATGGTCAGGGCCGCCCGTTCGATCCCCTCCTCCATCCCCCCGACGACACCGGCCACCAGGAGTGCCGCGCCGGCGTTGAGCAGCACGACGTCGCGCCGGATCCCCGGCTCGCCGCGCAGGACGGCCTCGGTCATCCGCGCGTTCTCGTCGGGCGTACCGCCCTTGAGCCGCGCGGTCGCCGCTCGCTTGAAGCCGAGCGCGGCGGCGTCGATGACGTGGCGTTCGATGACCCCGCCGCTCACGATCCAGGCCACGCCGCTCCCGTCGAGCGGCAGCTCGTCGACGCCGTCGCCGTGGATCACGAATGTCCGGTCAGTGCCGAGCCGCTGGACCACCTCTGCGATCCGCCCCGCGACGGCCGGATCCGCCACGCCGAGCAGCTGGCGGGTGGTCCCGGCCGGGTTGGTCAGCGGGCCGACCAGGTTGAACGCCGTCCGAACCCCGATCTCCCGCCGGGTGGGCCCCGCGTACTTCATCGCCGGGTGGAAGTTGGGCGCGAACAGGAAGGCGAACCGGTGCGCGCGGAGCGCTTCGGCCGCGGACGCGGCGCTGTGGTCGATGCGGATGCCGAGCGCGTCGAGGACGTCCGCCGAGCCGGCCTTCGAGGTGATCGCGCGGTTGCCGTGCTTGGCGACCGGGACACCGGCGGCCGCGGCGACCAGCGCGGCGGTCGTGGAGATGTTGAACGTGCCGCTGCCGTCGCCGCCCGTGCCGACCACGTCGATCGCGCCCTCGGGAGCTTCGACCCGCACGACGCGCTCGCGCATCGCGGCGGCGAACCCCGCCAGCTCGTCCACGGTCTCGCCGCGCATCCGGAGGCCCATCAACAGGGCGGCGAGCTGGGCCGGCGTCGCGTCACCATCCATGACCGAGCCCATCGCGCCGCGCGCCTCGTCCATCGAAAGCGTCCCGCCGTCGACGATCGTGTTGAGTGCCGCGCGGACCAGGTCGCTCACCGGGCGCCCTCCGCCGCCGCCTCGACCAGCCCGGCGGTCGCGAACGACCCGGTCGCATCGTCCAGCCTGGATGCCTCACCCTCGCCGGCCTGGCGCAGGAAGTTCGCGAGCAGGTGCGGGCCCTGCGGGGTCAGGACGGACTCGGGGTGGAACTGGACGCCCTCGAGCGGCAGGGCGACGTGGCGGATGCCCATGACGACCCGGTCGACCTCGCTCATCGCCGTCACGCGGAGCTCGGGTGGGAGCGTGGCCGGGTCGACCGCGAGCGAGTGGTAGCGGGCCGCCATGAACGCCGGCGGCATCCCCTCGAGCAGCCCGGCCCCGTCGTGGGTGACCTCGGAGGCCTCGCCGTGGACGAGCGTCGGCGCGCGCACGATCGAGGCACCGAACGCCGCGGCCATCGATTGCATCCCCAGGCAGACCCCGAGGAGCGGCAAGCCTCGATCCGCGGCGACCCTGACCACCCCGACCGAGATGCCGGCGTCGTCCGGATCGCCAGGTCCGGGTGAGATCACGATGCCGCGCAGGTCCGCCCCGGGGTCGTCGGCCATCGTCTCGACCGCCCCGATGTCGATGGCGTCGTTGCGCACGACGTGGACGTCGGCCCCGGCCGCCTGGAGCGCCTGCACGCGGTTGACCGTGAAGCTGTCGTAGTTGTCGATGACGAGGATCATGGGCTTGCTTCGACCTCTTGGACCTCGTCGGCCTCCAGGTCGGCCGCGGCCTCGGTGCCGGCACGCGGACCCTCCGGGATGCCCGCTGCCATCTCGATGGCGCGCCGGAGGGCGGCGGCCTTGTGCTCGGTCTCCTCGAACTCCTTCTCCGGCACGGACGCCGCGACGATGCCGGCGCCGGTGTGGATATGGGCCTGGCCGTCCTTCAGCACGGCGCTCCGGATCGTGATCGCCGTGTCGAGGTTGCCGTCGTAGCCGAGATAGCCGACCGCGCCGCCATACAGCCCGCGACGCTCCCCTTCCGCCGCCGCGATGAGCTGCATCGCGCGGATCTTGGGTGCCCCGGACAGCGTTCCCGCCGGGAAGACGGAACGCAGCGCATCGAGCGCGTCGAGCTCCGGTCGCAGCCTCGCCTCGACATGCGACACGAGATGGAGGACGTGGCTGTATCGCTCGACCTCCATGTACTTGCTGACGGACACGGTCCCGGGGCGGGCCACCCGGCCGAGGTCGTTGCGACCGAGATCGACGAGCATCACGTGCTCGGCTCGCTCCTTCGGGTCGCGTTGGAGCTCCTCGGCGAGCAGCGCATCCTCCCGCGCGTCGGCGCCGCGCGGCCGCGTGCCGGCGATCGGGTGGGTGGTGAGCCGATCGCCCTCGGCCTGGAGGAGGAGCTCCGGGGAGGCGCCGACGACCTCGAACGCCGGCGTCCGCGTGAAGAACAGGTACGGGCTCGGGTTGACCCGGCGGAGGGCACGATAGAGGCCGATACCGTCGAGCGGGGCGCCGGTCGCGGGGTCGGTCGGGAGCGCGAACGACTGGCGACGGGCGAGGACGACCTGGATCGCCTCACCGGCAGCGATAGCGTCCTTGGCGACCTCGACGGCGTGGATGTATTCGTCGCGCCCGAGGCTGGTCTCGATCGGATGACCAAGCGACGGAGGCGTCATGGCGGCCGACTGCGTGCCGGCCACCGCGCCCGTCCCGGCGCCGGCGCCGTCCGACGCCCGGGCCCTCGTGCCGGCCATCTCCGACGGGGAGGGTCGCGACGTGCGTTCGAGTGCCTCGAAGATCGCCTCTTCGGCGATCCGGTAGCGGCCCTCGAGGTCGGCCGCCTCGGTGTGGAGCGAGGCGATCGCCGACAGCGTGTGGGTCAGGTGGTCGAAGACAAGGACGAGGTCGGTCTCGATGAAGGCAGCCGCCGGGACACCGACCGGATCGTGCTCCGGGAGCGGCACGGTCGGCTCGAAGGCGGACACGGCGTCGTAGGCGAGGGCGCCCACGGCGCCGCCGGTGAAGCGCGGCATCCCCTCGGTCGGCCGGACGCGGCGACGCGGGACGAAGGCCCGGATCGCGGCCAGCGGGTCGGCGGCCTCGATCGTCTCGATGGGGAGGTCGGGCGAGTACGTCGGCTCGGTCACCGGGCGGGTCTGGACCCGGGCGACGCCGTCGCGGACCTCGAGGAGCCGCCGCGGCCCCACCCCGAGGAACGAATAGCGCCCCAGTCGCTCGCCACCCTCGACCGATTCGAGGAGGTACGCGGGGCCGCCGTCGTCGAGCCGCAGGAAGGCGCCGATCGGCGTCTCGAGGTCGGCCGGTCGCGTGGCACGCAGGAGGATCGTGTCGGCGTTGGCGGCTAGACGCTGCGCCTGCGCCAGGCTGATCGGATCGGCTGTCGTCATCGCTCTTGGCCTCGGAGAATCAAAACGACCTTCGTCTCCGGGACGAAAGGTCGTGCCTTCCGCGGTGCCACCCACATTCGGCGATGCCGCACTCTCGTGACCGACGGGACGGCTGGTGTCCCCACCGCCGCCGATCGGCGCTGCCCGCTATCGCTGGCGCTCTGCGCCGGAGCCTACTGGCGTCCGCGGCCTGCGCCGCCTCGCGTTCGGTCCGGAGGCTCCCGGGTCCATTCCCCGTCGTCGTCGCTCCGGCTCACACCAGCCGCCGGATCTCTGGCTCGACGTGCGATGGGTACTCGTCCCGTTCACAGCCCGCTGTTCGTGATGTGGGGCGGAGTATGGGCGGGTCCCGCGCGAGGCGTCAAGCGCCCGTCGGACCGCCGGGTTCGGTCGGATCGCGACGGAAGGACCCTCGACGGATCCCGAAGGCGCCGATCCGGCGGCGGACGACCGGCAGCCACGCGAAGGCCCCGAGCGCCTGGGCCCCGATGACGATGAGCACCAGGAGGAGGCCGGGCACCGACAGGACGAGTCCGGGGACCGCCCAGGCGAACCCTTCCCCGAAGGGCGTCGTGAAGCCCGATGTGAGGCTCACCGTCGGTGGGCCGCCTGGCCCATCGCCGTCCGAGCCGGTGCCGGGCATCAGCAACGCCGCCCCGATCGGAGGGGACGCCGGTGGGGACGTCGTGCCCGGGGCGCCGCCGCTGGGCGTCGCGCCGTCGGATCCGGCGGGTGAGGCACCCGGGACCGCTGTCGAGCCCGGTTCGAGCGTGGGACCCGGCGTCGTGGGCGCCGTGGACGGGCCACCGGGGCCACCGGGCGATGCGGTCGGGGCGACGGTCGGCGTCGGCGTCGCGAAGGGGTTCGGGATGCCGGTCGGAAGGGGGGGCAGGGTCACCACCGGCGTGGGGGTGGGCGTGGGCGTCGGTGTCGGTGTCGGTGTCGGTGGTGGCGTCGGCGTCGGCGTCGGTGTCGGCGTCGGTGTCGGCAGCAGCTTGAGCACGACGACGACCTGCAGGTTGACCACCTCACCGAATGGATCCTGGCAGTCCTGCGACCGGAACGCCGACGCCTTCCAGACGTACGTGCCGGGGAGGAGGGCGGTCACCGTGATGGTGTCGGTGACGCTCGCCGACGGGTCATCGGGTGGCAGGCGGTCGCCGCCGTCGGATGCCTGGACGGTGACCGTGGTCGTGAGCAGGCCACTCGTCCGGGTCAGCCAGGTCGTGTCGCTCGGCTCGTCGGTCACCTGGGTCGAGAGGACCGTGAACGTTGCCGGGATCACGATCTTGACGCAGCCGAGGTCCTGGTCGCCTTCAGGCCCGCCGAGGTTGTGGAACGTCACCTTGATCGGTGTGGCCTGGGCGGCGTTGATCGTGCCCGGTGTGAGCGACACGTCCCACGTCGTGCCCGCCGCCCAGCCGGCTGCGGGCAGCAGCCCGGCGATCAGCCACAGGACCGCGCCGAGGCCGAGCCCCACCCCACCGAGCCGACGCCGGACCGCTCGACGAACGCCCGGACTGGCCGAGGCGGCCATCAGGCCACCTGTCGATACGGCGTCCAGAGCCGGAGCGACTGGACGTCGGCGCCGGGCAACGGCGCATCCTCGAGGGTCTCGATCCCGCTCACGAACAATGCGACGAGACGCTCTTCGAGCTGACTCCCCGCGGCATCCTCGAGGCGACGCAGGGCCTCGTCGGTCCCGAGTGCCTTGCGATACGGGCGCGTGGTCGTCATCGCGGAGAACGCATCGCCGACGGCGAGGATCCTCGCCACCAGCGGAATCTCCTCCCCCGCTAGCCGGTCGAGGTAGCCGTCGCCGTCCCATCGTTCGTGGTGGTGCCGAACCCCGGCGCGGATGACGTCGACGTCCGGAAGGTCCCGGACGATGAGGTCGCCGAGCGCGACATGCTGCTTGACTATCGCGTACTCCTCGGCCGTCAGGCTGCCGGGCTTGCGCAGGATCTGGTCGGGAATGCCGATCTTGCCGATGTCATGGAGGAGCCCGGCGACCCGGATCGTGGCGATCACCTCGGGCGCCAGGCCGAGCCGCTCGGCCAGGAAGACGCCGTAGCGGGCGACATCCTCGGAGTGCTGCTTCGTGTAGCGGTCCTTGGTATCGACGGCGAAGATCAGACCCTGGAAGACATCGAACGTCCGCGTCTCGGGCTCGGCCTCCGGTGTCCTCCCGGCGACCCGGACGGCGTCCCCGCCGCTCGCCTTCGCTTCCTGCAGGGTCAGCGCCATGACCGTCAGGAGGGCCGTCACCGAGTCGGCGTGGTCCGGGAACAGGCACACGCCGGCGCTGACGGTCAACGGCAGCCGCTCCGAGGCGTCGAACTGGAGCGAGTGGTCCACGAGGATCGAACGCATCCGCTCGAGGACGTCGATCATCGTGTGGACGGAGCCGGCCGGAGCTATGACGAGGAGCTCGTCCGGTCCGTACCGGCCGAACGCCACGTCGTCGGGGAGGGACCGGCGCAGCACATCGACGACAGTCAACAGGGCCTGATCGCCGGCGGCGTGGCCGTAGGTCTCGTTGAGCAGCCGGAAGTTGTCGATATCGATGAGCGCGACGCCGATCGCGGCTTGATCCGTTCGGGCGCGCTCGATCTCCGCTGCGACCAGGGCGACGAGGGCGCCGTGGTTGAGCGTCCCGGTCAGGGTGTCGCGATCGAGGGCATCGAGCAGGGCCCTGGTCTGACGGGTGATGCGACCCTGGGCGGATCGGAACACGAAGTACAGGACGATCGCGGCGATGAGGCCGGCAGAGACGGTCACGAGGATGATGTTCCGGCGGACCGCCTCGAGGGTAGCGAGGATCGGGGCCGCGTCACGCCAGACGCCGACGACGGCCCGCACCTGGCCGTCGGTGACCAGCGGGAAGTATTCACGCAGGACATGCGTCGTCGGCAAGGCATCGCCGACCGCCTCGCTCGACTCGACGTCGGCGATGCCGGCCGTCGCCGTCAGCCCGCGCAACGCGGTCGAGAAGTCCGACGACGGCGGGGCCACGGCGCCGCGCGCGCTCGGCTGGTCGGCGGCGAGCACCCGTCCGTCGGGGAGCCGCACCTCGACCCGCAGGATCTGGCCCGATTGCACGAGGTACGCCAGTCGCTCGTCGAGCGTCGCCTGCCGCTCGGCCGTGATCCCGTCCGGTCCGAGATCGTCCGGCGAGAGCCCGCTCGTGACGAACAGCCGAACGAGCGCCGCGTCGGCACCGACCGTCGAGTTGAGCGTCGTCACGGAGAAATCCGCCGAGACCAACGCCGTCTGGGCGACGGCCGTCATGCCGACGATGACGAGGAAGATCCCGTATACGAGGATGAGCAGCACGGGACGCGGGACCCGACGCGGGGCCCCGAATTCGGACGCGTCCTGGCCGTGGAGGATGCGCTCGACCGTCATCGTCACGACCCTAGGACCGCGGTGGGGGGTGAGCCACACGACGGAAGTCCCATCGGGCCCATGACCGGCCCGCCGGGTCGGCGAGTCAGTCGAGCGTGCCGTTCACGGCGGCGGCCGCTCGTGCCGGTCGGCGAGCGGCTCGAATCCGGTGCATCGGAGCATCGGCAGCACCGGATAGCGCGCGTAGGCCGGGTCCGTGAGCGACCGCTCGCACAGCCAAAAGACCGACCCGCCACGCGTCTCGATCCGGCGCGAGTGGCGGCATCCGGCGCATAGTCCGGCGGGCGGGCCGGACGGCCGGCGGACGGTCGCTTCGGGCTCCTCGCTCACCACGTCCAGCCGGGGAGCGCCTCGAGCGCGATCCGGTGTTCAGGCTCGAGCTCGCCGCGAGACGCGGCCGCGCGATACGTCGCGACCCATGTTCCGAGAGGGAATCCGTCCGGTGTCACGGTCTCGGGCGTGACGGTGAGCGCGCGGCCGTCACCGGCTTCGCGGAGGGCGGCCTCCAGCCCGGCTTCGAAGAAGAAGTCGACGACCGCATAGCCGCCGTTCCGCCGCCGGAACCCGTCGCCGCACTCGAAGCACCACATCCAGTCCTCGTTCGGCTCGAGGCTGCGCATGATCGGGTGGCCCGTCGTCGCATGGTGGGCCGCCGCGTGGCGATGCGGGCTCGCGTCGCAGCAGCCGGTGTAGCCGCAGGTCAGGCACTGTCGCCGATGCTCGAATGGCGCCCCGATCGCCGCGCAATCCTCGCAGGCGTCGGCACCCGGTCCGACCGTCCCGATCGAACCGAGGTGAGGGCACGTGACGGGCAAGGCGGCGCTCCGGTGTCGGCGTCCTGGATGGCGGAGAGGGTGGGATTCGAACCCACGAAGTCTTTCGACTCAGCGCTTTTCAAGAGCGCCGCCATCAACCGCTCGGCCACCTCTCCGAGCCGTAGGATATCGCGCCGCCGGACATGCGCCGCGGGTGAGCGGTCGCTGCTCGGACTCTCCGCGGCCGGCGGTCGGTCAGGACGTGTACGTGGGCGGCGGGACGGCGACGACCACGGTGCCGCCGATCAGGTCCATCCAGCCGCGCCGGCGCTTGTCCACGAAGATCCAGATGAAGCCGAGGTAGAAGACGAGGTGCGAGAGGTAGAAGCCGATCCAGCGCAGGATCGCCGCTCCGGCCGTGACGGGTCCGCCGTCGGCGTCTCGCACGACCTTGATCTTCATGATCGCCATGCCTGGCGTCTGGCCGCTCGAGGCCCAGAAGTACGGGAAGTACCCGATCGCGAGCGCGATGATCGCGAGGGAGCTCAGGATCGCGAGCGGGAAGAAGATCACGCCGAGCACGATCGTCAGGATGGCGAGCGCGACGAACAGCACCGCCTGGATCACGATGTCCACGATGTACCCGACGAGGCGTGCGCCGGGACTCGCGAACTCGATCCCCGGAGCCGGCCCGGCCTCTGACGCGGGGCCCTGCCAGGACGTGGTCGGCTCGGTCATGGTCGCGCTCCCTCGGGTGATCGGCCGCTACGGCCCCTTGACGACGATGGTCCCGGCGATGAGGTCCTGCCAGCCGCGCCGACGCTTGTCGATGAAGATCCAGATGAAGCCGAGGTAGAAGACGGCCCCGGCGACCACGAGTCCGACGAGGCGGAGCAGCGCCGTCCCCCACCCGATCCGTCCGCCGTCACTGTCGCGTACGACCCGGAGGCTGAACGGCCGCATGCCAAGCGTCTGGCCGCCGCGCGCCCAGAAGAACGGGAAGTAGAGCAGGCCGACGACCCCCGCGATGATGAAGATGATCGTGGCCGCGACGGCAGCGCCGGTGGTCACGCTCACGATGCGGTTGCCCTCCATCGTCGAGCCGGACCAGAGGACCCCGGCGCCGATCGTGGCGATCACCGTCACGACGATCCCGATGATGAGCCCGTCCAGCAGGTACGCGACGAGACGGCCGCCGTGCGGGGCGAACTCGACGCCGGGCGCAGGCCCCTCCTGCGGCTCGGGATTCTCCCATGACACGGTGGGTGGTGGTGACGAACTCATGGTGACCCTCCCCTCCTCAGTCGATGGTAGCGCGTCCCAGGTACGAGCGGAGCACGTCGGGGACCTCGATCGAGCCGTCGGGCCGCTGATACGTCTCGAGCAACGCGGCGACGACACGCGCGAGGGCGAGACCAGATCCGTTCAGGGTGTGGACCAGTTCGGGCTTCGCGCCGGCCTCGGGCCGGTAGCGGATCGCCATCCGGCGCGCCTGGAAATCCCCGAAGTTGGAGCACGAACTGACCTCCAGCCAGCGCTCTACGCCGGGCGACCAGACCTCGAGATCGTACTTGCGCGCCTGCGTGAACCCCATCTCGCGTGTGCTCATCAGCAAGACGCGGTAGGCGAGGCCCAGACGCTGGAGGAGGATCTCGGCCCGCCCGGTCATCCACTCGAGGGCCGCGGCGGACTCCTCCGGCCGCTCGAACAGCACCATCTCGACCTTGTCGAACTGGTGGACGCGCAGGATGCCGCGGGTGTCCTTGCCAGCGGCGCCAGCCTCGCGCCGGAAGCATGGTGTGTAGGCCGCGTAGCGGATGGGGAGCTGGTCGGCGTCGAGGATCTCGTCGCGGTGCAGGTTGGTGACCGGCACCTCCGCCGTTGGGACGAGGTAGAGCTCGTCGCGGGTCACGACGTACATCTGGTCTTCCTTGTCCGGGATCTGGCCGGTGCCGGTGGCGCTCGCGGTATTGACCACGGCCGGCGGCCAGACCTCGGTCATGCCGTTCTCGCGGGTATGGACGTCGAGGAACCAGTTGATCAGGCCGCGCTGGAGCGTCGACCCGGCGCCCTTGTACACGGGGAAGCCGGATCCCGAGATCTTCGCGCCGCGGGCGTTGTCGAGGATGCCGAGCGCCTCGCCGAGCTCCCAGTGCGGGCGGCGCGTCCACGTCGCGCCACCTGGCGGCGCGTCGGCGCCGACCTCGCCGGTGAGCGGCTGGTCGTGGGGCAGTTGCTCGCCCCAGACCCGGATCGTGACGTTCGCCTCCTCGCCACCGACCGGGATGTCCGGGTCGGGCGGGTTGGGGATGCGCAGCAACAGGTCGTCGAGCTCGGTCTCGGTGGCCGCGATCGCCGGCTCGAGGCCGGCGATCTGGGCGCCGATGTCCGTGGACTCGCGCCGCAGGAGCACCACGTTGGGGTCGGTCGCGGGATCCGCGCCGGCCTTGATCAACTCCCCGATCTTCGCGCTCACGGCGTTCCGCCGGGCCTTGTAGCTCTCGACCTCCGCGAGCGCCCGTCGGCGGTCGGCGTCCAGGTCGAGCGCGCGATCGACCAGCGACGGGTCTTCGCCCTTGCGGATCGCTCCATCGCGGATGACGTCGGGTTCGTCGCGGAGGCGCTGGAGACCGACGCTCATGCCGAGCCTCCCACCTTCGTGGCCGAGGCCTCGGCGGCCTCGCGCAACCGGCCGAGCACGAACCCGGGCTCGAGGCTCGCGAGGAGCCAGCCGGCGCGCGGCCCGTTCGTTCGCCCGAGGAACGCGAGGTAGAGCGCCGCGAACGCGCGACCGGGCGGCAGGTCCGTCGCGGTCGCCGCGGCGAAGATCGCCGACTGCCAGGCGTCCCCGCCGGTCGGCGGGTCGGTCGCCAGCGCGGCGACGAGCGCTGCCAGGAACGCGCGCTGGTCGGCCTCGAGCGCGTCGATTTCCGGGGGGAGGCCGTCGTGTCGAACGGCGAGGCGAGCGCGATCGGGCGCATACGCCTCCAACCATGCGCGCGCCGCGGCGACCCGCTCGACGAGGATGGCCCGTTCGCGCTCGTTCAGCTGGCTCCCCTTCTCCGCCTCGATCCGCGCGGCGACGTCGACGCCCGGGATCTGGACGAGCAGCGCCAGGTGAGCGAACGCGGGCCTGAACGCCCACGCCTCCGCCATGAGGTCGGCGTTCGGGTCGAGGAGCGAGTAGCGGAACGTCGCGTCGTAGCCGGGCGGGATCTCGCCCTTGACCTCGCGTCCGGCGGTGGCCGCCGCGAACCGGTCGAACTCGTCGAACAGCCGTGGCACAGCGTCCGTGCCATCGGGGTCGAACTCGATGGCCTGGTTCGGGCGCGGGCGCAGGAACAGGAAGCGGAGCTGCTCCGGCGGGATGACCTCGGCGATCGTGTGGGCCGCCGCGCCGCGGCCCTTGGAGGTCGACATCTTCTTGCCGCCGATGTTGAGGAACTCGTACGGCACGTTGAGCGGCGGCTCGCGCTCGAAGACCTCGCGCGCGATCGCATCCGACCGGTCGCGCGAGCCGCCCGCGGTCGAGAGGTCCTTGCCCCCCGGCTCGATCGTGACGCCGAACAGCGACCACTGGGCGGCCCACTCCAGGTTCCACGGCAGCTTCGCGGCACCGCCGAACGGGCTGATCCAGCCCGACGAGCCGCAGCCTCGCGCCCAGGTCACGAGATCCGCGCGGCACTCGAAGAAGACCCTGTCACCGTCCCAGTCGGTCACGATCGTCGTCCCGACCTTGCCGCAGGTCGGGCAGACGACGCCGACCGGGTGCCAGGTGTCCGGATGCTGGACGTTGGCGACCCGGCGATAGATCTCTCGGACCAGCGCCGCGCGGTCGAGCGCGAGGCGGATGTACGGGTCCATCGCCCCGGTCGGGTAGATGTCGCTCATCCAGTAGTAGCGGTCGGGGTTGATCCCGAGGCCGGCGAAGACATCGATGAAGACGCCGGCGAAATGGCGGGCATAGCTCGTGTGGCAGTCGCCGGCCGGGTCCGGGACGTTGGCGAGCGGGCGGCCCATCTCACGGTCGATGGCGTCGGGAGTCAGCAGGGCCTGGGCGTCCATCGGGTCCATGTCGTCGACGCCGTAGAGCAACGTCGTCTCCCGGCCGTTGGCGCGCAGCGCCCTGGCGATGACGTCGAGGATGACCGGACCGCGCAGGCTGCCGACGTGGACGGTCCCGGACGGCGTCTTCGAGTCGTTGACGACCTGCGGGCCGCTGACGCGCGACGCGAGTTCGTCCGCCCAATCCATACCTTGCCTCGCCTCGTCTTACTGCCGACCTCCCCGGTATGCCGCTGCACGCGTTCGGAGGTCCGAGGCGGAGCTCCGCGACGCCATCGGCCCGGGGAACTAGCTGATGCCGACGATCTTGTAGGTGAAGTCGCCCGCCGGGACCTTCACGACGACCTTCTCGCCCTTCTTCTTTCCGAGCAGCGCGCGTCCGACCGGGCTCTCGTTGGAGATCCGGCCCTCGGCCGGCTTCGCCTCCGCGGAACCGACGATCGTGAACGCCTCCTTGCCGTCGGGGCTCTCGACCGCGACGGTGGAGCCGATCTGGACGTGGTCGGTCGAGTGGTGCTCGTCGATGATCGTGGCGTTCTTGATGAGCGCCTCGAGCGTCTGGATCCGCCCCTCGACGAACGCCTGCTCGTTCTTGGCGTCCTCGTATTCGGCGTTCTCGGATAGGTCGCCGTGTTCCTTGGCGTCGTGGATCCGATTGGCGACCTCGGGTCGCTTGACCGAGACCATCTCGTCGAGCTCCGAGCGGAGCTTCTCGAGACCGTCCTTGGACAGGTATGTGGGCTTGTTGTTCACGGCCTCGGGCCCCCAGTGCTGGCGGGTCGGGATGTGGGCAGACCGTGCTGGGCGGTCTTGGATAAAGGAAAGAACTCCAGGCGTCCCGCAGCCCTGCCGCGCGCCTGAAGTTCCGACCGGGTGCGAATGGTAGCCGTGCGGGGGGAGCGTGTCAAAGGCGCGGGCCCGGTAGGTGGCGAGACCCGCTGCCGCCGTCAGCTGCCCGCTGCGCCCTCGGTCAGACGAACGAGTCGGCGCTTGATCCGTTGGAGCGAGCCGCGGTCCGGGAACGCGACGAAGAGCGTGTCGTCGCCCGCTATCGAGCCGGCGACCTCGGGCCACCGAGCCCGGTCCAACGCCGCAGCGATCGCATGTGCCGACCCGGGCAGCGTGCGCACGACGAGCAGGAGTCCCGCCTCGTGGATCTCGATCGGCAGGTCGACCATGAGCTTCCGCAGGCGGTCCTCGCCGGACGTCTCCGCCTCGATCAGCCGCGGCGGCAGGGCATAGGCCGCCGTCCCCTCGCGGGTCACCTTGATCAGCCCCAGGTCGGCCACGTCGCGGGAGATCGTCGCCTGTGTCGTACGGAAGCCCCGCTCGCGGAGGGCGGCGGCGAGCTCCTGCTGGGTCCGGATCGGGCGTTGGTCGACGAGGTCCCGGATGGCCCGCTGGCGGAGTTGCTTCATGACTTCCACGAGTCGCTCGACCCGCCTAACGCAGCCAGACGACGATGACGATCGCCGCCAGCACGAGCCGGTACGCCACGAAGATGTTGAGCGAGCGGGTGCGCAGGTAGCGAAGCAGGAACCCGATCGCCAGCATCCCCGACGCGAAGGCCGCGATCATGCCGACGATGAGCGGCCCGTAGCTGACGCCGACCGCCGTGTCGCCGGCGACGAGCTTGCGGAGCTCGAAGATCGCGGCACCGGCCGTGATCGGGGTCGCCATCAGGAACGAGAAGCGCGCGGCCGCCTCGCGGTTCAGACCGGCGAAGCGCGCCGCGGAGATGCTGATCCCCGATCGACTGATGCCCGGCACGAGCGCCAGCGCCTGGGCCGCGCCGATCCCCGTCGCGATCGGGAAGGTGACGTCATCGACCCCCCTGGTCTGCGCGCCCCAGCGGTCGGCCAGCCACAGGATGACCGCCCCGCCGACCAGCGTGACCGCGACGAGGCCGATCTCGCGGAACGCGGTCTCGATGAGATCCTCGAGCAGGAAGCCGGCGATCGCAGCCGGGATCGTGGCCGCCACGAGCAGCCACGCGAGCCGGCGGTCCGGATCGGCACGGAACGAGCGATCGCGCAGGGCCGCGAACCCGGCCGGCACGAGCCGGACCCAATCCGCCCGGAAGTACACGAGCAGGGCCGCCAGCGTCCCGATGTGGAGCATCACGCTGAACTCGAGCGAGGTGATGAACGGGTCGGTCCAGCCGAACAGGAACGGCACGATGATGAGATGCCCGGACGAGGAGATCGGCAGGAACTCCGTGAGTCCCTGGACGATCCCCATGATCAGAGCCTGTATGACCGTATCCATCAGCTAGGCGTGCGCCTGACGGCCCAGGCCCTCGGTGCCGCGTCCGTGCCCTCGCTCACGCACCCTGGGGTGCGCTCGCTCCGGTACTCCGCAGCGCCTTGGCCTGGACGCGTCATACGCGACGGTTCTCTGTTCGGCGTCAGTCAGCGAATGAAGAGTGGAGCAAGGACCAGCGAGATGGTTGCCAGCAGCTTGACCAGGACGTGGAGCGACGGGCCGGCCGTGTCCTTGAACGGATCGCCGACCGTGTCACCGACGACGGCCGCCGCGTGTGCATCCGAGCCCTTGCCGAGCACGTTCCCGTCATCGTCCTTGAGGTGCCCGGATTCGATGTACTTCTTGGCGTTGTCCCAGGCTCCGCCGCCGTTGTTGAGGACCGTGGCGAGCAGGACGCCCGCGATGGTCCCGACCATCAGCATGCCGGCCACCGCCTCGAACCCGAGGATCACGCCGATGGCGATCGGCGTGATGACCGCGACCATGCCAGGCGCGATCATCTGGCGAAGCGCCGCCTTGGTCGTGATGTCGACGACCCGGGCGTAGTCCGGGCGCTGGGTGTAATCCATGATCCCGGGCATCTCCCGGAACTGACGCCGGACCTCGACGATGATCGTCTGAGCCGTCGTGCCGACCGCACGGATCGCGAGTGAGCTGAAGAAGTACACGAGCGTCGCGGCGAGGAGCGCGGCGATGAAGACGTTGACGTTGGCCAGGTTGACCGAGTTGAGCAGCTCGACCCCGGGCACGCCCGCCTCGAGCCGACGGCCCTGGATGAGGTTGACCTTGTCGATGTAGGCGCTGAACAGCAGGAACGCCGCAAGCGAGGCGGACGCGATCGCGTAGCCCTTGGTGAGCGCCTTGGTCGTGTTGCCGACGGCATCGAGTCGGTCGGTGATCTCGCGCGCGCCGGCTTCGGCGCGGCTGAACTCGGCGATCCCGCCGGCGTTGTCGGTGATCGGACCGAACGTGTCCATGGCCAGGATGTAGGCCGTCGTCATGAGCATGCCCATCGTCGCCACGGCGGTCCCGAAGATGCCGCCGACGTTGCGGCCGTCCGCGGACAGCAGGTTCGCCTGCGTGCCGAGCCAGTGGCTGGCGTACAGCGCGATGCCGATCGTGATCGCGGTCACCGCGGTGGTCTCGAACCCGACGGCCGTCCCGGAGATGATGTTCGTCGCCGGGCCGGTCTTGGAGGCCTCGGCGATCTCGCGCACCGGGCGGAACGTGCCCGCCGTGTAGTACTGGGTGATGTAGACGAAGGCGACAGAGGTGGCGAGGCCGACGATGCCGGCGGCGAAGAAATAGGTCCAGGTCGGGAACCCGCCCTCGCCGGTCCCGCCGCTGGTGTCCATCATGACCGCGGTCGTGATGGCGAGACCCACCACGGACAACAGGGTCGTCACCCAGTAGCCGCGATTGAGCATGTTCATCGGGTTTTCATGCTCATTCCCGCGGACGAAGAAGATCGCCACGATGGTCGCCAGGAGCCCGAAGGCGCGGACGACGAGCGGGAAGAAGATCCAGGCCTCCGGGTTCGGCCAGCCGGCCGCGGAGGCGATCGCGAACACCCCGACGCCGAGGATCATCGCCCCGATGTTCTCGGCCGCCGTCGACTCGAACAGGTCCGCGCCACGCCCGGCGCAGTCACCGACGTTGTCGCCGACGAGATCCGCGACGACGCCAGCGTTGCGGGGGTCGTCCTCGGGGATGCCCTTCTCGACCTTGCCGACGAGGTCGGAGCCGACGTCCGCGGCCTTGGTGTAGATCCCGCCGCCCAGCTGGGCGAACAGGGCCACGAACGACGCGCCGAACCCGAAGCCGACGATGAGGAACGGCGCCTCGGCGACCGTGACCTCGCCGATGAACGTCGAGTAGGCCATGAAGATGCCCCACACGCCGAGGAGCGACAGGGCGACGACGAGGAAGCCCGACACGGCGCCACCGCGCATCGCCACCTGGACGGCCTCGACGAGGCTGCGCTGGGCGGCCGATGCGGTCCGCACGTTCGCCTTGACGCTGATGAACATGCCGATGATCCCCGAGGCCATCGAGCACGCCGCCCCGACGATGAACGCGATGCCTGTCATGACGCCGATCGGGATGCCCGCGAGCTTTGGCACGTCGGCGACTTCGGCGGTCTCGATCACCGCGATGACGATCGCGATCAGCACCGCGCCGACGATGGCGAGGATCCCGATCGTCGTGTACTGACGACGGATGAAGGCGACCGCACCTTCGTAGATGGTGCCGGCGACGTCCTGCATCGCCTGCGTCCCGGTGTCCCGTGCCAGGACGTCCCGGGCGAGGTACATCGCGAACAGGATGGCGATGATGCCGGCGGGCAGGATGATCAACTGGAGCTGACTGGCGTCCATCAGGACAGAGGGTCCTCCACCTTGGGCTGATGACCGGGTTCCGACCCGGCGCGTGGCGTGCGCCGCTCGGGTGCGGGCGTCCGGGGAGCACCTGCCCGGGTCCCCTGGCATCCGGCTGGGGGTGGGACCTTGCAGGCCGTCGCGGAGTGTATCAAGGCGCGCGAAGGCGGGTCAAACTCGCTCCCCGGGCTCGTTATGCACCCTCACTGGGCCCACCGGCGGGTCCCGGGTCCAGCCCCTATACTGCCGCTCTTGTGACCCGACGACCCATGCTCGGGTGTCTCTTCGAGATCGTCGAGACGCTCGTCCTCACACTGATCATCTTCGTTGTCATCCAGACGTTCGTAGCCCAACCGTACAAGGTCCAGCAGCAATCGATGGAGATCACGCTGGAGCCCGACCAGTACGTCCTGGTGGACAAGTTGACGCCACGCTTCGACACCTACAAGCGCGGCGACATCGTCGTGTTCACCCCGCCGCCCGAATGGGTGCAGGAAGACGGGACGCCGTTCATCAAGCGCGTGATCGGCCTCGGTGGCGACACCGTCGAGATCCGCGACGGCGACGTCTTCATCAACGGCACCCGGCTCGCCGAGTCGTATACCTATGGCCAGCCGGCCGAGCCGGCGCAGCCGACGACCGTCTCGGGTGACGAGAACCGCTGGGTGGTCCCGGCCGACGAGCTCTTCCTGATGGGCGACCATCGGTCGAACTCGGCCGACTCACGGACGTTCGGGCCCGTGCCGAGCGAGAAGGTCATCGGCCGCGCATGGCTGCGCTACTGGCCGATCGACGTCTTCGGGATCCTCCCGACGCCGACCTACCCGGAGCTGGCGCCGACCGCCCAATGAGCGGACCGCCGTGAACCCGGCCCTCGCGGGGGTCGCGCTCGCGGTCGTGATCGGAGCCGTCGTGGCCGCTTCCGCTCGAAACGCGCGCACTGCGATCTTCGGCCTGGTGGTCACGATGGTCGGCGCCCCTCTCCTCGCCGACCCGGCCGCGGCACCGATCGGACTGGCCGCGCGCCTCGTCGGTGCCGTCCTGGCCGGCTATCTCCTGTGGATCGCCGCGCGCGGCCACAACGTCCGGACGGCCGGCTCGCGCGTGGGCTGGCCGACCGAGGTGTTCCTCGCCGCGGCGGCCGCAGCCGTCGGGTACGGCAGCCACGGGCTCGGCGCCCCGGCCGGCGGGCCGGTCCTCGCCGCCGCAGCCGGGTTCGCGCTCGCGGCCCTGGCCGTGATGCCGGTCGTGACCGGGCACGACATCCTGCGGGTCGGCCTCGGGCTCGGCCTCCTCCTCGGCGGCGCTCTGCTGGTTCGCACGAGTCTCGCCGGCACGCCGGACCAGCTCGAACAGGTCCTCACGGCAGGGCTTGTGGCGACACTCGGAGGCGCCGTGGCGATCCTCGCGGCGGCGGCTCGCGCGGATGGTCCCGGCGGCTTCGAGATGAGCGCCTCGACACCGCACCGCTCGAGCCACGGCTCAGACGCACACCCAGCCCGACCGCGATGAGTCTGGTCGTCTTCGTCGTCGTCGCGTTCGGGTTCGCGGGGACGGCGGTCGCGCTGCGCGGCCGGGCCCGTGCCGTGACGTCGGTCGGTCTCGTCGGCCTCGGCGCGGCCGTGGTGGCCGCGGCCGCGATCGAACCTGATCAGGTCGTGGTGGTCGGGGACGCCGGACTGGCGACGACCGACTATCTGCGGCTGTTCCTGGTCCTCGGCTCCGCCGTCGGGCTCGGACTCGCGGTGGCCGGGCTCGCCGGAGGGACCCGACGCGACGCCCCGGCCATGACCCTGGCGATCCTCGGCGCGGTCGCCCTGACCATAGGGCTCGTCGACGCGCGCGTCGCCGTCATCGTCGCCACGGCGGGCGGCCTGTTCGGGGTCCTCGTGACGCTCCTCCCGAACGGCGCCCGGGCGGGTGCGACCGTTGGCATCAGGGAGACGCGGGCCGTTGTCGTGGCCGGGGCGCTGTCGATCGCCGCGACGGCCTGGTTCGGGCGCGACCTGAGCGAGCTCGTGGCGCAACCCGTGGTCTTCGGGCTCGCCTACCTCGCTTTCGCCGTGGCCGTCGCGATGCGCTTCGGGGCGATCCCCTTCCACCTCTGGGCGGCGCGTCTGACCGATGTCGTGCCCGAGACATCCTTGCCGATCCTCACGGCACTTGCCCCCGCCTCGCTGGCGATCGTCGCCCTGGCCTGGGTGGACGCGTCGGTCGCGCCCCTCCCCGTGGACCTGGGGCCGGAGCGCGCGGTCGTCATCGCCATCGCGGTCGCGTCGATCGTGCTCGCCGCCCTTGCCGCGTTCGTCCAGGACGACATCGAGCACGTGCTCGGCTACTCGATCGTCGGCGACGCCGGAGTGATCGTGCTCGCACTCGCGGCGCTGGATCCGGAGGCCTGGGCGCCGGCTCGCACCTGGATCCTGGCGTTCATCGTCGCCCGCGCCGCCTTCGCGGCCTGGACGGCCGGCATCCGCGCAGGGTTCTGGACGGGACGCGTCGCGGACCTTCGGGGCTGGGCGCTTCGCTCTCCCCTGCTCGCCGCCGCGTTCATCCTCGTCGCCGTCGCGAGTGTCGGACTCCCCGGCCTCGCCGCCTTCGACGCGCGGACGTCGCTCGTCGATCTCGCCCTCGATCCGCCGCTTGCGCCGGTCGTGCTGCTCGCCACGCTGGCACCGATCGCGTACTACGGGCGGCTCATGGCGATCGGGCTGCGACGACCCGATCGGGCGCTCGAACCGGTCGACGCCTGGCGCCCACACGTGGTCGCGCCCGACGTCACGGCGTTCCGCCGGTGGGTCTTCAACACGTGGGACCTCAACCGGGCATTCAGCACGGCCACGATCGCGGCGCTCCTCGGGCTGCTTGCCCTCGCGACATCGGCCGGGGCCTTCGGCGTGGGGGAAGCCGCGGCCGGCCCGCCGCCCGTGGTCCCGGCATCCGACGAGTCCGCCGCCTCGATCGCCTCTCGAGACCTGCCGCCGCTCGGATCCGAGGCGCCCTAGAACCTGGGCACTGCAGTGCCAAGTCGATGGACCGCCGTCGCGTCGGCGCCACAGCGCCGGCCGTCAGATACCGCGCCGGCCGCCAGAAACCCGCGCCGGCCGCCAAATACCCGGCCGGCCGCCAGAAACCCGTGCCGGCCGCCAAATACCCGGCCGGCCGCCAGAAACCCGCGCCGGCCGCCAAATACCCGGCCGGCCGCCAGAAACCCGCGCTGGCCGCCAAATACCCGCACCGAGGCTATTAGGCAGCCTTCCGGCCAAATCGGACCCCGATTTCCACTCGATTCGTGCACGAGCACCCGACCGTTACCAGCGCTCGAGCCCGATTCGGCTGCCTAAGAG
>Ga0184612_10000345_pt1 | contig 21592 bp, 26 predicted proteins | sample PLM3_60_coex_FD_133163 | JGI IMG/M metagenome (GOLD analysis project Ga0184612, IMG submission 133163) | Groundwater sediment microbial communities from an aquifer in East River, Colorado, USA - PLM3_60_coex | ecosystem: Environmental > Terrestrial > Soil > Riparian zone | place: USA: East... | reverse complement strand
GGTTGAGCTGACGGTCTTCCCGCTGGTGAGCTGGGCGATCAGCCGGATGTAGGACTGGAAGCCGCCGCCGATGTCGATGCGGGTGTTGCCGAGCCGGATCTTCGCGAAGTCGGCGCTGCGCGGGTCGAGGCTGACATCCGCGGCGCCGGTCTCCTTGACGGCTCCGAGGATCAGCGCGGACGTCCCGACCATGCGGACCAGCGCCTTCACCGCCTGCTTGCGCGCATACGGGTCGAGCCGCGCGTACCAAACCGGGTTGAGCATGTTGATCCGGGCGCGGATCAACCGTGGCGAGAAGAACATGTTGTTGAGGAACGGGGCGGCCTGCTCCCAAGCCTGCCCGCCCGTGCCGCGGCCCGTGAACGTGTTGGCGATGTTCGCCAAGCTCCGCTGGACCTTGAGGCTCTCGGTGTTGTGTCCGGCCAGCTTGCCCTCTTTCAGCAGCCGCGAGAACAGCTCCATGCGGTAGAAGTTGGCGGCCGTCGTGTACGCACGCCCGGAGCTGCGAACGACACGACCGGCGACAGGGATCTTCTCGGCGAGCCCGGAGGCGAACGCCTCCTCGCGCTGCGCGACACCCTCTAGATCCGTGAACGAGACGCCCGCCCTCTCGGCGAGGTCGAAGTCAGGATGCGCGCGGATCGACTCGGCGATCTTGGCATGGGCGCGCTCGCTCCCGAACGCCTTGACCATCGGCCTGAAGCCCCGCGCGAAGATGCCAGGGTGGCTATGGGCGAGGACGATGCCCTGCCGGAACGGGAAGCTAAGGTCGGCGGTCGCCATCAGCGCCCGCGGCACGTTGGCGGCGTCCATCGTCAACTCGCCCGCCCGCCGGAGCCTTGAGACCTTGGCGATCTCGTTCGCGCCGTCCTCGCCGAATACCGTCTGCAACAGCCTGAGTTGTGCTTTCTGCGGGGTCCGGCCATGCAGGAAGGCCTCGCGGAGCGCGTCCCGCGCGCTGAGCCTCCCGTAGAACTCGAGGTCGGGGTGCTCGTCGATGTTGCGGAACAGCTCGTCGAGGTCGCCCTCGCTGAGCTTGCCCTCACGCAGATGCGCAAACTTGACCTTCGGTAGCTCGCCGCGCAGTTGTGCCTTGGCGGCGGCGTGCCCGGCGATGCCTCCGCCCGCAGCCTTCCCCGCTGCCTCTGCCTTTGCTACCCGCTTGCCGCGCTCCTCCCGGTACAGCCCCTCTTGGGCGGCCCGGCGCGCCCGCGCGGGGCCGAGCGCCTCACGGACCTTCTGGCCCGCCGGCATATCCCCCTCGAGACGCTCCGGTACTAGCTCCGTGGCGTAGCGTTCCGTGACGGTGCCGAGCGACGACGGCGACCGCCCCTCGATCGACGCCATCCCCCTATCGGTCAGTTTCGCCCGGAGCTCCTGTCTTTCCCTGAGCAGATTCGCCTCGCGCGACTGCGGGTTACGCTCGGCCGCCGCGGCGATCGAGTCCTCCGCTTTCGCCCGGATCTCCTGGTTCACCGTCCGCTGTGGTGTCGCCCGGGTCGCCTTTCCGTAGGCGCGCTTGCCGCGGCCGCGGTTGCGGAGCCTCGTTTCGAGCTGCTTCAGCTTCGGGTCGACCTCGAACATTTCCGAGACCTTGGCGACGGTGGACTCGTAGGCGGCGTCGAGCTTCTTCAGCCGTGCCTGCGCCTCTTTCTCCGTCCGCTCGCGCGTTACCTCACGGAGCGGCGTCACTGCTGCTTTCGGTGCCGCCCCGGGCGCCACCTTACGTACGGCCTTGCCCGCCGCCGTCGCCAGCGTCGGTGTCTTGTACGCGGACTCAGCCGCCGCGCGCGCCCCGGAGCGGCCAAGACCCGCCCGCAACGCGCCGGCCCCGGCGACGAGCGCCTTCGCGCCCCGGATCGGCCGGAACAGCGGGAACGCCGACGCGGCGAGGATCGCCTTTTCGCCCGGCTCGGCTTCGCCCGCCGGGCCGATGGCGAAAGACAGAGCCTTCCCTTGGAGCGTCCGGTCGTCGTAGGTGCGGTGCGCCTGCTTGGCGGTCTCGAAGATGCCTGAACGCTCAAGCGCGGCCGTTAGCGCGGAGCGCCGCTGCTGCTCCTGCTCGCGCGGCGTCGAAGGCTTAAACTCGCCCTTTCTGACAGCCTCCGCCCGCGGCCTTCCCCGGGTCTCCTCTGCTCGCCGCCGCTTCGCCCGCGCGTTCGACCGCTCGGACGCGCCGACGAACCCGTACCGCTTTAGCTCGCGCTCGTCACGGGTCTCCCCGCGAGATCGAGGCCGCGTGCTGGCTTCCGTCCGGCCAACTGCGGTCGGCGGTGGCAGGTAGCCGTGCGGTCCGCGCTGGACCTTCCCGACCTCGGCGTCGATCCGCCTCTCCGCCGCCGACTTCTTACGCTGCGCCGCACGCAGCTTGGCGGCGAGCCGGTACTTGTCCCTCTTGTACGCCCGATCCTCGGGCATCTCAATCCTTCGGCTTCACGCCTGAGTCGCCCGCGCCGCCGGTCCCCTTCAGCTTGGCCTTGAGCCGCTCGATCGCCTTCTGCCGCTTCTCGATCCGGTCCTCGAGCCGCAACCGCGCGGCGTCGTCCCTGGTGTTCTCGTGCATCCGCTGCTCACGATCCAACGCCTTCTGCTCCGCCGTCAGCTGCCGCTCCGCCGACGCCCGCTCGTTCTTCCCGAGCTCCGACTGCGACGCGCGCTGGTTCCGACCGCGCTCCGCCGCCGCCGCCCGCTGCCGACGGCCTTGCTCCGCGGCGAGCTTGGTCTCGTAGTCGATGTCCTGCTGGCGGATGTCGCCGGAGAACCCAAGCCGCGCGACCGCCTTCTCAAAGGCGAGCCGCCGCTCGCTCCCCAAAGCTTCCGAGACGAGGCCCGGGACGCGGGCGCGTAGGTCTCCCGACTGATCGGCGAGCTGCTGCTGACTGCCCGCCTCGAGATCCCGCACGCCCTGCAAACCGGACAGGCGGGCGAGGCCCGGCAGCTTCGACGCGTACAGCTCGGCGTTCGCCTGGGTGCCCGCGAGCTGCCCGAGCTCGGCGCTGTCACGGGTGAACATCGACGCCCCGGTCCCCTTCGTTGCCGCGGCGAACTGCTCCGCCGACGCGGGGTCGCCGCCCGCCGACTGGATCCGCTTCGCGAGGTCCTCCGAGATCCCGGCGCCGGCCTTCTCGAACCCGGCAGCCACCCCCTGATTTACGGCGCCCAAGTTCGCGCGGGCACGGTCGAAGATCTCGCGCTGCTGCCCGCCGTACCCCTCGAGCGACCGGGAGAGCGCGTCGCTGACGCCGGTGATGTTGCGGCTGCCGGCCTGGGTGCGGGCGGTGATGCCCCGGGCGAGCTCGCGGGCGATCGGGTCGACCTGCGCGCGAACGTCGAGCGTGACCTGCCGGCGCTGCTGCCGGCGGGTCGTCGGCGCGAGCTCCGGGTATGCGGGCGGACGGCGGGCCATCAGTACCCGATCCCTCTGCGCGCGATCGCGGCGGGTGGGCGGATGCGGCCGGCGGCGCGGCGTGCGGCGGGCAGCGGTGCACGGATGCGTCCGGCCGCGCGTGACGCCGGCCCGAGCGCGCCGGGCGCGGCAGGGCCGTAGGGGCGATCTCCGAGCCTCTCTCGCAGCCTGTCGGCGGCGTCCTCCTCGCCGCCGATGTTCCGCTCAGCGGCGGCGCTCCGCGCGCTCGTCAGCGCGCTCTCGATGTCAGAGAAGCGGCCCTGCACGGCCCCGCGCGCGGTGTTCTCCTGGTCGAGCAGCGCGGTCGAGAGGTCCCCCTGCTGCTTGATCCGCGCGCCGCTGTAGAACAGGTTGTCCCGGTCGTTGAGCTGCTCGTCGAGCGCCTTCGGCCGCGCAACCCTCTCCCTCCCCAGCTTCGCCCGGGTGGAGAGCGCGTTCGAGCCGGCGGCGGCGATCGTCGCGTCGTCCAACCCGAGAGAACGGGCGAGATCGGCGTCGCCGTAGTCGATCGCGAGCTGCTTGCGGTAGCGGAGCGCTTCGGCCTCGGCGTCGCGGACACTCTGCTCCCCGAACGCCTTGATCCGCTGCAGGATCGGGTCCACCGAGAAGTCGTACGGGTTCGCCGGGGCCGCGCCGGGAGCGGCTGCCGGGGCAGGAGCGGGGACACCGGCGCGGCCGGGCGCGACAGGGCGCGGCTGATACCCGTCGCCGGGATCAGCCTGGGCGCCGTGGTAGCCCACGTTGAGGCCACGACGAACGGGACGGGGGCGAGGGCGAGGCATCAGGCGGCCCGGAAGTAAATCCCGTCGAGCCAAGGGCCCTTCCCGGCGCCCGAACCTCCACCATCGGTTTGAGACAGGGTCACCGTCCCGGCTGAGGACACGACGACTACGCACTTGACGACCGTGCCGTCCCAAAAGGCGCAAGTAAACACCGCGTCCGATCTGAGCGGCCTGTATCCGTCAGGCAGGGTAAAGATCGCCCCCGAGCCGTCCTTGCAAAGCCCTTCCAAGTGCACCATCCCGAGCGCGTCCTTCCAGAAGCCCACACTCCTGCGCGTTCCTTGTGGGGCACCGTCAAAGTTCACCCACGCACCCGCGAACGCGGGCTGTCCGGGCTGTCCGACATATCGCGGAGGCTCCCCGAACTCGATCGCGTCGACGAGCAACGCGAACGACTCCGGGGTCAGGATGCGGGGGAGGCGAGGCGACGGCATCAGCGGGCCACCGGGGTCAGGTCCAGCAGGAGACGGTCGAGCTCGGCGCTGCCGGTGCCGCCCGTGACACGAAACTCGAGCTGGAACGCCTCCGCATGGCCGAGCCCTTGCAGGTCGGCCGCCTCCTCGCCATCCGACGTTTCGATCGGCGTAGTGATGTCGAACGTGTCCGCCACGGACGGTGACCAGTCCTTATAGGTGCGGAGCTGCTTCGTGCTCGTCCCGGCGGCGTGAGCCTTCCCGTACACGCGGACGCGCTGCAGCTGGTGGAGCTTCCCGAGATTCAGCGGTGGCGTCTTGTAGTAGCTGGTGTAGTTCACGCTGTTGTCGGCCCCCGGCGTGCCCGAGAACAGCTCGTAGAGGTTCGCCGACGACGACAACGCGGAGAACAGCCGGCGACCCTTCGCCACGAGCGCCGCGAACTGCTCGTCCGACGCCAACCTGTGAACCATGATCGCGCCGGACAGCGGCTCGAGCTCGAGCAGGTCGGTCAAGCTCTGAGCGGCACCGGCGGACGTCTGCCCGAGCTGCGGATAGGCGAAGAAGACGCGGCCGTTGTAAGCGGCGACGCTGACATTGTCGTAGTACAGCTCGGGGTCGCCAGTGACGCACTCGAACAGTGGAGTCACCTTGTCGCCGATCTCCTTGCCTGCCCCGACGCCGTCCCACGAGTAGATGCTGTCTGTGCCCCAGCCGTAGGCTTTCCCGCGAAGGCTGGTAATCGCACGCGGGCCGACGCACCCGTTCGACCAGTCGATCGTCTGATACGCGCCCGTAGCCGCGTCCGTGACCCGGTAAGCGCTCCGCTTTTTGAACGCCAGCAGCGCACCGGCAGAACCGGCGAGAGCAGTTATGTCCTCGTCGTCCTTCTCGCGCACGTCCACAAACCCGGTGGCGGTCGTGTAGACGGTCGAGCTGCCGAGATCGGAATACCAGAGACGCTTCCCGTCAGCGACCCACACGCGGTTCTTGAACACGGCGATGGCGTAGCCCTTCGCGGTCGTCGAGCGGTTCGTGATTACGCCCGTACCGCCATCGTGGGTGTAGACCCCGTCTACCGGGTGGCAGATCACGACGACGTCTTGGAAGTCGCACATCGCCACCGGCGCCACCGTGGTCAACGAGACGGTCGTGATGTCCGTCCACGAGCCCGACAGGTCACCGGGGCGCCGGTAAAGCTCCGTGCCGACCTGGCAATACCACCTATCCAGGGCGGGGCTGTAGTACAGGTAGGAGGCGGTCCCGGCCGGCAGGGTGACGGCGAGAGCGCATCCGTTCCGCACGAGAGCGGCGCCGCGGCGGGCAAGCGTCGCGTTGACGGCGTCGGGGGTCTCGTTCAGGGCGAGCTGCTCCGCCGAGTCGCGAAGGTTTAGGCCGCCGCCGAAATCGCGGAGATCCATGACGGTCACCGGAACTGCCCCCGTAGAGCCCACCGCAAGCCCTTCCTGTCCAGCGTCCGCTGCGCCTGCCCTGGGTATGTGAGCGGCGTTGTCTGCCCGGGCATCCCGAGCTCGCGGGCGACCATCGGCCGCATCACTTGCCCGTAGATGTCGGCTCCGCCCTCAGCGAGGCCGGGGTCGTAGGCGAGCGCCGGGTTCTGCAGGGCGTGCGTCCATTCATGGATCAGCGTTTGCAGGGCGGCCGACTTGTAGTGGCGCTGAGTGCTCTGGCCGTACTCGTCCGGCGCGTCCACGGGACTGACGAGCTTCCGGGCGAGATCCTGCGGCAGATCGATCCAGCCGACCGGGTCCTTCCCCTGCCGGTAGTACCCCCAAGACGTCGCGTCCTTCCCCTTGCGGGTCAGGCTCGGGGCGGGCATCACCTTCCCCGGATGCTGCCTGCCGAGGACCGCCCAAATCTGCCGTTGCCGCTGGTAGGAGCGACGAAGCTCGCCGTCGCCTCCGGTCGCCTCGTCGAGCATCATCCGGTTGCCGCGCGGCAGCGTGGCGGCCTTGCTTCCGATCGGCCGGGCGGGTGCGAGCGCGGCGAGCGCCTCGGCGAGCTCCTGCTGCGGCGCCGTCAGCTTCCGGGCGGGCTGCCGGCCGCGCTTCCGCTGCACGAGGGCGTGAACCATCTGCCTGTCCTGCTGGTCGGGGCTCACCGTCGGCATCTAGGAGGCTCCCCACACGGCGAACGGGTCGACGATCCCGCCGACGTGCTCCTCCACCATCGCCCGGAACAGCCAGCCCTGCTTGAGCTCATCGACGACCGCGTCTAGCTGGCCGGCCCCGGGGTCGTGCTGCATCGTCTCGCCCAACCGGATCGCCCACGGGACGAGGATGTAGTGATGCTCGGCGTCCCATACCGGCGTGTCCAGATCCGAGTTCATCACGCCGGCGGTGACGGCGGCGCCGTCGGCGCGGTGCGAGACTCGGCGGCGGTAGGAGAGCCGGTAGGTTCCCGAGTTGGTCGGGCCGACGATGATCTGCCTGTCGATCACCGTGTAGGCCTCCGCGTTCCCCACGGGCGCCGGCACCGGGGCGGTGTAGAGCTCCTCGAACTTGTCCGGCGGCAACCCTGCGATCGGCGTGCCCTGCGGGTCGTACAGCTCGATCGCCTTCCCGAAGTCGGCGGGCTCTGTGGCGACGCCGGCGACGACGGTCAGGTTCGTGAGCGGGACACGCTTGAACTCCCAATCGGCGGCGTTCCAGATCGCGACCTCGGCCGCCGAGATCCACTCGAGCGTGTTCGCGGAGTTGTCCGTCGAGGCGGTGAAGCGGTTGCGGGCGATCGCCGCCTGGATGGCTAGCCGGTTCACGTCAGTCCTCCCACTGGCCGTTGCGGATGTAGCCGTGGCAGCAGCCCGCGTCGATCGACGGACTGAGCGTCAGCGGCTCCCAGGACTCGACCGTCCAGCGCGGATGCCCTGCGAACATTTCGGGAGGCTGGCCGACCTCAAACAGGATCGCTCCTTCCGTCCCGTGCCGGCAGGTCACGATCGCGCCGTGCTTCTCGACGTCGGGGAGATCGGCGTATTGCGGGTTGAGCTCGCGGTCGGGATGCCAGCCCGTGAACTCGAGGGAGAAGCCGCTACCCAAGTCGAGCTTGTCCATCACGTCTTCTCGCCTCGGGCCCTGCGCTTGTCCCGGGCCATCCGCAGGCCGACGCCGCGGCGGAGCACCGTCCGCCCCGACTTCAGCGTGTCGGCGATCACGCTGTCGGTCGCGCTCGCGTGCGCGCGCTCGAGCTCCTCGCGTCGCAGCTTCTCCCGGGCGTCCTCGTCGAGGTAGGTGCCTCGGGTGTTCTTGTCCTGCTCGCGGACCTTGTCGAGCAGGCGTGAACTCAGAGGCCACGGCTCCCCGGTCGAGGCGTCGCCCCAATAGAGCAGGAACTCCGCCGGCCTGTCCGGGCCCGCATAGCGGTAGACGCGGTAGCCGACACGGTCGCCGACGACGACCTGCGGGACGAGCCGCAGGTCCGGGTCGTACTCACGCAAAGACCGAGCGACGGCCTGCTCGTCTACCGAGTGCGCGTTCTCGGCGACGAGCAGACCGCTGTCGGTCTTGCTGTAGACCAGGCCGCTCATGGGCCCAAGGCCTCTCTCGCCCGGCTTACGTGACCGCCAGGTTCCCGAGGAAGACGAGCTGGTTGCACGCCTTCACGCCGAGCTGAGTCCGGTCGAGAAGATCGGCCTCCTTGGGGAGTGCTCGGTTGAAGCGCCGCCACATCGACCCGTCGTCGTCGAGGAACTTCGGGCCGACCTTGTCCCCGTAGAGGATGAAGGCCTCCATCGGGATCAGCTTGACGGCCGACTTGGCGTGCATCGGCTCCTTGATCATCGGGAACGGACGGTCGGAGCCGTCGTACACGATGCCGCTGAAACCGCTCTTGAGAGTTGTGACTTCCAACTCATAACGCCCCAAGCTGTAAAGCCCCTGCTTGAAAACGTCGATCGCGGCGGGGTCGCCGAGACCGTAGTCCCACGCGCCGATGCCTGACCGGCGTCCTCGCCGGACGGCGGTGTCGAGGACCTGCTGCGACAGCGGGACGACGGTCGTGTCGCCGACCCTTCCGTCGGTTCCCTGCCACTGCGGGAACACCGCTTTGTCGACGCCCTCGAACGTGCCGGTGATCGCGGCGGCCTGCTCGAGCCCCTGCGCCGCCTGGGTGCCGGCGGTGTTGAACGGGCCACCCGTACCGGCCGCGTTACCGAGGCCGGGCACGTAGATGCCGTCGGCCGACGTATGGACGATCGAGCCCGAGCCGCCATCCGACGCCTGCTGGGCGGTGTCCCACGTCACGACGCGGGTCGTCTCGTTGACCGAGACGATGCGGCGGCGGTTCCCCTGCCCAGGATCGGCACCCGACGCCCGCGTCCTCACGTCCCACACAGTGCCCGGCAAAAGCACGTCAGGGTTGAAGGTTGCGGCAGAAATCGTCGTGGTTAGGGAGGTTGCGCCGTCGGTAATGACACCGTTAAGGCCGGTGCCGTCCCCGATGTACTCGAGGTTCTGCAGCTTCGCCATCGCGATCCGGGCGTCCTTGATGTTCTCCGCCACGGCCTCGGCGTTGCTGTTGTTCATCGAGTCGCGCTCGAGATCGACGGTGATCGCGAACGGGATCAGGAACCGGACGAGGTTGATCAGCGCCTTCTCCGTGTCGGGCGCGTGCGGCTGGTTCCACGTCGAGTTCTCGGTCGGGTTTCCGCCGCCCGGGAGCCCGGCCATCTTGAGCGTGTGACGGACCTGCTGGCCGCCGACGAACAGGTCGCGGCCTCCGTCCATTTCCTCCGAGATCCGCCGGACCTTTGAGTGCCGGTCCGTTGCCCGAGCTTTCGCGTCGAAGCCTGAGAGCTCGGCCAGGAACGGCGCTTCGGAGGGGTACAGCTCGACGACGACGCCCTGCTGCTCGAACAGGTAGTCGGCCCATGCTGCTCTTGTGATGTCGGTCATTTCTCCTGCTCTTTCAGGTTCGAGTTGAGGTAGAGGTTGAGAGGGAAAAGGGTTAGACGGTGGGGATGCCGCGCTCCGCGACGAACCGGCGGGCCAGGTCGAGCTCGTCGCCGCCGCGGGCGATCCGCTCCTCGCTACCGGCCGGCCCCTGCCCGCCAAGGTCGCGGGGCGCCTGCCCGAGCGTGCGGAGCTCGTTGATCTTCCGCTGGTGGTACGCCTCGCCGATCACGCCCTCGAGCTGCCGGACGACGCCGACGGCGCGCTCCAAGGCGGCCTCGGCGGCGCGGTTGCCGGGACCGTGCTTCGCCTGCGCCTCGGGGAAGAACACGCGGGCGAGCTCGTAGGCGACCTTGCGGGAGTCCATTTCGAGCTCCTGCCCCTCGCCGGCCTTGCCGATCAGCTCTTGGCCGCCGGACTCCAAGTCGGCGATGATGTCCATGCCCCGCTGCTCGCCCTCCTGGTACTCCTGCCGCTGCACGAACTCGGAGTACGGGGCGATCCGCTGATCGGTGCGCTCGTCGAGCCAGTTCGCGAACCCTTCCGGGTCGGCATAGGGGTCGGGGATCTCGAGCGGCTGCTGCCCGGCCTCGGGCTGGTGGGCGGGGTCGGGCTCGCGTGGCTGCATCGCCTCGCGGACGAGCGCCATCGTCTCCTGCACCGACGTCCAGTCCTCCTGAGACGGGCCCGTCCATGCTGGTTCGCCGGCCGGTTCGCCTGCAGGGTCTCCGGCTGGCTCGCCGGCGGCGGCTCCCTCGGGGAACTCGAAGCGGAGGAACCGCGTCGCCTCGGCGAGAGGCCCGGAGACCGGCGCGCTGACTGTCAGCTGACGGTCGGTCATGGCAGGGCCGAGAAGTACGCCTCGGCGCGGATCGACTGCGCGGACTGGTCGGTCGCGTTCGTGAGCTCGGCCCCCGAGGCGACGTCGCGCGCCCGGATCTTCGGGGCGACGTCCTCGGTCGCGCCGTTGACGACCTCGAGCGCGTGGCCTCCCGGCGAGCTAACGCCGCTCTGCAGCATCAGCGACGTCAAGCGGCCCATCCCGAGCCCCAAGGCCGCGAGCGGGACGGTGTCGCCGCCGGTCGCGTACGACGCGGAGAGGTTGATGTCGACGATGGTGCTGAAACCGTTGGTGCGCCCGCTGTGCTTCCGGCGGATCGCGACTGTGCAGTTGCCCATGAGAGAGAGTCCTTTCTACGGTCCGAGGTAGTAACGAATCCAGCCGTTCGCGCCCGCACCGGCACCGGCGGACACGAGGGCGAGGCCGTTGCCGAGGGTGCTCTCGAGCACGGGGGAGTCGACGTCGCCGATGGCGGTGTATCCGCCGTTCGCGCCGACGTTGACGGCGCCGGTGATGTCAGCGCCGCCGCTGGTGAACTTGACCGTTCCGGCGGCGGGGCTGGCGAGCACGATCCCGATCACGTAGACGCGGGTCTGTGGCCCGATGTCCGCGTCGAGCTCGATGTCGAGGGTGCCGGGGGTCGCGACCTGCGCGATCGCCTTCTGCTTGATGTCTTTCCCTCGGACGAGACCCATCTATATAGGTGGTCTGCGTGCGTGTGTGTGGGCTAGAGTCGAGGGCGCTGCGGGGCGGCAGCAGACTCGCTACCGGGGTGGCCGCGTCCCTCTGTTGAACTCGGCGGAACGGCTGAGCAGGGCATCCCGGGATCACCGCTCCTAGGACGCTCCTAGGACGCTCCTAGGAGGGCCCTAGATTCCGTGGCCGTCGCGCATCCGGTCCGCGGACGCGGGTGCCTGCTCTCCGGCCTCTATCGCCGCGGAGGCTGAGCAGACGCACGGCGCCGCGGCGAGGAGCACGGAGGTCGCGGCCTTCACCGCGGCAGCGCCGGCCGCGACAGCGGCATCGGTCGCGAGTTGCAACGTGACCGCCGCGAGGACCGAAGCGGCGCCGGCGGCAGCGGCGGCGGAGGCAGCGGGGACGACGTCGGTTGCCGCCTTCACTTCGGCCGTGCCAGCGGCGGCGCCAGCGGAGCTCTGCAGGTCGAGATCGACCGGGCCTGCGGCAACGGCCTCCTCGACGAAGAAGATGCGGCTGCCAACCGGCGGGGCTGCGGCGGGATGAGGGGTCGGCGGGTTAGTCCAGAAGCCGGCGACCGTAGCCTGCCGTGCCGCCGCCCATGACCCTGCTTGGTTCGTGGTGATCGGGACCCATACGTTGCCGGTGTCCCTGTTTACGAACTGCATTTTAGTCCTCGACGATCACGGTCCAGCGGGAGGCTGGGAACGCCAGGGCGATGCCGGTGACGACACACAGGCCCGAGGCGGAGGGGACTTCGATGCCGTTGTCGTCGAACACCCACATCATTCCCGAGCCGATCGCGGCCGGCAGGATGAATCCGTGTAGGTGGCCGGCCGCGAAGGTTGGCTGTGTGCCGAACGCCCCTGACTCGAGAACGAACGCGGACGGCGGCGCGGCGATCTGCTCGTACTCCATCACCGACGTCGGCGTAACCGTCGTCCCCGGCGTTGCGCCCCTGCCGGTCGAGCGGCGGAGCACTGGCTCGTCGGCGGCGCCCGCGGTGACCTTCGCCAAGTGGATCTGAAGCACCTTGATCCGCTTCGTCGTCGACGGGTTCCAGATTTGGAGCTGCGCGAGATCGATCGTCGCGGCGCTAGCCGCGTTCTTGATGGTCCCCGCGTACCTAGCCACGGTTCGCCTCGTGCCATTCGACGGGGTGATAGGTCATGCGGACGTACTCCTCCGCGTCTTCGAGGGTGCCGTGCATCTGGACCGGGTAGCTGGCGTCCTCGCGGAGAAGCTGCTGGATCCTCAGCCAGCCCTCCACCTTCTCGATCTTGCCGTCCCTGACGAACCAGGCCGTGTCGGGCCACCCGTCCTTAGACACGAGCCCCGCGTCGATCATCTGCTCGAAGTTCATCGCTCGTACGCTCCTATGTCGGGGGTACTTCTCGGTACGCCGTCGAAGTCAGTCGGCGGCGCAAACGCGGGATCCCCAGCGTCGATCGCCGGGCTGCCCGCCATCAGGCGCCAGGTCGCATCGAGCAGCGGATTGACGGCGCTGTTCACACCGACGCACCCCGAAGGGAATCCGCTCTCGACGAGGCCGGACGGGTTGACGCCCATGTTCCCGTGGATGTCACAGGAGCCGTTTGAGCCCGAGCGGTGGATCCCGTACGCGGCGTTCCCCGAGATCACGTTGCTGATGATCTTGTTGCCGGTCATGGAGCCCGAGCCGCCAAGGACGATCCCCGACTTGTTGCCGTTGTCGCCGAACCCGTTGCCGACGATCGTGTTGTAGGCGATCAGGCAGTCCTTGCCGGACGGGTAGCGCTGGATCCCATAGTCCTCGTTGTTACGGATCAGGTTGTTGACGATCGTGCATCGGTCGCCGCGGAAGTAGATGCCGTGAGCCTGCTGGTCGCAGGCGTGGGTCACACCGTTGCGGTAGACCTCGTTCGAGTCGAACAGGTAGTCGGTCGCCGTAGCGTCACTTGAGACGCCCTGACAAACCGAGTCGTGGATCTTGTTGCGGACGATCTCCACGAACGCCCCGGAGACCCCGTAGATGTTCGTCTTGCCGACCCCGGACGGCCCGGCGATGTCGAACCCCTCGAGCCGCCAGTTCGAGCAGGCGATCCGAACGATGCCGTCGAACGTGCCGGTCAGCACCGGCTTAGGCTCGCCCGGGTAGCCCATCAGAACCGTGTTGACGCCTGGTGCTCCGCCGTCGGTTCCGTCGCAGCGGATCTGCTGGTTGTAGGTCGCGTAGTGGACGCACACCTTGGCGCCGTCGAGCGGGCCGGCCGCGTCGACGCCCGCCTGGATGCTCGCGCCGGCCGCGACTTCGATGTCGCACACCGCGGGCGGCGGCGGCGGTGGTGGCGGTGGAGGCGGTGGGCACACGTTCGTAGAGACCTGCTGCGTCGCAAGGAGCTCGCCGGTCTCCGCGACCCGAACATCGACTTGGTAGTTGCTGCCGCATAGGGCCTCCGAGACCGCGACGTCGAAGCCGGTCTCGCTTGCGCCGGTGATCGTGATGTGCGGCTGCCCATGAGTGGCCGCCGCGGGCAGCGCGAGCACAAAAAAGGCCGCTGTCGCGGCCAGGGCAAGAAGAACGAGAGTGCGTCTCATCAGGTCTCCATCAGTCGAGGGTCACAGTCAGCCCGGACGGCTGCACCCGGGCGGGCATCTGAGTCGGCGAGATCGTCACGCTGGTACAGGTGCCGAACACGATCACGGCGCCGGTGCCGGTGCCCGAGGTTGTGCAGACCGCCCAGCCGATCACCACGCTCGAGCCGGCAGTGCAGTCCGCGAACGTCAGCAGCGCCGAGTTCGTCTTCGAGCCGCCCGAGGCCGCGCTCATGTCGGCGGCGGCGATGCTCTTGCGGGCGTACCCGGTGTACGCGGCCTCGACGAGCGACGCGCCGGTATCGGTCTCGCCGACGGCACTCGTGGTCAGCGCGAGATAGGTCGGGGCGGCGTTGAGGTTGATCGAGGCGTGATCCCCGAACACCGAATCGAGAACCTCGAGCTCTTGGGCGTTCGAGAAGCCGGCCATCTCGAGGCCGAGCTCGGCGAGCTTCCCCTTCACGACCTCGAGCAGGTCTCGCATGGTTAGCCCGGGGTTAACCGCGGGGAGCTGGATCGCGTAGTCGCTCATCGGTGCCTCCTCAGCCAGCCGCGCAACCGGCCGAGCTCCACCGGCGCAGGCTCAGCCTCGGCGGGCGGCGGTGCGGGGATCTGTGCCGGTGGCGCCGGCCCCTTCAGCTTCGCGAGCCCCTGCTCGCTGAGGATCCACTGGTCGCCGTCACCTAGGTAGCGCCTAGGTTGCGCCTCGGCGCGCTCGCGGAGGATCGCCGCCTTCTCCTCGTGCAGGGTGATCGCCTGCGGATGCACAAGCGGCGCCAGAGCCAATTCGTTAACGGTTTGCAGCTTGCCGAGGTTGACGACGTCGCCGATCTCGAGCAGCGTCCCCAGCATCGCCTCGAGGATCGGCTCGTCGCCGAGACCCAAGGGCACGTACGGGTCGTCGTCGAGCGCGCGCGCCAACGCGGCGACGGTGCGCGGCTGCGTCAGGTTGCCGGCGACGCGACGGTGCGCGTCCGTGGGGAACTGGTTGTAGAGCGTCACAGTGGCGCCTCCTCGCTAGCGGGCTGTCCCTCGTCGGGCGGCATATCCGGTGGCGGCATCCCGGCCTGCTGGGCGGCCTGCTGCTCAAGCAGCTGCTTCGCGATCGCCAAGTGCTCCTGAATGTGGTCCTCGAGCCGCGTCCACGCCTGCATATCGGTGAGCTCCGCCTGGATCTGCGCGCGCCGGTGCCGCGGGATGTGCACGTCGGCCGGGTCGTAGTACGCGACGGGGACGTCCTCCTGCCCGAGGAGCAGCATGTGGTTCTCGGCCTCGGCCTTCTCGAACTGGTCGTCGGTCGAGTCCTCCGGCAGCGACAGAGCCTCGCCGGCCTCGAGGCTCTCGTAGTACCACGTGATCCACTCCCCGGGTCGCTTCGTTACCGCGCCGGAGGCGAGGGCGGCCTGCCAGAGCTGCTCCACCTTCTTCAGCTCGGCGACCTGATCGCGTGGCTTCGCGGCGCCCTTCGCGACACGGACGATGAAGAACGGGGGGATCTTCGTGCCGTTGAAGACCGCCGTCTCGATCCGGTCCTCATCGCCGGCCAAGGCGACCTGCTTGCCTTCGCCGTCGTAGGTGCGGAAGTCGTAGACGGTGTCCTCGACGAGCTGCTTGATCGCCATCTTCCGCTCGCGCTGCATCGGCGACCGCTTGACCTGATCCGCCTGCGACAGCTGCGCGAGCTGCGAGTACGTGTCGACGTTCGTCGGGTTCTCACCCAGCGACGGGCTGCGGATGCCGGCGGCCCGCTCGATGTCTTCGAGGTACTTCTGGCGGGCCTCGGCCATCCACGCGCCGGGCCCGATCCCCTGCACCGGCTGCGGCGCCCGGGTGCCCTGCGGTACACGGACGACCTCGAGCGGCTCGTTCGTCTTCTTGAGCGCCGTCGCCATCGGGCCTTCCTCGGCGATCACGTAGGCCTTGCCGCGCTCGATGATCGTCGCGACATCTGTCCCGAGCCGATTAAGTTGGAACTGTCCTTCGCGCAAGGCTTCGACCAACCCGCGGGCCCAAAACCGGCCGGTCGCTCTCCACCAATGGAAGAACACGAGCCCCGATCGCCACTCCACCGGCCGGCCCTTCTCGTCGAGACGCGCGTACGGGAGCTTGTCCTCGATCCGCAGGAGCCGCATCTCGTTCCCGCCGAAGTACAGGACGCGGCCCTGCCTGTGCCGCTGGCTCGGCTTCTCGAAGTAGGTGAACAGCCACGCGTGCCCCTGCAGGCGCGTGTCGCGGCCCTCCCCGATCGCGTAGGACGTGCCGTCGACGCTGTTGCCGGTCTGGACCTCGGAGCCGAGCGTGGAGCCGATGTTGGCGTCTTCGGGGAGCCCGTCGACGACGTCTCCGAACTCCGCCCGCAGGTCGCTGAGGAGCGTCGGGCGGACGATGCACTCCCACGGCAGCCGGCGCTCGTGCGTGATCCCGGGCGGAACGAGGATGTTGAACGCCGACAGTGCCTCCCAGCTGACCCTGCCTTCGGGGATCGTCCGGTACTCGAGCTGCTCCCCGGCCTGCACCGCGGCGGCGGCGGCACGGCGCGCGTCGTCGCCGAACACCGGCAGCCCCTTGACGTGCGGGATCTCCCCCTCGTCGCGGTCAGGCCCGACGGTCGGGTCGAAGCGGCAGCGGATCGCCGACGTGCCCAAGTCGACGCAGAGGCGGTCGGCCTCGGCGAGGATCTCGTCGCCGTCGAACTCGTAGTCCCACCCGAACGCGAGCCGCTTGTTGAGGGACTCTTGGAAGTCCTCGCTCGCCCCATCGTCGCGCTGCAGCAGCAGCTCGGGCCGGTCGTCGTTCGAGCCGAGCTCACCCAACGCGAGCATCCGGTACTCGTTAATGACGTCCGCGGAGTAGAGCTCCTTGTTGGCGTAGCGCGGGTCGACCTGCTGGATCGAGCGCAACTGGCGGCTCTTGTTGTGGATCACCGTCCAGTGCTTCCCCAGCGCGTAGGCCAGGCTGAGGTTCCAGTCGGGCTCGAACTTCCGGCGGTGCTCCCTCGCCTGCTTGATCTTGTCGCGGACAGGCTTCGCGACGTCTTCGCCGGGGACGAGCTGTCCGTCCGGCTGCCGGTAAGCGATGCTGCTCATAGGAAGGGGAGAGGGTTAGAAGGTCGGCTCTTGCTCGCCGCGGCTGTACTCGAGCCCCTCGGGCTCCGGCTCTGGCGCGGACGCGGGCGCCGGCGTCCACGGGTTATGGCTGGCGTGCGCGAGGCGGTCGAGGAGCACGTCGACGCGGCGGTCATGGGCGCGTGATATCGCACGGATAACGCTGAGTGATGCGTAGACGGAGACGAGGGCGACGAGCAGCGCGGCGAGGGCGACGTAGATCATGCGACGGCCGACTCCGCGTAGTCGAAGTAGACGGTCACCCAGCCGTCCGTCGTCTCCTCGGCACGGAACGCCCGGTCGGTCGCGTCGGCCATTCGCATCATCATCTCGGCGTTCTCAACGTGCACGTCGAAGTCCTGGGCGAGTGCGTCCTCCCTGAGCAGCGCCCATATGCGTCCGCACTCGAAGCCGAGGGAGAAGTCGGCCGCGTCGCGGTCGAACGCGACACTCGTGCCCGTTCGAGCACACCCACGCCGGCCGCTGCTCGGTCGCGGCTGCGGGCCGGAACTTCGTGCCGCTATTCGCGGCGCCCGGCACCGTGCCGAAACGGGTCATGCCACCTTCTCTCGCTCGCGCAGCTGATTGACCTCAGTCAGAAGCCTGTCCAGTTGGTCGAACCTGAGCCAGTCGCACATCTGAGGGTCAGGGCGGAGCGCCGGGCATAGCTTCAGCGCAAGCCAGCGGCGAAGCCGGGTCACGAGAGCGGCCCCCGCAGCCGGAAGAACCAGACGATCGAGCGGACGAGCTGCCGCATCAGTCGGTCGCCTCGCCGAGGTTCGCGTTGCAGTCCACACACACGCTGTACTGAGCCGTGCTCCGCGAGAAGCGCACGCTCCGCGTCCGCCCGTGCACGCAGCCCTCGGGGACAGGGACAGGCTCACTGGCGATGTTGCGGACCTTGCGGAACGCCATCTCGAGGATCCTGCCGGCGCGGTCCGCCTGATCGACGGTCGCGAAGCTGACCGGGATCACAAGATGGAACGCTCGATCGACGTGCCGCTCGATCAGGTCGAGCTCGGGCGCCGGCGCCTCGGGCGTGCCGAAGATCGCGCCGAAGTGGCCGTCGTCGTCGAGCAGCTCGAGGCCGAACGGTCGCGCCGGCGGCCACTCGTCAGTCGACCTCACGAGCTCCGTTTCCGTGCGCGGCCTCACGAGCTCTCACCGCCATCAGGTCCTTCAGCCAGTCCAGCCGCGTCTCGAAGGTCGGGTTCGAGCTCCGCCGGTTCCGCCGGCCCTGCCGACGGGTCGGCCGTTGCGGCTGCTCCTGAATCCGCAGGTAGCGCTCCCCCGTCCTCTCCTCGGTCTCGGCTGTCTGCTCCGGGGTCAGCTTCGAGCTCCCGTGTCTCAGCCCCATCGTCGTCCTCCTCGCGTGGTCGTGCCCAAATGCCTCGGTGAGCGGCGGACTCGAGCTCCGGGTCCACGACGAGAGCCTCCTCGAGCGTGCCCGTCTTCTCGGCGCCCACGGGTCGCGCCCACACGCTGCGAGGCCCGGAGACGGCGGGCCTCCACGGCGCGGACAGGTCGCCCGGCCGCTCGTACGTGACGCCGCCGACGTCGGCCATCCAGCGGTCGCGGTTGCTGTCGAACTCGAGCGAGTCGATCGCCGTCCCCTCAGTGCCGGGAGGCAAGCCGTCGGTGGATGCGGCCGCTGCTCCGAAGTTCGGTGTCTCCCGCGTAAGCGGTGGCCCTGAGTATTCGAGAGCCGCCATCAGAGGCGCAGGCTCCGCGGCGGGTTCCCACGGGCCGGAGAAGTCACGAGGCCGTACGTAGGTGGCACCGTCGATCACGCACACCCACTCGTCGCCGACGCGCTCGAGCGTGTCGATCGCCGCGATCCCCGTCGCGGGGTCCGTCGGCAGGCCGTCGAGGACACCGACGCCGACCTGCTCCTTGGCTTCCTCGCGAAGGGAGACCTCGGTCGCGGTCGCCGGCTCGGGGAGACGATCCCACGGCTCGGAGAGATCCGCCGGCCGCCAGTACATCGCCTCGCCCCGCTCGCCGAGCCAGCTGTCGCCGTCGAACGTGATCGTCGCCGGCCCTTCTCCGGGCGGGAGCTCCGCGTAGGCGCGGCGGACGAGTTCGCTCACGTGGTCGACGAGGTCCTGACCGCCGCGCTGCGCGACCGTCTCGTCGGCGGACGGCTCGAGCTGCTCGGCCAGCGCGCCGGCCATCTGCTGCGCCGTGTCCACAACCGACCGCGCCAACGACTCCAACAGGACACGCTTGTCGACCGCGTCGTCGCGCTGCGTCACCCGCATGACGAGCTCCTGCTCGAGCTGCGCGATCCGCTCGTCCCGCTCAGCGATCCACCCGTTGCGGGTCTCAACCTCAGCCTGAGCCTCCGCGATCCCCGTTGCGGCGTCCGAGAGCTCCTCCATCCGTGGGCCCTCGATGAACCCGAAGACGCGGGCGATCCGCTTCGCGCAGCTCTCGCAGACGTAGTAGCGGCGGTTCTGCGGGTCGGCGATCATCGTGTCCAAGACGGGGCCGCGGGTGTTGATGCAGAACGCGCAGCGGTTCGGGAACAGGATCGGCCGGTCGATCAGCATGAACTCAAGCATCGGCGTCCTCGTTGGTCGGGTCGACGAACGTGAAGTTCACGGCTCCGCCGAGCTGGGCCATCGCGGCGTCGAAGCGCCGCTCGAGCTTGAGGATGCGAGCGAGCGCCGCCTTGTGCTGCGCCTCGCTGACCTCTGGCTGCTGACTCTTTTTCATTGCGAAACCCTCCTGCTCTGGTTGAGGTTTACCTGCTGTAGCCGACGTCGCCGCCACGCGACGGATCCTCGCGGCGCTCGTGCTCCCACAACAAACGGGCCCGCGGATCCTCCGGCGGCTGCTCCGGCTGCGTGCCCGGCGACTGCCTGCTCATCGCGGCGTAGCGGGCGGCGGCGTGGTAGTGCCCGTAGTTCGACTCCCACTCCTGATCGACGGCCTCGCCCGGATGCTTCGATAGCGGCGAGTCAACGTCTTCGAGCGGCGCGTCCCGCATCTGCTGGATCAGCGGTTCGAGCTCGAGGATGTCGAGGAAGAACAGGCGGGGCGCGCCCTTCTGCCCGTGCTTCGGATGCCACGGCGGGAAGTAGCGGTCGGGGTCGGGGCGGAGGAGCTCGGCGAGGCGGAGGTAGCCGGCACGGCGCTCGTTCTGGCCCGGGGCGAAGAACAGGCCGTGATCGTTGTACTCGAGCTCGACGCTGATCTCGCGACCGCGCCAGTCCTTGACCCCGAACGTGTTGCGGATCGAGGGGTCGGCGTAGCAGACGCCGACGCCGGCGGTCTCGCGCCGCTTCAGGATCGCGGCGCAGTGCGCGGACACGAGGCCCGGCGAGTAGTAGCCGGCGTGGGCGAGGTAGTTGCCGTCGCCGTCGGCGGCGAAGCTGATCCACGCGCACGGGTTCGAGCTGCCGTGGTCGTGCCCCTCGAAGCGGTCCCACCACGCCGGGACGTCGAACTTCGGGACGACGTGCACGGCCCGGTCGAACTTCGAGTAGGCGAGCCCCTCGAACGCGTTCCAGTCGCCATCGCGGAGCTGCTGCTGCAGCGTCGGCGACAAGTGCGACAGCGACGTCATGTAGGCGGCCTCGTCCAGGTGCGGGTTGTCGGGCAGGCGGGCGGGGATGAACACACGGTTGGGGATGCCGACGGCTTCCACTAGGCGATCACGGACCCAGCCGTGCCCGCGCGAGCCGGGGTTCGACGCGGCGCACTGCCGCAAGGGGATCTCGACGCCCTCGAGGCGGCGCAGCCGCGAGAGCATGTAGACGTACTGGCGCTCGTCGAAGTGGGTGAGCTCGTCGAAGCCGATGTACTGGAACTCGGCGGATTGGTAGTTCTCCTCGTCGCCGGAGTGCTCGAGGAACCCGAACGCGAGCACCGCGCCGGACGGGAACGTCCACTCTTTCCGCTGCTCCGACCACTGAGCATCGGTGGGGCGCAGCCACTCTTTCGAGCGGGCGATGAGCGCGCCGGGCTTGGAAAGCTGCGCGTAATTGCGGCGGAAAATGATGCCGGCATAGCTCGGGTAATCCACGTACTGAAGGCCGGCCATGAGCAGCCAGTCCGATTTCCCTCCTCCGGCGGCGCCACCGTAGAAAATCTCGATCGGTTCGGTGGGGTCCTCGACGAATCGGTGCGCGACGAGCGCGGCACTCTGCTTCTCCGTGGGTGCATGGGGGATGTACCTAGTGAGCCTCGGAGTCGCCAGCTCCGTTAGCTGCTGCTCGGGTGAGGAGACCGACATCTGCTAGCACCTTGAGAACGGGTCGCGTGTCGATCCGCTCCTCGACGACGACCGGCCCGCCGCCCGGGCCGACGTGCTCGTGCTTGAACCGCTCCCGGTAGACGCCGGGCCGTTTCGCCTTGAGGAGCACGACGAGCAGCTGGTCGCTGTACTCGCGGACCGTCTCGGCCTCGCCGGCGATCGTGACGGGCCGCTCGACACCGTCGACGGCGCGGCGGCGCGCCTCGTCCTCGAGCTCGTCGACGCCCGCCTGTTCAGCGTCGCCCCATTGGCGCGCGAACTCCTCGTCGGAGTCGCGGAGCCCGTAGACGGTTGAGCGTCCGATGTCGAGCTCGCGGCAGGCGCGGGTCGCGCTGTAGCCCTGCGCGAGCAACTCGAGGAACCCGGCCAGCTTCGCATCCGCCGTCTTCGCACTCACGCGGCCCCCCTGCGCGCGCGCGTCTGCCCGAGCAACACCACGAGCCCGTCCGCCGTCTTGAGCAACACCCCGCCGAACTCCGGCCACTCCACTGACTCGATCCGATGGCCGACGAGCGCCTCACGGATCTTCTCGCGCGCCGCGTCCTCGCGCGCGCACGCGCTGAGTGTCCGAGTGTCCGAGTCCATCAGGCGGCGTTTGGGTGGAG
>Ga0184612_10000344_pt1 | contig 21617 bp, 19 predicted proteins | sample PLM3_60_coex_FD_133163 | JGI IMG/M metagenome (GOLD analysis project Ga0184612, IMG submission 133163) | Groundwater sediment microbial communities from an aquifer in East River, Colorado, USA - PLM3_60_coex | ecosystem: Environmental > Terrestrial > Soil > Riparian zone | place: USA: East... | reverse complement strand
ATGAAGAGCTGATTGTCCACATTGCCGGCCAGATTTTTCACGAAGGAGCCGTCGATTTTCACGATATCCAGCGTCAGCGCCTTCAGGTGGCGGAATGACGTGTACCCGGCGCCGAAATCGTCCACCGCCACGCGGCAGCCGAGCTCGCGAATCGTCTGCAGGAAGCGGGCGGACTCCTCGATATCGATCAAGGCCGAGGTTTCCGTCACTTCGACGATCAGGCGCTTGGCCACTTCGGGGCGGCCCTTCAGCAGGGCCGACATGCGGCGCAGCCAGCTTTGATCCGAGGCGGTGAGGCCGGAAATGTTGATGGCCAACTGCAGATGCGGATTCTCGGTGAGGAAATCCAGCGCCAGGTCCAGCACATGGCGGTCCACCATGCGCACCAGCCCGAGCTGCTCGATGACCGGCACGAAGACGCCTGCGGGCACGATCTGCCCCTGCTCGTCGCGCATGCGCAACAGGCACTCATAGAAGACGGCTTCGTGATTGTCGGTGTTGACAACAGGCTGGAATGCAAACTGCAGGCGGTGATCCCGCAGCGCCTGCTTCACCTGGTTGCCGATGATGAGATTCTGGCGGTGCACTTCGCCCTGGCGCACCGACATCTGATAGGGAATGAACCGGTCGCGCCCCAGCATCTTGGCCTGCTTCAGCGCGGTCTCGCCCTTGGCCATCACGTCGACGGCGGTGGTGGAGAGTTCGCTGAACAGCACGCCGCCGATGGAGACGGAGACATGGGTTTCCGCATCGCCGGCCTGCACTGGCTGTTCGCGCACGGACATCAGGATGCGCTCGGCCGCCCGCGCCATCTGCCCTTCCGAGCATTGGCCGAGAATCACGCCGAAGCGGTCGCCGCCGATGCGGCCGATGACGTCGCTGGCGCGCAGGACGCGGTCGAGGCGCTGGCCGACGGCCAGCAGCACGGCATCGCCGGCTTCCGGCCCCAGGGTGTTGTTGATGACCGACAGCTTGTCGACGCCGATCACCAGATAGGCGCCGGGAATCTCCGCGCGCCGGTTGTATTCGATGGCGTGGTCCAGCGCTTCGCGCAGACGCACGTGATTGAGATGGCCGGTCAGCTCGTCGAAGCTGGCCATGCGCTCGAGGCGCGCCTCGTGGTTCTTGCGCGCCGTGATCAGGCGCAGGCTGCCCACCAGTCGCTGGGGCATGCCATTGCCGGCGCGGATGACGCTGCCGCGGTCATGCACCCAAACAAAGGCGCCGTTATCGGACCGGATGCGGTATTCGCAATCATAGGGTGTATTGTCGCTGACATGGGCGGACAGCGATTTAAGCCGAAGCGGAATGTCCTCGGGGTTGACCCGCTGGAGGAACCGCTCGCCGCGTTTCAAAGGCTCGGGGTCTTCGCCGAAGATCTGTGCGCCCTGCCCCGCCCAGACAATATTGTCGGTGGTCAGGTCCCAATCGTAGAAAAGATCTCCAGCCGCCATGACGGCCTGCTGAATCCAGTCGGCCATCTCCGGTTGGCGAGCCATGTCTGCGCCGTTACGCATTCAAATCATGCTCCTGAATGGATCGACCCCTGTAGCGGCCGATACCTAGTCTGAGTTGTGGCCAGCATAGGGAGGGCGCTTTAACAATCTCTGAACGGGGCGCCGGCGAATCCTTCTTCCACGCCGCCGCCCTGCCGCTAAGTCCATGGCCAGAAAGCATTGTCACCGTTCACTGCAAAGCCCGGTAAAATCTCGGAAATCTATATATGACAGCTTTCCCGCGAGGCGGTAGCGCCAATCTATGGGTGCTGGCATAGAAAACACGAATTCGTGAGAATGATGTGGCATTTATCGTTAAGAAATCTAAAGAAAGCCCGCAGGCGAACCATCGGCAGCGCTGCGGTCCGGCCTTGAGCCATCGGGAAATTGACGCAAGAAGTGGGGCCAATAAGTAAAGCGACCCGGCTCTAGGAGTACCTGATGTCGTTGATCGAGCTTTTGCGCCGCCAGCCCGCCGACGCCCTGGCCATTCTCAGCCCCGACCGTCCGCCGCTGCGCTATGGCGCCCTCGGCGACCTGACGGCGCGCACCATCCAGGCTCTGAACGCCCGCGGCATCGGCCGCCGGGACCGGGTGGCCATCGTGCTGCCCAACGGACCGGACATGGCCGGCGCCTTCCTGACCATTGCCGCCGGCGCGGCGACGGCACCGCTCAATCCCGCCTACCGCGCCGACGAGTTCGATTTCTATCTCCGGGATCTGGAGCCCAAGGCTCTGGTGGTGCAGACCGGCGTGGAAAGTCCGGCCCGCGAGGCCGCCCGGAAGCTGGGCATCGCCATCATCGAGCTGCTGCCGGAGCCGGCCGCCGCCGGCTGGTTCAGGTTGGATACGGCGGCCGGAACCGCGGTGCCGGAATTTGCCGGGCCCGACGACGTGGCCCTCCTGCTGCACACCTCCGGCACCACCTCGCGGCCGAAGCTGGTGCCGCTGTCGCAGCGGAACATCCTGGCTTCCGCGGCCCATATCGGCAGGACCCTGGCGCTGGCGCCCGATGATCGCTGCCTCAACATCATGCCGCTATTCCACATTCACGGCCTGATCGCCGCGGTGCTATCCACGATCGCGGCCGGCGGCAGCGTCTACTGCACGCCGGGATTCAACGCCCTGAAATTCTTCGCCTGGCTCGATGAATCCCAGCCGAGCTGGTACACCGCCGTGCCCACCATGCATCAGGCGATCCTGGCCCGTGCCGAACGCAACAAGGATATCCTGGAACGGCGCAAGCTGCGCTTCATCCGCTCTTCCTCGGCGTCGCTGCCGGCGCCGGTGATGCAGGAACTGGAAGCGGTCTTCGGCTGCCCGGTGATCGAGTCCTACGGCATGACCGAGGCCTCGCACCAGATGACCAGCAATCCGCTGCCGCCGGCGGCGCGTAAGCCCGGCTCCGTGGGCCGCGCGGCCGGCCCCGAAGTCGCGACTCTCGGCGAGGATGGAAAACCGCTGCCGGCAGGCGAGGCCGGCGAGGTTGCGATCCGCGGTCCCAACGTCACGGCGGGATATGTTGCCAATGCCAGCGCCAACGCCTCGGCCTTCACCGGCGGCTGGTTCCGCACCGGCGACCAGGGCGTGTTCGACGAAGAGGGCTATCTCACCATCACCGGCCGCCTGAAAGAGCTGATCAATCGCGGCGGCGAGAAGGTCTCGCCGCTGGAAGTGGACGCCGTGCTGCTCAGCCATCCCGCGGTGGCGCAGGCGGTCACCTTCGCTCTGCCCCACGACAAGCTGGGCGAGGAGGTAGGCGCCGCCATCGTGCTGCGCGAGGGTGCGGCGCTGACCGACCGCGAGCTGCGCGACTTCGTTGCCCGGCACCTGGCGGATTTCAAGGTGCCGCGCCGCGTCGTCTTCCTGGAGGAGATTCCCAAGGGCGCCACCGGCAAGCTGCAGCGCATCGGTCTGGCCGCGAAGCTGGGGCTGGGGGCATGAGGATTTGCATCTACGGCGCAGGCGCCATCGGCGGATTGCTGGGCGCCAAGCTGGCCCTGTCGGGCGAGGACGTCACGTTGATCGCCCGCGGCCCCCATCTGGCCGCCATGAAGGACAAGGGCCTGCGCCTGCGCATCGACGGCCAGGAGCTGACGGCGCGGCCGGCGGTGACCGACGATCCCGCCAAGGCCGGGCCGCAGGATTATGTGCTGATCACGCTGAAGGCGCCCTCCGTGGCGCCCATCGCCGCGGCGATGCAGCCGATGCTGGGACCGAAAACCGCCGTGGTCACGGCAATGAACGGCATTCCCTGGTGGTATTTCCACGGATTGCCCGGCCCCCATGGCAATCACCAGCTCAAAAGTGTCGATCCCGATGGCAGCTTGTGGCGGCTGATTCCGCCCGAGCGGTGCATCGGCTGCGTCGTCTATCCGGCAGCGTCGGTAGTGGAACCCGGCGTGGTGAAGCATGAATACGGCAACCGCTTCATGCTCGGCGAGCCTGACGGCGGAAGCTCCGAGAGGGTTGAGCTTCTGTCGCAGGCGTTGACAGCTGCGGGCTTCAAGGCGCCGGTACGGCCGCGCATCCGTGACGACATCTGGGTCAAGCTGTGGGGCAATCTGAGCTTCAACCCCGTCAGCGCCCTGACTCAGGCCACGCTGGTCAAGATCGCCATCGATCCCGGCACGCGGGACGTGATCCGGCGGATGATGGAGGAGTCCGAACGTGTCGCCAACGCCCTCGGCGTAAAGTTCGGCATCGATGTGGAGACGCGCATCGGCTGGGCCGCCGATGTGGGCGAGCACAAGACCTCGATGCTGCAGGATCTGGAGCTGGGGCGGCCGATGGAGATCGACGCGCTGCTCGGCGTGGTGGCGGAGATGGGCGACCTGGTCGGCGTCGACACGCCCCTGCTCGACGCCATCCTCGCTCTTGTGATCCAGCGGGCGCGGGAAGCGGGGTGCTATCGGTGAACGACTCTAGCGTGTGATCAGCCCGATTCGAAACACTGCATCCCAAGATTGCTTCCCCCACGAAAGCGGGGGCCCAGGAGAAGCAGGGCGCGCTCTGCAACCCTGGGTCCCCGCTTTCGCGGGGAAAGCAACAAGGGGTGTTTCAGTTTGAGGGAATAGCGCTCTAGTTTCGCCGCGCCACGATGAAGATGCGCCGGAACGGGAACAGCGTGCGGCCGTCGGGCTCCGGCGGATAGGCTTCGGCGACAAGGCGGCCATACTCCGCCAGGAATGCGTCGCGCTGCGCTCCGTCGAGCGCTTCCAGATAAGGCCGCAGCGCCGTGCCTCGGGTCCATTCCACCACCGGGTCCTCGCTGGTGAGCACATGCAGATACTCGCTCTCCCAGGCATCGATGTCGTTCGCCCGTGACGCCAGCGCTCGAAAATAGAATGCCGGATCATGTACGGGATTGATGCCTTGCACGCTGGCGAGCCGATCCTTCCAAGGCCCATTCGCCGCGGCTTGCAACATCAGCCTATGCGAAGGCGACTCATGATTGCGCGGCATCTGCACCGCCAGCACGCCGTCCTTCGCGAGCAGGCCAAGCAACCTCGGAAACAGTTTGTCGTGATCGGGCAGCCAGTGCAGCACGGCATTGCAGAAGATCACATCGAGCGGCCGATCCGGCTGCCAGTCCCGCGCATTGGCCTGGCTGAATTTCACGCCAGGCGCCACCTCCCGTGCTTTCGCCAGCATGTCCGGCGACGAGTCGACGCCGATCACCTCGGCCTCCGGCCAACGTTGTTTCAACTCCAGCGTCAGATGGCCCGTGCCGCAGCCGAGATCGCAAACATAGCGCGGGTGCGCCATGCCGATGCGCGCCAAAAGATCGGCCGCCGGCCGGAACCGGTGATCGGCGAATTTCAGATACTGCGCCGGATTCCAGCTCATGCCGCGCCCGCACCGCCCGGCGGCCAGAGCCAGGCCGCGCCGCGCACGCCGCTGGAATCGCCATGCTTGGCCTGGCGCAGCGGCGTGTCGACCCGGTCGGAGAAGACCCAGCCGGCCCAGAGCCGCGGCACGTTCTGATAAAAGCGCGCGATATTCGACAGGCCGCCGCCCAGCACGATGACCGAAGGGTCGAGAATGTTGATGACCGTCGCCAGGCAGCGCGCCAGCCGGTCTTCATAGCGATCCAGCGCCGCGGCCGCCTGTGCCTCCCCCGCCTCTGCCCGCTGCACCACGTCCTTCACATGCTTGGCCGCGGCCGGCGCCGTCGCATTGAATTCCCGCAGCATGCCGGGGCCCGACAGCAGGGTCTCCACGCAGCCGAAGCGGCCGCAATAGCAGGCCGGCCCAGGTCGCTCCTCGTCGCGTGGAGTCTGGATCGGAATATGTCCCCATTCGCCGGCGATCGCGTTGGCGCCGCGCCAGGCCTCGCCGCGAAAGGCGATGCCGCCGCCGACTCCCGTGCCGATGATCACGCCGAACACCAGCGGCGCGCCGGCTGCGGCGCCGTCGGTTGCCTCCGAGACGGCGAGGCAGTTGGCATCATTCTCCATGCGCACCGCGCGCCCGATGGCTGCCGCTAGATCGCGGTCGAAGGGCTGGCCGTTCAGCCAAGTGGAGTTGGCGTTCTTTACCAGTCCGGTGGCTGGGGAGATGGCGCCGGGCATGCCGACGCCCACGGTGGCCGCCTCCCCCAGCTGCCGCTCGACCTTGGCCACAAGGCCCGCAATGGCGGCAACCGTGCCGCGATAGTCGCCCTGGGGCGTCGGCTCGCGCTGGCGCAGGACTTCGCTGCCATCGGCAGCCAAGGCAATGGCTTCGATCTTCGTGCCGCCGAGATCGATGCCGATACGATAACGCGGTGCCCCCGGGGCCATGAACGGTCCTTCGCTGGATTGGCGCTGTTTTCCTTATGACGCGCCCTCGGAGCGAGTCAAACCGCGGCTATGCGCGGCCTTTCCGCCGGTTCATCCGCCTTGCGAAAACGAGGTTCCCGGCGGTACAAACCGGCTCCCCGATGGCATGCAGGGACCATCGGTCAAACCAATAAGGACGAAGTCGATGGACGCCGACCGTTTGAGGCTTGCCATGCAGCGCTCCGGCCGTCTGTCGGATGCGAGCTTTGAGCTGCTGGGCAAATGCGGCCTGCATATCTCCCGCAGCCGCACCGAGCTGTTCTGCCGCATCGAGGAGTTGCCGATCGATCTGCTGCTGGTGCGGGACGACGATATTCCCGGCTTCGTCGAGGAAGGCGTCTGCGACCTCGGCATCGTCGGCGAGAATGTGGTCGAAGAAAAGCGCCGCGCCGCCAGCGACGGCTTCAAGACCGACACGATCCTGCCTCTCGGTTACGCCCGCTGCCGGCTGGTGCTGGCGGTGCAGGAAGGGCGGGCCTTCCGCGATCTCGGCGACCTCAAGGGACTGCGCATCGCCACCACCTATCCGGCCACGCTGCGGGCCATGCTGACGGCCGCGAAGGTGGAGGCCGAGATCGTCGTCATGAACGGTTCGGTCGAGGTGGCGCCCCGGCTGCACATCGCCGACGCCATCTGCGACATCGTGCAGACCGGCGCCACACTGGAGGCCAACGGACTGAAGCCCGTGCATACGCTGCTGGACAGCCAAGCCCTGCTGATCGGCCGCAAGGACCGGCTGACCGGCGGCAAGGCCGGCATCGCCGACCGGCTGATCAAGCGCATCCAGGGCGCGCTCAAGGCGTCGGAAGCGAAATACATTATGCTCCATGCGCCCCGTTCGGCGCTGCCGGCCATCGCCCGCATCCTGCCGGGCGCGGAATCGCCGACAGTGCTGCCGCTGGAAAGCATGCCGGACAAGGTGGCGGTGCATGCGGTCAGCCGCGAGAGCGTCTTCTGGGAAACGATGGAGCAGCTCAAAGCCGCCGGCGCCAGCGCCATCCTGGTATTGCCCATCGAGAAAATGATGGATTGAGCCATGGCGTCGGTTGCTGTCGTCGATAGCGGTGGCGCGAACATCACCTCGGTGCTGTTCGCCCTGGAGCGCCTGGGTGCGCCGGCGAAGCTGACTGCCGACGCCGCGGAGATCGCCGCATCCAGCCATGTGCTGCTGCCCGGCGTCGGCGCCGCTGGCCCCGGGATGGCCAAGCTGCATCAGCGAGACCTGGTCCCCTGTCTGCGCGAACTGCGACAGCCAATCATGGGCGTCTGCCTGGGCATGCAGCTGATGTATGAGCGCTCCACCGAGGGCAATGTGGAATGCCTGGGCCTGCTGAAAGGCGAAGTGCGCCGCTTCAAGGACGGCCCGGACCTGACCGTGCCCCATATGGGCTGGAACGACGTGACCCCGGCTCGATCCGGCGACCCCCTGCTGGCAGGCCTGGCGCCCGGGCAGCAAGCCTATTACGTGCACAGTTTCTTCGCGCCGGTCACCGACGACACCGTCGCCACCTGCGACTATGGCGCGCCGTTCGCCGCCATGGTCCATCGCGGCAATCTCTATGGCTGCCAGTTCCATCCCGAGCGCTCCAGCGCGGTGGGAAAGCGTGTCCTCGAGAATTTTCTGGCCGTCGCATGATCATCTATCCGGCCATCGACCTCAGGCAGGGCCGCTGCGTCCGCCTGCATCAAGGGCAGTTCGACCGCGAGACCGTCTATGGCGACGATCCCCTGGAGGTGGCGCGGCGTTTTGCCGCCGCCGGCGCAAAGTGGCTGCATGTGGTGGACCTGGACGGCGCCAAGGGCGGTGCGGCGGCGCAGAGCGAGCTGATCTGGCGGCTCACCGCGGCCGGCGCCAGCATCCAGACCGGCGGCGGCATTCGCGATGCGGCGGCGGTGGCCGCCCATTTCGAGCATGGCGTCGCCCGCGTGGTTATCGGCAGCCTGGCGCTTTTCAAACCCGATCTGGTGAAGGATTGGATTCGGCAGCATGGCGCCGAGCGTATCGTCCTGGCGCTGGATGTCCGCCCGGTAGAGGAGCGTGGCTACGCCATCGCCACCCATGGCTGGCAGCAGCAGACTGCCAGCGACCTGTTTCCGGTGCTGGAGGACTTCGCCGCGGCGGGCCTGAGCCACCTCCTCTGCACCGACATCAGCCGCGACGGTGCGCTGGAAGGGCCGAACCTGGCGCTCTACCGGCGGCTCAAGGTCCAGTTTCCCGCCATCGACGTGCAGGCCTCCGGCGGCATTGCCCGGCTCGCCGATCTGCAGGACCTGCGGGATCTGGGCATCGCCGCCGCGGTGATCGGCAGGGCGCTCTATGAGCGCAAGTTCACCTTGGCCGAGGCCCTGGCATGCTGAGCAAGCGCATCATTCCCTGCCTGGATGTCCGGGATGGGCAAGTGGTGAAGGGCGTGCAGTTCCGCAACCACGAGATCGTCGGCGAGATCGTCGAGCTGGCGCAGCGCTATGCCGCCGAAGGGGCGGACGAGCTGGTCTTCTATGACATCACCGCCAGCAGCGACCGCCGCACCGTGACCAGCGACTGGGTCGAGCAGGTGGCGCGGGTGATCGATATACCCTTCTGCGTCGCCGGCGGCATCCGCGCGGTCGCCGACGCCGAGCGCATCCTCCATAGCGGCGCCGACAAGGTCTCGATCAATTCGCCGGCCCTGGAAAACCCGCGGCTGATCGGCGATATCGCCGAGGCCTTCGGCACCCAATGCATGGTGGTCGGCATCGACAGCAAGGCCGAGGCTGGCGATTGGTTCGTCTATCAATACACCGGCGACCCCGACAAGACGCGGCCGGCGAAACGGCGCACCCTGGACTGGATCCGGGAAGCCGCCGACCGCGGCGCCGGCGAGGTGGTGCTGAACTGCATGAATCAGGACGGCATGCGCCAGGGCTACGACCTGCCGCAGCTCGCCGCCGCCCGGCAGTCGGTGACCATCCCGATCGTCGCCTCCGGCGGCGCGGGCGCCATGGAGCATTTCCGCGACGTATTCCGCAATGCCCGGGTGGACGCAGCGCTGGCCGCCAGCGTCTTCCACAAAGGCGTCATCGCCATCGCCGATCTCAAGGCCTATCTTTCCGGGCAGCAGATTCCGGTGCGGCAATGACGGCGCTGTCGTTCGAGTTGGATCAGGTGGATTGGGACAAGGGCGGCGGCCTGACGCCGGCCATCGTGCAGGACGCCGAAACGCTCCAGGTCCTGATGCTCGGCTATATGAATCGGGAGGCGCTGGCGGCGACCATCAAGAGCGGCCTCGTCACCTTCTATAGCCGCAGCAAGCAGCGCCTCTGGCAGAAGGGCGAATCATCGGGCCATGTGCTGAAGCTGGTCGGCGTCCGGCTAGATTGCGACCAGGACGCGCTGCTGATTTTCGCCCGGCCCCAGGGACCCACCTGCCATCTCGGCACCAGCTCCTGTTTCGGCGAGGAGACGCCGCAACGCTGATCGTGATTCGGCGATTCGCGGGCGTTTTCGCGCGATTTGCGCTTCGCCGCCCCGGCCGCGAATCCCACCAAGCAATAGATTATTATCCAATACCCTCAGCCATTTCTGCAGTCCGCTTTAGCCTTGGTTTAACCGCTCATTAGACCATCGTTAACACACGAGGTCCGATAATGCGCCCGTGTTCTCCAGAGAACGCGACAAGCGAGGGACCGTCATGGCCACCAGCGTCAGTGCAAGCAACGTTATCCCCTTTCCGAGCCGGCCGCAGCCGCAGCGCGAAGCCGTCGAAGCCGTCAACACGGCGCCGGAAGATGTCTATCGCCTCTCCGAGGAATTTCTTCGCCAGGCGGCGCGCATGCATGGCTCCGGCGAGTCCGGCGCCGACATCTACATGGCGCTGATCCTCGCGCTCTGCACGCTGGTCTGCCGCGACGAGGACGATCCCAGCGTCATCGAGCAGAAGCTGGCCGCCAGCTACGCCCATATGCGCGAAGCCCAGCATCTGCTGGTCGAAGGCTGGGCCCGCTAGGTCGCGCCGCTGCCCGGCCTCTGAAAGCCGGGCGTCAATGACACCGGGCGTAGACTTCGCCCAGACCGTCGATGGCGACGGTCACCTGATCGCCTCTTCCCACCGGCTCGCTGCGCACGATCGATCCCGTCAGCACCACCTGACCTGAACGCAGCCTTTCACCCCGCGCCGCCAGATTCATCGCCAGCCACGCCACCGCGTTGAACGGATGGCCCATCGCGTCGGCGCCACGCCCCTCGCCCTTGACCTCGCCATTGACGACGATGCGGCCGCGCATCGCCGCCAGGTCAAGACGTCGCCAATCGGCGACCGGCGGCCCGAGCACGCAACCGGCGCAATAGAAATCGTCGGCGGTCAGAATCTCCGGGCCCAGAATATCGGGCTGCTCATAGCGGTCATCGATGATCTCCATCGCCGCCATGCAGGACTCGACGGCATCGGCCACGGCTTCGGCGGTCACCGGTATTTCCGCGGTGTCGATGTCGCGGCCGAGGCGCACGGCGATCTCGCATTCCACCAGGGGCTTGTGAAAATCCGCCGACAGCAGGTCGGCGCGGCCTTCGCGCAGCTCGGCGCTGAAAATGGCGCCGGCGCAGGGATGGTCGACGCCGAGCTTCTCCTGCATCACCGGCGCGGTGCAGCCGATCTTGTAGCCGGCAATCGAGCCATAGCCGGCGGCGATCAGATAGCGGTGGGCGAAGCTCTGGATCAGATAGCCTTCGGCCATGGTGCGCGGCCGCCAGGCCTCCGGCAGTCCGTCGAGCACGCGATGCTTTAGCCTCAAATTGACAATATGCTCCGCCGCCCGCGCTGCCATGGCATGGGTCAGCGGTTCGAGCGGGGCGGACATCAGCATCGGGCGGTCCGTAGGATTATTTCCGTCACCGGCAGAATCTCACGAATGGGTCGCCGGATGCAATCGTCTTGCGCCGGCATTTGCCCGACGGCGGCCCGCCGTCTATGAAATCATTAACGGCACCAGGCCGAAACGGTGAGCGAAATCAACGCGGGGGAACCATGAACAAAATCGATCTCGGGGGCAGAGTCGCGATCGTCACCGGCGGCGCCCAGGGCATCGGCCTCGCGGTGGCGGAGCGGCTGGCGCAATCGGGCGCCAAGCTGGCGATCTGGGACCGGGACAAGCCGGTGCTGACGGCGGCCAAGAAGAAGCTCGGCGCCGATGTCCTGGAAATTGCCGTCGATATCCGCGACAGCGACGCCACAGCCGCGGCGGCGCTTGAGGTCCACAGGAAATTCGGCCGCATCGATATCCTGGCCCACAGCGCCGGCATCGCCGGGCCGACCGTGCCGCTGACCGACTACCCGCTGGAGGCCTGGCGCGAGGTCATCGACATCGATCTCAACGGCACCTTCTATTGCTGTCGCGCCGTGGTGCCGTACATGGTGAAGCAGAACTACGGCCGCATCGTCAACATCGCCTCCATCGCCGGCAAGGAAGGCAATCCGAACGCCAGCGCCTATAGCGCGGCCAAAGCAGGCGTCATCGCCCTGACCAAGTCGCTGGGCAAGGAGCTGGCGTCGCATAATATCGCCGTGAACTGCGTGACCCCGGCGGCGGCGCGCACCCGCATCTTCGACCAGATCAGCCAGCAGCATATCGACTACATGCTGTCGAAAATTCCCCGCGGCCGCTTCCTGGAGGTGAAAGAGGCCGCCGGCATGATCGCTTGGCTGGTGTCGGAGGAGAACTCTTTTACCACCGGCGCCGTGTTCGATCTCTCCGGCGGCCGAGCGACGTATTGAGCGGAGGCACAGGATGGCCGCAAAGCTCCGCGCGGGACTGATCGGCTGCGGCTTCTATGCGCAGAATCATCTCCACGCCTGGCGAGATCTCGGCGCCGAGGTGGAGCTGGCCGCCGTCTGCGATACCGACACCGACAAGGCCAAGGCCGCGGCGACCAAGTTCGCTGTGCCCAAGGCCTATGGCGATGCCGCGGAGATGCTGAAGGCCGAGCGGCTGGATTTCGTCGACATCGTCACCACCATGCCGTCGCACCGGGTCCTGGTGCTGTTGGCCGCCGCGCACAGGACACCGGTCATCGTGCAGAAGCCGTTTGCCCCCACCTGGCACGACTGCGTCGAGATGGTCGAGGCCTGCGAGAAGGCCGGCGTGCAACTGATGGTGCATGAGAACTTCCGCTATCAGTCGCCGATGCGCGAGGTGCGGCGGATCATCGAGAGCGGCGCCATCGGCGACGTCGCCTGGGCCCGGATCAATTGGCGCACCGCCTATGACATCTATGCCGGCCAGCCCTATCTGGCGAAGGAGACACGCTTCATCCTGCTGGACATTGGCGTCCATACGCTGGATCTCGCGCGGGTCTTCCTGGGCGAGGTGGAGCGCGTGTACTGCGAGGCACAGAGCCTGAAGCCCGGCATCGCCGGCGAGGACGCGGCGACGGTGACGCTGCGCCATCGCTCCGGCGCGGTCAGTGTGGTGGATTTCAGCTATGCCGCGCGGCGCGATCCCGATCCCTTCCCGGAAACGCTGCTGGAGATCGAAGGGCGCCGCGGCAGTTTGATCCTGTCGCCGGGATTGGAGCTCACGCTGCATAGCGACGGCAGGACGACGAAGCGCTCCCTGCGCACACCGACTCTCCCCTGGACCTCGGAGCCCTGGCATGTGTCCCAGGAGAGCGTGCTGAACACCCAGCGGCATTGGGTGGAATGTTTCAAGTCCGGGCGCGAGCCCGACACCTCCGGTCGCGACAATCTCAAGACCTACGCGCTGGTGGAAGCAGCCTATGAGAGCGCCGCCACCCAACAGGCCGTGTGGCCGAAGCTGTAGTTCAGCCGAGCCAGCGGTAATGCCCCACGGGCAGATGGGGCGAGAGGCCGGCGAGCGCGTTCTCCCGCGCGCCCCAGCCGATATTGTGGATCACCGTCGGCGCATCGCCGGTGTCGCCGACGAAAGCGATATGGGGCAACCGTCCGTTGAGCCGCCAGGTGACGATATCGCCGGATACCAGCGCCTCCGGAAACGCCGCGCCATCGGTCACGCCGCCCTTATTGCGCCAGACCTGCCCGCCCTTGCGCTTCAGGAAGGTTTCGATGTTCAGCACCCGGCGGTGATCGATGTTTGTGTCGGGCCGGTCGAGCCCCCAGGTGGTGGGGTAGGCGGCGAAATTCTTTTTCATGTCCCGGTGCAGCAGCTCCTGCAGATCGAGATCGAGCCCGTCGCGATAGGCGCGCACGATCACATCGGCGCAGACGCCATAGAGCCGGTCGATATCGCCATCGGGATAAACGATCCGCGTATAGCCCGGATCGTAGATCAGGGTCACGCCAATCTGCTGCCGTGCCGCCGCGATCAGTTTCTCGGCCGGAGTCGAGTCGGCAAAGGTTGGCCGCGCGGCTATCGCCACGCCGGCACCCAGCAGCAGTTTGAGCAGATCGCGACGCCCGCTTCTCATGGCGCCATCCTGGCGCGGGATTGGGGCGTGCTTGAGGCGGAACAGCGTTAATGCGCGTTCACGCTAATTTGAGCACCATCCGCCCGAGGATGCGCCCCTGTCGCATCTCGTCGAAGATATCGTTGATCGCGGCAAGCCCTGCCGTCTTGATCTTCGCCTTCACCAACCCGTTCGACGCGAACGCCACCGCCTCGTTGAGATCCAGCCGCGTGCCCACATTGGAGCCGCGCACGGAGAGCTCGCCATTGACGATGGCGGAGATCGAGGCGCTGATGATGTCGTTCTTGCCGCCAGGCAGACCGATATAGCAGACCGTGCCCGCCGGCCGCAGCATTCCCGTCGCCTGCTCGAAGGCGCGGGGCGATATCGCGGTCACGATGGCGCCATGGGCGCCGCCGATCTTCTTCTGCACCGCCGCCGGCGCATCCTCCTTGGTTGCGTCGACAAGAATCTCCGCGCCCAGCCGCTTCGCCAGCTTCAGCTTGTCATCAGACACATCGACAGCGACGACCCGCAAGCCCATGGCCCGCGCATACTGCACGGCAATATGCCCGAGGCCGCCGATGCCGATCACCACCATCCACTGGCCCGGCCGCGCATTCGTGCGCTTCAGGCCGCGATAGGTGGTGACGCCGGCGCAGAGGATTGGCGCCAGTTCATAGAGGTTCGCGCCCTTGGCCAAACGCGCGACGAAATCCGCCGGAGCCGTCATATACTCCGCATAGCCGCCGGGCTTGCTGTAGCCGGTCGCCTCGCCCCGTTTGCAGATCGTCTCCATGCCGGAATGGCAGAACTCGCAGGCGCCGCAGGCACTGAACATCCAGGGTACGCCCACGGCGTCGCCGACCTTCAGATCCTCGACTCCGGACCCCACTGCAACCACATGCCCCGCCACCTCATGGCCAGGGATCAGCGGCAGAGTCGGCCCCGGCGTCCAGTCGCCATCGACCGCATGGAGATCGCTGTGGCAGACGCCGCAGGCCGCGACCTTGATCAGCACTTCGCCGCGCTTCGGCTCGGGCACCGGCAGGGTTTCGATAGCGAGCTTGGCGCCGATCTTGCGCAGCACCGCCGCCTTCATGGTCTTCTTCACAATGCCCCCGAACTCATAATGCCTTGAGCGCCTTGTCCATGGCATCGGTCGTCTGGTCGGCATGCTCGATCTTGAACGGCATCGGCGGCCGCACCTTGACGATATTGGCAGCGCGCCCCTCATAGCCGACGAGCACGCCGTGATCGCGCATCAGATTTAGTACGCGCTTGGTTTCCTTGCTCGCGGGCGTCTTCGCCTTCCGGTCGGTCACCAGTTCGACGCCGATGACGAGGCCTAGTCCGCGGACATCGCCGATCAGGTCATGCTTCCTCTGCAAGCCGCGCAGGCCGGCCTTCAGATGTTCGCCCACCTTCTGTGCATTTGCCTGCAATTGCTCGCGCTCCAGCACGTCCAGCACCGCCATGCCGGCAGCGCAGGCGACATTGTTGCCGCCGAAGGTGCTGAAGAACGAGGTACGCGACATGAAGGATTCCAAGATCTCGCGCCGCGCCACCACCACTCCCAGGGGATGGCCGTTCGCCACCGGCTTGCCCATGGTGACGATGTCGGGTGTCACGCCATGCAGCCCGAAACCCCACATCTGCGAGCCGACACGGCCGAAACCGGTCTGCACTTCGTCGGCAACGCAGACCGCGCCGGCCGCGCGCATCTTGTCGAACACCTGGCTGAGATATCCCGGCAACGGCTCCAGGATGCCGTTGGTGCAGAAACCGGGATCGGCGATGAAGGCGGCGGGCGGCTGGCCGGTCCCATTCAGCGACTCGATGGCGCGGTCGGCATCGGCGGCATAGCGCGTAGCACGGTCGGCCACATCGGGGCCATGGGGCCCGCGATAGCTGTCGGGCGGAGCCAGCACGCGGACATGGGGCGCCAGCGCGCTCTTGCCCCCCGGCGACAGCGCCTCCACCGCGTCGGTCCAGCCGTGATAGGCCTCTTCCATGACGATGGCGCCGCGCTGACCGGTATGGGCCTTGGCCATGCGCCAGGCGAGATCCACCGCCTCGCTGCCGGAATTGACGAACGCCGCCACATCCAGCCCCGCCGGCAGCGTCGCCGTCAGCCGCTCCGCATAATCCAGCACCTCGTTATAGAGATAGCGCGTGTTGGTGTTGAGGCGCGCCGCCTGACGCGCGATCGCTTCCACCACATGGGGATGGCAATGGCCCACATGGGGCACGTTGTTATAGGCGTCCAGATAAACGCGGCGCTTGGCGTCGTACAGCCACACCCCCTCGCTCCGCATCAAGTGAACCGGCGGATCGTAGAACATGTAGAGCTGCGAGCCCATGAACTGCCGGCGCCGCGCCAGGATCTGCTCGATATCGGCCGCGGCGGGGGTTTGTGATTTAGTCGTCGAAGCCATGAGAATCCAAGCTCTTCCTTTAATTCAGGGTCGCGGACGTCGCCACCCGAAACGCCGCCGTAGCCTTCTCATGCCCGATGGACAGGAGTTGCTCAAGGGCGGCGATGCAGGGCTCGTAGTAGGACTCGAGATAGCTCGGATTGTCCGGATCGTGCCGTGCCCGCCGGGCGCAGATCACGACGGAAATCGCGTTCCGCGCCAGCAGCAGATCGAACATCAGGCCGATCTCGTCCTCGGTCAGCGGCAGCACCGAATGAAAGCCGCCGATGACTTCGCCGACGGCGGCCAGGGGATCGTCCTTGCCGAGCCAGATATCCGTGGCCGCGACTGCCGGCTCCATGATCAGCGGCCCCGCCACCATGTCGCCGAAATCGATGACGCCGGCGACGCGTTCGCCCTCCGCGGGGTTCATCAGCACGTTGTGCATGTTGAGATCGTTGTGGATCACCTGGCTTCGCATCCGTATCAGCTGCGGCATTGCTTCCGCCGTAAACGATTCGATCACCCGGCGCACCATCGCGCGCCGTGCGGCGCCCGCGACGTCATCCACATGTCCGATCATGCGCGGCAGATGCCGGATGTCCCAGGGAATCTCCTGGGCGGCGGCAGGATGCGTGAAACTGGCGAGCGCCTTGTCCAGCCGCCCGGCAAATTGGCCGAGATCGCGCAGCAGCGCAGGCGGGTGCGGCACCCGTTCCAGGGTGCACCCCGGCAGGAAGCTATAGACCCGCGCCATGTGCCTTGTGCCGCCGGCCAGGGTCACCCAGGCAACGGCCGCGTCGCCCCTGGCGGATATGACCCGCGGCACCGGCAGGTCCGGATCGACCCGGGCGATGTACCGCAGGCTGGCGGTCTGCAGATCGATGACGGCGGGATCCTCTTCGCTGTTGGCGATCTTCAGCACATGACCGGGGCCGCCATCGGCCGGGCGCAGATGGAAGTTCGCATCCCGCTCGCCATAGAGCTGCCTAGCCTCGGCTTCGAGGCCGAATTCCCGGCGCGCGATATCCGCCGCCTCGGCCGCCGAGAGCTTCGGCAGGGTGAGGTCGAGGAATTTGACGGTCTCCGCCAGGGCCCCCTGATTCGTCATCCGCCGAGTGTGACGACCGCCAGCGCGGCGTCAATGACCGCCCACCGCAAAAGCTTCATCATTCCGTCTCGGTCGGGCAACCGCGCGGCGTTAACCTTTGCCGGGCGCTGGCCGAAGTCCCGTCGGCGCCCGTTCCGGTTTTACACAAGAAATATAGGGAGAATCCGATGAGCGAGCCCGTGGCTCACGACTCGACCGACTCGTCCGCAGGAAAACGCAGTCGCACCGCCTCGACCCATATCGAGACCATCATCGCCGCCCGCCTGTCGCGCCGTAGCGCGCTGCTGGGCATGGCCGCCACGGCCGGCGCCGGCATGTTCGGCGGAAGGCTGTTCTTCGATGGCGCCGCCCGGGCCGCCGCCCCGGCCCTGACCTTCGGCGAGTTGCCGCGGGTCTATGACGACAAGGATCATGTCGCCCCCGGCTATTCCAAGCAGGTTCTGCTGCGCTGGGGCGACCCAATCACGGCGGACGCGCCCGGCTTCGAACCCGCCGCCATGACCGGCGCATCCCAGGCGAAGCAGTTCGGCTATAATTGCGATTTCGTCGGCTATATCCCGCTGCCCGTGGGCTCCAACAGCTCCGATCACGGGCTGCTCTGCGTCAACCACGAATACACCAACGCCCACGTCATGTTTCCCGGCATGACCGAGGACGATGCCGCCGGCAAGCTCGACAAGAACCAGGCGGAAGTCACCATGGAAGCCCATGGCCATTCGGTGGTCGAAATCAAGAAGATCGACGGCAAATGGCAGGTGGTGCAGGACAGCTCCTATAACCGGCGCGTCACCGCCTCGACCGCGATCAAGCTGAGCGGCCCCGCGGCCGGCCATGAACTGCTGAAGACCTCCGCCGATCCGACCGGCACCGAAGTGCTGGGCACCCTCGACAATTGCTCCGGCGGCACCACGCCCTGGGGCACGGTGCTGTTCTGCGAAGAGGGCGCGGCCGATTGGTTCGGCGGCGATGCGACGAAAGTGCCGAATCCGGCGCTGTTCGAGCGCGCCGGGTATGGCGAAGTCGGCGATGCCTATGGCTGGGCGCGCTATCAGGACCGCTTCAATGTCGACAAGGAGCCCAATGAGCCGAACCGCTTCGACTGGGTGGTGGAGCTCGATCCCTATGAACCCGGCTCCCAGCCGGTCAAGCGCACCGCGCTTGGCCGTTTCGGACATGAGGCGGCCACCACCGTCATCAACAAGGACGGCCGCGCCGTCGTCTATATGGGCGACGATGATTATTTCGAATATGCCTACAAGTTTGTCAGCCGCGGCATCGTCGATACCGCCGACCGTGCGAAGAATGCGAATCTGCTGGATGACGGCACGCTCTATGTCGGCCGCTTCAACGATGACGGCACGCTGGATTGGCTGCCGCTGGTGTTCGGCCAGGGCCCGCTGACGCCGGAGAACGGTTTCAACAACCAGGGCGACGTGGTGATGCAGCCGCGCAAGGCCGGCGATCTCTTGGGCGCCACGCCCATGGACCGCCCGGAGGATTTCGAGGCCAATCCCGTCACCGGCCGCGTCTATCTGGTGATGACCAAGAACAGCAAACGCGAGGCGGACAAGCTGAACCTGGCGAACAACCGCGCCAAGAACATCACCGGCCACATGCTGGAGCTGCTGCCGCCGGGTGAGGGCAAAGAGGCGGACCATGCGGCCGAACAGTTCAAATGGGACACCTTCATCCTCGCAGGCGATCCCGCGGCGGCGGAGCATGGGGCGAAATATGGCGGCCAGGTCTCGGCCAATGGCTGGTTCGCTTGCCCCGACAACATCGCCTTCGATCCGCAAGGCCGCCTCTGGATCGCCACCGATGGCGCCCCCGCTTTCGGCATCGCCGACGGCCTCTACGGCACGGAGGTCGAGGGACCGGACCGCGCGGTGCCGAAACTGCTCTATGCCGCGCCCATGGACGCCGAAGTCTGTGGCCCTTGCTTCACGCCCGATGGGCAGACCCTGTTCCTGGCCATCCAGCATCCGGCGGAGAATTCGGAGACGCTGGAGAAAGCCACGACACTCTGGCCGGACTTCGACAGCAAGCTGCCGCCACGGCCCTCGGTGGTGGTGATCACCAAGGAAGGCGGCGGCGAAATCGGCGTGTAGGGCGAAGTCTCGCGAGCGTAGTTTGGGTCTCCTCTCACCTGCGTCCGCCCGCTCACCCCTGGATCGACTCCAGGGGTGAGGGCGGCGGAACGCTGTTAGACTCACCGGCATCGTTCTCTTGATACCTCGGATAATGTTCCTATATCGCATGAGCACCGCGGTCATTCCGCGGCGCCTCGATGTTGGACATTGTGTATCGGAATACCATGCAACCGCCGCTCGCCCGCGGCGGGTGTCGCTGTTTCTCACTGCGGGGATTTCCTTTGTATGTGTTCGTTCCGCGAAAATCACTTTTTCGGAATCAGCAATTTTTGGAGGTAACGCATTGCGCCCCATGGAGTTTCCATGCGGGGAAAATCGCGAATTTTGTCACAAGAAACAGCGCGACACCCGCCGGAAGCGGCGTTGACATCGGCACGCCACGCGGCCGGAATAGCGGCCCATGAATATGCCCGACCACCTCGACCAGCTCCTGCGCGAGCTCGGCCCGGACATCGTCTCCACCGATGCCGATCTGCGCCAGCGCCGCGCCGGCGACTGGAGCGGCGCGCCGAGATCCGTGCCGCCGGCCATCCTGCGGCCGCGCTCGACGGACGAGGTTTCGCGCTGCCTTCGCCTCTGCCACCGGCTGGGCGTCGCGGTCGTGCCCCAGGGCGGCATGACCGGCCTCGCGGGCGGCGCCAATCCCGCGCCCGGTCAGATCGTGCTGTCGCTGGATCGGCTGGCCGGCATCGAGGAGGTGGACCTGGAAGCCTCTACCCTCACCGTCAAGGCTGGCACCCCCTTGCAGGTGGCGCAGGAAGCGGCCCAGGAAGCCGGCCTCTATCTCGGCCTGGATATCGGCTCCCGCGGCAGCTGCCAGATCGGCGGCAATGTCGCCACCAACGCCGGCGGCAACCGGGTGATCCGCTACGGCATGGCCCGCGCCCTCGTGCTGGGGCTGGAGGTGGTGTTGGCCGACGGCACGGTTATCACCGCCCTGGACAAGGCGATGAAGAACAACACCGGCTACGACCTGAAGCAGCTTTTCATCGGCTCCGAGGGCACGCTTGGCGTCATCACCCGCGCCGTGCTGCGCCTGCATCCCCTGCCCCGCAGCCGCACCACGGCGTTTCTCTCCACCACCGGCTTTGACGCCGGGCTGCGCCTGCTGCGGCGGCTGCAGAGCGAACTCGGCGGCGTCAGCGCCTTCGAGGTCATGTGGCCGGATTTCTACGACTATGTCGCCGGCCATTCCGTTACCGGCGTGATGCCGCTGCCCAAAGGCCAGCCTTTCTATGTTCTCACCGAGTATGAAGGCAATGATGCGGCAGGCGATGGCGATCGGGTCGAAGCCGCACTGGCTGGAGCACTGGAGGCCGGCGACGTGATCGACGCCGTCATCGCCAAGACCGAGAAAGAAGCCCGGGATTTCTGGACCGTGCGCGAAGGCCTGGCGCTTGAAGGCCTGCCCCAGCTGGTGAACTACGATGTCAGCTTGGCCATCGGCCGCATCGGCGAATTCGCCGAACGTTGCCGCGCCGCGCTGACGAAACGCTGGCCCGACGGCATTTCGACCTTCTTCGGCCATATCGGCGACGGCAATCTGCACATCTCCGCGTCGGCTGGCGAAAAGGCCGGAAACGTGGAAACCGAGATGGACGAGATCGTCTACGAAATCGTCGGCGCCATGAGCGGCAGCATCTCCGCCGAACATGGCATCGGCCTGCTAAAGCGGCCCTATCTCGGCCGCTCCCGCTCGGCCGCCGAGATCGAACTGATGCGGCGGATCAAAGCCGCCTTCGATCCCAAGGGGATTCTAAATCCGGGGAAGGTGATCTAATCCGCGGCGCCCTCAGAATGTCGCACCCAGATGCCAGGGCGCGAATTCGTCGTCGCCATAGCCATATTCTTCGCTGCGGCTCTTTTTGCCCGACGCCGTCTCCAGCATCATCTTGAAGATGCGCTCGCCCATCTCCTGCACCGTCGCCGTGCCGTCGGCGATCTCGCCGCAGTTGATGTCCATGTCGTCCTTCATGCGCTGATACATCGGCGTGTTCGTCGCCAGCTTCAGGCTGGGGGACGGCTTGCAGCCATAGCAGGAGCCGCGGCCGGTGGTGAAACAGATGAGGTTGGCGCCGCCGGCAACCTGGCCGGTCGCCGACACCGGATCGTAGCCCGGCGTATCCATGAACACGAAGCCGCGCGCCGTCACCGGCTCGGCATAGCGGTAGACCTCCACCATGTCGGCGCTGCCGCCCTTGGCCGCCGCACCCAGGGATTT
>Ga0184612_10000343_pt1 | contig 21617 bp, 33 predicted proteins | sample PLM3_60_coex_FD_133163 | JGI IMG/M metagenome (GOLD analysis project Ga0184612, IMG submission 133163) | Groundwater sediment microbial communities from an aquifer in East River, Colorado, USA - PLM3_60_coex | ecosystem: Environmental > Terrestrial > Soil > Riparian zone | place: USA: East... | reverse complement strand
GCGCAGAACGACAAGGGGACCAAGAACGTCATCAAGACGTGGTCCCGCCGGTCGATGATCGTCCCGGACATGATCGGTCACACGATCGCCGTCCACGACGGTCGCAAGCACGTCCCGGTCTTCGTGACCGAGTCGATGATCGGCCACAAGCTCGGGGAGTTCGCGCCCACGCGAACCTTCCGGGGCCACGAGAAGGACGACCGGCGCGCCCGTCGCCGGTGAGTTCGCCACGAATCTGACGAAGATCCTAGGAGTCATGATGGAAGCCAGGGCCCAGGCGCGGTACGTCCGCGTCACGCCCATGAAGGCGCGCCGCGTGGTGGACCTCATCCGGGACATGAAGGCCGACGAGGCCGCCGCCGCCCTGCGGTTCGCGCCGCAGGCAGCCGCGGAGCCGGTGCGCAAGGTGCTCGAGAGCGCGATAGCGAATGCCGAGGACAGCAAGGGTCTGTCGGCCGAGACGTTGTACGTCGCCGAGGCATACGTCGACGAAGGACCGACCATGAAACGGTTCCGGCCGCGGGCCCAGGGTCGCGCTTACCGCATCAACAAGCGCACGAGCCACATCACCGTGGTCGTCGAGGAGAGAGCGCCGGTGCAGCGCACGCGCACCGCCGGTTCGAAGGGAGGGACCCGCTAGTGGGTCAGAAGATCAACCCGCACGGGTTCCGGCTCGGCATCTCGACCGACCACAAGAGCCGGTGGTTCGCCGACAGCACGACTGCGGGCCAGCGTTACCGCGACTACGTCGCAGAGGACGTCGCGATCCGTAAGCTCATGTCCAAGGGCATGGAGCGCGCCGGCATCTCCAAGGTCGAGATCGAGCGCACCCGGGACCGCGTCCGAGTCGACATCCACACCGCCCGGCCGGGCATCGTCATCGGCCGCCGCGGTGCCGAGGCCGACCGGTTGCGAACGGAGCTCGAAGAGCTCACCAGCAAGCAGGTGCAGCTGAACATCCTGGAGGTCAAGCAGCCCGAGATCGACGCGCAGCTGGTCGCGCAGGGCGTGGCCGAGCAGCTGTCGGCCCGGGTGGCGTTCCGTCGCGCGATGCGCAAGTCGATCCAGACCACCATGCGCGCAGGCGCCAAGGGCATCCGGGTCCAGTGCTCGGGCCGCCTCGGCGGCGCCGAGATGAGCCGGTCGGAGTTCTACCGGGAAGGCCGTGTGCCACTCCACACACTGCGCGCTGACGTCGACTACGGCTTCTACGAGGCCCGTACGACCTTCGGCCGGATCGGCGTGAAGGTCTGGATCTACAAGGGCGAAGTGGCCGGTTCGCGCGCCGAGCGCGAGGCACAGGCCGCTCAGGCCCGGGTCCAGCAGCAGCGGCGGCGCCCCGAGCGTCGTCGCCCGGCTCGGGCCGGCGAGACCGCACCGGTCGAGGCCGTCGTCGCCGAGGGCGCAGCTGCGCCCGCACCGAGCAGCGGGCAGGAGGCCTGACCATGCTGATTCCGCGCAGGGTCAAGCACCGCAAGCAGCACCACCCCAAGCGCCGCGGTGCGGCCAAGGGCGGCACGTCGCTTGCGTTCGGCGAGTTCGGCATCCAGGCGGTCGAGGGGCACTACGTCACCAACCGCCAGATCGAGTCGGCTCGTATCGCCATCACGCGGCACATCCGCCGTGGCGGCAAGGTCTGGATCAACATCTACCCGGACCGTCCGCTGACCAAGAAGCCGGCCGAGACCCGGATGGGTTCCGGCAAGGGTTCCCCGGAGTGGTGGATCGCCAACGTCAAGCCCGGCCGGGTCATGTTCGAGCTCTCGTACCCGAACGAGAAGGTGGCCCGGGAGGCACTCACGCGCGCGATCCACAAGCTCCCGATGAAGGCCCGCATCGTGACGCGTGAGGCAGGTGAACAGTGATGGCCATCGGTTCGAAGGACCTCACCGCGGCGGCGCTGCGCGCCATGCCCGATGCCGACCTGGTCGAGGAGCTGCACAAGGCCAAGGAGTCGCTGTTCAACCTGCGATTCCAGGCCGCAACAGGGCAACTCGAGAGCCACGGGCGGCTCAAGGCCGTTCGCCGCGACATCGCGCGGATCTACACGATCATGCGCGAGCGGGAGCTCGGCATCACCACGGTCGTCGAGGCTGAGTCCGGCGGTGCCGCATGACCAAGAAGGACGAGAACGTGACGCAGAACCGGGGTTTCCGGAAGGTCCGCGAGGGCCTCGTCGTCAGCGACAAGATGGACAAGACGGTGATCGTGGCGGTCGAGGACCGCTTCAAGCACCCGCTGTACGGCAAGGTCGTCCGCCGGACCAACAAGCTCAAGGCCCACGACGAGCAGAACACCGCCGTCGCCGGCGACCGCGTCCTCCTGATGGAGACCCGGCCGCTGTCGGCGACCAAGCGGTGGCGCGTCGTCGAGGTCCTCGAGAAGGCCAAGTAGAACCGACCGTTCCGCCAGGCTCGGCCATGTCTCAAGGACTGGGTGAGAACCGGCGCGACAACCAGGAGTCATCGACATGATCCAGCAGGAGTCGCGGCTGAGAGTCGCCGACAACACGGGTGCGAAGGAGCTTCTCTGCATCCGCGTTCTCGGCGGCTCCGGTCGGCGCTACGCCGGCATCGGCGACGTCATCGTGGCGACCGTCAAGGACGCCATCCCGGGTGGCGGCGTCAAGAAGGGCGAGGTCGTCAGGGCCGTCATCGTGCGCACCGCGAAGGAGCGCCGCCGGCCGGACGGCTCCTACATCCGCTTCGACGAGAACGCTGCCGTCATCATCAAGGACGGCGGGGATCCACGCGGCACCCGCATCTTCGGCCCCGTCGGCCGTGAGCTGCGCGAGAAGAAGTTCATGCGCATCATCTCGCTCGCGCCGGAGGTGTTGTGAGCATGCGTATCAAGAAGGGCGACACCGTCGTCGTCGTCGCGGGCCCCGACAAGGGCGCGATCGGCAAGGTCATCGCGGCCTACCCCAAGCAGGACCGGGTCCTGGTCGAGGGCGTCAACCGCATCACCAAGCACACCAAGACCGTCCAGAGCGCGCGCGGCGCGAAGTCCGGCGGGATCGTGCACCAGGAGGCGCCGATCCACGTCAGCAGCGTAATGCTCGCGGTCGAGGTGGAGATCGGCGGCGACAAGAAGACCGTCGGCACCCGGGTCGGGTTCCGGGTCGACGACAACGGCAACAAGGTCCGGTTCGCCAAGCGCACCGGTGAGGACATCTGATGAGCACCACTACTGAGACCCGCACGCTGCCGCGGCTCAAGCGGCGCTACCGCGAGGAGATCGTCACCGCCCTGCGCGAGGAGTTCGACGTCGCCAACGTCATGCAGGTGCCCACGATCGCCAAGGTCGTGGTCAACATGGGCGTGGGCGAGGCCGCCCGCGACGCCAAGCTGATCGAGGGTGCGATCCGCGACTTGCAGTCCATCACCGGCCAGAAGCCGGCCGTCACCAAGGCGCGCAAGTCGATCGCACAGTTCAAGCTCCGCGAGGGCATGCCGATCGGTGCGCACGTGACTCTGCGCGGCGACCGGATGTGGGAGTTCCTGGACCGGCTGACCTCGGTCGCGCTGCCGCGCATCCGCGACTTCCGCGGTCTCTCGCCGAAGCAGTTCGACGGGCGCGGCAACTACACGTTCGGTCTCAACGAGCAGTCGGTGTTCCACGAGATCGACCAGGACTCGATCGACCGGGTCCGCGGCATGGATGTCACGGTCGTGACCACGGCCGAGACCGACGACGAGGGCAGGGCGCTGTTGAGGCACCTGGGCTTCCCGTTCAAGGAGCAGTGACGAGATGAGCGAGTGGAGCGGAACGCGACCATGAGAGAAGTGAGCTGAGTGGCGAAGAAGGCCCTAGTCAACAAGGCCAACGCGAAGCCGAAGTTCGCGGTGCGCGCCTACACCCGCTGCCAGCGGTGCGGCCGTCCGCACTCGGTCTATCGCAAGTTCGGCCTGTGCCGGATATGCCTGCGCGATATGGCGCACCGCGGCGAGCTGCCGGGCGTCACCAAATCCAGCTGGTAATCGGGCCGGCTGGCAACGAGAGAGAACCTGCGATCGTCGCAGGTCCGCATCGACGAGGTGCGGAAACCGCGGCGGGAAAGCGGCCACATCATGACCATGACAGACCCCATCGCAGACATGCTGACCCGTCTGCGCAACGCCAACTCGGCGTACCACGACGACGTGGCGATGCCGTACAGCAAGCTCAAGTCGCACATCGCCGAGATCCTCAAGCAGGAGGGCTTCATCTCGAGCTGGACCGTGCAGGAGAGCGCCGACAAGCCGGTCGAGAAGACCCTGGTGCTGACCCTGAAGTATGGCCCCAGCCGCGAGCGCTCCATCGCCGGTGTGCGCCGGGTGAGCAAGCCGGGCCTGCGGGTCTACGCGAAGTCGACCAACATGCCGAAGGTCCTCGGCGGGCTGGGCGTCGCGATCATCTCGACGTCGCAGGGCCTGCTGACCGACCGGTCGGCGACCAAACAGGGCGTGGGCGGGGAAGTCCTCGCCTTCGTCTGGTGACGGGAGGAGGACGAAAGCCATGTCGCGCATAGGCAAGCTGCCCATCCCCGTCCCCGGTGGCGTCGACGTCGCCATAGACGGACGCGAGGTCACGGTCAAGGGCCCGAAGGGCACCCTGAGCCACACCCTGCCGCTCACGATCGACGTCGAGCGCACCGACGACGGCACGCTCGCGGTTCGTCGTCCGGACGACGAGCGAGACAGCCGCGCCCTGCACGGTCTCACCCGGACCCTGGTGGCCAACATGGTCGCCGGCGTGACGCAGGGCTACGAGAAGAAGCTCGAGATCGTCGGTGTCGGCTACCGGGTCGTCGCCCGCGGCTCCAACCTGGAGTTCGCGCTGGGCTACAGCCACCCGGTGGTGGTCGAGGCGCCCGACGGAATCAGCTTCGTGGTCGAGTCGCCGACGAGGTTCGCCGTCCAGGGCATCGACAAGCAGAAGGTCGGCGAGGTCGCGGCGAACATCCGCAAGCTGCGCAAGCCCGAGCCGTACAAGGGCAAGGGCATCCGCTACGCGGGCGAGCAGGTCCGCCGCAAGGTCGGAAAGGCTGGGAAGAAGTAGTCATGGGCATCGCGATCAACCGTCGCGTCGGTCACGGCGGCAAGGCGGGCGCCCGCGACCGCAGGCACCTGCGTGTCCGGAAGAAGGTCACCGGCTCGGCACAGCGCCCGCGCCTGGTGGTCACCCGGTCGCTGCGCCACATGGTGGTGCAGGTGGTCGACGACTCCACCGGACGCACGCTCGCGTCGGCCTCCAGCATGGAGGCCGACCTGCGCGGTCTCACGGGCGACAAGACCGCCAAGGCCCGCAAGGTCGGCGAGCTCGTGGCCGACCGGGCCAAGGCCGCAGGCGTCGAGACCGTCGTGTTCGACCGCGCGGGCAATCGGTACCACGGCCGGGTGGCCGCGGCAGCCGACGGTGCCCGCGACGGCGGACTGCAGTTCTAACCAGGAAGTAGGGAGATCATGGCTGGACCCCAGCGCCGCGGCGGCGGTGCCGGCGGCGAACGCCGCGACCGCCGTGACCGCGACAACCGTCGCGACGGCGGGGCGGAAAAGACCGCGTACATCGAGCGCGTCGTCGCCATCAATCGTGTCGCCAAGGTCGTGCGGGGTGGTCGGCGTTTCAGCTTCACCGCCCTCGTGGTCGTCGGCGACGGCGACGGCACGGTCGGTGTCGGCTACGGCAAGGCCAAGGAGGTGCCGGCGGCGATCGCCAAGGGCGTCGAGGAGGCCAAGAAGCAGTTCTTCAAGGTGCCGCGCATCCAGGGCACGATCCCGCACCCGATCCAGGGTGAGAAGGCCGCGGGCGTCGTGCTGCTTCGGCCGGCGTCGCCCGGTACCGGCGTCATCGCCGGCGGCCCGGTACGGGCGGTCCTCGAGTGCGCCGGTATCCACGACGTGCTGAGCAAATCGCTCGGCTCGTCCAACGCGATCAACATCGTGCACGCGACCGTCGAGGCGCTGAAGAGGCTGGAGCGTCCAGAGCAGGTGGCCGCACGCCGCGGCCTGCCGGTCGAGGACGTCGCGCCGGCCGCGCTGCTGCGCGCGCAGGCGGGTGCGTCGTCGTGAGCCGCTTGAAGGTTCGTCAGGTCAAGAGCCCGATCGGCGGGACCTCGTCGCAGCGCGAGACGCTGCGTTCGCTCGGCCTCAAGCGCATCCGCGATGTGGTGGTCAAGGAGGACCGTCCCGAGATCCGCGGCATGGTCAAGACGGTGGCGCACCTCGTCACCGTGGAGGAGGTGGACTGACATGGCCGACTCGCCACTCAAGCCCCACCACTTGCGACCCGCACCGGGCGCCAAGACCGCCAAGACCCGCGTCGGTCGCGGCGGGGCGGGTGCCAGAGGCAAGACCGCCGGTCGGGGCACCAAGGGCAGCAAGGCTCGGGGCACCGTGTCGGCCCGCTTGGAGGGTGGACAGATGCCGCTGCACATGCGGCTGCCCAAGCTCAAAGGTTTCCGGAACCCGTTCCGGGTCGAGTTCCAGGTCGTCAACCTGGACCGTCTCGCGTCGCTCTACCCGAAGGGCGGGGCCGTGACGGTCGAGGACCTGGTGGCGAAGGGCGCCGTGCGCGCCGGTCACCCGGTCAAGGTCCTCGGAACCGGCGAGATCTCCACAAAGCTGCAGGTGAGCGCCCACGCGTTCTCCACCTCGGCGAAGGAGAAGATCGCCGCAGCCGGCGGCTCGACCACCGAGCTGTGACCGGCCACGGTCGGGACTTGTCGATGACGGACAGGCGTCCCACCGTCCCGCACCGGAGCGCGGGACGGGGGACGCCTTTCGTCATCGGTCATATCGGACTGTTATCGTCACCGAACACGTGACAACGGGTCGCCCCGGCTGACCCGTCCGCACCACCGCGCCGTCACTCGAGGCGGCGTGCAGGAGGCCCTGAAGTGCTCACCGCGTTCGCTCGGGCGTTCCGTACGCCCGACCTGCGCCGGAAGATGATGTTCACCCTGGGCATCGTCGTGCTCTTCCGGCTGGGCTCGGTCGTCCCGACACCGGGCATCGACGTGCAGGCCGTGAACACCTGCGTAGAGCAGGCCGGCAACGCCGGCGTCTACGGCATGCTCAACCTGTTCTCGGGCGGCGCGTTGCTGCAGCTCGCGGTCTTCGCGCTGGGGATCATGCCGTATATCACGGCGAGCATCATCCTTCAGCTGCTGACGGTCGTGATCCCGCGGCTGGAGGCCCTCAAGAAGGAGGGCCAGGCCGGCCAGACGAGGATCACGCAATACACCAGGTACCTCACCATCGGGCTGGCCGTGCTGCAGGCCACCACGATCATCTCGCTGGCCCGTAGCGGTGGGCTGTTCCAGAACTGCCCCGAAGAGATCATCCCGGACGAGTCGATCAGCACCATCGCGATCATGATCATCACGATGACCGCAGGCACCGCGGTGATCATGTGGCTGGGCGAGCTCATCACCGACCGCGGCATCGGCAACGGTATGTCGTTGCTGATCTTCACCCAGATCATCGCGACGTTCCCGAGCGCGTTGTGGGGCATCCAGCAGTCGAAGGGCTGGGCGACATTCACCATCGTGAGCCTGGTCGGCCTGGTGGTCGTCGCCCTGGTGGTGTTCGTGGAGCAGTCGCAGCGCCGGATCCCGGTGCAGTACGCGAAACGGATGGTCGGGCGCCGGATGTACGGCGGCTCGTCCACCTACATCCCACTGAAGATCAACCAGGCCGGCGTCATCCCGGTCATCTTCGCGTCGTCGCTTCTCTACCTGCCGCTCCTGCTGAGCCAGTTCAACGAGGGGTCTGGCTGGGCGAACTGGATCCAGCGCAACTTCGTCAACGGCGACAGCCTCATCTACATGGTGTCGTTCTTCCTGATGATCGTGTTCTTCACGTACTTCTACGTGTCCATCACGTTCAACCCGAAGGACGTCGCCGACAACATGAAGAAGTACGGCGGCTTCATCCCCGGCATCCGGGCCGGCCGGCCCACCGAGGAGTACCTCGACTATGTGTTGACCCGGCTCACCGCGCCCGGGTCGATCTACCTTGGCCTGCTGGCGCTGGTGCCTCTTGTCGCATTCGTCCTGGTCGACGCGAACCAGAACTTCCCGTTCGGCGGCACCAGCATCCTGATCATGGTGGGTGTGGGCCTGCAGACCGTTCAGCAGATCGAGAGCCAGCTCCAGCAGCGGAACTACGAGGGCTTCCTTCGGTGAGGCGTCTCCTGCTGATGGGGCCACCGGGCTCGGGCAAGGGCACGCAGGCCGCGGTGGTGGCCGAGCGCCTGGTCATCCCGGCGATCTCCACCGGCGACATCTTCCGCGAGCACGTCTCCGCAGGCACGCCGCTCGGCCTCGAGGCCAAGGCGTACCTGAGGGCAGGCGACTATGTGCCGGACTCGGTTACCAACGAGATGGTGAGGTCTCGATTGTCCGAGGCCGATACGGCTTCCGGCTTCCTGTTGGACGGTTATCCGCGGACCGTTCCCCAGGTCGAGTTCCTCGACGGGGTGCTTGCGGAGCGGGGCGTCAGCCTCGACCGCGTCATCCTGCTCACGGTAGATGTCGAGGAGGTGGTCGGTCGGCTGCTGCGCCGGGCCGCCGCCGACGGCCGTACCGACGACAGCGAGGCCGTGATCCGGCACCGACTGGACCTCTTCGCCAAGCAGACCGCACCGCTGGCGGCCGTCTACGGCGAGCGCGGCCTGTTGGTCCGGGTCGATGGCATGGGGCCGGTCGACGAGGTGTCAGCCCGCGTGCTGGCCGCCGCCACACAGATAGAGCTCGAGGAGCCGGGCGACGGCGGCGCCGCGACCGCTCTCGACGGCGCTGCCGAGTGGGCATGATCCAGCTCAAGTCCGACGCCGAGATCGCGAAGATGCGGCTGGCGGGGCTCGTGGTCGCCGAGGCCCTGGGGGCCGTGCAAGAGGCCGTGGCGCCCGGCGTCACGTTGCTGGAGCTCGACGCCGTGGCGGACCAGGTCATCAGGTCACGGGGCGCGGTGCCGTCCTTCCTCGAGTATCTGCCTGGCGTCGGCTACGTCCCACGCGGCCCGGGCCGGAACTCCTTTCCGGCGACGATCTGCGCGTCCGTCAACGACGAGATCGTCCACGGCATCCCGGGCGGCCGGCGGCTGCGGTCCGGCGACGTCGTCTCGGTCGACTGTGGCGCGATCCTGGACGGCTGGCACGGCGACTCCGCGGTGACGATCCCCGTCGGCGACGTGAGCGATGAGGCGGCGCAGCTGCTTCGTGTGTGCGAGGACGCGCTGTGGGCGGGCATCGCGGCCATGCAGGTGGATCGGCGGCTGCGCGACATCGGGGGCGCCATCGAGGACCAGGTGCGGGGCGGCGGTGACTACGGCATCGTCGCCGAGTACGGCGGCCACGGCATCGGCACCGAGATGCACCAGGATCCGCACGTGCTCAACTACCGCACCCGGGCCCGGGGGCCAAAGCTGGTGCCCGGGATGGTGCTCGCGGTCGAGCCGATGATCAACCTCGGCGGCCCCGAGACGGAGCTGCACGACGACCAGTGGACGGTGACGACGGCTGACGGCTCCTGGTCCGCGCACTTCGAGCACACCGTCGCCGTGACAGCCGACGGACCATGGGTGCTGACGGCTCTCGACGGCGGCGCCTCCCGGCTCTCGTCTCTCGGCGTGCCCACGCCTGCCACCCTCGCCCGTTGATCAGGGTGATCCCGGATGGCGATTCGGGGAAACCCTCCGCGATACTGGCGCACATGGTCGAACCACCGGAGATGCGCGCGTCGGACGCTGACCGTGACCGGATCTCCGCAGTCCTGCGCGAGGCGCATGCCGAAGGCAGGCTGCCGCAGGACGAGCTCCTGGAGCGGCTCGATGCGGCGTACGACGCGCGTACATACGGCGAGCTCGACCGGCTCGTCGCCGACCTTCCGCCACTGCCCCGCACACCGGCTCCCGTGCCACGCCCGGTCGCCGCGCCGGTGCCGCTGCAACCGAGCGGTCCCAGCAGGTTCCTCAGGGTGAGCTGGTGGCTCTGGGGTTGCGCGGTATCGGTCAACCTCGTGGTCTGGACGCTTGTCGCCATCACCGGTCCCGACGTGCCGACCTTCTGGCCGATGTGGGTCGCCGGACCGTGGGGGGCACTGCTGGCGGTCTGGACCTTGGCCGACAACGATCGCCGTCGTCGTCGCCAGGGCTGACCCGCGACGTCCGGCTGGCGCTGGTTTGGCGTCGGACCCCGGTCTTGCGTAGAATCATCAGTTGGCCCACTGTGGCCTGTTTCGTCGTGCCCCGCGGCTGGTCCCGTTCATGGGACAGGGGCGCGTGGGCGGGCCTGTCACCAGACGCCAGTGCGGCTTCCACCCACCCGAGAAGACAATCCGATCGTAGAAGCGCGGAGGCTATGCCGAAGAAGGACGGGGTCATCGAGATCGAGGGCACCGTGGTCGAGGCTCTCCCGAACGCCATGTTCCGGGTCGAGCTCTCGAACGGCCACAAGGTTCTCGCGCACATCTCGGGCAAGATGCGCCAGCACTACATTCGGATCCTCCCCGAGGACCGCGTCGTGGTGGAGCTCAGCCCGTACGACCTCACCCGCGGCCGGATCGTCTACCGCTACAAGTAACCACGACGTCGAGGGCGTGCCCCTCGCGCATGCCCGACGGAGAGATCGATGAAGGTCAAGCCGAGCGTCAAGCCCATGTGTGACAAGTGCAAGGTGATCCGCCGCCACGGTCGGGTCATGGTGATCTGCGAGAACCTGCGTCACAAGCAGCGCCAGGGCTGAGCACCAGCACGCGTCACGAGCGACATCTGAACAACGCACTGACAACCCCGCCCGAGGGCGGGGACCACCCCCGGACGGAGGCCGGGGCCCACCAGCGGGCAAGCAGGTGGGACGCGGTGCGCCAGACACCTCCGCTATACGAAGGAGACAACGAGCCCGCATGGCACGCCTCGTCGGCGTCGACCTCCCGCGCGACAAGCGCCTCGAGGTCGCTCTCACCTACATCTTCGGCATCGGCCGTACCCGCGCACTCGAGACGCTGAAACAGACCGGGGTCAGCCCGGACCTGCGCGTCAAGGACCTCGGCGACGAGGAGCTGGTCAAGCTCCGCGACTGGATCGAGGCCAACTACCAGATTGAAGGCGACCTGCGCCGCGAGGTCCAGGGCGACATCCGCCGAAAGGTCGAGATCGGCAGCTACCAGGGCATCCGACACCGCCGCGGTCTTCCCGTCCGCGGTCAGCGCACGCACACGAATGCCCGTACCCGCAAGGGTCCGCGCAAGACCGTCGCCGGCAGGAAGAAGGCCGGCAAGTGATGGCGCGGCGGCCCGCATCCACGCGACGCCGCCGCAGCAACCGCTGACCGCTACACACAGACTTCGGACAGGAGCACCACACACTATGCCCCCAGCAAAGGGTCGCCAGACCGCGAAGGTACGGCGCAAGGAGAAGAAGAACGTCGCTCACGGTGTCGCGCACATCAAGAGCACGTTCAACAACACGATCGTCTCGATCACCGACCCGCAGGGCAACGTGATCGCGTGGGCCAGTGCCGGCCAGGTGGGGTTCAAGGGCTCGCGCAAGTCCACCCCGTTCGCCGCGCAGATGGCCGCCGAGGCGGCCGCACGCCGCGCCCAGGAGCACGGAATGCGAAAGGTCGACGTCTTCGTGAAGGGCCCGGGCTCGGGCCGCGAGACCGCGATCCGCTCGCTGCAGGCCGTCGGCCTCGAGGTTGGCACGATCTCCGACGTGACGCCGCAGGCGCACAACGGCTGCCGTCCGCCGAAGCGCCGTCGCGTCTGACGTCCGAGCCGATACCACAGGAGACCTGAAGAACCATGGCCCGTTACACCGGACCCATCACGAAGAAGTCGCGCCGACTCGGCGTCGACCTCGTCGGCTTCGACAAGGCCTACGAGCGGCGTCCGTACCCCCCCGGCCAGCACGGCCGGGGCCGGCAGAAGGAAAGCGAGTACCGCCTCCAGCTGCACGAGAAGCAGAAGGCGCGCTACACCTACGGCATCCTCGAGAAGCAGTTCCGCCGCTACTACGAAGAGGCCAACAAGACCGAAGGCAAGACCGGTGAGCGGCTGCTCCAGCTGCTGGAGTCCCGGCTGGACAACGTCGTGTACCGGGCCGGCCTGGCCCAGACCCGTCGCCACGCCCGCCAGCTGGTTGTCCACGGCCACTTCGTCGTCAACGGCCGCAAGGTCGACGTGCCGTCGTACCGGGTCGCGCCGCACGACGTCGTAGACGTGCGCCCGAAGTCGCAGGAGATGACGCCGTTCATCATCGCCCGCGAGACCCATGGCGAGCGTCCGGTCCCCGCCTGGCTGGAGGTCATCCCAGGCCAGATGCGCGTCCTCGTCCACCAGCTTCCGGTCCGGCAGCAGATCGACACGCCGGTCCAGGAGCAGCTCATCGTCGAGCTCTACTCGAAGTGACCTGGTGTCCGTAGGGGATACCAGGCTTGGTCGCGGCGTCATATAGCGGGCGTCGCGGAGAGGAAACACCAGTGCTCATCACCCAGCGTCCCAACCTCGCCGAGGAGCCGGTCAGCGAGACCCGGTCCCGGTTCACCATCGACCCGCTCGAGCCCGGCTTCGGCTACACGCTCGGCAACTCGCTGCGCCGGACCCTGCTCTCGTCGATCCCCGGTGCCGCGATCACCTCGATCCGGATCGACGGCGTGTTGCACGAGTTCACGACGATCCCCGGAGTCAAGGAGGACGTCACCGACGTCATCCTCAACCTCAAGGAGCTCGTCGTCTCCTCCGAGCACGACGAGCCGGTGACGATGTACCTGCGCAAGCAGGGTCCGGGCGCCGTCACGGCGGCCGACATCGCGCCGCCGGCGGGCGTCGAGGTGCACAATCCCGACCTGCACCTCGCCACGCTCAATGGCAAGGGCAAGCTCGAGATGGAGCTCACGGTCGAGCGCGGCCGCGGCTACGTCTCGGCGGTCCAGAACAAGCGGGCCGATGCCGAGATCGGCCGGGTCCCGGTCGACTCGATCTACTCACCGGTGCTCAAGGTCACCTACAAGGTCGAGGCGACCCGGGTCGAAGGCCGCACCGACTTCGACAAGCTCATCGTCGACGTCGAGACCAAGCCGTCGATGCGCCCGCGCGACGCCGTGGCGTCGGCCGGCACCACGCTGGTCGAGCTGTTCGGCCTGGCCCGCGAGCTCAACGTCGACGCCGAGGGTATCGAGATCGGCCCGTCCCCCGTCGACGCCCAGCTCGCCGCCGACCTCGCACTGCCGATCGAGGATCTGCAGCTGACCGTGCGGTCGTACAACTGCCTCAAGCGCGAGGGCATCCACTCCGTGGGCGAGCTCATCTCACGCAGCGAGGCCGACCTGCTTGACATTCGCAACTTCGGCCAGAAGTCGATCGACGAGGTCAAGGCAAAGCTCGCCACCATGGGCCTGGCGCTCAAGGACGGCGCGCCCGGCTTCGACCCCGCCGTTGCCGTGGACTCGTACGGCGACGACGACCAGTCCTACGCCGAGGACGAGCAGTACTGACCCGCAACGGGGGCGCCGCCCCCGACGATCCTGCGGGGCTCGGCCCCGTGACATAGGAGAAGGACATGCCCACCCCCACGAAGGGTGCCCGCCTGGGCGGCTCGCCGGCGCACGAGCGCCACATCCTGGCGAACCTGGCCACGGCGCTGTTCGAGCACGGTCGCATCACCACGACAGAGGCTCGGGCGCGCCGGCTGCGCCCTGTCGCCGAGCGCCTGATCACCAAGGCCAAGCGTGGAGACCTGCACGCGCGCCGGCAGGTGCTCAGCACGATCGGTGACAAGGGCGTCGTGCACACCCTGTTCACCGAGATCGGGCCTCGGTACGAGAACCGCCGTGGCGGCTATACGCGGATCGTGAAGATCGGCCCGCGCAAGGGCGACAACGCGCCGATGGCGGTGATCGAACTGGTCGAGCCGTTGGCGGAACAGGTCGTCGCCGAGGCCGAGGGCGCGACGCGCCGTGCCGCCAAGAAGGGCGCGGCGAAGAAGGCGGCTTCGAAGAAGTCCGCGGCTCCCGCCGCTGCTGCTGCGGACGAGGCGGATGTCACCGCCGAGCCGGCCGCGGAGTCCACCGTCGAGGTGACCGACGCCGCCGCTGCGGTTGCCGAGGCCGATGGCGACGTGGAGTCCGCGATCGTCGCATTCGCCGATCTACCTGCGGAGGACACCGACGAGGGTGGCCCGTATGGCCCGGACTCGGTGGGACCGACCGAGGACGGCTCGGCTCCGGAAGGCTTCACGGTCAAGGGCAACGAGGACTCCAAGCTGTACCACACGCCGGAGTCGCCGTCGTACGACGCGACGATCGCGGAGGTGTGGTTCCGCACCGTCGACGCCGCCGAAGCCGCCGGGTTCTCGAAGCCGAAGAACGCCTGACGCTCGACGCCCGCATGCAGCCCGTCGCTACCGGTTCCGGTGGCGGCGGGCTGTTGCGTCTGCGGCTCGACCTTGCCTACGACGGCGGCGGCTTCTCCGGATGGGCCGCGCAGCCGGGCCGGCGCACCGTCCAGACGACGCTCGAGCAGGCCTTGGGCGTCGTCCTGCGGATCGAGCCACCTCGGCTGACCGTCGCCGGCCGTACCGACGCCGGGGTGCACGCGCGCGGCCAGGTCTGCCACGTCGACCTACCCGCGGCGGCGTGGCAGGCCGTACCGGGCCGGTCGGCGCGTGCTCCACAGGACGCGCTGGTCCATCGGCTCGCGGGTGTGCTTCCGGCCGACCTGCGGGTTCTGTCCGCAGTAGTCGCCCCGGCGGGCTTCGATGCGCGGTTCTCGGCGTTGTGGCGGCGCTATGCGTACCGCGTGGCCGACAGCACCCACGGCGTCGACCCCCTGCTTCGGTCGTTCGTGCTCTGGCATCCGCGCCCGCTCGACCTGGCGGCGATGGACGCTGCGGCGGTAGATCTGCTCGGCGAGCACGACTTCGCCGCCTTCTGCCGTCCGCGGGAGGGTGCGACGACGATCCGTCACCTGCGCACGCTTCGGTGGGAGCGCGATGAGGAGATCGCCGTCGCCATGATCGAGGCCGATGCGTTCTGTCACAACCAGGTACGGGCCATGGTCGGCGCATTGCTGGTCGTCGGCGAGGGCAGGCGGCCGGTCGACTGGCCGGCGCGCGTCCTGGCCGCACGGTCCCGCGACCCCGCGGTGACTGTGGTCCCCCCGCACGGCCTGACGCTCGAGGCCGTCGGCTACCCACCGGACGGCGAACTCGGGGCCCGGGCCGCAGCCGCCCGAACGATGCGTAGACCTACATAGGTACACGGCATGGGCAGGAGAACGTCACGTCGGCGCGCCGCCCACCAAATGATCACGTTAAGTGGGTCTCTTGGGCCGTTACCAGGTGCCGAGACCTGGTAACGGACCCACAGGCATACTTAACGTGATCAATTTGGAGAGGCCCGTGCGGTGATCGTCGTGAAAGGTCAGGGCACGATCGGGGATGACCCCGAGGTGCGGGTGCGCGACGCGGGCGTAGCCTGGAGGGGTGCTTCAGGACCTGATCTCCATCGCGGTCGCCGCAGGCGGCCTCGGGCTGGTGGGACTTGCCGTCAGGCGCGCGAGAACGACGGGCTGGGCCGGCTCCCTCCAGCTCGGGTCCATCGGCTTCCTGCTCATGGGGGCGGCGGCCATCGGGATCGTCGGCTTCCTGGCCGGGATCGTGTTCAGCCCATTGGCGTGGTTGGGCGTGGTCGCGCTGGGCGTCGCGGGAGTCCTGTTCATGGCAGGTCAGCGGCTCGAGGGACGTGCTCCCAAGGGTCAGCGAAAGGCGGTTCAGGCCGCACCGGCCGGCGGGGCGTTGCCACCCGCGGCCGGCAGGAAGGGCGAGGCGCCGGCCGTCGACGACGACCTCGCCGACATCGAGGCCATTCTGCGTAAGCACGGCATCCAGTAGGCACTTCGCTCCGCGATCTTGCGACATGTATGGCGGTCCGACATTCGAACCTGTCTCAAGATCGCGGAAGCCACCATCGACTACAGGTCGATCGCGTCGCCTTCGCGGCCGACCGCGACGGGGATGGAGGAGTGTGCTGCGTGACGTTGCGCCAGTTCATAGACCTGGTCGTCGTTCCGCCCAGGCGCGTGATGAATCAGGACGAGCCGGTCGACGTCGGCAGCCGCGGCCAGGGCGATCGCGTCGCTGACCGTGGAATGCCCGTACAGCCGGGCGGTCGACCGCTCGCTGTCGTCGAACTGCGCGTCGTGCAACAGGACGTCGACCCCTTGCGCGAGCTCGGTACCCGGGCCGGGGTCGATCGACGGGTCGTGGTCGGGTAGGTAGGCGAACGAGACGCCGTCTGCCTCGACCCGGATGCCGAACGTACGCCCGCCCTTGTGTGGTACGTCGGCGAGAAGGATCTTGGCACCTCCAGCGTTCATCCAGCCCGCCTCGACCGCCTCGAAGCGCCAGTGTCCGCGCAGCCCTGACGGCTCGATCGGGAAGTGCGGTGGTGACATCGCCCGGCTCAGCAATCCCGCAGCAGACCCGGGCGAATCAGGTACAGCGCCGTCCTGCGCGGGCAGTCGCAGAACGACCTCGGCGTCGTCCCGATCACCGCCCCGGAAGAACGGCAGGCCCTGCACATGGTCCCAGTGCATATGGCTCAGCAGAATCTCGCCTCGGAACGCGGCGCCTTGCAACCACGTCGTGAGGTTGGTCAGGCCCGTGCCCGCATCCAGGACGAGCGATGGCGCCGACGTCCCCCGCAGCGTCACGGACACGCACGACGTGTGACCACCGATCCGCACAAACGCGGCCCCAGGCGCCGGCATCGAACCACGCACGCCGTGCAGGACGACCTTCACGCCGGAGCTGCCGGTGCTGCCGGCGTCTCCTCACGCCGGTGGGACGCAGCAAGTTCGACGAGGCGTTCCCGGTCGATCGCGGCCGCCGGTGCGACGGCGACCCGAACCCGGGTCACGGCGCTGACCGTCGACGTGCGCAGACCACGTTCGAGGATGGCACGCTCGCCAAGGACCGCGCCGGGGCCCAGCTCGGCCAGTAGCTTGCCATTCACCTCGACGGCCAGCACACCGTCGAGGAGCAGGTACAGCTCGTCGCCCGGTGCACCCTCGCGGGTCAGTGTCTGGCCTGGGGCCAGCGTGATGATTCGCGGCTTCTGTGCCCGGCCCATGAGCAGCCGGGACAGGACGCGCTCGCCGGCGGACTCGGCGGCGGTGGCGAGCGCCGGCGAGTCCTCGTCGCCCCACGGTGTGCGGGATCCGAACGAGTGCGCTGACCAGCCGGAATAGTCGGTCAGACCCGACTTGAGGACGAGCGTCCCGGCGTCGTCATAGACCCAGTGCCGGGGGAACGGGCTCGCTCCGGCGAGCTCGACCTGCGACCCTCCGTCCGGGTGCAGGGTCAGCGCCAGCGTCGTCCAAACCCACGGCGCCTGCAGCTTGACGAAGGGCGCGTGCGGCACAGCACGCGGTGCCGGCAGAGCAGTGCGCCCTCCGCAGGTCTGCACTAGGCGGACGGCGCCGTCGGGGAGCTGCTCGGGCTCCTTGCGGATGACGGGCAACGCGACGGCAGCGAACGTGGTGCCGAGTCGGCCGAGGCGGACCGTCGTCGTGCCCATGACCACGTCGGAGTCGTCGCCGTAGCCTGCGTCGACGATCCGGCCGTCGGCCACCTCGGCCCAGCCGGAGAGGAGATTGGCGAACCGGAAGCGGTCGCTGGCGCGGAGGCCAGTGAGGCCGTCGATGGTGTCGGGGGGAGGCGGGTCGTAGTGCGTGAACCCGGTCTCGAATGCCGCCTTGGTCACGCCCGTGACGGCCTCGGACGGGATCCAGGACAGCGACGTGGCCGACGCTTGGACGCGGGCGACAGGCATTTCGTTCTCCTTGCTGGAGGTCGATCGCGGCGACAACGACTCCCACGCTAGGGTTCCGGCCGCCATCTTCGACAGGACATTGCCAGGTGACTTCGAGGGGTGCTGGCACCCGACGAATCCGGTGGCTGCCGCTCTGGCGGTGCGACCGCTGACCCGATGGGATGTGCCAGTGACCTCGACCGACGGGCGGATCAGCGTGCTCCTGGCGGATGACAACCTGCTCGTCCGCGAGGGCGTCCGTGCGCTGCTGCAGATCGCCGGGGACCTCGATGTCGTCGCCGTGGCGGAGGACTACGCCGGAGTCGTCGCGGGCGCCGTCGAGCACCGGCCCCAGGTCGTGGTCACCGACATCCGGATGCCGCCCCGGTTCGCCGACGAGGGGATCGAAGCGGCCAAGGAAGTGCGCAAGCGGCTACCCGGGACGGGGATCGTGGTGCTCTCGCAGTACGACGACCCGGAGTACGCCGTCGCGCTGCTCGCGCGGGGGGCGGCCGGTTACGCGTACCTGCTCAAGGAGCGGGTCGCGGACGGGGACCGGCTGGCGCGGGCCGTCCGGGAGGTGGCGGCGGGGGGTTCGATGCTCGACCCCGAGATCGTCCAGGCGCTCGTGGCGCCGGCCCGGAGCGGCGCCGGACTGTCGGATGACGAGGAGCGGCTGCTCACCATGGTGGCCGAAGGCCGCCCGGTCAAGGCCATCGCAGCAAGCCTGCAGACCACGCCCGAGGCTGTCGACCACGCTGTCGAGGGACTATTCCTCCATCTGGCGCGCGACGCGAGCACGGGCCAACGCGGCGCCCTCGCGCGTTTGCGAAAGCTGCACACCGCGATTCTCGACCGCGAGGAGCAGGGCGAGACCCTGAGCCGGCTACTGCCCTCGGGACTGGCGGACAAGCTGCGGGCGGACCCGGAAGCAGTCGGCCGCACCGAGCGGCTCACGGTGACGGTGCTCATGTCCGATGTCCGCGGCTATTCCGGTATCGCTGAGCGCTCCGACCCCTCTGTCCTGGCAAGGCAGCTGAACGCCCACCGGCAGGCCATGAACCGGGCCATCCTTGAGCAGGGGGGAACCGTGATGCAGTACGTGGGGGATGCCGTCATGGCCGTGTTCGGTGCACCGTTCCCGCAGGCGGACCATGCCGTACGTGCGCTCGACGCCGCGGCCGACATGCACCGGCGGCAGGCCGCGGTCGACGCGGAGTGGGTCGCGGAAGGGCTCGAGCCGTTCGGCATGGGCATCGGCCTGTCGACCGGAGAGGTGGCGGCTGCCCTGCTGGGTAGCGACGAACGGCTCGAGTACACGTTGGTGGGAGACACGGTGAATATGGCCCAACGGCTTCAAGACCTGGCCCGCCCTGCGGGAACGACGGTGGTCAGCGAGGCGACGGCGGCGCTCGCACCGACGTGGACGTTCGAGCAGCTGGCGCCGACCAGGGTCAAGGGACGCGACGCCGCGGTGACGGCCTGCCGGGTCCTCGCGCCTGGCACCCACGACATCGAAACCCTCGGAGGTGTCCGATGACCGCTCTGAAGGCACGCGGTGTGCGCCGCACGTTCGAAGCGGAGCTGGCGCCGGTGCGGGCGCTGCGCGGCGTCGACCTGGATGTGGCGCAAGGCGAGTTCGTCGGCCTCATGGGCCCGTCCGGCTGTGGCAAGTCCACACTGCTCAACATCTTCGCCGGTCTCGAACAGGCAGATGAGGGCGAAGTCGTAGTCGACGACCTGGTCGTCAGCGGCCAGGACGAGAACTGGCTGGCGAAGTTCCGTCGCCACCACGTCGGCATCGTCTTCCAGTTCTTCAACCTGCTCGAAGGCGTCTCCTCGCTGGACAACATCGCGCTGCCCGCGATCCTCGGTGGAATTCGCCGTAAGGCGGCGGAAACGCGGGCTCGTGACCTTCTGGACCTGCTGGGGCTCGGCGATCGCACCGAACAGGTTCCGTCGGTGCTCTCCGGCGGTCAGCGCCAGCGGCTTGCCATCGCCCGCGCGGGCGTTCAAGTTCCACTCGGTGCTGGTCGCACTTCGGCCGGGCGCGGACCCGGACGCGGTGGCCGCCCGCATCGAGCAGGCGGCTGGTACCGAAGGCATGCTCGAGCCGCCAGCGTCGCCGAGCCACCTCGAGGAGGTCCGGCAGATCCGCACGCTGCCGGTGTTCCTGGCCGGGTTCCTGGCGCTGCTGGCTCTGGGTGCGGTCGGGCATGCGCTGGCGACGGCGGCGCATCGGCGGCGGCACGACATGGCGGTGTTGCGGGCTCTGGGCATGACGCGGATCCAGTCGCGCAGTGTCGTTGTCACCCAGGCGAGCGTGCTGGCGCTGGTCGGTCTCGTGGTCGGCGTGCCGCTGGGTCTCGCGTTGGGGCGGACGGTCTGGCGTTATGTCGCTGACACGACGCCGCTGGTCTATGTGCCTCCGGTCGCGCTGCTGGCCTTGTTGCTGATCGCGCCGCTCGCGTTGTTGGCGGCGAACCTGCTCGCCGCGTGGCCCTCGCAGCGGGCCGCCACCATTCGCGTCGGCGATGTCTTGCGGGCCGAGTGAAGGAGATGGTGTCCATGACCGCGGCGAATATGGCCCTCGCCGGCCGCGCCCGCATGCGCCGCGACTCGACCCTATGGGCCGGTTGTGCCGCGCTGGTCGCCCTCACGGTCGCCCTCGTCGCGTGGGCGCTGCGAACCCTGCTGGACGTGCCACACGAGCTCACGCCGTGGGCGCTCCTCGGGCTGGCCGCCGTGCCTGTCGCAGGTGTTGCGATCGCGGTGCCCCGACTGCGACGCCTGGCCGGCCGCGTCTTCACCATCTCACTGGTGCTGTGTGGCCTGGTGCTCATGGTCCTGTGCGTCTACGTGGTGGTCGTCGTCGGACTGGGCGACGACGTGGCCGGGACGGAGCATCGCGTGCTCGGGCTGTCCATGGCTGCGGCGCTGGTCGCCGTGGTGCTCGCCGAGCCCGTCCGGTCTCGGCTCCGTGACCAGGCGCGTCACTGGGTGGGCCGGGAAGGCAGGCCGGCCGCGGCGGCCTTGGAGACGTTCGGTGCCCGGATGACTCGGGCTGTTCCGATGGACGAACTGCTCCTCCACGCGCTCGCGTCACGCTGGCCGGCGCCGAGTTGGCGGCCGTCAGCAGGGCGCGGGTATCGGGCAACGCCTGGGCCGCTGTCTGGCTGCCGACGATCCTGACCGGCGCCGGTGGCCCGGACGGCCGTGCGGTCCGCATCGCGTCGGTTACCCATCTGGGCAAGCTGCTGGGCCTACTGGTCGTCGTACGCTCCGGCGACGAGCGAGGGTTCAGCGAAGAAGACGATCGCGTGCTGGCCGAGCTCGCTCGCCAGGTCGGGCTGGCTCTGCACAACGTCAGCCTCGACTCGGCGCTGCAGGCCTCGCTCGAGGAGTTACGGCAGCGCAACGAGGAGTTGCAAGCGTCGCGCGCCCGGATCGTGTCCGCAGCAGACGCGTCGCGCCGGCAGATCGAGCGGAACTTGCACGACGGAGCCCAGCAGCATCTAGTGGCGATGGCGGTGAAGCTCGGTCTGGCACGCAAGCTGGCCGGCAACGACCCAGCGTCGGTGGATTCGCTGCTGGGGCAACTGCGCGACGACGTCCAGGAGACGTTGACTCAGCTAAGGGAGCTGGCGCATGGGATCTACCCGCCGTTGCTGCGTGATCACGGGCTTGGCGAGGCGCTGCGCACCGCGGCTTCGCGTGCCCCGTCACCGACGACGGTCGTGGTCGACACGGACCGGCGGTTTGGTCCGGAGGTCGAGGCGGCTGTCTACTTCTGCTGCCTGGAAGCGTTGCAGAACGCGGGCAAG
>Ga0184612_10000342_pt1 | contig 21637 bp, 18 predicted proteins | sample PLM3_60_coex_FD_133163 | JGI IMG/M metagenome (GOLD analysis project Ga0184612, IMG submission 133163) | Groundwater sediment microbial communities from an aquifer in East River, Colorado, USA - PLM3_60_coex | ecosystem: Environmental > Terrestrial > Soil > Riparian zone | place: USA: East... | reverse complement strand
TCGCGCTCCCGGGGTCTGCTACTCGGCGCTCCGGCGCTTACCGAGGCGGGACTTGCACCCGCTGGAGACGAACGACGGGATGCGACCGCTCGCGCGTCCGCATCGTCACGACGCACCATCGGGAACATTCTAATGAAAGTTCGAAGTCTAAAGTGGGAAGTCTGAAGGAGAAGTTTTGAAGTGGGAAGTGGAAGGAAGTTTGAAGTGTGAAGGGAACAGGTCTACGCCGTTTGCGATCGCTGTGTGGTCCCGCGCGTGAAGAAGTTCGACACGGCGAGCCATCCGAGGGGCATCAGCACCAGCATGTAGGTCAGGTATTGGCCGTAGATGCCGTCGGGACCGTAGGGCTCGGTCGCGTCGTGCCAGAGCTGACTGTTGGGGAAAATATTGGCCTCGGTCAGCTCGTGGACGCCGTAGATGACGAGCTGCACGACGAAGACCAGCAGGAACACGGCAGTGACCTGAAAGAACCGTGCGAGGTTGACGCGGTGTCCGTAGCGGGTCCAGAGCCAGGCCACGAACGCCGCCAGGAGCGTGCCGGCGACGGCGCCGCTGATGATGTCGGCCGACCGGACCTGGAACAGCAGCGCGTTCATGAGGAGCGCGGTCTCCATGCCTTCGCGGGTGATCATCAGGAGCGTGAAGGCGAACACTCCGAGGAACGCGGCCATCCCGGCCTTGCTCCCCCCTCTGTTCCATGACGCTTCGAGCCGACCTTCGATGTTCCGCCTCAGATGCCGGCCGGCCCGCCACATGTGGACGATGAGCGAGGCGACCAGCGCGGCCGCGACGAGAGCCAGGATGCCCTCCCAGAGGGCCTGGTTGGCCGCCTTGGCAAGCAGGACGCCCGCGACGATACTCACGGCGATCGACGCGAGGATGCCCCAGTGAACCGCGGGAATGAGGCTTTTCCGGCCGGTTTTTCTGAGGTACGCGAGGCTGATGGCTACGATGAGGAACGCTTCCAGCCCTTCTCGCAACGTCACGACGAACGCCTGCAACATGATGAGTCTCTCCGGCGACCGATGGCTCTTGAAAATGAGAACGATCTCGTTTTTAGAGCGTACACGCAGATATCCGACCAGTCAAGTCGGAGATCACGGATCACGCTCCAATGGGCGCGGATCACGTTTTACGGGACGCGGATCACGCGGATCAATCTGAGTCAAGAAAACCATTCGACTATGAGATCGGCGTCCCGTTCTAAACCCCGCTGAGATCCGCAAGATCCGCGTCCCGTGATAAGCCCGGTGGAGATCCGCGAGATCCGCGTCCCGTAAAACGTGATCTGCGTCCTGTCCATGATCCGCGTCCCGTGATAAGCCCCGGTGGAGATCCGCGAGATCCGCGTCCCGTGGAGATCCGTGATCGCGTCCTGTGAGGAGATCCATGATCCGCGTGCCCTGACAAGCCTCCGTGATCCGCGATCCGTGTGTGGTGATGCATAATCGGCCCTCATGCGAAGAACCGTGATCGCGTTGGGCCTCCTTGTCCTTCCCGTTGCCACGATGACTCAGACACCGCAGGGTGACGACGCTCTTCTCACTCGCGCGCGTGGGTTGCACAAGCAAGTGCCGCTCATCGACGGTCACAACGACTACCCCTGGGCGCTCAGGGAAAACGCTGCTCGCGATCTCGACAAGCTAGACATCACCAAACCGCAGCCGACGATCATGACCGACATCCCGCGCCTGCGGGCTGGCGGCGTGGGCGGGCAGTTCTGGTCGGTCTACGTGCCGGCGGATACCACGACGCCGGTGACGGCGACCCTCGAGCAAATCGACATCGTGCATCGCATGATGCACAAGTACCCAGAGACATTCGAGCTGACGTTGACGGCGGCCGACGTCGAACGCGTCTTCAAAGCGGGCAGAATCGCATCCCTCATCGGCATGGAAGGCGGCCATTCCATCGACAACTCGCTCGCGGCGCTGCGCATGTTCCACCGGCTGGGCGCGCGGTACATGACGCTCACCCACTCGCGCAACATCGCGTGGGCGGACTCGGCCACCGACACGGCAGTGCTCAATGGTCTCTCGGCGTTCGGCGAGCAGGTGGTGCGCGAGATGAACTGGCTGGGCATGCTCGTGGACCTCTCGCACGTCTCGCCGGACACGATGGCCGACGCGATCGCCGTGTCGCAGGCGCCGGTGATCTTTTCGCATTCCTCGGCGCGGGCCGTCAACGACGTGCCGCGCAACGTGCCGGACAACATCCTGCAGTTGCTCCCGAAAAACGGCGGGATCGTCATGGTGACATTCGTGCCGGGATTCCTGTCGCCGAAGGTGACGGCATGGGGACGGCTCCAGGCGGTTGAAGAAAACCGGCTGAAGCAACAGTTCGCCACCGATCCTGCGGCGATCAAGGTAGGGCTCGATGCGTGGGTGAAGGCCAATCCGGCGCCTCGCGCCACGCTGGCCGACGCGGCGGACCACATCGATCACATCAGGAAGGTCGCCGGCATCGATCACATCGGTCTGGGCGGCGACTTCGACGGCATCACCAGCGTCGTCCAGGGACTCGAGGATGTTTCGACGTACCCGGCGCTGACAGCCGAGCTCCTGCGCCGCGGCTACAAAGACGACGAGATCAAGAAGATCCTCGGCCTCAACATCCTGCGCGTGATGCGCGAGGCCGAGAAGGTGTCGGCAAAGCTGCAGAAGGAGCGCGCAGCATCGCCGATGTTGTTTACCAAATAGGTTCTTCCTTCACAGTCACGACTGACGGCTTCAGCACAATGGACACGAAGACCACGATGCTCACGAAGAATACGTCTCATTCTCCTAGCTTCGTGGTCATCGTGAGCTGCCGCCTTCGCGCAAGGCTTCGGCGGACCGCCGTAGCCTTGGCGGAGGCGGTCGCGCTCATCGTGATGGCGGAGCCCGTCCGTGATCGGTGAAGGGACCTTGAGGAGAACCCGCATCGTCGCACTCGGGGACTCGACAACGGCGGGAACGCCCGGGTTTCAGTCGCCGCTCGAAGTGCCCCCCAACGGGCGCGGCGACGAGACGAGTCAGTACGCTCACTGGCTCATCAAGACACATCCCGAGTGGGAGGTCCTGAACCGCGGGGTAAACGGCGAACGCAGCGATCAGATCGCGGCTCGCTTCGCGCGCGACGTGATCGGCCTGTCGCCGGCAGCGGTCGTCATCATTGCCGGGGTCAACGACGTCTATCAGGGACGGGCCGCGGACCATGTGACCGGGCATCTCCGGAAGATGTACGATCGCGCCGCCCACGCCGGCATCCGCGTCGTCGCCGGTACCATCGTTCCTTACAATACGGCGACCGCGGATCAGAACGAGAGGATGCATCGGATCAACGCCTGGATCCGCCAGCAGGTCCAGGCTGATCCAGCGGTTGGGTTCGTCGATACTCGCGTAGCCGTCGCCGCGGCCGGCAACCCGGACAGGCTGCCAGATTCGCCCGATGGGCTGCATCCGTCGCCCAACGGCTATCGTTTGATGGCCGACGCCATCCGGCCTGTGCTGGAAGCCGTCATGCGCGGTATCCTGTAGGGACACGCCGCCTGTTCCAGACGAGCCACAGACTATGTTTTCATCGACGCGCCTCTCACCCGCGCGGGCCCTTGCCGTTGGCGCCTGCGCATTGACGCTGCTTGCCGTGCCGACAGACGCCCAGATCAAAGTCAGCACTCAGACGGTCCCCCTTTATGTGACTGTCACGGATACGGAGAAGCGCCTCGTCCCCGATCTCGTGCGGGAGGATTTCGAGATCTACGACAACGGCAAGCTGCAGGCGCTGACGAACTTCGACAACAAGGCAACGCCAATCAGCGTGGTCGTGATGCTGGACACGAGCGGAAGCATGACGCTCGCGCTCGATCTCGTGAAGCAGGCGGCCGAAGAGTTCCTGATACGTCTGCTGCCCGAGGACAAGGCCAAGGTCGGCGCGTTCAACGACAAGCTCGAGGTGAAGCCGCAAACCGGTTTGCCGTTCACGAACAATCGCGATCAGCTGATTCGATACCTGAGCGATCTCGACTTTGGTTATCCGACGCGGCTCTACGACGCCGTCGACTACAGCATCAACGAGCTCAAGACCGTCGACGGCAGAAAGGTCGTCCTCGTGTTTACCGACGGCGCGGACACCGCGAGCCGGCTTGGCGCGGGAGACGTGACCGACCGCTCACGCGTGGAAGAGGTGATGGTGTACTCCGTCGGCATGGAGAACGAGTTCATGAGCGGCAACCAGCGCGTCAGAACGTCGCCGGATCGCGGGCTCAGAAGGCTCTCCGACGAGACAGGTGGCGGTTTCTTCATGCTGAGCTTCAAGAAGAAGGACGATCTCGGCGCTACCTTCACGCGCATCGCTCAGGAACTGCACAGTCAGTACGTGATGGGTTTCACGCCTGAAACACTCGACAACAAGGTCCACAAGCTCGAAGTTCGCGTGAAGCGCCCCGGAATGACCGCCCGGGCGCGTAAGAGTTACGTGGCGTCACCGCCAGGTGCCGGTACTGGCGGTAAATAGCAGGATGCCACACAAACCTCACAAATCCTTTACACATCCCGCTAAACTTTTCGGGGACGTGGCCCGTCTTACATGTTGAAAGGACGGACAACATGTTTGAATGGGACTTTTCCAGCAACGCCGAGCGTATGGTTGCATTCCTGCTCGTGTGCGCGCTTGTCGTAACCGCGCTCGCGTAACCACTCACCGCACGTGAGGTCATCCGCCGGCCTTCGTCGGCGTCGTCGGAATGACCTCCGCGACTTCGCCCCCGCCTTCAGCCTCGATCGCCTGCACGATCCACTCAGTCGTCACCCGCAAGGCAGCCGGGCGGCGGCGCGTGTACAATCCCCCCTTTGGCGACAAGGCTCCTGTAGAAAAACGAGGTCAGGATGGTCACGATGCAACGAGTGGCGCTCATGACGTTGGCGATTGCGATCGGAGCGGCAGCCGGCTGCCAGAGCTCCGAGCAGAAGCAGGCTGAGGAGACGGCGAAACAGGCCGCAAAGGCGATCGAGCAGGCCGCCAAGAGCACCGAGACCGGCGCGGCCCAGGCCGCGAAGGGTCTCGAGCAGATGGCCAAGGGGCTCGAAGCGATGGCGGGCGGCGCGGCCGGGGGGGCCGGCACGAAGCCAGTGGATCCAGTGAGCTTCCGCGATCTCCAGACGGTCTTTCCCGACCTCGACGGCTGGGAGAAAGAGAAGCCGACGGGCGAACGAATGACGGCGCCGTTCTCGTTCTCGCAGGCCGAGGTGCACTACAGGAAGGGCGAGTCGCGCCTCGAGATGAAGATCGTCGATTCGGGGTTCAACCAGCTTCTCTTCACGCCCTTCGCGATGTTCATGCAGGCTGGCTACGAGAAGGAGACGTCGAGCGGCTACGAGAAGTCGACGACGGTCGGCGGCCAGCCCGGGTGGGAAAAGTGGAGCACCGAAGGCAAGGACGGCGAGGTGAACGCGTTTGTCGGGAAGCGATTCATTCTGACGGTCGAAGGACGCAATGTCGACGACATCAAGGTGCTGCACGACATCGTCGGGAAAATCGATCTGGCCAAGCTCGCGGCGATGAAGTGAGCGCCGGCGGCAATGGATTCCGAGAGGGTGAGGCGCGATGCTGAAACCGCTGACCGTTGCCGCTGCCGCGTTGAGCCTCTTCGTGCCTGACGCGCAGCTCCCCGGCGATCGTCCCGCTGCCAACCCGCGCGCGACGCGATCGGTGGTGCTTGCGCGCAACGGGATCGTTGCCACGAGCCAGCCGCTCGCCTCGGCGGCCGGCCTTCGCGTCCTCCAGCAGGGCGGTAACGCCATCGACGCCGCGGTCACGGCCGCTGCAGTGCTCTCGGTCGTCGAGCCGACGATGAACGGCGTGGGCGGCGATCTCTTCGCAATCGTCTACGACGCGAAGACGAAGACCGTGCGTGGCCTGAACGCGAGCGGGCGCGCGGCAGCAGCCGCCACGCCCGACGAGTTCCGTCGTCGAAAACTCGACGACATCCCCTATCGCGGCGTCCTCTCGGTCAGCGTACCGGGCGTAGTCGACGGGTGGCAGGAGCTCCTGTCGAAGCACGGAACGATTCCGCTTGCGCGCGCCATCGAACCGGCGATCAGCTACGCGCGCGACGGGTTCGCTGTCAGCGAGATCATCGCGGCACAGTGGAAAGCGGAAGAAAAGACCCTCTCGCAGGATCCCGCAGCGGCGGCGACATTCCTGCCGTCCGGTCGTGCGCCCGCGACGGGAGAGGTCTTCAGCAACCCGAAACTCGCCTCCACGCTCGAGGAGATTGCGCGCGGCGGCCGCGATGCGTTCTACCGCGGGCCGATCGCGCAGGCGATCGCAGCCGACATGAAAAAGCGGGGCGGCCTCCTGACTGTCGCCGATCTCGCCGCGCATCGCTCCAACTGGATCGCGCCGATCTCGACGAGCTATCGCGGCTACGAGGTGCTCGAGCTCCCACCCAACACGCAGGGGGTTGTCGCCCTCGAGATGCTCAACATCCTCGAAGGCTTCGATGTGAAGGCGCTCGGCCACAACTCGGCGGCGTATCTGCACCTGCTCGTCGAAGCCAAGCGGATTGCCTTTGCCGATCGCGCGGCCTGGCTGGGCGACTTCGACGCCGTTCCCTCGAACGTCCTCTCGCGCCTCAAGTCGAAAGAGTACGCGGCCGAGCGCCGGCGGGAGATCGACCCCGGACGGGCCGCTTCGAGCTACAAGCCGCTGACGCTCGCGAGCGGGCCGCTGGCCGCACAGGAGCTGCCGGCCGCCAAAGGCGACACGATCTATCTGACGGCTGCCGACCGCGAGGGCAACGTCGTATCGCTGATCCAATCCATCTACGAAAACTTCGGCGCCGGCATCGTCGCCGGCGACACCGGGATCGCGCTCCACAACCGCGGCAGCCTGTTCTCGCTCCAGGCGGGACATCCGAACCTGCTCGCGCCGGGGAAGCGGCCGTTCCATACGCTGGTGCCCGCGATGGTGTTGAAAGACAACCGGCCGTGGCTGTCGTTCGGCGTGATGGGCGGCGACATGCAGCCGCAGGGACACGTGCAGGTGCTGCTCAACCTGATCGATTTCGGAATGAACGTGCAGGAAGCCGGCGAGGCCGCACGCTTCAGACATTCAGCCGCGGGTCTGGCCCTGGAATCGGCGATCTCCGCCGAAGCCCGCGCTGGCCTCGAAGCCCGCGGGCATAGCGTGATCACGAGCATTGGCGCGTTCGGCGGCTTCCAGGGAATCCTGTTCGATCTGAAGAGCGGCGTGATGATGGGGGGATCGGATCCGAGGAAAGACGGGCAGGCGGTGGGGTATTAAGGCAATTCTGAATGCTGAGTGCTGAATGCTGAAGTGAATGCTGAAGGAAGTTCGAATTCAGCGTTGTATTCTCTGTCCCGTCCGTTCCTGAAGCGCTGGCAAGACGGTCCTGAGCGCTGAATCCTCGATTCGGAGAATCACCGGCTCCCCGCTGGTGAGCAGGATGATCCAGTTGCGCTCGCCTCTCAGGAAGCCCATGCGACCGAGATCGATTTTGCTCTCGACCATCTGACCGCTGGCGTCGCGCCACCGGGGCTGCTTGGAGCGCGAGTAGAAGATTCCGCCGACCGAGCTGTTTGGCAGCGACATGATCGGCGCCCCGCCTCCAGGCGTCACGATTGATACCCGGCCGTCGCCAAGCTGCAACATGCCTTCGCGCTCGCGCACTCTCTCGCCCTCGGCGACGAGCATTCGGACCTGGTTGAAGGTCACCGGCGGCGCGGCTGGCGCTGCCGGCGGCGGTTCCGGAGCCGCCGCCATCGACACCTCCGCGTCTTTCGGGTTGGCGGCGCGGCCGCCCCGGGCCGGGTCGACCGGCGACCCGCCTGGTGAGACGCCCGAGCTCGTGCCGCGCCCCGCCGTCTTCGACGCTGCTGGTCCCGCGCCTGCGGTCGCGACACCACGGTCGCCGGCCGCCGGCGGCTGACCAACGGCGGTGCCGGCCGAGGGAGGGATCTTCTGGGTCGCGGGAGCGGCCGCGAGCGGAGTGACGGGCGGCGGCAAGACGGTCGTTGGTGACGATGCAGGCGGAGCGCCGGTGGGCGGCGCAGCGGGCTCAGGCGCCTGCGACGGAGCGCCTGCGGGCGCCGGGCTCGCCACACTTTCGGCCGCCGTCGTCTGCTGGACCGCAGAAGATCGGCCACGGAGCGCCGCGAACGCCAGGAACACGATCCCCGCCGCGACAACGACCAGCATCGCGGCGAGCGCCATCAGATGCGTCCGGCCGAGCACGACGGTCGTGGTCTTCTCGGGCAGCGGCGTGTTCGTCGGCGTAGGCACCGGGGACACGGCGGGTCGAACAGGTGAGCTGACAGGCGTCGCCGGTCTGGACGCGGGCGCCGGGATCGCCGCCGACGTGCGCATCGGCGTCGGCGTGCGATGGGGTACGGTCATGTCCAGGTCCAGCGCCAGACCCGGTGGCGTCGGTGTCGCGAGCGTCGGCATCTCGCCGAGCGCCTGCGGGGTCACCGCCGCGAGCAGTGCAGCGCGGAACTCCTCTGCGCTCTGGAATCGATCGGATGGAGACTTGGCGAGTGCGCGATCCACGATCGCCGTGCACCACTCGGGCAGATCCGGCCGGAACGTCACGATCGGCGTCGGCGGCTCCGAGATCTGCATCTGCACCATCGAGATTGCGGTGTCGGCGTTGAACGGCAGGCGGCTGGAGAGCAGGCGATAGAGGACGACACCGACCGAGTACAGATCGGCCCGCCCATCGATCTCCCGGCCAAGCACCTGTTCGGGGGCCATATAGGCGGGCGTGCCCATCATGTAGCCGCCGTGGGTGAAGTGCTCGGTCCCGAGCACTCGGGCAATGCCGAAGTCCATCACCTTGACGGCCCCGCCCTCGGTGATCATCAGATTGGCCGGCTTGAGATCGCGGTGCACGACGCCGCCGCGATGCGCGTGCCCGAGCGCATCGAGGACCTGCATGCACAGATGCGCAGCCTGCGGGGGCGCGAGCGGTCCAAGTCGATCCGACAGGTCGTGGAAGGTCTCCCCGCGCACGAACTCCATCACCATCAGCAGCTCATCGTCCTGATGATGGAGCTCGTAGATCGTGGCAATGCCGGGGTGATTGAGCCGGGCAAGCGTGACGGCTTCGCCGCGGAAGCGTTTCAACACGTCCGCGTCGGTCAGGTCGGGATTGAGCACCTTGATCGCGACTTCGCGGTCGAGCATCTGGTCGACCGCCTTGTAGACGGTCCCCATACCACCGCGACCAAGCTTGTCGACGATGCGGTACTTACCGACAGTGGTGCCGATCATTGTTGGAAGTCTGGGAACGGGCCGAAGATTGTCAGTGTAGGAGTCCCCATCCCCGCTTGTCAAACGTGTCCCCTTCGGGACAAGCGGGATCCGTGCCGCACTCGATCACGAAAGCGTCGGCATCGCCAATTCACGGATGGGCTTGACCTTCCTGAGGGATCTGCAGGGTCTGTTGAGCTGACCCCGACCGTCCAGGTGTGGCGCGTTGAGGAGAGAGGGGCGGCGTCAGCGGTGAGAAAAGTCTGCCTGTTGGAGGCAACGGGAGTGACTAGAGCCGGAACCCGTGCCGCAGCGGATCTGCGTCGTCGATCAAGAACACGTGCTCGCCGGTGATATAGGCTTCGCCTTCGATCTCGGGCACGATCGCCGGATAGTCACCCACGGTCGTCTCGCCCGCCAGCCGCCCGCGAAACTGCGTGCCGATGATGCTCTCGTGTACGAACGTCTGGTCTGCGCCAAGCAGCCCCATCGCGGCGAGCACGGCCATGACCGCGCACGTGCCGGTTCCGCACGGCGACCGATCGACCTCCGCATCCGCAAAAATCGTGACGTTCCGCAGATGGGCATCATCGGAGGTCGGCGGCCCCGTAAAGATGGTCCCGTAGATCCCGCGAAGCCCAGGCTCGTCGGGATGACTCACTTGCACCGCGGCTTCGACCGCCTGTTTGATCGCCATGCCCGCACGCCGGAGATCGCCGAGGTGTTCCGGCCGGACCGCCATGCCCGCCGACTCGGCGTCCACGATCGCGTAGAACGCGCCGCCGAACGCCACGTCGACGCGGACCTCCCGGGCGCCGATCCGAACGGGCAGCGCCGCGTGCAGGATGAACGAGGGCACGTTGACGAAACGGACTCGCTCGACCCGGATCCGATCGCCATCAAGGCGAATCTCGGCTCGCGCCCGTATCTGCCCTGCCGGCGAATCGAGCACGATCGCGTCGCCGCCGCGCGGGACGATCAGCCCGCGTTCGATTGCCATCGTGACGACGGCGATCACACCGTGGCCGCACATCGTGCTGTAGCCTTCGTTGTGCATGAAGAGCACGCCCGCGTCCGAGTCCGGGTGTTCAGGTTCTGTCAGCAGCGCGCCGTACATGTCCGCGTGCCCGCGCGGTTCCAGCATCAGAGCCGTGCGCAGGTGGTCGCAGTTGGCCCGCACCCACTCGCGCCGCTCGAGCATTGTCTTGCCCTCGACGTGCGGAAAGCCGTCCACGATGAGCCGGAGCGGTTCGCCGGCGGTGTGCGCGTCGATGGAGCGGAGGGTGGTCATGGTCAGAGGTCAGAGGTCAGAGGTCAGAGGTCAGAGGTCAGGGGTCAGGGTCAGAGGCCAGGGGAGGTTTTCCTGGCCTCTGGCCTCTGGTCTCTGGCCTCAGCTTATAATCACCCCCGCTCCAAGCCCCATGCTCCTCCTGTCCGAAACCGACGTCCGTCACCTGCTGTCCATGGACGACCTTATCCAGTCGATGGAGTCGGCCCTGGCGGAGTTCTCGTCCGGCCGCACGCAGCAGCCGCTGCGGACGGTGCTCGAGGTCGGCCCCGGGCACGCGTTCTTTGGCGTGATGCCGGCGTTCATGCCTGCAAGCGGTGCGCTCGGCACGAAGCTCGTCACCGTGTTCGGCAGCAATGCCGCTGTGGGGCTGCCGTCGCATCTCGCAACGATTCTGCTGATGGACTCGACGACCGGCGAGCTGCTGTCGGTGATGGACGGACGATACATCACCGAAGCCAGAACGGCCGCGGTCTCCGCGGTCTCGGCCAGGCTGCTCGCGCGCACGGACGCCGGTGTTCTGGCGATTCTTGGATCCGGCGTGCAGGCGCGCAGTCATCTGAGGGCGTTCAGCCACGTGCGCGCGTTGAGAGACGTGAGAGTGTGGAGTCCGAGCGACATCCATCGGCGCAAGTTCGCCGAGGAGATGCATCGCGAAACCGCCGCGCCCATCTCCGCCGTCACAACCGTAAGAGAGGCCGTGGACGGCGCCGACCTCGTCGTGCTCGCCACGGCAGCCACGGAGCCGATTCTGCGGAGCGAGTGGATCGCCGACGGCACGCACATCGCGGCCGTCGGAGCCTGCCGGCCGGATCAACGCGAGATGGAGACCCAGCTCGTCAGCCGCGCACGGGTGTTCGTGGACTCCAGAACGGGCGCGCTTGCCGAAGCCGGCGATCTCGTGTTGCCGATCCGGGAAGGTGCGATCGATGCGACGCATATCGCGGGCGAGCTTGGACAACTGGCGGCGGGCACGGTCGCCGGGCGGCAGACGCCCGGCGAGGTCACGCTGTTCAAGTCGTTGGGAATGGCCGTTGAAGACGTCGCGGCCGCGCACCTCGCTTACCGGCGTGCGACGGAGCGCGGCCTCGGGCGAGGCATTCCCTGGTAGCGCGACAGGATCGCTAGAGCCGATTCTTGTTCTTCTTCTTCGCTTCGGCCCAGCGCTTCTTCATCATCTCGGAGATGCGCTTACGCCCCTCGGCGGTCATACGTCCGCGGCGGCGCCTTCGTCCGGCAGGCTTCTCGGATGAGCTGGCAGCGACCGCAGCCTCGACGCCGCGTCGCGCGGCGACACCGACACGGCCCCGAAGTTTGGCGGCCTGTTGGTTGAGCATCGCCAGCCGCTCCCGCGTTTCGGCGATCTCGCGCTCCAACCCGCCGAGCGCCCATCCAATCCACTCCGCCGACTTGAACAGCGCGCTGTTCGACCTCTTCCTGCGTCGCCCTCGAGGCATGTGTCAGTCTCCTTGTGGTCTAGGCTGACGGCCTCCCAGCCGGTCAGCGTTGCTATCATATTCTTATGCGATCGGCCCGGCCACTCCCCGCCTGCGTGACGATCCTGCTGTTGTGGACGTGCGCCGCGGCTGCCGGACAGCCGGAGACGGCTGATTCGCTGCGTGTTCGCGCAACGCAGCTGATCTACGAACATCAACATGATGAGGCGATCAGGCTGTTGCGACAGGCTGTGGCCCTCGCACCCGATCAGTCCGAGATGCATCGCTCGCTCGCCAGTGCCATCTGGCTGAAGATGTTGTTTCTCAAGGGCGCAGTGACAGTCGATCACTATCTGGGGTCGTTCAATCGCGCCCGGGTCGATCTCGCGAAGCCGCCGCCGGAGCTGGTGACGGAGTTTCACAAGTCGATCACCGCAGCCATCACATTGGCCGAGGAGCGTTCGGCCGCACCTCCGCACACCAGGCCGCCCGCCACGAAAGAAGCGCAGGCGCACTACGATCTCGGCGCGGCCCTTGGGCTCAACGCGTCATACATTGCGTCGATCGAGGGCCGGCTCCTGGCTGGCTTCCGGGCGGCGAGCCGCGCCTATGACGAGCACGAAAAAGTGCTGCGCCTCGACCCCAACCGAAAGGACGCCGGGCTGACCGTCGGCACCTACCGCTACATCGTCTCGACGCTGTCGGTGCCTTTGCGACTGATGGCCTATGTCGCCGGGTTCGGCGGAGGGCGGGAGCGCGGCATTCAGATGCTCCAGGAGACAGCCGCCGGGGGCGGCGAAAATCGCACGGACGCCATGTTTGCGCTCGTCCTCGTCTACAACCGGGAGCGGCGGTATGACGACGCCTTGCGGACCCTTCAGGAACTGCGCAAGCTGCATCCCCGTAACAGGCTTGTACTGCTCGAGTCAGGCTCGACTGCTCTCCGGGCCGGTCGGCCGGAGCTGGCCGAGGCTGTCCTGACCGAAGGCCTCGGTATGCTGGCGGCGACCACCGGGCCAAAAATCCCGGGCGAGGAAACGTTGTGGCGCTACAAGCGTGGGGCCGCCCGAGTGGCGCTCGGTCGAGCCGACGCGGCTCGGGCCGACCTGCAGAGCGCGACGACGGTGGAGGCCCAGACGTGGGTACGTGGCCGGGCGCGCGTGGAGTTGGCGCGTGTCGCGCTGCAGCGCGGCGATCGCACGGCGGCGGCCGGCGAAGCACGGCAGGCGGAAGCGCTGTGTCAGCAGGGTCAGGATCCGGTGTGCCTGGACGAGGCGAAGAAACTGCTGAGGACGAGCGATGGCCGCTAAGATCAAAACCTGGATCTGGGTCATCATCGCCATCGTCGTCATCGGCATTCTCGGCGTGGTCGCCGTCGCCGGAATGGGCTACTACTTCTTCACGAAGCACTTCGACACCAAAGTCGCGTCCCCTGCCAGCGCCAGCGTCGAGTTCGAACAGGTCAAGGCGCAGTTCATCGGTCAGAAACCCCTCATCGAGCTCGACGAGCGCGGGCGGTTTCTTCGAGCCAACGCGGATCGCCCTGGCCGATCCGACACACGAAGACCGGATCAGCTCTACGTCCTCGCCTTCGATCCCGACGACGAGCGAATCGTCAAGGTGACCATTCCGTTCTGGCTGCTCCGCCTCAAACCGCGCGGAACGATCGACTTCAACGGCGGCCAGCTGGAGCTCGAGGATCTCAAACTGACCGTCGAGGATCTCGAGCGTTTCGGCCCGACACTTATCGTCGATCACAAGAGCTCCGGCGGCGAGCGTGTCCTCGTCTGGTCGCAGTAACTGTCCTTTCGCCGCGACTGTCCCGCCAATCTCACGCCTTTTCCGGCCGTAATCCGCATGGCCCGCCGGGCCTGACTTTTGCGATCTCCGGGGTCAGATCCCGGAGGACCCTATGAAGCGACTCTTTCTCGTGCCCGCGCTCGGTGTGGTTGGACTTGTGCTCGCCTCGCCGGCCAGCGCGCAGCTCGCCGGCTGGTCCGATTCGAATCGCGCGTCGTACGCGGACGAGGTCCGGCAGCCGTACAACGAGTCGCGACGCCTGGCATACGACAACGGCTATCGCGAAGGCGTCAAGGAAGGCGAACGCGACGCGCGACGCCGCGACGTGTTCAACTACCAGGATGAGCGGACCTGGCAGCGCGCCGACAAGGGATACCACCGGAGCTTCGGCGACCGGCAGCGCTACGAGCAGACGTTCAGGACAGGGTACGCGGCCGGCTACTCGGACTCGTATCGGCGCTTCGCGCCCGACTACGGCTACCGCGGCAACGGCGGCGTCTACCCGAACACGCGCGGGAGCAACGGCTACCCGGGCCAGGGCGGATACGGTTATCCCGGCCAGGGCGGCAACGGCTATCCCGGCCAAGGCGGCAACGGCTATCCCGGGCAGGGCGGCTACGGCTATCCCGGCCAGGGCGGCTATGGGTACAGCCCGGCGTACTCGAATGGCGTGACCGACGGATACGAAAAGGGACGGGAAGACGCGCGGGACCGCGACTCGTTCGACCCCCTGCGCCACAAGTGGTATCGCGAAGGCGATCGCAACTACCGGAGCGCGTACGGCCCGCGCCAGCAGTACGAGAACCTTTATCGCCAAGGGTTCCAGGAAGGTTACGAGCGCGGCTATCGCGAGTGGAGCTATAGACGATAGCCGCGAGTCCTACGCCAGCCTCAGGAACTTCTTCATCCGACCCAGAAACGTCGCCGGGGCATCGGCCGCGGCGACGTTCTGGGTCGCGTCGCGTATCTGAGCCAACTGCGCGCGGCGCGTCATCGCCGCAACGCCGATCTCCTCGACCGCCGTCGGGTCTGCGGCGCCGAGTGCGCGGAACAGCTCGGCGTCGAGCTCGAGCACGGCTGTGTCGCCACGCGCCACGACCGACGCGGATCGAGCGTCCCCCGTCAGCAGCGACATCTCGCCGAAGTACCCGCCCGTCTCGATCACGGCCACCTCGCGCCGATCGGGTTCCAGCAGCACGGCGGCCGAACCCGAGCAAATGATGAACATCGACTGCCCGGGGTCGTTCTGTCGCACGATGACCTCCCCGGCCCCGTACAGCCGGATGGCCGACGCTGCGGCGATGTTATGCCGCTGATCGTCAGTGAGCCGCGAGAAGAGATCCACGCACGCGAGCACACGCTCGCGCTGCTGCTGTTTCGCTGCCGCATCCGGCTCGGGCCAATCGCGCGAATAGCCGACTTCGATCGGCCACGGGATCTCGATCCCGCGCCGGCCGAACCCATAGAAGATCGCGGTCCGCACCTCGTCGCGCGTCTCGTCATCGTGCTCGTAGTCGGCGATCCAGAAACGGACGCGATACGTGATAGCCGACCCGTCAAATGAGTGCAGCAGGACGTCAGGCGCCGGAGTCTTGAGGACGCGCGAGACCTGGCGCAGCGCCTCGAGCGCCGCGGCTTTGACGTCGGCCGGCGTGCTCAGATAGCTGGCGCCGACCTCCACCTCGAGCCGCGTCGGCACGGCCGGCTCCGAGTAGTTGGTGATCGCGTCCTTTGCGATGATGTTGTTCGGGACGATGACGAAGTTGCCTGATTTGGTGCGCAGCTTCGTAGCGCGCCACGTGACCTCGGCGACCCGGCCTTCGAAGTCGCCGACGCGAATCCAGTGGCCGACGCGGAACGGCTTCTCGCTCTGGATGCCGAGACCGGCAAAGGCGTTGCCGAGCGTGTCCTGGAGCGCGAACCCCACGACCACGGCGCCGACCGCCGACGTCGTGAGCAGCTTGTCCTCGAAGACGAACGTCGCGATGAGCACCAGCAGGCCGATGACGATCGCGTCCTGAAGAATCGTCGGGAAGGTGTCCGGGACTCGGTCCGCGCGCAGCGGGTTGATGAGGGCGTAGACCAGCAGGTTGATTGTCGCGGCCGCGAAGACGAGGCGCTCGAGGCCCTGGAAATCCCCTTCGAGCCCCGGGAACAAGCCAGGTTGTTGCCAGACGACGATGTTGAAGAGGATGTAGCCGGCGAAGAGAAAGAGGGAGAGCCTGAGCTTCCGCTGGACGAGCCGGTTGACGGTGAGGCTTCTGATCGCGAGCGTCGCGGCCAGTGCCGCGACGCCCATAATCAGGTGATTGGGATAGTGGATCAGGCGATGCCCTTCTGGAACTCAGCGATGTCGCTCGGGCCGATCTTCACCGGCACGCGCGTCTTGTTCGGGCCGCCGACGGCGTCGCGATCGGGGTTGACTCCTCGAGCGCCGGCCGAGGCCACGGTCTGCGACTGCTGCGCCTGGGAGCCGCCGCCTGGCCGCAATCTGCCCAGCAGGCCGCCGCTCTTCTTGGGTTCTTCCTTCTTCTCGGCATCCGCGGTCTTCGTATCGCCGGTCTTCTTCTCTTCGCCGCCAGCAAGACCGCGTGAACCTTCCGCGACCGTGGCCAATGCGCTCGCCGGCTTGGCATCGAAGGTAATGTTCTTCGCGTAGCGCGGTTGAACGGTCGCTGTCGCGCCGAGCTTCTTGTCCTTGATCAGCGTGTCGATCTTGGCGATCCGATCCTTGAGCTGCGGGTGCGACGCAAAGAGCCCGTTCGGCTCCTTCGCGTCCTTGTTGCGATCGGATAGCTTGGTCAGCGCCGCGCTCAAGCCGGAAGGCGCGTAGCCGACCTTGTTGGCGAGCTGAACACCTTTCTCATCCGCCTCGCCCTCGTCGTTGCGGCTGAATTTGTTGTTCAGGATGTCGCTATAGGCCTTCTCTACCATCTTGGCGACGAGGCTTTGGGCCATCCCCGCCGAGCCGACCTCGTCGGACGCCACCTTGATGGTGTCACCCTTCTGAATCGCGTTGACCGTGTGCTTCTCGGTGACGTGGATAATCTCGTGCGCGAGGACGCCGGCGAGCTCGGCCTCATCCTTGATCAGCCCGAGCAGCCCCTTCGTGATGTGGATGAAGCCGCCGGGCGCGGCGAACGCGTTGACACCTTCCGTGTCGAGCACCACGAACTGCCAGTCGAGGCCAGGCCGCGGGCTCTGCAACGCCAGCACCGCCCCGACGAGCGTGATGTACTTGGTGACGTTGGCGTCCTGGTAGACGCCGAATGTCTCAACCATCTTGTCGCTGACGGCCTGACCGATCTGGCGCTCTTCCGCGTCCGTCACCTTGAGGTCGGCGATCTTCTTGACGGTCGCCGCCTTGTTCAGCGCGCCGGTGATGCCGCCGAGCTGCGCGGCGGCCGGCTGCACCCCGATCGACAGAGCGGCCAGGAGCGCAAGACTCACCCAGAGTGCATACTTTTTCATACGGGTTTTCCCTCATGTTTCCCGGCGGCCGCCGCCGGCAGGTCGTCGCGCGCCACGAGCGGCGACGGCGCGATGACCTCGAAGATCTCGACCGGCCGGGTCTTCCCCTTGACCACGACGCCTCCGAGGGGGCGCATCTCGTAGCTCTTCCCCAGGCTGGCGCGCGTCGCCTCGCTGATGATAATGCGGGTCTTGTAGTCTTTGTTCAGCGACTCGAGCCTGGCGCCCAGGTTGACGTTGTCGCCGATCACCGTGTAGCTCATGATGGCCGAAGAACCGATGTTCCCTGCAATCATGTCGCCCGAACTCACGCCGATGCCGATGTCGAGTTGGACCCGGCCTTCGCTCGCCCACCTGCGGTTGAGCTCGCCCAGTTCGCGCACCATTTCCACCGCCGCCGTCACCGCGTCGTCAGCATGATCAACGTCGTCCACGGGGGCGCCGAACAACGCCATCACCATATCGCCGACAAATTTGTCGACCGTCCCACCATTTCGAAAGACGATCTCGACCATGCGCGTGAAGTACTCGTTCAACTGCTGAACGAGCTCCTCGGGATTGCCCTTCTCGGTGATGGTGGTAAAACCGCGCAGGTCCGAGAAGAGGACCGACATCTCGCGCCGTCCGCCGCCCAGGGCTGCCAGCTCGGGGTGCGCCATCAGCTGCTTGTAGACGTCCCTGGACACGTATCGACCAAAGAGCCGGCTGACTTTCCGCTTCTCGGCGTCCTCGACGAAGTAGCGATAGGCCGTCCCGGCGAAGAGGGCGACGGCGGTCGCGAGGATCGGCTGTGCCATCACCAGCCAGAGGCCCCGGCCGAAGGCGAAAAGTGAAGTGCCGGTCCATCCGGCGATAAGCGCCGCGGCGCCAGCGGCAGCCGCCCAGAACGGCAGCGTGGCTGACATCACGCCCATCAACAACGCGCCACCGGCCGTCGCCGCGACCGCCGTCCAGCCCGGCGCCGGCCGCAGAAGCCGATTCGATAAAATGCTGTCCGCTACGCTCGCGTGGTACTGAATTCCGGGAACCGCACCTTTGCCGAACGGGGTCTGAAAGACGTCCAGAAGTCCGGCCGCGGACAGGCCGACAAAGACGACCTTGTCCTTGAACACGGCAGGATCGATGTCGGGCTTGTCGCCGCTCTGGATCTGGTCCAGGGACTTCAGTACCAGAGTCGCTTCATATGAGGAGTACGGGCGCGTGTTATTGACAAGCGCGGGTGCCCTGTAGTTGATGAGCGTCGTCTGCTGTTGGTGACGCTTCGACGGATCCCGTGCGTCCGTGACTTCAACTGGAACGAGCGGGATCTTCCGATCGCGCACGCGAATCGTGTTGCCCTCAAGGACGACGTCTTCGGGCCGAAACTCACCCGCCACAAGTGCGGCAGCGACCCCTAACGACGGCATATAGCGGTCGCCATGTCGAACGAACGGCGGGAAGCGGCGGGCGGGACCGTCCGCATCGATCACGATGAGGTTGTGACCGAAGCCAGCCGCCGCGGTCGCGAGCCCGGGGTACGGCAGCGTGATGAGGGGACGCGCTTCAATGGCTGGACCCAGCCGGTAGGCGGGTGCCTCCCACGCTTTCTGCTCTACTGTGGCGTTGTCCATTCCAGCATCAACGGCGTTCGCCAGCAGGACGACGTTACCGGCGCGGCGAACTGCGTCCGCCAACTCCTGGTCGGACTGAGCGCTGGTGATCTCGCGGTCGAGGAAGAGATACTTCGATTCCCGCTCGGGCTCCCAGAAACCGACGTCAAACGCAATGACCTTGGGCTTTGCTCGGCCGAGAAAGTCGACCATCATCGCCTGCAGCGCGCGCGGCCAAGGCCAGCGTCCGACAAGCGGAGCGAGCTCGCGAATGGAAGCGTCGTTGATCTCGACGAGGACGATATCCGGGTTGACGAGTGGCTGGTTGGTGGCAACCCGGATGCGGTACGCGGTCCGCATCCGCCAGTCGTACGTCTTGAGCTCGGCAATTTCGAGCCAGCCTGGCCAGGCGATCAGGAACACCAGGCCGGCCGAGCCAATCCCGATCGCGATGCCCGCGAGAACTTTTCGCACTGCGCTAAAGGATCGGCGCGAATGCCCGGCCCGTCAACGAGATCCGCGCGACGCCGCCCGTTTGACTCGGCTCGGTCCCCGACAGTAGCTTCTCAGCCATGCTCTCGGCCCTCGCGCACGCGTGGCAATCCTGGAAGAGCGCCAGGGCGGTCGCCGCGCTCGCGGCAGTTGCGTTTGCGGTCGGGATCGGGTCTGCGACCGCCATCTACACGGTCGTCAACGGAGTCATGCTGCGGCCGCTGCCGTACCCCGACGACCATCGCTTCGTCGCGCTCTACGGCGCGAGGTTCAGCGAGCCGCGACAGCGGTCGTCCCACACGTTCCCGGATCTCCTGGAGTATCAGCAGCGCACGCAGAGCTTCGACGTGTTCGGCTGGTTCAGGCCCGGCAGCTTCAACATGACGTTCGCGGGTCAGCCGCAACACGTCGTTGGCGCGGAGGTGACGCCCTCGCTCGTTCGAAACCTCGGCGTCAACCCAATTGTGGGTCAATGGTTCCTCGACGATCAGAGTGCAGTGATCCTCGGTCTGCTGCTTGGCCAAAAGTCGAGCGGCGAGCAGTACGGTTCGGCCGAGAAGCACCTGCTGCGTCAATGCGCGGAGCAACTGACGCTGATGATCGAAAACGCCCGTCTGACTCACCGGGTCGTCGAGCAGGAGAAGCTTCGTCGCGATCTCGCCCTCGCTGCTGAAGTCCAGAAGCGCCTGCTTCCCGGCCAACCCCCTGAGTTCAGCGGCGGCGTGCTGGCGGCCCTCAGTCTGCCCGCCCGCAGCGTCGGCGGCGACTACTACGATTTCCTCGACCTGGGCGACCAGCGGATCGGGATCGCACTCGCCGACATCGCCGGGAAGGGCATCGCCGCGGCGCTCATCATGGCCGTGGTGCAGGCCTCGCTGAGAATCGTCGCCGCCGAGGGCGAGACGTCGCTTCCTGATCTGGCAGCGAAGATGAACGGCTTCCTGCATCGATCGACCGGATCGAACAGCTACGCGACGTTCTTCTACGCCCAGCTCGACGAGCACAGCCGCAAGCTCCGATATGTGAACGCGGGCCACAATCCGCCGTATCTGCTCCGCCCCGTGGATGGTCAGCCGCGCGGCACGTCCGAATCATTGCCGGAGATCCGGGAACTGTCGATTTGGGGGCACGGTGCTTGGCCTCTTTCCACAGATGAGCTACGAAGAGGCGACCGTCGATCTGCAATCCGGCGGACGTGCTCGTCGCGTTCACCGATGGCGTCACCGAAGCACTGAACGCTGCCGAGGAGGAGTTCGGCGAGGAACGGCTGAAGGACCTTCTACGCGCGGTGGTTCATCTGCCCGCGCCGGAGATTTCGTCGCGCATCTCCGAAGGATTGAGAGGGTGGATCAAGGACACCGCCCAGTACGATGACCTCACGTTCGTCGTCATGAAGCTGAATTGACTGGCCGAAGCACCATTGCATGTCAGGGACGAATGGTGGGACGGATGGCTCCAGGCATCGGAGTCATCCAGATGACAGCCGCCCCAGCCAGGCCCGGTCCTGACCCTGAAGTTCGATTGAATTCGACAGGTGGACGTGCAAGAATCCGCGACATCGGCTGACGGGAGACAGGCCGTTGACTGGCAGAAAGAGGAGGGGGCAATGAAATCGTTTAGCACTCTCGTGTGCGCCGTGGCGCTGTTGCTGGTGAGCGCGACGTCCGCTGCTGCTCAGGGCGGCGGCGCAAGCTCAACCGGTAGCATCAGTGGTCAGGTTGCCGACGACGTCGGTGGCGCACTGCCGGGCGTGACGGTCAATGCCACGTCGCCGGCGCAAATCGGCACGCTGACGGTGATTACGAACGAGGAGGGCATCTACCGCTTCCCATCCGTTCCTCCGGGCGAGTACAAGCTGGAGTTCACGCTTCCGGGGTTCAAGACGCTCGTGAGAGACGGCATCCGCGTGACGCTTGGCTTCAACTCCGCGGTGAGCATCTCGCTTGGGGTCGCGTCGGTGCAGGAGACGGTCACCGTCTCGGGCGAATCGCCGGTCGTCGACACCTCCGCAACGCGCCTGCAGACGAACTATGACCAGCAGGCCCTTGCCTCGCTTCCGAACGCACGCGACATGTGGTCGCTGCTAGGCGCAACGCCGTCGATCACGCTGAATCGCGTCGACGTCGGCGGCAGCACGGCGGGCACGCAGACCACGTACTTCGCGTACGGTTATTCCGGTCAGAACCGCCCGCTCATTGAAGGCATCAACACGACCGAAGGCACCGCGGCGGCGGGCTTCTACCTCGATTACGGATCCTTCGCCGAGGTCTTCATCGGGGCGGCGGCGAACTCTGCCGAGATGCCGAACC
>Ga0184612_10000341_pt1 | contig 21718 bp, 21 predicted proteins | sample PLM3_60_coex_FD_133163 | JGI IMG/M metagenome (GOLD analysis project Ga0184612, IMG submission 133163) | Groundwater sediment microbial communities from an aquifer in East River, Colorado, USA - PLM3_60_coex | ecosystem: Environmental > Terrestrial > Soil > Riparian zone | place: USA: East... | reverse complement strand
GCCGCGCTTCAAGCCACCAAGGTACTGCGCAAGAACATCCTCGACGTAGCGGCCGCCGTCCTGCAATCGACGCCGGGGGAACTCGACATTGTCAACAATGGCATCGTGAATGCCGTCGATGGCGCGCCGCGGATCGATTTGAGCGAGCTCGCGCGCATTGTCTACTTTCGCCCCGATACGCTGCCGCCGGGGATTCAGCCCGAGTTTATGGCTACCAGGCACTTTGTCCCGCGCGAATACCCTTTCGCCTTCACCAATGGCGTTCAGGCTTCTTGGCTGGAGGTCGATACCGATACCGGCTTTGTGAAACTGCTGAAGCATTGGGTGGTCGAGGATTGCGGCACCATCATCAATCCACAATTGGTCGATGAGCAAATCAGAGGAGGCGTGGTGCAGGGCCTCGGCGCCGCGCTGTTTGAGAAATGCGTGTATGACGAACGCGGCCAACTCACCAACGCCAATATGGCCGATTATCTGGTTCCGATGTCCGGTGAAATGCCGGACATCGATGTCGGACATGTGGTTTCACCGACCTTGGAATCGGAACTGGGGGCAAAAGGCGCAGGCGAGGCCGGCACGGCAGGCGCGGCGGCGGCCGTAACCAATGCGGTCAACGACGCGCTCCGGCCGTTTGGGACAATAATCACGGAAATACCGCTGACGCCTCAGGTTATCCTGACCGCCTTGGGGCGGATATAATACGACGGCGACAAGATCGATCGGACAGAACGAGAAGCCATATGGACCAACCCCAACGCGCGATGCAGACTGAATCCGACGAAGTCCTCTATGACGTAGCCGATCATATCGCCGTCATCACGCTCAACGCTCCCGAGCGTATGAATACGATTTCGGGTCCTATGCTGAATGATCTGACGCGGATGCTTATCAGGGCAAACGAGGATCGCGACGTTCGCTGCGTCATCCTCACCGGCAATGGGCGCGCATTTTGCGCCGGTCTGGATTTGCGGAAAGAGCGCAGCGGTGATGGCCTCAGCGCGGCTTCGTCTGCGACTTCGCTGGACTTGCGCAACACGCCGCCGACCGTTCTGCAGGCGATGGACAAGCCGACGATTTGTGCCGTGAATGGTGGGGCGGCCGGCTACGGCATGGATACGGCGCTCGGCTGCGACATTCGCATCATGGCGGAGTCAGCAAAGCTGGCCGCAGCCTTCGTCAAGCGCGGTGTGGTGCCGGAATCGGGAGGCACCTGGTTTCTGCCGCGAATGATCGGCTGGGCCAAGGCATCCGAACTGATCTTCACCGGTCGCACGCTCTCGGCACAGGAATCTCTCGAATGGGGTCTTGCCAACGAGGTCGTGCCGGATGCTGCCCTGATGGGCCGGGCGCGCGAGGTGGCGCGCGAGATTGCGGCCAACGCACCGCTGGCGGTCCAGGCCGCCAAGCGCATGATGCGAATGGGGCTCAATGAAACGTTTCCCGACCATGTGCATCACGTCTATCTGCAGCTCTTGCCGTTGTTCAAGACGCAGGACATGCAGGAAGGCATCAAGGCGTTCATGGAGAAGCGGGAACCGAAGTTCGAAGGGCGTTGATTGCCGTCCGCCTCATTCGGCTGCCGCGCTCGCGATCGCGCCCGCCTGCCGGTTGGTCACAACCACCTTGATCGCATCTTCGATGCGCTCGCGGGCATAGCGCAGCGCAGTCGGCAGGTCGGCCAGCGGAAATGTGTGGGTATGGATTTTCGTGGCGTCGAAGCGCTTCTCCGCCATCAGCGCCGGGTGGCGCTGCGGCCTTCGCCACGAATTCCATAGGCATAGATGTTGTTCTTCACGAGATGCGCGAGATCCATTGTGACTGGATCATGCGGAAACGCGGCGAGACAGATTTTCCCGCCGCGATTGGTCATATGAATAGCCTGATTGATCGTTGCTTCGGTGCCGGCGCACTCGACCACATAGTCCGCACCGATACCGCCGGTGAGTTGTTTGACCACTTCAACCGCGTCCTCGTCGTTGACTTTGACGACACGGTCGGCGCCGAGCTCTCGGCCGATCGCTAATCTTCTGTTGCGCGTTCCGGTCAGGATCACCGGGCTTGCGCCGAGTGCCTTCGCAACGGCCACTGCGAGGAGTCCGATCGGCCCCGGGCCGATCACCACGACGCTCTCACCGGCCACCAACCCACCCAATTCAGTAAGGCCATACATCGAGGTCCCCGCAGTAACGACCAGCGTTGCTTCGGCGTCGCTCATGGTGTCGGGCACACGCGTCAGCGTGTTGATGTGATTGACGGCGTATTCGGCAAAGCCGCCATCTGTCGTGAAGCCGTTCGCGCGATGGCCTTTCTCCGGCTTACCGTAGTTCAGACATGACGTATACATGCCCTGGCGGCAGCGCTTGCACTGGCCGCAGCCGGCGTGGATCTCCACGCTGATCCGCTCTCCGATCTCGAATTCGTCGACGTCGGGTCCGAGTGCGGCAACCGTGCCCATATACTCGTGGCCCGGCGTGAAATTCTTATTGAAGGGCAGGCCGCCTTCAATGCTGGCCGGCGATCCCGAATGAATGATTTCGAGATCGGTGGCGCAGATCGCAACCGCATCGATCCGAATAAGGACTTCCGCGCGTGCAGGAACGGGCACAGGTTTTTCAAGCAGCAACAGCTGGTCCGGGTCTTCCAGCACCCAGGCCTTCATTCGGTCGGGAATGGGAAGTGCGGGCGATGTCTTCACGCCTGAGGGTTGGTACATGGGCGTATCCTCTCGCGCCGGATGCTACCGGAAATCGCCGGCCGACAAAATTGCCGAATACGGGTCGCGTTTGCCATGGACATTTGCTGCATAGCAAAATGCCTTGTCGCAAAACCTTCATACGCGGCCTATACTTGCACACCGGTTGGTGATGAGATCGTCAATTGCCGCCCTAAACCGGAGTGCCCCATGAAGACCGTCCGTTTTGTACTTGCCTTGCTCGCGCTGTCGCTGATCGCGCCTTGGCAGTCCGCCAAAGCGGCCGACGTCATCTGCTACAATTGCCCGCCGGAATGGGCGGACTGGGCTTCGATGCTCAAGGCGATCAAGGCCGACCTCAACTACGATATTCCGCACGACAACAAGAATTCCGGCCAGGCGCTTGCTCAGATCCTCGCCGAGAAGAGCAATCCTGTCGGCGATATCGGCTATTTCGGTGTCACCTTCGGCATGAAGGCCAAGGCGCAGGATGCGCTCGAGCCTTACAAGCCGGCGAAATGGGACCAGGTCCCCGCCGGCCTGAAAGATGCTGACGGCTACTGGACCACGATTCATTCCGGCACGCTTGGCCTGTTCGTCAACAAGGACGCGCTTGGCGGCAAGCCGGTGCCGGCCTGCTGGAAGGATCTCCTGAAGCCCGACTACAAGGGCATGGTCGGTTATCTCGATCCGTCGTCGGCCGCGGTCGGCTATGTTGGCGCGGTCGCGATCAATCTGGCGCTCGGCGGCTCCGAGGCAAACTTCGATCCCGCGATCAATTTCTTCAAGGATCTGCGGAAGAACGACCCGATCGTTCCCAAGCAGACTTCCTACGCCCGCGTGGTCTCCGGCGAGATGCCGATTCTGTTCGACTATGATTTCAACGCCTATCGCGCGAAGTATTCAGAAAAGGGCAGTTTTGAATTCGTGATCCCCTGCGAGGGATCGGTGGTGTTTCCCTACGTGGTCGGCCTTGTCAAGAACGCGCCCGACAAGGACAAGGCCAAGAAGGTGCTGGATTATCTTTTGTCCGACAAGGGACAGGCGATCTGGACCAACGCCTACCTCCGCCCGGCGCGGCCGATCGAATTGCCCGAAGCCGTGAAGAAGAAGTTCCTGCCTGACAGCGATTATGCGCGCGCGAAGAATGTCGATTGGGGACAGATGGAAAACATGCAAAAAGGCTTTGTCGACCGCTATCTCGCTGAGGTCCGCTGAGGCAATATGGTGCCCTTCGCTGGGCGCTATCTTCTGATGTCACATAGGTCTTTTGTCTGGTTATGCCTGCTGCCGCTCGCGGTAGTGACAGCTGCGTTCTTTCTGCTGCCGATGGCACGGCTTGTCGTGACCGGCGCGGAAGGCCCGCAGGGGCTCGCGGGATATCTCGCGATCCTGACCGAGCCGCGTTACCGTGCGACGCTTGTCAACACCGTCCTGCTTGCCACCGCGACCACCATTGTGACCCTGATCGTGGCGACCATCGCTGGAATGTTTCTGCAGCGGCATCGTTTCCCCGGCCGCGCCGTTCTGATTGCGATGCTGACCTTTCCGCTGGCGTTTCCCGGCGTGGTGGTCGGCTTCATGATCATTCTCCTCGCCGGACGACAGGGCCTGATCGGCGATTTCTCCAACCGCCTGTTTGGCGAGAAGCTGGTCTTCGCCTATTCGATCTACGGCCTGTTTCTCGGCTATCTGTATTTCTCCATCCCGCGCGTCATTCTCACCATTATGGCCGCGGTGCAGAAGCTCGATGTTGGCCTGGAAGAAGCCGCGCGTTCGCTCGGCGCGGGCCCGTGGGCGGTACAGCGCGATGTCGTCCTGCCGGCGCTGGCGCCGGCCTTCGTCGCTTCCGGCGCAATTGCCTTTGCGACCGCGATGGGTGCGTTCGGAACGGCGTTTACGCTGGCGACGAACATCGATGTACTGCCGATGCTGATTTATACCGAATTCACGCTGGCTGCGAACTTCTCCATCTCGGCCGCGCTGTCGGTCGGGCTTGGCATCATCACCTGGTTTATTCTTGCGCTTGCTCGCTCCTTCAGCGGAAGCGCCGTTGCGGCGGCTGGATGAGGCCATGCGCGATCGCCTGATCTTTACCGGCCAACTCATTTTCACACTGCTGGTCGCCGCATTCCTGGTTGTGCCGGCGATCCTGTCGATTTCCGCCGGCGTGACCGTGAGTTATTTCCGTGGCATCCAGTCCGGCGCAACCCTGCAATGGGTCGTGCAGGTATGGGAGCTCTATGCCGGCACCATTCTGCTGTCATTCGTGGTCGCATTTGCGACGCTTGCGGTAACGCTCGCCGTAGGCGTGCCAGCCGCCTATGCCTTGCATGTGCGGGGAGGGCGCCTGTCGCGAATCGTCGAGGAGATCATCACTCTGCCGTTGGCGATCCCTGGCCTGGCCATCGCGCTGGCACTGCTCTTGACCTACGGGGGTTTCGGCGATTTTCGCCGCTCCTGGTTATTCATTCTTGCAGGCCACGTCATCTTCACCATGCCCTTCATGGTGCGATCGGTCATGGCCGTGTTCGCGACCGTCGACATCAAGACGCTGGACGAGGGCGCGGCGTCGCTCGGTGCATCGCCGTGGCGGCGCTTCCGCGATGTGATCGTGCCCAACGCGGTGCCGGGGATATTGGCGGGCAGCCTGATGGTGGTGACGTTGTCGCTCGGTGAATTCAATCTGACCTGGATGCTCCACACGCCGTTGACCAAGACGCTGCCGATCGGACTGGCCGACAGCTATGCCTCGATGCGGCTGGAAGTGGCCTCGGCCTACACGCTGATCTTCTTCGTGATGATCATTCCGCTGCTGGTTGCCATGCAATTGTTTGCTGAGAAGGAACAGAAGAGATGAGTGCGCAGGCCGGACACGGCGCCTCGGTGCGCATCGAGGCCTGCGGCAAGACGTTTGCCGACGGAACGCGTGCGCTCGAACCTGCAACGCTTGACATCGCCCGTGGTGAAACGCTGGTACTACTTGGTCCCTCGGGCTGCGGTAAGACCACCATGCTGCGCATCATCGCAGGGCTCGAAGTGCCCGATACCGGCGGCAGGGTGCTATTCGACGGCAAGGACATGACGGCGGTGCCGATCGAGCGGCGTAACGTCGGCATGGTGTTCCAATCCTACGCTCTTTTTCCCAACATGACCGTATCGGACAATATCGGCTATGGTCTGAAGATCCGCGGGATACCGGGCAAGGAGCGGGCGGCACGCGTCGCCGAACTGGTGGCGCTGACCAATATCTCCGGGCTTGAGAACCGTCGTATCGACCAGCTTTCCGGCGGGCAGCGTCAGCGCGTCGCGCTGGCGCGCGCGGTTGCGATCCGGCCGGGCATCCTGTTGCTCGACGAGCCGCTGACGGCGCTCGACGCCGCGTTGCGCGACCGGCTGCGCGGCGAACTGAATCGCCTGCTGCGCGCGTTGGGCATCACCACGATTTACGTGACCCACGATCAGTCCGAGGCCATGGAGCTCGGCGATCGTGTCGTCGTCATGCAGAAGGGAGCGATTGCCCAGATTGGCACGCCGCGCGAGATCTACTTCACGCCGAAAAGTCGCTTTGTCGCCGAATTCATTGGCGCCGCGAATATTGTCGAAGCGGCCATCGAGGACGGCCATCTCGTGTTGCTAGGCGGACGGCAGCCGATTCACTGCGATTTGGACATGCCGGCGGCGGTCGCGATGATCCGCCCCGAAACCATTCGCGTAACGGCAGCCGCAAGCGCGCCGCTGTCGGGCACTATCGACAGCGTCAGCTTCATCGGCGACCGGCAACGGCTGGTCGTCAGCGGCGCTTCCAACAGGTTGCTCACCGTCGATGCGCCGAATACGGTTCAAGTCAGGCCCGGCGAACGGATCGGATTGTCGATTTCGCCGGACGCCGCCCGCCTGTTGCCGCCCGAGAACTGAGAAGATGTCGCCAAAACCGGTTCACATTGCCCAGATTTCCGATCTGCACATCAAGCCGCCGGGGGCGCTTGCCTACGGCAAGGTCGATACAGCGAAGGCGCTCGAACGCTGCATTGCAGCACTGAACGAATTCGAGCCTGCGCTCGATTTTTTGGTGATCTCCGGCGATCTGGCGGACACGCCGACGGCCGAGGAGTATCAATATCTCAAGCGGCTGCTGGCGCCACTCAAGCTTCCGTTCGCCGGTATCCCCGGCAATCACGATTCGCGCGAGTTAATGCGGGCCGCGTTTCCTTCCGCTTCCTATGCCTTCGTGTCCGGGCCGCTCAATCAGAAGATCGAGGTCGCCGGGCTCGATCTGCTGTTGCTGGATTCAAGCGTACATCGAAAGCCGCATGGCGAACTCGAAGGGCCTACGCTGCAATGGCTTGACGGGATGCTTGCTTCGTCGCCCGACCGGCCGGCACTGCTGTTTTTGCACCATCCCCCGTTCAAGGCGGGCATTTGGCACATGGACCGCCAAAATCTCCTCAACGCGGGCGATCTCGCGCCAATCGTGCGCCGTCATCCCCGCGTGCAGCTGATCGCAACGGGGCATGTCCATCGCGCGACACTGACCATGTTTGCGGGTGTGCCGACCACGATCTGCCCGGCCCCGAACCATGCCGTCGATCTCGATCTGGCCGAACTGCGCGAACCCTCCTTCAAGGTCGAGCCGCCCGCCTTCCACCTCCATAGCTGGTTTCCGGGCGAGGGATTCGGCACGGTTGTCACCCATCAAGTCCCCATAGGTACCTTCGACGGGCCGCATCCGTTTTTTGGACCGGACGGCAAGCTCCTTTAGTCACTGCGCGCCCCTTGGTCGGCATTCGCTGCCCCGGGGGCAGTCCACTTTCCGGACCGATTGCAAAGCGGGGAGTTCGAGCGCAATCTTTGCTCAAGAGGCGGCTGCGATTGCGCAAGCCAGCCCGATCCGGGGGAAATGTATGCGTCTGGTCCATTTGCTGATTCTGGCGCTCGCGCTGTTCTCAAGCCACCAAGCGATAGCCCAGGGGAGTTATCCCGACCGGCCGATCAAGATGATCGTGCCGCTTGCCGCGGCAAGTGCGGTCGATGTCGCCGCACGGATCGTCACCCAGAAGATGGCTGACAATATAGGCCAGCAGATCGTGATCCTGAACCAGCCGGGCGCGTCAGGGCTGATCGGGGCGGAAGCCGTCGCCCGCGCCGAACCGGACGGTTACACGATCGGCGGCTTCAACGACAGCATCATGACGATGGTGCCGAACCTGCAGTCCAAGATGCGTTGGGACATACTGAAGGACTTCGAACCGGTGTCGCTGGTTGCGACGGTGGAGTGGGGGCTGGTTGCCAACAATCAGGCCAGCTTCAAGAGCGCAGCAGACCTGATCGCGGCCGCGAAGGCGTCGCCCGGGAAGATCGATTATGGCTCGGGTGGGCCGGGGAGCCCGCAGCATCTGGCGATGGCGATGTTCGCGTCGGCGGCCGGTATATCGCTGACGCATGTGCCCTACAAGGGCGCCACCCAAGCCGCAACCGACATTGCCGGCGGCCAGATTCCCGTCGGCTTCCAGGGCCTGGGCACGGTCGCAACGCTCGTGCGCGGCGGTCAACTCAGGCTGATCGGGGTCACCACCGAGAAGAGATTGTCGCAATTCCCTGATGTGCCGACCGTCTCGGAATCCGGCCTGGCCGGCTTCTTCTTCAATTCATGGTTTGCAATTCTGGCTCCTGCCGGCACCCCGAAGGACATCATTGCCCGTCTGAATGCCGAGGCGCTGAAGGCCGTCGGCGATCGCGACGTGCGCCGCAAACTTGAAGAGCTGGGTTTCGCGGTGCGCGGTAGTTCGGCGGAGGCGTTGCGCAGCATGACGCGCGATCAACTCGCCAAGTATGAGCGCGTGATCAGGGAAACCGGAATCGCCAAGGAATAGCCGCCGGGCGGATGGCGCCACGGACGCCGGCGGCCTTTCCCTTATCAATAGCAGGCGTAACGGCGGCCGCCGCGGCCAACGTAGTACTCGGCGCCCATCGCACAGGGACCGGCCCCCCACGCATAAGCTCCGCGAATCTGGTTACGCAGCTGGTGGTCGCCGGTATACGGACTGTTAGGTCCCTTGTTCTGGCAGTTGGCGTTTGGATAGAACTGCGCACAGTAGCCGGGATTGTAGATGACCTCCTGCGCGGCGGCCGGCGCTACGACCGCAGCGGAAAGAAGGGCTGCCACGCCCAGCAAAGCCAATTTCGTCATGGGTATTCTCCTCAAGGACTGATCAAAGCGCGCTGGGTCGAGCGTGTTCGGGCCTGTGCGCGGCTTCATATTCAACGGCTGGTTCGAGCCATTGGTGCCATGCATGCAGGGAAAGGTTCACCGAGGAGATGGTGCAATGTGCGACATGGCTGGGCTGCCCTGCATACCCTAGTTGCATGGCAGGCTGTTTGCTACGAGAATCCTGGTTGTGCTTAGGTCAAGTGCCTTCCGATTCCTCTCAGCCCGAGATCCCAGCGCATGGCTTGCCCGCAGAACGCCCACCGGTCTCGACAGACGACGTAAAGGCTTGTTCGTCCATGATCTTTCGCTAGTCTGAACAAGGTGGATGGAGGAAGCTGAGGGTGTCTTGCCAGGTCTGTTCGTCGACGCTGAGAGCTGGCGACCTGTTTTGCTCTGCATGCGGCGCGGTTGTGCCCAACCATCCGGCGAGCCCGCCCGCGCCCGAAGCGCGTGGCCGTATCGCTGGCGAGCGAAAATTCCTCACCGTGCTCTGTTCCGACCTGCAGCGTTCGACCGATCTGATTTCGGAGCTCGATCCCGAAGAAGCGATTTCCCGGCTCGAGCCGGCCTTGATCGCCATGCGCACGGCAGTTCGTCGTAACCGCGGGATCGTCAGCAAGGAAGGCGGCGACGGGTTGATTGCGTTGTTTGGTGCGCCGCACGCAGACGACAACCACGCCGTTATGGCCTGTCACGCAGCCATCGAGCTCGTGAGGCGTATCAAGCTGCTGGAAGATCCGGACCTTCACGTCCGGGTCGGCATTCACTCCGGTTATGTCGTCGCGCATGTCATCGAAGCTGACTTCTCTTCGATCTATGAAGCAGGCGGGCCGGCGGTCCACCTGGTGAAGCGGTTCGAAAGCGCGGCGCAAGCCGGACAGATCCTGGCATCGGAGTCCTGCCAGAATCTCGCGACCGGAATTGTAACCTTCAATGCCCTGCCGCCGAAACGGATGGAGGGATTTCCCGCACTGGTGCCCTGTTACGAGGTTGTCCAGATCAGCGGTTTGAGCCGCTGGCGCGCCCGCTCTACGGCCGGTCTTTCATCCTTCGTCGGCCGGAACGAACAGATTTCGCAGCTGGAGCGCGCGGCGCAGGCAGTCGGCCCTTCCGGGAAGATCGCCGCCGTAGTGGGAACGGCGGGAATAGGAAAGTCCCGTGTGGTCCATGAATTCGTGGCTACCTTGCGGCAACGTGATTGGCAGATTGTCGAAGCCGAGGTCAATCCGCTCGAGCAAGCAGTTCCGTATGCCTTGCTGAAGAAGCTTGTTCAAAGCGCCCTGCAGGCGGAGAATCTCACTCTCGCGGATTACGTCGGCTCAAGTGAGGATCCCACGCCGGCTCACGCCGAGCTTTGGCCTGCGGCCCTCAATTCTGTTCTCGACCAGCCGGTTCGGGATCCACGCTGGCGCGATCTCGAACCCTTGCTAAGGCGGCGTGTAATTATCGATGCCGTTCGCAGCATGCTGGATCGAGTGGTCTCGTCGCGGTCGACGGTGGTGTTGCTGGAGGATTTGCATTGGATCGATGGCCAGAGCGAGACGGTCATTGAAGCTCTGATGTCGCTTGCGACCAGTCGGCCGTTGCTGGTGCTGCTGACCTGGCGGACCGAATATACGCCGGACTGGCTTGAAGGCTCGGATGTACTGCGGATCTGGCTTCGCTCGCTCGACGCGGCCTCAGCAAACGCACTGCTCGATAATTTGCTCGGAAGGGCTGCCGATCTCGATGCGCTCAAGGCGCGTATCCTTCGCCACACCGGACAGATCCCGCTCTTTATCGAGGAGGTCGCCCGGCAGCTCACCGGCCGCCGCGCCGCTGGCGGCGCCGAGGCATCCTGGGACACCCTCGAAATTCCGCCCACCGTTCAGGGCGTGATCGCCTCGCGTATCGATCGCTTGCCGAAAGAAGACAAGGCGCTTCTGCAGCTCGCTTCGGTTCTCGGACCGCGCATATCGCCACATCTGCTCGCCGCTGTGACCGAGATGCCGGTAGCGCAATTGCAAAGCCGGCTCTGGTCGCTGGAGATACTGGACTTCCTTGAGGAGGCGCGTTCAGTCCCGTCGGTTGAGTATATCTTTGCCCACGATCTGATTCGCGAGGTTGCCTACGAATCGATCCTCCGCTCGCAGCGGGAGGTGCTGCATCGCCGGATTTTGACGGCTCTGGAAACAATCTCGACCGGGCGCGAGGAAGACGTTGCCGAAGCGCTTTGCCATCACGCGGTCAAGGCGCAGGATTGGGCAAAGGCCGAGCGCTACGGATGTATGGCAGCAAGGAAGGCATTTGCCAAATCGGCCTTTCGGGATGCTACCGGCTATTTCCAGTTTGCAATGGACGCCGTTGATAAGCAGCCGGCTTCGATTCCGCGCGAACAGCAAGCGATTGATCTCCGCATTGAAGCCCGGCTGGCGTTTGCGGCGCTTGGAGACATAGAACGATGGTTCGAGTTATGTCGCGATGCTGAAGCGCGTTCCGAGAAAATTCGAGATGAAGAAAGACGGCTTGCATCGATAGCGATGAGGGCAGCGGCACTGAATTTCTACGGAACGCCCTATGAGGCGATTACGGCAGGCGAGGAGGCTGTCGCGCTCGCCAATCAGTCGTGCAACATGACGTGGCTTGGCTTCGCTGAATACGGACTTGGGCAGGCGTATTTCCTGGCTGGCCGCTATCGCGATGCAGAATTGCACATAGGACGGGCGAGTGCGCTGCTTGCTGGCGATCCCGGAAACGTACCCCCAGGTGCGACCGGATCGAGCCTTCTCGTTCTCTGCGGCATGATGAAGGCAATTATCTACGGATCGATGGGCGAGTTCGATGACGCGGAGCGCTGCGCCGAGCAGGCGAGCGATCTGGCTGAAGCCAATGATCGATCTTATGACGTGATCGCGGCCGATTACGGCATTGGCGTCGTACAGTTGATGCGAGGCCATCTTGCGGAGGCAGAACGCGCCCTCGACCGAGCCCTTCGCATTTCGCGTGAAAGTGAAGTTCGGCTGTTTCGACCGCTCGTCATGAGCGCGCTTGGAAACCTCTATTTGCAGCGAGGGTTGGGCGAGCGTGCGCGCGACATCCTGCTTCAGGCCAAGAATGAAGCTGACGAACTCGGTCATGAGACCAGCAAGGTTGCATTGCCGGCATATCTCGGCGCGGCCTACGGTCAGCTCGGCGATGTCCAGCGTGGATTATCCCTGGTGCGAGCCTGTCAGGCGGGCGCTAGGCAGAAGGGATACGGAGGAGTCGAAGCTTTGGCAGTGTTTGCCGAGGCCGGCATCCTCGCGTCGCAGGGGACTCCAAGGACAGAGGAAGCCTTGGAGTGTCTGCAACGGGTCGCGGGAATCGCTTCCAGGCTGGAAGCTCGGCCTTTGCTCGGTGCGGCTAGGGGCGTACGTGCCCGGCTGCTGGCAGCCTCAGGTCGGGCAACAGAGGCGAAGGACGAACTGACTGAGGCGATCGCTCTTTTTACGCAGTCAAAAATGACAATACATCTAGAGCGTGCTAAGGCAACACTTTCCAAGTTTTCGGAAAAATAGCGCATTTTGACCACGGCGATCATCGCCGGTTTTTGGGAGCACGGGAATGGCGGGAATAGTCTACAGCGGAAAATTTGAAGAACACATCAACGAATTGTATAGCCCGAAGAATATCAACGCGACCGCGAAGAAATTCAAAGAGTACGAGAAGAAGAACGGCCCTTATGCATTCGGGAAATTTACGAAATTCCTGGTGCCGAAGAAGGAAAACTGGGCCGGCGAATCCGGATCAACCACCGGGCACGACAAGTGGGAGAAGCATTCCGGCGCAATTCCCAAGGCGATCCGCGACAAGATTACCGAAGTCATTGCGACCAATCTGAGGTCGCCCAACCCGATGCCGCTGGTGCTGAAGGTCGGCGAGAATGTCGACGGCACGCATGACCTGAAGGTCCGGATCTTTGCCCATAATGGCCACATGCATATTGGACTTCACATGCTTTGCCCGAATTCTTCGCTGAAATAACCTTCTGACAGCGCAGATTAGAAAAGCCAGCAAGATCGCAGATCTTGCTGGCTTTTTGCTGCAGGCCAGCCCTCGGCTGCGACGCCAGTGCGATCCGGCCTTGGTTCTGCCGTTATGGAGGCTTTGGTCCTGCTTTCCGCCGCCAAATCGACGCGCCGGGGCGCTTTCCGGTTGAAAAGCCGGCCCACGTTGATTACGGAAGAGCGGTAATCCCGTGTTCCCTGGAGTTTGACTGGCGTGCCTCAACAAAGGACGGGTGAAGCTCACGGATTCTCGAGCAGCAAACTATCGGTCTTGCGCAAGCACCCGATTTTTGCCGACCTCGAGCCGGAAGCTTTCGAGCAGCTCTGCCGTTACGCCAAGCACTCCACGCTCAAGCGGGGAACCACGCTGTTCTCCAAGGGGGATCCCGGTAACAGCCTGTATGCGGTCATTTCGGGTACAGTGAAGATGAGTATTTCTTCACCCGATGGCCGTAATGCGATCCTGAATATCGTTGGACCCGGGGAAATTTTCGGCGAGATCGCGCTGCTCGACGGACAAGCCCGCTCGACCGACGCCATCGCAAACAGCAATTGCGAACTCTTCGTCATCGACCGGCGCGAATTCATTCCCTTTGTGAAGGCTCAACCGGCGTTGGCAATGAAATTCATCGAATTGCTCTGCGAGAGGTTGCGATCGACCAGCGATCAGGTCGAGCAGATTATCCTGCAGAATCTGCCAGGACGGCTGGCCAGTGCGCTGCTTCGCCTGTCCGAAAAGCACACCTCTGCCCCGCAGGGCCGAACCATCGCGATCACGCAGCAGGAGATCAGCGAGATGGTCGGCATGACCCGGGAGAGCATCAACAAGCAGTTGCGCGCCTGGGCAGGCCGCGATTGGGTACGTCTTGAGCACGGCGCCATCGTTGTGCTGAATGCCGAGATGCTTCGTGAGACGGCAGAAGCGGGGTCCGGGCACGACGGCGAATGACCGGCGATGCCCGTCACGAAGCCGGCCAGTGAAGTCCGGACGCTCAGGGCTCATTGACTGGCGGTTACGGGATTGGCGCCACGTTCAATCGTGAATTCCACGTCAATCAGCCCACGCGAGTGATTCAGGTCCGATTGCGACATCAGCAAGGTCAGATCCTTGCCCTTGAGGGATGCAAGCACCTCCGACAGCCGTTCCGACAGCGCTGGTGCGATGCCTTCGAACGGCTCGTCGAGCAGCAGGCATTTGGTGCCAATGGCAAGCGCCCGGCCGAGCGCGACCAGCTTTTGCTGTCCGCCGCTCAGAACTACCGCCTTGCCCTGTCGCATCTCGGTGAGTTCGCCGATCACCTCATAGACGAAGTCGAGCCGAGCCTTGCGGTCGAGATGACCCGCGACCCACAACGGCAGCATGATGTTTTCTTCGACCGTCAATTGAGGCACCAGGCAACGATCTTCAGGCATATAGCCGATCCCGAGTGCCGCGCGCGCATGACGTGGACTGGATGACAGATCGGTGCCCTCAAACCGCACTGCGCCCTGGGCCAGCTTGAGGTGCCCCATGATCGAACGCATCAGTGTCGTCTTGCCGGCGCCGTTGCGGCCGACAAGGCTCACCATCGCGCCTGTGGCGACGCGCATCGAAAAGCCGCGCAACGCCGGCATCGACTGGATCTCGACGACGAGATTGTCGATCTCGAGCAATGGCGTCGCCGCACTCATCGCACGCCCCCGGTGACGTAGCGGCGAACTTCCTGATCCTTCAACACGTCGGAGGGCGCTCCGTCGGCCAGAATTCGGCCCTGATAGAACGCCACCACACGGTCGGCATAGCGGCTGACGATCTCCATGTCGTGCTCAACGAACACGATGGTCGCGGCATCCGGCGCGACGGCATGGATCACTCGATCCATGGTTGTGAATTTTTCTTCGGCCGACACGCCGGACGTCGGCTCGTCCAGCAAAAGCAGTTTCGGGCGGCGCACTAACGCCATGGCGATGTCGATCAGTTTGCGCACCCCGCCCGCAAGCTCCGAGATTGGACGATCGGCCAGATCGGCCAGGCCAAAGCGCTCGAGCAGTTCGACGGCACTGTCATGGCGGCCTTGGGCTTCCGCGGGCGCGCGAAGCGACATTCGCGCGCCAACGCCGGAAATTGCCACAGTGAGATTTTCGGCAGCCGTGAGTTCAACAAACAGCTGTGGAATCTGAAAGGAACGCGAGATGCCGAGTCGGGCTACGCTTCGGGGTGAGCGCCTGCCTATGTCCATCCCGTCGAGCATGATCATGCCGCTGTCAGGCTTTAAATAGCCCGTGACCATGTTGACGAAGGTGGTCTTGCCGGCGCCGTTGGCGCCTATCAGGCTGATCTTCTGGTTGGTCGCAATATCGAGAGTGAGTGCATCGGCGGCGACCACCGCGCCAAAGCGTTTTTCGAGCCCGCGTACGGAAAGAACCGGGTTCACGGCGTGGCTCCTCTCTGAGCAGCTAGCGGTGCCTTTGCGGTCGAGGTGCTCCGCTTGCGCCGGTTCCTGATCCAGAGCGAGCCGATACCGCGAGGTAGAAACAGGATGACGCCGAGGAGGAAGACGCCGAGCACGAGTTGCCAGGTATTGGGCAAATAGAGGTTCGAGAACGAACGGACCAGTTCGAGCGCCATCGAGGCCACGAAGACGGCGGCGACGCTCTGGTTGCCGGCAAGGACCGCAATGAAGACGAATTCACCCGAAGTAGTCCAGTAGGCGAATTGCGGATCGATATGCCGCTGCGCCATCAGGGCAAACGCGCCGCTGGCGCCGGCGAAGATCGCAGCGATCACGAAATTGATCGATATGATCCGGTTGGCCGAGATGCCGAGATATTCAACGCGTAGATTGTTTTCACGCACCGCGAGGCTGGCAAGGCCGAATTCGGACCGGAACAGCATGGTCGCGCCGATGCCGGCGAAGCCGGTTACGATGACCGAGACGGCATACAACATGAAGTCGGCCTCCCGCGGATCGGTGAAACTCAGGCCAAACAGGGTCGGCCGCCCGACATTGAATCCGTCCGAGCCGCCGAGCGCCGTCGACTTTACCAGCGCGCCGTAAAACACCATCGATAGGGCCAAGGTCAGCATACCGAAGAAGATGCCGCTGTAGCGTGCGATCAACGGGCCGACGACGAGGCCGAGCAGGCCGCCACATGCCGCGCCGATGATGACTTGCGCCACGGCGTCGGTGAGGCCCCAGGCGTTGGCAATCAGTGCCACACCATAGCCGCCGGCGGCAAAGAACAGGCCTTGGCCGAACGAAACGTTGCCGGTACGTGCAAGTACCACGATTCCGAGCGCGATCAGAGCATTGGAGGCGGCAATGGTCGCCAGCGACAATGTCCAGGTCGGCAGCACGCGGCCGAACAGTGTCACGCCCGCGATGAGGGCGATCATGGCCAGCGGATGCAGGTCCTTCTTCATCAAATCCGCCTTGCCGTCTCGCGCTTGAACAGACCCTCAGGGCGAAACATCAGCACGGCCGCCATGATCAGATAGATCATGAACAGTTCGGCCTGCGGCATCAGATGCACCGAAGCGGCGCGCGCCAGCCCGACCAGGATGGCACCGACGGCCGCGCCCTCGACGCTGCCCAACCCGCCGATCACCACGATCGCGAAACTCAGGATGATGACGTCCGAACTGAGACCCGGCTGCATCGATATTTTGGGAGCGGTCAGGGCGCCGGCGAGAGCGGCGAGCAGGACGCCAAATGCAAATGCGATCGCATAGACGCGGTTGACCCGTACGCCCATGCTGACGCTCATTTCTTCGTTGTGAATCACTGCCAGAACGATCTTGCCGATCACGGTGCGATTGAGTCCGAACCAGATCGCGAAGCCGACCACGGCCGAAATCGGTATCAGCACAAGATCGTAGCCGACGTAATAGAGCCCCGCGAATTCGAGATTGCCGAACAGCTCATATGGCTGCGTCGCATAGATCGGATTGACGCCCCAGATCAGCTTGGTGACGTCTTCAAAGATCAGAAACACGGCATAGGTCACCAGCAGCAGCACCACTTCGTCGCGGCCGTAGAACATTTTCAGGAGGCCGCGTTCCAGCAGAAGTCCGACGGCGGCCGCGATCAGTGCCACGGAGACCAGCATGGCGATGAAGCCGACGCCTGGAGAGAAGCCCCATGCGGCAACCATCGTTACTGCGCTCGCCGCGATATAGGCGCCGAGTGCGTAGAAGCTGCCATGGGCGATGTTGAGTATCTTCAAGACGCCGAACACCAGCGTCAGGCCGAGGGCGACGATGAACAACCACGACGCTTGAATCAGGCCATCGAGAACAATCGTCAAAAAGAAATTCATGGCGTTGCGGTCACGCGAATCATTGGCGGGCAGGAATCAGCGGCGCGAACTCACGCACGCGCCGCTTTTGTAGGCTCATTGAATGCTGGCGCTATCTAGTTGCACTTGGCGCCCTGCATGCCACCCTTGATCCAGTCAATCGACTTCACGCCCGGGGGCGGATTGACGCATTCGGCGGCGAAGTACTGGATATCCACCAGATCGACCCGCTTGAGATCCGGATTGTATTTGGTGCGACTGATGGCGATCGGCTGGATCGCCTGATGGCCGTCGGCGAGCTTCATTTGAATGAGCCCACCGGGCGACGGCCACTCCAGACCGGTCATCGCCGCGACCAGTTCATCGGTCGAAGGCTTCTTGCCGCCGTTCTTGCTCATCGCTTTCTCGACCGCGGCCTTCAATCCCAGGATCGCTTGTGTCATGCGATAGGCAGCCTGAACCGGATAGACGCCGTTGGCGGCCTCGTATCCCTTGAATAGCCAATCGTTCAGCGGAGATTTCTGCGACATCAGGCCATAGGCACCGCGCGCGCCGATGATGGTGCCGTCGGGCATCTTGTCGCCCAGCGGCGGCAGCACATGGTCGGCGGCACTGAACACGAGCTGGCTGCGCTTCGGCAGCCCACGGGGAGCCGACTGCAGGACGAAGGCCTGCAGGTCGCCGCCCCACAGGCTCGAGTAGACCACGTCGGAGCCTGCGCCTACCAGCGCGGAGATTTCGGTGCCGTACTGACCCGCGCCGTACTTGGGCAGCAGGTCCGTCTGAACCTTGACGTTGGGATAGAGCTGCTGGGCTGCCGCGACGAAGTCGGCCCGGCTATCCTGGCCCCAGGCGTAGTCCTGGTTGATCGCCGACAGCGTCTCCATCTTGATGTTCTTGGCCTTCATGTACCTGACGAGGCCAACGTTATCCATCGTCGCATGGGCGGCAGTGCGGAACACGTAATTGTATTTGGCCTCCTCGAAGATGCGCGGCGTGCCGCAATCCATCAGCACCAGCATCTTCTTCAACTCTTCCGCGATCGGCGCCACCGCCAGGCAGTCGCCGGAGCTGATATAGCCGAGCACGACGTCGACATTGTCGCGCTGGTAAAGATTACGCAATTCCTGCACCTGCTTGGTGGCGCCACCGTTCTCGTCGATGATGATTGGCTCGATCTTGATGCCGCCAAACCCGACCTTCTCGTAAGGGGAGGGCACCGACCCTTTGTTTAGCTGGTCGATGACAAACTGCGCGCCATTGCGGGCGGGAACACCAAAACTGTCCGCCGCCGGCCCGGACAGGAACGTTACGATGCCGAGCTTGAAGGTTTCTTGCGCCGGTGCCGGCGTCGCCAGAGCAAGCGATGTCGTAACGACAGATGCAGCCACGACAGCGCGCTTAGCCCGCCAAGAACGGTCCATGAATTCCTCCCCTGATGTCGGCAGGTGTTCCCGCCCAATTATCCGCGCGGTTTGCCCCGGCATCGGCTATTATTGGGATGAGTTTAGGCAAGCTTTCACGGCGCGTCCATACGCGCCTCGTCCGAAAGGAGGATCGGAGTAAGCGGCTAGATGCCGCTCTTGTCGAAGACGTTACACCGGTTCGGCGCTTCGCTTGCTTCAAATGTCAAACACTGCAACCGCGCGGATCGGCGAAGCCGTCCCGCCGCGCCACTTCATGGGCAGGCCGATGAAGGTGAACTGGCCACGGCCAAGCAGCGTTTCGAGATTGCACAGGCTCTCGATATGGGTGATGTCGAGGTCGAGGCAGGCCTTGTGGACGAGGGCATTCACCTTGCCCTCAGGTCCCGGCCGCATCGAATCGATACCGAAATGCACGACGCCCTGCTGCGCCAGCCATTCGGTGGCGGCGACGTTCACGCCGGAATTGTCGCTCGAATATTCCTTGTGGGGGAATGTCCGTTCGTGGTGACCGGTGCAGAGCAGCACGGTGCCTCCCTTCGGCACCGGCACGCCGGCCTTCGCCACCGCTGCTTCGAGATCGGCGGGCGTAATCTCGGCGCGCGGCGCAATGTGGCGCAGGTCGATGCAGATGCCCGGCACGATGCATTTTTCCAGCGGATACTCATCGATGGATATGCCGCTCTGGCCGAAATGCCTGGGCGCGTCGATATGGGTACCGGCGTGGTCCACCATGGAGATGAACATCGACGCCAGCCCGTGCACATTGCCGGACTCGGCAAAGGATTCTTCGTGGGTCTTCCAGACGCCGTGCATGACGGGAGGGTGGCCGGGATAGCTCGGCGTGCGATGATAGAGCTCGCGGCTGAGGTCGACGATCTTCACGCAAAGTCTCCCCGCCGCGACCTGCGGCGCCTGTTCTAGAACCCGAACGCCCTCGGCAACGCCAGCGACAGCCAGGGCACGTAGGTCACGATCATCAGCACCGTAAACATCACGTAATAGAATGGCCAGATGCCGCGCATCACCTCGTCAACGGAAACCTTGCCGATGGCGCAGCCGACAAACAGCGTGGTCCCCACCGGCGGCGTCAGCAGGCCGATGCCGAGATTGAGCAGCATGACGATACCGAAATGCACGGGATCGATGCCGAAGCTCTTCACGACGGGCAGCAGGATCGGCGTACAGATCAGCAACAGGGGAGCGAGATCGAGCGCCGTTCCCAGAACCAGCAGCATGATGTTCAACCACATCAGCAGCACGTATTTGTTGCTCGATATGGCAACGAAGAAATCGGTCATCTTTGCCGGCATCTGCATCAGCGCGGCGACATAGCCGAAGCATGACGCGGTGGCGACCAGCGTCAGCACCATCGCCACGGTCTGCAACGTCTTGTAGACCAGTACCGGCAGCTCGGACCATTTGTAGTCCCGGTAGATGAACATCGTGACGAAGAACGCCCAGACGCAGGCGACCGCACCCGCCTCGATCGGCGTGAAGACACCGGTGAGGATGCCGCCGAGAACGATGACCAGCGTTACGATCCCCCATACGGCGTCACCAAGCATTCTGACCGCCTGTCGGATCGGCACAGGCTCACCCTTGGGATGCTTGTCGCGATAGGCGTAGAACAGGCAGAGCAGCATCAGCGAGAAGCCCAGCAGCAATCCGGGAATCACGCCGGCGAGGAAAAGGCTCGTGATCGACACCACGCCGCCGGTCGCCAGCGAATAGATCACCGAATTGTGGCTCGGCGGAATGATGATGGCCTGCAGCGAGGCGCTGATGGTCACATTGGTTGCGAACACCCGCGGATAGCCTTTGGCGGCCATCTGGGGAATCATCACCGAACCGATCGCGGATGTATCGGCAACCGACGATCCGGAGATGCCGCTCATGATCGTGGTCGCGAGGATATTGACTTGCGAGAGCCCGCCACGCATGCGCGTGAACCCGACGACCACGGCTGCGAAATCGACCAGCCGCCTGGCCATGCCGCCCTCGGCCATGATGGCGCCCGCCAGCACGAAGAACGGGATGGTCAGCATCGAGACCTTCCCAACGCCGCTGGCAAATTGCTGCATGACCGCGCCGACCGGCAAGTCGATCCACAGCGCGCCCACGAGCGACGACAGCGCCAGCGCATAGGCGATCGGCATGCCGATCGCGAAGAAGAAACACATGCTGAGAAGGAGAACGGCGATATCCATGAGAATTACTCGACCGGTACGTGGGCGTCGGCGCCGTCACGCGGCGGTGGCCCGATGGTCAGGCGTTCGACGACGAAAAGGAACATCATGGCGCCGCTGACCACGATCGGCAGATATGTGATGCCGACCGACAGCCATGGGAATTCATCCACCGAATTGCCCCAGGTGGTCTGCACCAGCCTCAATCCCCACACGACCATGAAAATCGCAATCACACCCATCAATACTTCGCTGAGGAAGAGCGATGCGCGGCGCAACGGCGGCGGCAGCAAGTCGGTGCCGACCGTCATGTTCATATGGATGCGCTGACGGTAGCAGTTGGCGGAGCCGATGAAGGTGATGCCAACGGTCAACAACACCGCCATCGGCTCAGGCCACGACGCAGCGCTGTTCAGGATATATCGGGTGTAAACCGCCCATGGAATGACGGCGGAAACCAGCACGAGCGCCACGCACGCGACAATGGCACCCGTCCAATAGACCGTATCGACCACACGCCGGAAAACGCCGGCTCCAGAATCGGACATCTTGACCTCGGAAAGTAACGGCGCTTCGGATCGGTCCTGCGGGTCAGAAAGTAGCCGGAACGGACATCGTCCGGCCACTCAAAGACCACGAGCCCAGGCCTAGTTGACCGCCTCGATGCGCTTGACCATGGCGGCATACTTGGAGCCGTACTTGTCCCAGACCGGCTTTACCGCATCCTGGAACGGCTTCTTGTCGATGTCGGTGATGATCTCGGTGCCGGCCGCCTTCATTTTTTCGATGGCCGCGTTCTCTGCTTCATACCAGAGCACGCGCTGCTCGGCTTGGGTTTCCTTTGAAAGTTTCTTGATCAGCGCCTGATCTTCCGGCGACAGCTTTTGCCAGGAGATGCG
>Ga0184612_10000340_pt1 | contig 21749 bp, 22 predicted proteins | sample PLM3_60_coex_FD_133163 | JGI IMG/M metagenome (GOLD analysis project Ga0184612, IMG submission 133163) | Groundwater sediment microbial communities from an aquifer in East River, Colorado, USA - PLM3_60_coex | ecosystem: Environmental > Terrestrial > Soil > Riparian zone | place: USA: East... | reverse complement strand
TGCTTGCGATGCTCGGTCTCCGGCTCCGCCGCCCAGGCAAGGAACGTCACCACGTCCTTGGCCATCTGGTCCACGGTCGCTTCCGTGCCGTCGGCATAGGTGACGGCGCCATCGCTCAGCGGCGGCGGCATGGCGATCTGATGGCCCGGGAAATACTTGTTGTAGTTCATCCCCTCGGCAAGTTTGAGGTCCGCCGGCGGCTCGCCATAGCCGATCATCAGGCCGTGCACGTAGTCCGGGCCGCCGACTCGCGCCTTCACCATCAGCGACAGGTCAGGCGGCAGCGCGCCGTTGTTGGCCGCCCGCGCCGCCTGGTCGTTGGCGAAGGGATTCTTGAATTTGTCGGACGGCAGGCCGGGCCGCTCGAACATTTCGCCCTCGTCGTTGGGACCGTCGGTGATCGTTGCCGCCGCGGCGATCTGTTTGATCGCCGCCTCATCGAAGCCGATGTCGCTGAGTTGTCGATACGACAACTGCTTCATGGCATGACAACCGGCACAGACCTCATTGTAGACCTGAAAGCCGCGCTGCTGCGCGGCCCGATCGAAGGTGCCGAAGATGCCGCTCCAGGACCAATGAACATCGTGGGGCAGCGCTTCGCCGCCTTCCGAGGCCTGAGCGATTCCCGGCAGGCCCGTAAGCGCCGCAACGACAGTTGCAGTCAGAAGCTTGCGCATCAGGCCTTCTCCATCGTCTTGGCGCGGGCACCCGCGGGCATGGCGCCGCCCTTGATCACCGCTTCGCCGATACTGCGGGGCAGCGGCAAGGGTCGTTCGAGGATACCGATCAGCGGGGTCCAGACCAGCACATGGAGGAAGTACCAGGCGGTGGCAATGCGCCCGATGGTCACGAACTCAATCCCATGCCAGACGCCATCCGGCGGGTTGGCACCGACCCAGCCGAGGATCAAGCCGTCGACGACGAAGATCCAGAAGAACCACTTATAGACCGGGCGGAAACGGCAGCTCTTCACCGGCGACCGGTCGAGCCACGGCAGAAAGAAGAACACGGCAATCGACGCGACCATCGCGATCACGCCCGCCAGCTTCGCATTGATGATCACGATGCCGAACGGCGCCCAGCCGATGAAGTTGTCGTCGACGGCGCGCAGGATCGCGTAATAGGGCAGGAAGTACCATTCCGGCACGATATGGGGCGGCGTCTGCAGCGGATTCGCCGGGATGTAGTTGTCGGGCTCGCCGAAGAAATTCGGCGCGAAGAAAATGAACGCCGCATAGAAGATCAGGAACAGGCCGAGGCCGAAATTGTCCTTCACCGTGTAATAGGGATGGAACGGGATCGAATCCTGCGGCCCTTTCGGATCGATGCCCAGGGGATTGTTCGAGCCGAAGCGGTGCAAGGCCAGGATGTGCAGGACAACGACGCCGACGATCACGAAGGGCAGCAGATAGTGGAGCGAGAAGAACCGATTCAGCGTCGGATTGTCGACAGAGAAGCCGCCCCACAGCCATTGCGTGATGCTCTCGCCGACGAAGGGAATCGCGGTGAAGAAACTGGTGATGACCTTGGCGCCCCAGAAGCTCATTTGGCCCCAGGGCAGCACATAGCCCATGAACGCGGTGGCCATCATCAGCAGCAGGATGACGAGGCCGATCATCCACAGCAGTTCCCGCGGCGCCTTGTAGGATCCGTAATAGAGGCCGCGGAAGACATGAATATACACGACGATGAAGAACATCGACCCGCCGTTCATATGGATATAGCGGATCAGCCAGCCATAATTGACGTCGCGCATGATGCGCTCGACGCTGTCGAAGGCCATGGTTGTGTGGGGCGTATAGTGCATCGCCAGCACGATGCCGCTGACGATCATCACCACCAGCATGAAGCCGGCGAGCGAACCGTAGTTCCACCAATAGCTGAGATTCCGCGGCGTCGGATACTCATACAGCTCGTGATGCATGTAGCTGAACATCGGCAGCCGATGATCGAGCCAGCGGATGATCGGATTCTTGAATGCGGGATCGGTCATGGCGCGTTGTTACCCGATGACGACGGTTGTATCGGACTTGAACGTGTAGGCCGGCACTTCCAGGTTTTTCGGCGCCGGGCCTTTGCGGATGCGGCCGGAGGTGTCGTATTGCGACCCGTGGCAGGAGCAGAGCCAGCCGCCATATTCGCCGCGCACGTCCGTCGGCTTCTGCCCCTGGGGGATGCAGCCGAGATGAGTGCAGACGCCTACGAGGATCAGCCATTGTTCCTTACCCGGCAGGACACGCTGGTCATCGGGCTGCGGATCCTTGAGATCGGCCAAATTCACGTCTTGCGCCACCTTGATTTCCTCGGGCGTGCGGCGGCGGATGAAGACCGGGCTGCCGCGCCACATGACCGTGATCGCCTGCCCGACCTCGATCTTGGAGATGTCGACTTCCGTCGTGGACAGCGCCAGGACGTCGGCGGCCGGATTCATCTGGTAAATGAAGGGCCAGGTTGCGGCGGCGATGCCGGCCACACCCATGGCGCCGGTCGCCAGATAGAGAAAATCGCGGCGCGTGCCGCCGCCTTCTTGCTGTCCGCTGGAATGGCTGGAAGCCGGTGCGCTATGCGCCATCTTAACTACCCCTTGCCGAGCGGCCGCCAGCGTGGGACCCCACGCCTGCCAGCCGAACAAACCTGCTGCTTATATCAATCGAACCAGCGTTGGACGCCCCGCCTGCGATGCGACATACCGCCGCGGAATTCCCCGCAGCCCCCTTTGGGCTGCGCGCCGGTATAATGGAAAAGGCGGTTGCTTGCAAAGCACCCGGGTTAATCCCCTAAGCCCTTATCATGGTTATTAGACTCCCCGATCTGCCGGCCCATCCCATGCCCCCGCCAGCCCCGCTTCGACTTGCCCTGTTCGAACCGGATATTCCGCAGAATGCCGGAACTCTGTTACGGCTCGCGGCCTGCCTCGGTCTGCCCGTCGATATCATCGAGCCTTGCGGATTCATCTTCAGCGACAACCGCCTGCGCCGTGCCGGCATGGACTACCTGGACGCTGCCGATCGCCGCCACCACAGCTCTTGGGAAGCCTACTTGAGCAAACGCGCCGGGGGAGGTGGCGGCCGGTTGCTGCTTTTGACCACCAGCGGCGACACGGCCTATACCGAGTTCGCCTTTGCCGCGGGCGATACGATCCTGCTGGGCCGCGAGAGCGGCGGCGTGCCGCCTGCAGTGCATGCGGCGGCCGATGCGCGGCTCCTCGTGCCGATGCGGCAGGACGCGCGCTCACTCAATGTCGCGGTGGCCGCCGCCATGGTCGTCGGTGAGGCGCTGCGGCAACTGAAGGGATTCCCCGGCCGATGACGAAAACTCTGCCGACCGACGCTCAGCGGACTCAGGCCGCCGATTGGTTTGGCGAACTGCGCGACAGCATCTGCGCGGCGTTCGAAGCGCTGGAGGATTCGCTGACGGGAACCTTCGCCGACCGTCCCGCCGGCCGCTTCGAGCGCAAGCCCTGGCGCCGGCCGACCGAGGACGGATCGGACGGCGGTGGCGGAACCATGGCTGTCATGCGCGGGCGGGTGTTCGAGAAGGTGGGCGTGAATGTCTCCACCGTGCATGGCGTCTTCTCCGAAGAATTCCGCCAGCAGATTCCGGGCGCCGGCGGCGATGGCCAGTTTTGGGCCAGCGGCATCAGCCTGGTCGCCCATCTACAGTCGCCGCTGGTGCCGGCGGTGCATATGAACACTCGCAACATCGTCACCAGCATGGGCTGGTTCGGCGGCGGCAGCGATCTCACGCCGATGTTTCCGGATGCGCAGGACACGGCGGAGTTCCACACTTCGCTGGAGGCCGCCTGCGCCCGGCACGATCCCGGCTACTACCCGCGCTTCAAGAAATGGTGCGACGAGTATTTCTACCTGAAGCACCGTAACGAGCCGCGCGGCGTCGGCGGCATCTTCTATGACAATTTGGACAGCGGCGACTGGCAGAAGGATTTCGCCTTCACCCAGGATGTGGGCCGCGCTTTCCTGGATGTTTATCCGCGCATCGTGGCGCGGCACATAAACCAGCCCTGGACGGAGGAACAGCGCCAGCGGCAGCTGATCCGGCGTGGGCGCTATGTGGAGTTCAACCTGCTCTATGACCGCGGCACGCTGTTCGGCCTGAAAACCGGCGGCAACATCGACGCCATTCTCATGAGCCTGCCGCCGACAGTGATGTGGCCGTGATATTTCGCCGGTCTGATTTTTCTCACTTCACGCCGATCACGCAAACCCAGGGAATCGCGCAATAGAACCGGCCCTCGGCGGCGCGGCCGTCCAGGTCGTCTCGCCAGCGCCGCAGGCGCTCGGGTTCGATGCCGGCGGGCGCTACATCGTACAGCGATTGCAGCAGATCGAGGATGCTGCCGTCGCCAGTCAAGTCGAGATCGACATCCAAGGTCGCCACGGTCTCGAGATCGCGAAACGGCATCTGCCGCATCAGTTCCGGAAGCTGGCGGCCCATTTGCGCGTCCGCCGCTTCCATTCCCGGAAGCTGCGCTTCGGCAAAGTCATGCACCAGACGTTGGGTCAGCTCGCGATCGTCGGAGGCCAGCATGACGCTGTCGAAATCGTGATGTCCCAGTACAATCACTCCGCCCGGCCGCAGCACGCGGTGGCATTGCCGCAGGAATGGGTCCTTTTCAGGAATGCATTCCAGCACGTTCTGGCAGATCAGCGCGTCGAAGCTGCCGTCATCGAAAGGCAGCGGGTTGATCGCGTTGCATTCGACGAGATGCAGGCGGCCGCGCGCGATCTCGTCCGCATAGACGCGTTCGGCGAGGCTCAGCTGTTGCGCCGAAATATCCAGCCCGACGGCGCGTCCGGCATCGCCCGTTAGTTGCAGCAGCGCGCCCAGCGTCCGCCCGCGGCCGCAGCCGAGATCCAAAACCGCTTGCCCGGAACGGAGCCGGGTCAATTCTGCCAGCGCCCGATGGAAGGCGTTGGAGTTGTAGTCGATGTTGCGGGACCGCATGATTCCCCAGTTGCGCGATTTCCGGGGGACCTCAATTCGCAGATCTCCCCAAGCCCCGGAAATCATGGTGTGCGGGAGTTAACGATCTCCTTCAATTTGTCCAGACATACTGTCCTATCGGCTGTGAAATCGCCAGCGATCCACCAGGCTTCCAACTGTTCCATCAGTTTGCCCACGGCCGGGCCGATGGGCACGCCGGCGTCCAGCAAGTCGCGGCCTTTCAACGGAAATTCCGGCACCGGCCATTCCCGCGCGAAGCGGATGAGATCGATCCAGGCCTCGACGGCACGGCGGTCCTGGGTTCCACCTTTGGCCACGAGACCGGCCCAGTGCAGCAGGGCGCGATCGACGAACCGCTCCGTACCCAGACGATGGATCAAATGGCGGCGCCTCGGCTCATCCAGGTCCGGATCGATCGGGGAGTCGCTGTGCCGCAGGATCGCCACGAGTCGTTCCCGGTCGGCATTGGAGAACTTCAGACGCGACGCCACGGCCCGCGCGGGTTCCACCGAGTCGTCCAGCAGGGCGCCGAGGCGGCGCACCGCATCGGCCCGTTCGACAAGGGCGCTCGGCACCACGCCTTCGATAGTGACGAGCGCCGCCAGCCGGTCGATATGCTTCGCTTCCGGCAGGAAATGAGCCAGGACTCCCTGCGTGTCCATCAGCGCGAAGACCGAGGCCGGTTCGGCCGCCCGCAGCAGCTTCATCGTCTCCTGGCACACGCGCTCCCCCGACAGCGTCGGCAGCAGATGCGCGAGATCGTGGCAGGCGGCCAGCGCCGCGGGATCGGGCGGCGGCGCGCCATAGTGGGCGTAGAAACGGAAATAGCGCAGCAGCCGCAGCACGTCCTCGCGGATGCGCGCCTCCGGCTCGCCGACGAAGCGCACGCGCCTTGCATGCAGATCTTCGATGCCGCCGAAGGCATCGTAGAGCGTGCCGTCGGGCGCGCAGAACAGCGCGTTCATCGTGAAGTCGCGGCGCGCGGCATCGGCCTCCCAGCTATCGGTGTATTCGACCCGCGCATGGCGGCCATCCGTCTCTACGTCGCGGCGCAGCGTCGTGATCTCGTAAGGCCGCTTGTTCAGGACGGCGGTGATTGTGCCGTGCTTCAGACCGGTCGGCACCACCGTGATGCCGGCCGAGGCCAGCAGCTTCATCACCCGCCCCGGCGGCTCTGGAGTCGCCAGGTCGATATCGGTGATGGCGCGGCCTAGCAGCGCGTCGCGCACGCAGCCGCCGACGAAGCGCGTCTCCTGGCCTTCCTTGGTCAATGCATTCAGCACCGCCACGATGTCGGGCGCTGTCATCCAGGGTTGCGGGTCAAGCCGGTGTTCGCTGCGCATGGCGTCTTGATTCGGTGGGAGCTGGCGCGGCGATGATGCGACAAGCGGCCGGTAATGGCCAGCGAGCGGCCGCGGGCCGGTCAATCCGGCTGACGCAGGATATCCGCCAGGTTCACCAGCATGCCGGCCGTGGCGCCCCAAATGGAATACTCCTGCCAGGGGAAGACATAGAAATGGCGCGTGCGGCCCTGGAACTCGCGGCTATGGCGCTGGGCGCTGCCCGGCGCGGCGATGAAGGACAGCGGCACCTCGAAGACTTCTGCCACTTCGAAAGGATCGAGTGCAAAGGCGACGGGCGGCTCGACGAATCCGATGACGGGCGTCACCTCGAAACCGGTGCGGGTTATGTAGGTATCGAGGCGGCCGACGATCTCCACGCGCTCGCGCGGCAGACCGACCTCTTCCTCCGCCTCGCGCAGGGCCGCGGCCACCGCATCGGCATCTGCGGCGTCGATGCGGCCGCCGGGAAAGCTGATCTGTCCGGCGTGATCGTGCAGATGGTCCGTCCGCTTCGTCAGCAGCACCGTCAGCCCCGCCTGCCGGTCGATCAGCGGCACCAGCACGGCGGCGCGGGTCAGCGGCCGCTTCGGCTCCATATCGGGATTGAGGTCCTGGTCGCCGCGCCGGATGCCGGGCGCTGGCGCCGTCCGCAGGCGTTCAAGAATGCGTGACCGGGTGAACACTAGCCGTCGGCCCGTCCCAGGGAAAAGAACTGCCCCCGGCTCCAAACGCCGATCGTACCGGGATCGCCATCCGGCGCCGGTTCCGCCATGGCCACCAGTTCGTAAAAGACCGGCCGCAAGACCCGCGCCTCCAGCCGGCCCCGCACCCGGATATAGGGCCGGGGCTCGCCGGTTTCGCCGGGAAAACGCACTTCCAGCGGGTGTTCGGCGTCCAGAGTTACCTCGTCATCGAGGTTGGTGCGAAACACCAGGACCTGCCCCCGGCCCTTGCCGGCGGTGTTAACCTCAACGGCGGTAAAGGGCGCATCGTCGACGCGGATTCGGGCCTGTTCCACTGGTGTTACAAGCCAGTAGTCGCCGTCATTTTCTCGCCGCAATACCGAGGCAAACAATTTTACCAGCGGTTTGCGGCCGATTGGCGACCCGTGATAAAACCATGTACCGTCATAGCCGATGCGCATGTCGATATCGCCGCAGAATTGTTGACGGTTTTTATCGCCCCGCGGCGCTGCGGCGGGGCCGGCGCCCAGATCGTTAAGGGCGCGGCCGATCGAGGATAGGGGATCCGACATGCCCTCTAGTCTCTGCCCCAGTTCGTTAGCGTAACAAACATAGGAGAAGCCGGCGTGAGCACCATCGACGTCATGAACCCTTCGGGATCCGCCGGCGAGATCACCGCCGAAAAGCTGGCGGGCGAGATCGAGCTGCTGGGGCAGCGCCTGGGGCAAGTGCGCCACAGCATCGGCCGGGTCATTTTCGGCCAGCAGGAAACCATCGAGCAGACTCTTATCACCCTGCTGGCGGGCGGTCACGTCCTGCTGGTCGGCGTGCCCGGCCTGGCCAAGACCCGGCTGGTGGAAACCCTGGGCGTGGTCATCGGCCTGGACGACAAGCGCGTGCAATGCACGCCGGATTTGATGCCGGCCGACATCATCGGTTCCGAAGTGCTGGAGGAAAGCGACGGCGGCCGACGCTCGTTCCGATTCATACAGGGCCCGATCTTCTGCCAACTGCTGATGGCCGACGAGATCAATCGCGCCAGCCCGCGAACCCAGTCGGCCCTGCTGCAGGCGATGCAGGAGCATCGAGTCTCCGTGGCCGGACAGTATTATCCGCTGCCCGGACCCTTCCATGTGGTGGCGACGCAGAACCCCCTGGAGCAGGAGGGCACTTATCCCCTGCCGGAAGCCCAGCTCGACCGCTTCCTGATGCAGGTGGATGTGCCCTATCCCGATGAAGACGCCGAACGGAAGATGCTGATCGCCACCACCGGCGCCAATGAGGACAAGCCGGTGGAAGTGATGTCGGCCGAAGACTTGCTGGCGGCCCAGCGGCTGGTGCGGCGCGTCCCGGTCGGCGAGAGCGTGGTCAGCGCCATCCTGACCCTGGTGCGCAACGGCCGCGCCGAGACCACCAACATCGACGAGGTGCGCCGCCATGTCGCCTGGGGGCCTGGTCCGCGCGCCAGCCAGGCGCTGATGCTGGCTTCCCGCGCCCGCGCCCTGCTGAGCGGTCGCTTCGCGCCCTCGATCGATGATGTGGTGGCCCTGGCCCATCCGGTGCTGCGCCATCGCATGGCCCTGAATTTCACCGCCCGCGCCGATGGCGTGACCCTGAACGAGGTCATCGACCGGCTTTGCGCACCCCTGAAATAGCGCCGGAGATCCTGAAGCGGATGAGCAAGGACGCGCCCGCGCTCCGCCAACGGGCGGAAGCACTGGCTTCGACGCTGCCGGCCCTGCAGGTGGCCGCGGAGCGGATTGCCTTGACCATCTCCCAGGGCGTCCATGGCCGCCGGCGGGTCGGCCAGGGCGAGACCTTCTGGCAGTTCCGCCCCTATCACACCGGCGATGCCGCGCAGCGCATCGACTGGCGCCAATCGGCCAAGCGCGAGCGGCTGTTCGTACGCGAGACCGAATGGGCGGCGGCGCAGAGCGTGTGGCTGTGGCGCGACGGCTCAGCCTCCATGCGCTGGCGTTCCCGGGAGATCTGGCCGGAAAAGCTGGAGCGCGCCGATCTGTTGACCTTGGCGCTGGGAGCGCTGCTGGTGCGCGGCGGCGAGCGCATCGCCTTGCTCGGCAGCGGCCGCCGGCCCGCGACCGGCCATGCCGCCCTCAACCGCATCGCCGTGCAATTGCTGCGGCCCGGCGCGCCCGATGCCAGCATGCCCAGGCGCGAACCCCTGCCCCGTCATGCCCACGCGATCTTCATCGGCGATTTCCTGTCGCCTCTGGAAAAGGTGGAAAGCATGGTCAGGGGTCTGGCGGCCGAGGGCGTCACCGGCCATATCCTGCAAGTATTGGACCCCGCCGAGGAAGCATTGCCGTTCGCCGGCCGAGTCGAATTCGAAGGCATGGAGGGCGAGGGCAAGGTGCTGCTCAGCCGGGTCGAATCTTTGCGGGGCGATTATGTGACGCGCATGACCCAGCACATGCAGGGCATCGCCGATATCGCCCGCGCGGTCGGCTGGAGCTGCGTGCGCCATCGCACCGACCAGCCGCCCCAGGCCGTGCTGTTGGCGCTTTATCTGCGGCTCGCCGACCGTTTCAGCCGCACGGATCTGGGGGCGGCTTAGGCGATGTGGACCCTCGGCAGCTTCGCTTTCGTCGAGCCGTTGATCCTGCTGGCCCTGGCCGGTCTGCCGGTGCTGTGGTGGCTGCTGCGGCAGACGCCGCCGGCGCCGCAGCGCCTGCGCTTTCCCGCTATCCGCCTGCTGTTCGACCTGATCCCGAAGGAAGAGACGCCGCACCGCACGCCCTGGTGGCTGATCCTGTTTCGCATGGTGATCGCCGCGATCCTCATTTTTGCCCTCGCCCATCCGCTGATCAATCCGCTGCAGCTCTTCGCCGGCGGCGGTCCGCTGCTGCTGGCTGTCGATAACGGCTGGGCCGCGGCGCCCCACTGGCAGGAACGTCAGGCGGCGATGGAGGAATGGATCGAGCGCGCCGACCGCCAAGGCCTGCCGGTGCAGATCCTGGCCACGGCGACGGGCGGCGACGGCCAGCCGATCGCCCTGTCCGACGAGATGGCCGGCGGCGATGCCAAGCGCGCGGCGCAGAGTTTGACGCCGCAACCCTGGCCGACCGACCGTGCCGCCGCGACGCGGGCGATGGTCTCGCTGCCCGACGGCGCCGGCTACAACGTTGTCTGGCTGAGCGATGGTGTGAGCACGGGCAAGAACGATGCATCGACCGAATTCGCCGATCGGCTGGCGCGATTGGGCAATGTCACGGTGCTGCGCAATGCGCCGGAGGATCTGGCGCTGCTGTTGCTGCCGCCGCCGATCGAGCCCGGCGCCTTCGAGCTGCGGATTGCCCGGCCGGAAGCCGGTCCCGCCCGCCGCATTGCCATCCGCGCCACCGGCGCCGACGGGCGGCTGATCGCCCGCGAGGAGATGACGATCGGCGCCGGCGAAACCCTGAGCAAGCATCGCATGCGTCTGCCGGCGGAGATGCGCAACCGCATCGCGCGGCTGGACATCGAGGGGCAGTCGTCCGCCGGCGCGGCCATCCTGCTGGATGAAGGCTGGCGCCAGCGGCCGGTCGGCCTGGTCGGCCAGGAGGAAGCGAGCGCCACGCAGCCCCTGCTGGGCGATCTCTTCTATCTCGATCGCGCTCTCGCGCCGTTCGCCGAACTCCATCGCGGCAGCATCGATGCGCTGGTGCAGTCGAAGCTGGCTGTGCTGGTGCTGGCCGATGTGGGCACACTGTCCGAGACCGAGCTGCAGAAGCTGACGGTCTGGGTGGAAAAGGGCGGTGTGCTGCTGCGCTTCGCCGGCAATTGGCTGGCGCAGAAGCCCGACGACCTGCTGCCGGTGCAGCTGCGCGGCACCGACCGGGCCATGGGCGGGGCCATGTCCTGGTCCGAGCCGCTGACGCTGTCGGTTTTTCCCCAGCATAGCCCGTTTGCGGGCTTGCCGGTTCCCGACGATGTGCTGGTGCGGCGGCAGGTGCTGGCCGAGCCCGACATCAATCTCGGCGACAAGACCTGGGCGCGGCTGTCGGACGGCACGCCGCTGGTGACGGGAGCGCGGCGCGGCGATGGCTGGGTGGTGCTGGTGCACACGACCGCCAACGCCGACTGGTCGACGCTCGCCTTGTCCGGGCTGTTCGTGCAGATGCTGCAGCGGCTGATCGCGCTGAGCCAGGGCGTGGCCGACACGGAATCGGCGGAAGCGCTGCCGCCGCTGCAGACCCTGGACGGGCTGGGCCGCCTGGGCACGCCGCCGGCGGCGGCGGTGGCGATCACCGAAAAGGAAATCGACGCCGGTGCGATCAGCCCGCGCCATCCGCCCGGCTATTACGGTCACGGCGATACCAAGCGGGCGTTGAATCTGCCGGCGACGATCAAGGAGCTGAAGCCGCTGGCCGGCCTGCCCCGCGGCATGATCCAGACCGGCTATACCAGGGCCGAAGAGATCGACCTGAAATACTGGCTGCTGGCGGCGGTTGTCGCGCTGCTGGCCATCGACCTCATCATCTCGCTGGCCTTGCGCGGGCTGCTGCGGCCGCGGCGGACGGCGGCAGCGACATCGGCCGCATCGATGATCCTGCTGCTGGCCGGCGGCGTATCGGCGCAGGAGAATGCCGATGCGTTTGCCCTCGAGGCCGTGAGCCAGACCCATCTGGCCTATGTGCATACCGGCATTCCCGAGCTGGACGCCACCTCTCGGGCCGGCCTGATCGGGCTCACCTTCATCCTCAACGACCGCACGGCGGTGGAGGCCGGCGAGCCGATGGGCGTCGATATCGAGAACGACGAGCTGGCATTTTTCCCGCTGCTCTATTGGCCGATCGCGCCGGAGCAGCCGAGTCTGTCGGACCGCGCGCTGGCCCGCCTCAACGCCTACATGAAGAATGGCGGCATCATCGTCTTCGACACGCTGGATCAGAACGACGCCCGCGCCGCCGACACGCAGAGCATCGGGCCGGGGCTGCAACGGCTGCGCGACCTCGCGGTCAATCTCGACATACCGCCGCTGGTGCCGGTGCCGCCGGATCATGTGCTGACGCGTTCCTTCTATCTGATGCAGGCCTTCCCGGGCCGCTGGGCCGACGGCCAAGTCTGGGTCGAGGAAGGCCAGGACCGGGTCAATGACGGCGTCTCCGGCGTCATCATCGGCGGCAACGATTGGGCCAGCGCCTGGGCCCTGGACGACAACCAGCGGCCGATGTTCGCCACCGTGCCCGGCGGCGAGCGGCAGCGCGAGATGGCCTACCGTTTCGGCGTCAACCTCGTCATGTATGCGCTGACCGGCAATTACAAATCCGACCAGGTCCATGTGCCGGCGATCCTCGAGAGGCTGGGGCAATAATGCTGAGCCGCATGCAAATCGATCTGGCGCCGCTGCTGCCGCCATCGGTCCTGCTGGGGTTGTTTGTCCTGGTCGTCGTCGTGCTGGCCTTCGCGGCCTGGCGGCGGGCGAGCGGGCTCTTGTGGCGCGGGCTTGCGGCGGCGTGTCTGTTCGCCGGTTTGCTCAATCCGTCGCTGGTCTCCGAGGAGCGCAGCTATTTCGACGATGTCGCCGTGGTCGTCCTCGATCAGAGCGCGAGCCAGCGGGTCGGCGATCGGCAGCCGGCGAGCGAAGCGGCGCTGGCCGAGCTTCAGGCGCAATTGAAGCAGTACGAGAATCTCGAGGTGCGCGTGGTGCGCGCGCCGGCCGATGCGCGCCGCGGCATGGGCGAAGGCACGCGGCTGTTCGACGCCGTCAGCGGCGCCCTGGCCGACGTGCCGGCGCGGCGCGTGGCCGGCGCGATCCTGATCACCGACGGCCAGATCCATGACGTGCCCAAGTCGATCAGTGAGCTGGGCTTCAACGCGCCGGTGCATACGCTGCTGAGCGGCACGGCGGATGAAGGCGACCGGCGGCTGCTGATCACCAAGGCGCCCGCCTACGGCATCGTCGATCAAGACATCCAGCTGAGCCTCCGGGTCGACGATCTCGGCAGCGCCGGCGGCGGACGCGCGCGGGTCACGCTGTTCCAGGACGGCGAGCCCAAGGACGAGATGGTGCTGCCGATCGGCACGGAACATGAGATGACGCTGAAGCTCGACCGCGCCGGGCCGACGGTGCTGGAGTTCAAGGTCGACCGGGGGCCGAAGGAGCTGAGCCTGGCCAACAACAGCGCGGTCACGGTCATCAACGGCGTGCGCGACCGGCTGCGCGTTCTCCTGATTTCCGGCGATCCGCATCCGGGCGAGCGCACCTGGCGCAACATCCTGAAGTCCGATCCCGCTGTCGATCTCGTGCATTTCACGATCCTGCGTCCGCCGGAGAAGCAGGACGGCACGCCGATCAACGAGCTGTCGCTGATCGCCTTCCCGATCCGCGAATTGTTCGAGGTGAAGCTCGACGAGTTCGACCTGGTGATCTTCGACCGCTACCGCCAGCGCGGCGTGCTGCCGCGCACGTATTTCGACAACATCGCGCGTTATGTGGAGGCGGGCGGCGCGCTGCTGGATGCCGCCGGCGCCGGCAATGAGGGCGCGCTGGGCCTGACGCTGTCGCCGCTGCAGGCGGTGCTGCCGACCGAGCCGACCGGCAAGGTGATCGAGGCCGGCTTCCGTCCGCTGCTGACCACCGCCGGCAACCGCCATCCCGTGACCGCCGGTCTCGATGGCGGGCTGGGCGACAAGCCGGGCTGGGGCCGCTGGTTCCGGCTGATCCAGGGCAACGCCATGCGCGGCGTCACGGTCATGAGCGGCACGGACAACGCGCCGCTGCTGGTGCTGGATCGCGTCGGCGAGGGCCGTGTCGCGCAGCTCATGAGCGATCAGATCTGGCTCTGGTCGCGCGGCTATGAAGGCGGCGGCCCGCAGGCGGAGCTGCTGCGGCGCATCGCGCATTGGCTGATGAAGGAGCCCGAGCTGGAGGAAGAAGATCTGCGCGCGGTGGTGATCGACGGGCGGCTGGAGATCACCCGGCGCAGCCTGGGCGACCAGCCGGCGGCGGTCACGGTCACCTCGCCGACGGGCGAGGAGAAGCAAGCGGCGCTGACCGCCGAGCGCAACGGCCGCGCCACGGGCGTGCTGCCGGCGGAAGAGGATGGCCTCTACCGCGTGAGCGACGGCAAGCGCACGGCGTTCGCCGCCAGCGGCGACCTCAATCCCCTGGAGCTGGCCGATCTGCGCTCGACGGAGCTGCCGATGCGCGCCCTGGCCGACAGTTCCGGCGGCGGCATTTTCCGGCTGAGCGACGGCGGGCTGCCGCAGATCCGCCGGGTCCGCGCCGGCCGCGACACCGCCGGCTCCGGCTGGCTCGGCCTCAAGTCGAATGAAGATCACATCGTCACCGGCGTCGACCAGGTGCCGCTGCTGCCGGCCATCATCCTGCTGCTGCTGGGGCTTGGCCTTACGGTCACCGCCTGGTGGCGCGAGGGGCGCTAGAACGTCACTCCGCCCTCCCCGCATAATTTGCGCATTTTGCGCTATTTTCCGCGCCGTCCAACGCGCTGATCCGCAAGGGGAAACCCCGCAAATTTGCAGGTTTCGCGAAAAGTGATTTTTGCGGATCGATGCTATGCAAAGGAAGTCCTGGCTCCGCTGATGCCTAGAGCTAAATCCGCTCAGTTCGAAACATTGCTTCCTAGATTGTTTCCCCCGCGAAAGCGGGGGCCTAGGGGAAGCAGGGCACTCTGCAACCCTGGATCCCCGCTTGCGCGGGGAAAGCAACTAGGGGTGATTCTGTTTGAGAGGATAGCGCTCTAGGCCAGCCGCTATCGCCGCCGCGGCCCCAGCCGGGCGGGCTCCGGTATTCCGATATACAATGTCCAACATCGAGCCACGGGAATAATTTCCGCGGGATCTTTATTGTAGCAGATGGCCCCAAAAATTCAAGGAATATTATCTCATACCGGGAATGGCATCGGCAATGAAGGGTTCACCACGGTCACAAAGCACACTAAGAAAATGCATCACGTCCAAAAGCAAACGCGGCGCCGGTTAGGGCGCCGCGTTGCGGATTCAAAACATGAAATTGCGGCTACAGGATCGGCCGCAGTTCCTGGTCGAAGAGCGTGGTGTACTCGGTGACATGGGGGTCCTTGCAGCCCCATTTCGTCACCAGCTCATAGGCGTTGGACTTCGCCTGTTCGATCAGATGCAGCCGGTCGCCGGCGCCGATCTCGTTGTTGACCTTCTGATCGATGTAGCTCGCCATATGGGAATGCTCGGTCTGGTTGAACTCCCGCTCCTCGCATTTCGCGGTGACGGCGATCGCCTGGTGGTAGCGCAGATAGGCATCCTTCCCGGCATCGTCCTGCGCCGCCGCCGGCATCGCCAGAACGGCAACCGCCGTCAGGCAAGCCGCTGAAAGCGGGCCGCGAATTGAAATTTGTCTCATCTGATACTCCTCATAACATCCTAGCCCCCACACGCCGGGAACAACCTGGCGCGCGGCCAGAAGTTCCCACCGCCGCCGGCCTTCAGGCGGGCCGCCGATATCCCCAGCGTTTGCGAGGGTGACCGGTCTTGGTTACGGTCACAAGAGGGCAAAATTGCGGCGGCAACCATCACGCCACGAGGGCTGCGGCGCAGGAGGCAGACCATGCAGCGGACCACCCGATTCCGCCTGTTGATCGAAGCACCGGAGATCTTGGTTCTCCCTGGCGTCCATGACGCGCTGTCGCTGCGGATCGCCGAGCAGGCGGGATTTTCCGCCGTCACCTGCGGCGGCTACAGCGCCACCGCTGGCCTTTTGGGCCAGCCCGACGTGGCTCAGTTGACCATGACCGAGATGGCGGAAATGTATGCGCGCCTGTGCGACTCAACGGAACTGCCGCTGTTCGCCGATGCCGACACCGGCTATGGCAACACCACCAATGTCGCGCGCACCGTGCGCGCCTATGAACGCGCCGGCGTCGCCGCGCTCTTCATCGAGGATCAGGTCTCGCCCAAGCGCTGCGGCCATATGGAGGGCAAGCGCGTGGTGCCGGCGGCGGAGATGGTGGCCAAGCTGAAAGCGGCGCTGGATGCGCGGGTCGACGCCGACCTGATCGTCTGCGCCCGCACCGATGCAAGGGCGATAAATGGCCTGAGCGAGGCGATCGAGCGCGCCCAGCTCTATCGCGAGGCCGGCGCCGATCTGCTGTTCGTGGAGGCGCCGCAGACGGTGGACGAAATGCGCCGCGTCTGCTCCGAGATCCCGGCGCCGTGTTTGGCGAACAACATCGAGGGCGGCCGCACGCCGATCCTCTCGGCACGGCAGCTGGAGGAGATGGGCTTCGCCACCGTCACCTGGCCCGTCAGCGCCTGCTACACCATCGTGAGGGCATTGCGCGAGACCTACGGCGCGCTGCTCCGCGACGGGCATACGAACAACGTGCGCGAGCGGATGGTGGATTTCGAGGAGTTCAACAACCTGATCGGCCTGCCGCAGGTGCGCGAGGCAGAGGCGGGGTATGATGAGTTCGCGCGAGAGTTGGTGGAGACGGCGGAGAGGACGGAGACGACCTAGTCGGTGCTCGTCATCAGTCATGTCCACAAAGTGGAACTAAGCGGACATGATAAGATGGCCAGCCGGTCGTGCGGATTGTGCCATCACCGGACACACCGTGGCCTTCGCCATCACCAACCTTAGTCACCGGAAAGACGATCTCGTCGTCAGCTCACCTCGGTTTTTCGGCAATGAACGGATAGCCGTAGACCTCGAATCGGCGGGCGTTTTTCTCGCCGCCGGCGCCCTCAAACGTGTCAACGGCCGTTCCGATCTGGACGCCGACGAACCCGATCTCTTCCAACATTTTTTGCCAGGCTGCACACGGCAGACCACCAGCGATTCAAGCTGTCCAAAGATCGATGTTCTGCATCGCAGCCGGGGGCACGGATTTGCCATTCGCAATATCGGCGAACTGAAGTCTTCCACCGGGACGTAGAACACGGAAGATTTCCGAGAATACCGCCTTTTTGTCAGCGCAAAGGTTGATCACGCCGTTGCTGATCACAACATCTGCCCATCCATCTTCGACAGGCAAATCCTCCGCTAGCCCTTCGCGGAACTCAACATTTGCCAGCCCCAACTTCGCCGCGGTGGAGCGCGACTTTGCGAGCATCTCCTCGGTCATGTCCACGCCGATGACTTTTCCGGTCGGTCCCACCTGATCGGCGGCGACGAAGGAGTCGAAACCCCCACCCGATCCGACATCGACGACGCGCTCGCCTTTCGAGAGGTTTCGAAGCGCAAACGGATTTGCTACGCCCGCAAAGGACTCCACCGCCTCGTCCGGCAACGATTTAACAAACGCCTCATCGTAACCGAGGCGCCGTGCGAGAACGCGGCCCGTGTGGAAATGAAATTTCCCATGAGGGTCCAGCGCGACTTCACGATACTTGTTTTTGACCTCCTCTCGTAGGGCAATCGAATCGACGACGACTTCTTCCTGCAAGCTGGCTGTCATTAGTCTCTCCTATCGCCTGTCGTATGCACTGTCTTTCCTCACGAGTCTCCGATGGCAAGGGGCAGTCCGCTCCGGCGGGCCGCCTCCCGATCGGGCGTGCCCGGCGGGTTAGTGCTTAAGCAACACCTCGGCCGCGATCATTATTTCTCTTGTGCGATAGCCTTGACGAACTGGCTTTACTGGTTCATCATTCAATTAATTTCTTGAATGATATAACGACAGTCGATCAGGCATGTCAAGCGAGAGTCCGAAGCAAACCCTATTCGCTCAGTTCGCCGCCGTGGCAAAGGCGGTGGCGCATCCCCATCGGTTGGAATTGCTCGAGCAGCTCGCCCAGGGAGAGCGGAGTGTCGAGGTGGCGGCGGATCGGACCCGGATGTCAATTGCCAACGCGTCCCAGCATCTGCAGCACATGCGCCGCGCCGGACTGGTCGCTTCCAGACGCGACGGCAAATTCGTGTTCTACCGTCTGACGGATGACACGGTTCTGGATCTGCTCGCGTCGCTCCGGCTTATCGCAGAACGCAACCTGGCCGAGGTCGAACGCGTGGTGCGCTCCTATTTCCAGAATCGCGACAGCTTCGAGCCCGTCTCACGTGAGGAGCTTGTGGACCGTCTCAAGGCGGGGCTTGTGACCGTTCTCGACCTCAGGCCCGAAGACGAGTTCGCCCTCGGACACCTGCCGGGCGCCCTCAACATTCCGCTGGGCGAACTCGAAACGCGGCTGGCCGATTTCGACCCTGAACAAGAGATCATCGCCTATTGCCGCGGTCCGTATTGCGTTCTGTCGTACGAAGCCGTCGCGGTGCTGAGGGCCCGTGGTTTCAAGGTCCGCCGCCTGGAGGACGGGCTGCCGGAGTGGCGTGCCGCAGGACTGCCCATCGAAACCGGAATGGAAAGCAAGACATGATTGCAACGCCGATCACCGCAGAGAGTGGACCCGCGCAAGAGCTTCATGCCCCGGATCATCACGGTGGCACGGACGACATCTACTCCAACCCGGAAGCCTACGAGCAATTCATGGGCCGCTGGAGCGCGCAGCTGGCGCCATTGTTCGTGAGATTTGCGGGAATCCGGAACGGACAGCGCGTTCTCGATGTCGGATGCGGCACCGGGAGCCTGAGCCGCACGCTGCTCGCCGTAGGCAACGCAATCAGTGTCGTCGGCGTGGATCCCGCCGAAGACTATGCAGCCTTTGCGCGGCAGAAGACGCCGAACTCTCGTGCGGCTTTCCAAGTGAGCACGGCGGAGTCGCTGCCGTTCCCGGATAAGTCCTTCGATGCGGCAGTGGCCCTCCTCGTCTTACAGGAATTCGAGGATCCCGTCCGTGCTGTGCGGGAGATGGCGCGGACAACCCGCCGCGGCGGGCGCATCGCCGCCTGCCTGTGGGACTTCGTGGATGGCATGCCAATGACGTCGCTGTTTTGGCGGGCGGCCGAGACGGTGGCGCCGGAAACCGTGGCGCGCCGCAGAGCCGAGCGGCAGCCCTGCAAGATCGGACTTCAGGAGTTGAACGAACTCTGGACCGATGCCGGTCTTTCGGAAGTGCGCACGGCGAGCCTGGAGATATCACAGGCGTTCAGTTCGTTCGACGATTACTGGCAGCCGTTCATTTCCGGCTGCACGCCCCTCAGCCTCTTTGCCGCTGCGGTGAACCGGGAAACCCGGGGAGAGGTCGCGAGCGTGCTTCGCCAGAACATTCCGAACCTGCGGCCTGACGGTTCGTTCGTCCTGCCGGCGCGGGCCCTGGCTGTTGCAGGCATAGCTGATCATTCGTAATGCGCTTTGATGGATTTGGCGTTGGCAAATGGTTCCCGTTGACACCGAGTGCGAATGACAAACCCCAAAAGGGAGGTGGAAATGGTTTACTGCACTTACGCCTGCAAAGAGTATCCAGGAATGGAGACGTGCTCAGGGCGGTTCGAGACGGAGACAGAAGAAGAGCTATGGAAGCACATTGAACTCCATGCTTCGGTCGCTCACAAAGAGAATCCCGCCTCGTGGTCTCCTGAAGACAAAGCACAGTTGAAGGCCGTGATTAGGAAGATCAAGCAGCCTGCATAAGCGCGACGGTGCCGATCAGGCGGATCGAACGGGGCGACCATGACCGGCTTTAGCGTGAAACCTCTGGACGAAAGCACATGGCCGGACTTCGCGCGGCTGGTCGAGAGGCACAACGGCGTCTGGGGCGGCTGCTGGTGCATGTCCTTCCACGCCGAGGGTGTGGTGGGGCGCAGCAAGACCGCGGCGCAGAACCGATCGGAGAAGGAATGCCGGGTCCGGGAAGGCCGCGCCCACGCCGCCCTCGTGTATGACGGCCCGACCTGTGTGGGCTGGTGCCAGTTCGGACCGCCAGACGAGCTTCCGCGCATCAAGCACAAGCGCGCCTATCTCGAACGTCTCACGGCTCTTCCGGATTGGCGGATCACCTGCTTCTTCGTCGACCGGAACTACAGGGGCAAAGGGGTTGCAGCCGCGGCCCTCAAGGGCGCGCTGCGCGATATCGCCCGTCTCGGGGGAGGAACGGTGGAAAGCTACCCCGAAGCCGTCGAAGGCCGGTCGGTAGCAGGATCCTTCCTGCACAATGGAACGGTTTCGATGTTCGAGCGCCAAGGGTTCGGGCGCACCCATCGCCTTGGAAAAAACCACTGGGTCGTCACCAAGGTCGTGCGCAGACCGTCGAAGAAGAGGCCACCGCGAGCGTTGGGTCCTCGTTTTCTTGGCCGGCGGCAACCGGCAGCGGGCAGAGCGCTCCCACTATGAAGTACAAGATCGTCAAGAGAGTGCCGCGACCAACCGTTTCAGTCCATGTTCCTCGGTACACGCGCTCACGCGCGAGTGCGTAATAAACGATCGCCTACATCGACAGCATCGTGGCGAGCACCAGCGGTAGCTTTGGTTGCGCGTCGGCGCACCACTATCAGGCTCTCCGCAACTCCTTAGCCCGTGCTGGGAGCTTCCAGTCCGGTCGGATGAAGTGACAGGTGTAACCAGCGGGGTAGCGCTCCAAATAGCCCTGGTGCTCGGGTTCGGCTTCCCAGAAATCGCCGACGGGCGCGATCTCGGTTACGACCTTTCCAGGCCAAAGACCGGAGGCATCGACGTCGGAGATTGTATCCTCAGCGACGCGCTTCTGTTCCTCGTTCGTGTAGAAGATCGCCGAGCGATAGCTTGTCCCGACGTCGTTGCCCTGGCGGTTTCTCGTGGTTGGATCGTGAATTTGGAAAAAGAGTTCCAGCAGCCTGCGGTAGCTAATCTTCGCGGGGTCGAAGACAATTTCGATCCCTTCGGCATGTGTGCCGTGGTTGCGATACGTCGCGTTCGGGACGTCGCCGCCGGTATAGCCAACGCGCGTCGAAATCACACCATCATGGCGGCGAATGAGATCCTGCATTCCCCAGAAGCAGCCGCCGGCGAGCACTGCACGTTCCTGTGTCATCCTCTGTCCTCCACCTGATCGAGATAAGCCCCGTAGCCCTCTGCTTCCATATCATCGCGATGGATGAAGCGCAGCGAGGCCGAGTTGATGCAGTAGCGCAAGCCGCCGCGATCCTTGGGGCCATCGGGGAAGACGTGGCCGAGATGGCTGTCGCCATGGGTCGAACGAACCTCCGTGCGGATCATCCCCAGCGAAGTGTCACGCAGTTCGTTAACGTTGGCTGGCTCTATTGGCTTCGTGAAGCTCGGCCAACCGCAGCCTGATTCATATTTGTCGGCCGAAGCAAACAGCGGCTCACCCGAGACGATATCGACGTAGATGCCGGGCTCCTTGTTATCGAGATATTCACCGGTGTCTGGGCGTTCGGTGCCGCTTTGCTGGGTTACGCGATACTGTTCCGGCGTCAGTTTCGCGATGGCGTCGGCATTTTTGCTGTAGCTGCTCATGTCCTTCTCCTTGCGACGGTCGTCGGATTCGGCTACCGCTCCCACCCCTCATCAAATGGAAACCGCTTCGCCCAGAATTCCTTGAGACGCGGGTCGGCATCGACCTGGCGGACGATTTCGGCCATCTTCGGCGCACTCTTGTAAAAGCGCGTGCGCCAGGGGCCGAAGCGCGAAATCACCGTCACATAAAGATCCAGTACGGAGAGATCGTCGCCGAGGATGTAACGGCCGGGCGCGATCTGCCCGTCCATCATGCGCCAGCAATCGGCGATCCGGTCGTGGACGCGATCGATCACGCGCGGCCCATCTTCTTTGCTGGCGGCGATGCGCATGGCGTCGTCCTTGATCCAGGCAAACGCGTAGATGGCCGCCGACACGTAGGCCATCCAGCGTAGATATTGTGCGCGCTTGGGGTCGTTGAGTCCTGGCGCCAGCCGTGCCTGTGGATAGAGATCGGCGAAATAGATCAGGATCGCAGC
>Ga0184612_10000339_pt1 | contig 21751 bp, 14 predicted proteins | sample PLM3_60_coex_FD_133163 | JGI IMG/M metagenome (GOLD analysis project Ga0184612, IMG submission 133163) | Groundwater sediment microbial communities from an aquifer in East River, Colorado, USA - PLM3_60_coex | ecosystem: Environmental > Terrestrial > Soil > Riparian zone | place: USA: East... | reverse complement strand
GGCGGCCCGATCATGGTCACGCTAAGCTTCTACCTCTACGGCGATCAGGCGGCCGGGACCGTCGCCCGCGAGACACCGCTCTGGCAAGCGTGGATTCAAGAACGCTTCCCGATGCCGTCGGAGCCGAGCAAGAGTGAATGATCGCGTGGTCATGCTCGACAACCCCCTCAGTGAAGCTGGACTTCAAATTTGGGCGGACTGGGCACTCAGCCAGGCGGATCGAATCGCCCCGGTCCTCTCTGGCAGCTTCAGAACGGTTCAAGACGACGATTGAGGCAGGCCAACGGCGGCTTATACTGGGAAGCGTCGGCGGAGGGTGCGATGGCCTCATCGGATGTTGGCGGATCCCCGTCAGTGATCGCAGCACCTTGGGAGGTCTTACACAATTCGCTGCACAATTTGGGTTTTCGGGCTCAGCCACTCACCCGTAAACAGCTGATTCTAAAGACACGGAGAGATGTCCGAGTGGTTGAAGGAGCACGCTTGGAAAACGATTGTGGTGACTCTCGCCAAGCGATATTGAAACACCTCTTGTCGTAGACGGAGCAACGATTTAGCTTCGCGAAATGCGCCCCGATGTGACTCCGTAAACGTCGGTATTTCTCGCCAGTCTTGCCCTCACCTTACACAGTTTCTACACAGTTTTCAGTTTCAGTTGCTTCAGACCGTCGTGGCAGGACCCGGTGTTCTCCACCGGTCCTGCACGTGGTAAAGCCTACGCACGAACACTAACCGGCGTTGAAAGCCGTGTTGCTGCTCTTGGCGCGCCAGGCCTTGATATCGTTCAGCACGGAGTTGTGATGCTGCTCGACAAGCTGGACGGCGTCGGCGCCGACCGGCAGGTGAAGTGGCGGTTTTCTCTCCGCTGCGATTTCAACAAGCAGGCGGCCGAGAGCGTTCGGATCGCCTTGTTGGGCATGGTTGGCGGTCTCCGTGGCGGCGCGAAACGCAGCATTTGACGCGCGATAGTCCTCGATGAGCGTCGCCGGTTCGAGAATCGCCGAGGACTTGTCTAGAAAATCGGTGCGGAAGTATCCGGGTCCGACAATTGTCGCGGTGATGCCGAACTCCTCGAGTTCGAGGGCGAGCGACTCTGTGAAGCCGGCCACCGCAAACTTGGAAGCGGCGTACGCTGTCCCGCGCGATCCACCGAGGTAGCCACCCATCGAAGCGATCGTGAACAAGTGCCCGCTGCGCTGGCGTCGCATGACTGGCAACACGGCGCGAGTGACGTTCATCACGCCGTATACGTTGGTTGCGAATTGCTGGTGGATTTGTTCAGGCGACATTTCCTCAAACGCAGTGATGAGACCGTAGCCCGCGTTGTTGACGAGGACATCGATTCGACCAAAGTGATCGACAGCGTCAGAGACGACTCTCGTCGCGGCAGTTGGGTCGGTTACGTCCAGAGAAGCCGTCATTAGCCGGGTGGCAGCCTCGTCGGGAATCGCGTATGCGGCGTTCTTGGGGATCTGATGCGTGTCGAACCAGTTTGGATTTTTGGACCCGACGACCGACACGGTGATCTCGCCCACCGTCGCCCTCCAGCGCCTATCCGCGCGCGACAAAAAGCGGGGCTAGGTCGTTTTCGGCCCTCCTTTGAGATCTGCCATGGGCAACGAGCGTTCGGCCCAGACGGCGACGACTAATCGAACTATCGGTTCAACGGTGTTCCGGCCGAACGCGCTTCTTGCTGATACAGATATTTCTGGAAGCCGATGAAGACTCGTCCAATGTCCTCAGGCTTGCCCAGGTGAGCCACCGCGTCGGCAATTGAGTTGTTGTATTTCAACCGCAACAATGGGGTCAGTTTCTCTTGGTCGAGTTCCTGCACGCCAACACGGACGTAGTGAGAGAGCACGAAGTCGAGAAAGGCTTGCTCTTTGCTCTCAAACGCCGCGCTGATCGCAACCTTGGCTCTCGCCGCGCGTTCCTCTCGGGTAAAGTCGTGTCTGCTGTAAGTTTTCATAGGAAACGAACGGCAGAAAACTACCGGCGTGGCTATTCGCTGCGGAGCGCTACGTTGGGATCGACCGCCGCGGCCCTGCGGGCCGGCAAGTAGCAGGCAAAGAACGCGGCACAGATCAACGGAATCGGCGTCACCACCAGCATCCACGGATCGACGATGGCGACGTCCAGCTCGAGATACGCGCGCGCGATCGCCCGGCCGACGAGGCCAATCGACAACCCGAAGATGAGCCCGTCGAGGACAGGACGATAGCCGTCCACGAGCACCATGCGCTTGATCTGTCCGGCGGTGGCCCCCAACGACATCCGCACGCCGATCTCCCGCGTGCGGTTTGCAATGATATGCGACTGGATGCCGTAGAGGCCCGCCATGGCGAGAAGCAGCGTGATCGCGCCGAGGCCGACCGCCGTCATGCCGAGCCCGCGCAGGACCTGAAACGGTCCGGCGAGCACCGATCGTCCCGTCCCGATGGTGTCGACCGCCACGTCCGGATCGGCACGCCGGATGGCCTCGCGCATCGCGCCCACCGCATTCGTCACCGATCCGGATGCCCGCGCGACGACCGTGATGAGCGGCTGGTAGTGCTGCGTCAGCGGCACGTAGGCCAGTGGCCGCGGATCCGCGAAGATACTGCCCACGTCCGTATCGGCGGCAACGCCGACGATCGTGGCCGTCGGGGACCGCGTCTGGCCGACCGCCATCTCCCGCCCGACGACGTCGGCGGTACCGAACATCTGCCGTGCCGTGAATTCGCTCAGGACCACGACGCGTGGCGCGGCCGGCCCGTCGCGATCGTCGAAACCGCGTCCACGAAGGATCTCCACCCCCAGCGTTCGGAACATCGAGGGGGCCCCGGCGATCGTCGTCACCACCTGCGGGTCCATTCGCGCGGCGCTCGTCTGTTCCAGTGGTGAGATGGACAGACGCAGCGTACTCGGCACGCCGAAGGGCAATCCACTCGACAGTGAGGCCGCCTCGACCGACGGATGGCGCCGCAGCTCGTCGAGTACCCGGTCGAAGATGCGCCGTGCGCGAGGCTCGTTCCACTCCGGCGTGTCGAAATTGAGAACGGCGACGCCGATTCGATCCAGGTCGATGCCGGAATCATGGCGCGCCTCCGCGATCGAGTACTTCACGAACATGGTGGCGATGATGAAGAACCCGGCCGCGATGGCGACCTGCCACCGCAGGAGAAGCCGCTGGCGCCGGCCGCGCTGCGGTCCGGCGGCCGATCCGCCGGCGAGCGCGCCGCGAACGTCGAGCGTGCGCGTCAGCTGAATCGCCGGCTCGAGGCCGAAGACGACGAGCGCGATGAGGAGCGACGAGACCGCGATCGTCAGCGCCGGCACGTTCAGCGCGGGATGAAACGACAGCGTGGTACGGCCGCCGAAAGGCATGGCGAGGCTGAACTCGGTGTCCATCACGACGCGCAACAGCTCGAACATGACGTAGGACGCGAATGCGCCGCCGGCCGCCAGCATCACGCTCTCGAGACACTGTTCGCGCACGAGCCGCCACCTCGATGCGCCGAGGGCGCGCCGCACGGCGAGCTCGCGCAGCCGTGTACTTCCGCGGGCGAGCACGAGGTTGCCGAGGTTCGTGCAGGCGACGACCAGCACCAACCCGACGAGCGCCACGAGCGTCATCCCGAACCGGCGCACGGCGGAGTCCTCGTCGTCGGAGATCGCCGCCATGGTCTTTGCGCGCCACGGGCGATCCGTGGCGCCGACGCCCTTGCCACGGAATCGCGGCGGAAAAAACTCGTCGAGCCGCTCGGCGATGGTCTGCATTTCCGCCGATGCCGCGGCGATCGTCACCTCCGTTGCGAGGCGGCCAAAGACGGTGAGCCGTCGATCGTCTCGTGCTGTGGCGCGCGGCGCCGCCGTCCGGGGGGACTCCTTCAACCGTGACTCGGTACCGAGTGGAATCCAGAACTGCGTGCCCACCAGCCATCCGCGAGGACCGCTGAACGAGGCCGGCGCCACGCCGATAATCTCGAAGGGTTCTCCGGAGATCGCCACGGTGGCGCCGACGATCCGCGGATCGGACGCGAACCGCCGTCGCCACAGCGTATCGCTCAGCATCACCACACGTCCGCCGCCGGCATCGTCGCTCGGCTGAATCGTGCGTCCGAGCTTGGCGCCCACGCCGAGCGTGGCGAAGTACGATCCGCTCACCGACTCGCCGATGACCATCTCCGTCACGGACGGCAGGGCAAGGCGGCGAACGAACGTGGCGGACGCGGCGACGTGGGAGAACGACGTCTGGGCGGTCTGCACATCGCGGAAGTCCGGCTCCGACACCGTGCCGGTCAGCAGCCGTCCGCTGTACGGGGTGACGATGACGGCGACGCGATCGGGCTCGTGGATGCCGAGGCCGCGCAGGAACACCGCATCGACGATCGAATACACGGCTGTCGTGATCGCGACGCCGACCGCGAGCGAGAGAATCGCGAAGGTTGTGAAGAGAGGCGTCGCGCCGAGCCGCCTGAGCGCGAGCCTGATGTCGCGGCCCACGGCTGTCGAGGGTAGCACGCCCGGCTACCGGCCGATCACGACCTTGAAGCCGCCGCCGGCGTAGAAATGCCCTCCGTCGTCGGAGAACACCGAATGGCCGATGTTCGCGTACACGACGACGTTGCGCACGCCGTCGATGATGCCGGCGTTCACCAGCACGAGCCGATCTCGCTGGAAGTCGATGCTCGATTCGGTGCGCAGCTCGATCATCGCGGCGACCTTCCGCGTGAACGACCGGCCGAACGCGAAGCCGAATCCGGATGCGAGCTCCCGCGATGGATCGTGCAACGGTTTTTCGAGCTCGCCGTTGAACACGAACGTGAACGCGTGAAACTCGCGCGCGACGAGGAGCGGCAGCACGATGGTCTGGCCGGCCTCCGAGAGTCCCTTCTCGGCCCCGTGCGCCGGCGCGAATTCGAGCTGTGGATACACCGCGACGGAAATGCCGCGGCGCTCGTCGCCATAGAAGTCGAACTTCCCGCCGATCGCAGTCGTCCCGATGCCGGCCTTGTAACCCTCTCCGGCCTCATTGGCGGCGGAAACCGGGTCTTACACGATTCGCGCGATCAACTGTTGATGTGTGTCTTGTAAGCTGCTGATTCCAAGCCTGATGGAAGAACGCTGGGAATTGAAGGAGGGTTTTGCGTTACACTGTTCCTGGCCGTCCGCAAGTGCTTGATTCTAAACGGAGAGATGTCGGAGTGGTCGATCGAGCACGCTTGGAAAGCGAATCCGCTCGCGCGTGCTGACGCACACCAAGTCCCACCAACCAGTTCCGATCAAACGACTCCCGCAACATCGATGTGCGTCCGCGTGTGCCCGCAAATCGTGTTGTTTGCCCGAGGTTTCGGGGGCATGTGACACAGTTTTGACACAAGCCAGCCAAGTTACGGCGACGAACACCGGCGCACAGCGCGTCCCGAGTACAAATCAGGTCTGCGCTTATCCCATCTGGCTCATGATCTTCGAGAGCAGCCACGAGTTCGCTCAAGACGCGGTGGCGGACAGCACGTTGCTGTTCGAGCGCCATTTGACGTCTGTGATCGAACTCTTTCCAAAGGGCACACTGCTGAAGGGCGTTCCTCCGAGGCAAGGCCGCCAGCGTGCCGGAGGTGTGCTCCGTGGCCCCGCAGCGCACGGAGCCTTCGGTCCGAGGCGCGCTGGAGCGGGCTGGACAGGGCTTGGACCAGAGCCTAATGTGCGGGTCGTGGGGGGAGGCTCGTCGGCGCCGTGTCGTTGGGGGGGCTGGTCTGAGAACGGCCCATTATATTGCCTCAGCCCCCCGCTAATGCTTCCTATCGCCCTAATGCTTCCTGTCGTCCAAACGGGTGATCTCGTACTGACCCCGCTCGTCGAGGTGATGAAGCAGCGGGCGGACGCCATTCGGGTCGTATCCGCGAGCTCGCCACGGGAGAACGCGATCGCCCAGTGGGAGATGGTTCACGACTGGATCGAGCGACGCGGCGAGCCTTGGACGACGATGCCCGCGGCTCGTCTGGCGGAATGGCTCGATCCTGTCGGGCGCTACACGTTCAACCTCAGACGCTCGTCAGTGGGCCAGTCGATGTCGCCGGCCGGTGCGGGTGAATGACCGTCGCGACTGACGTCACTGAGGAGAGCGTCGAATCCCGCGGGGCTTCTTCGACCGTCCCCTCGGGAACCTCATTTCAGACATACCGGCCGGCGTAGCCGGCTGGATCACCCCTCGATACGTCCCTTGCCCTCGACGATCGTCACGTAGCGATCGATGGGGAGGTCCGTGAGGCGCTCCACGCGTCCGCTCGGCTCCGGCCAGGCGATTTCGAGCCAGTCGACCTTCGCGGCCGGACCAAGGCCCAGCACCTCGCGCATGTCGTGCGAGGAAAGGTAGCTCCCGCCGTTCGCCTTGAACCGCGTTCGCTTCGCGCCGCCGGCCGACCACGCGATCGTGGCGCCGACGCCGTCACGGTTGCAGGCGGTGCCCTGCAGCTTCACGCCCAGCCAGTGGTGGCCGTCGCCGGCGTTGTTTCTGAGCAGGACCGGCGCCTCGCCGTTGTTCCCGATCAGCACGTCGATGCGGCCGTCGTTGTTGTAATCGCCGACCGCCAGGCCGCGGGCGGGGAACGTCTTCTTGAAGACCGGGCCGGCCTCCGCGCTGACGTTCGACAGCTTCTTCCCGTCGTGGCGGAAGAGCACCAGGGGTTCCTTGTAGCGCACCTGCTGCGAGTAGCTCTCGATCATGTCGTCGGGGTGACCGTTGGCGAGAAACAAATCGACCAGCCCGTCGTTGTCGTAGTCGAAGAACTTCAGGCCCCAACCGCTCAGCAGCCGCGTCGCCTGGGCGACACCGTGGAACGCCGCGACGTCGGAGAACGACTCCTTGCCCTCGTTCTGGTAGAGCGAGAACATCTCCTGATCGACGTTGGCCACGAACAGATCCTGTCGGCCGTCGCCGTTGACGTCCGCCGCGTCGACGCCCATGCCCGACCGCGGTCTGCCGTTGCCGCTGAATCCGACTTCGGACATGAGCCCGATCTCGTCCCACTTGCCCTTGCCGCGATTCGCGAACAGGAAGTTCTGCACCGTGTCATTGGCGACGAAGAGATCCATGAGCCCGTCGCCGTTGATGTCGGTCGCCACGACCCCGAGCGCCTTCCCGAGCGCGCGCTGGATGTCGGTGCCGGCGCTGACCTCGGTGAAGGTGCCGTCGCCGTTGTTGTGGTAGAGCAGGCTCGGCGTCGGCTTGAACACGCGCGGGATGCAGTAGAAGCGTTTGCCGAGCTTGTTGTCGCCGCAGAAGACGTTGTTGGCAAGCGAGAATTGGACGAAGCTGCACAGCATCAGATCGAGCCGGCCGTCGTTGTCGTAGTCGAACCACACCGCACTCGTCGTCCAACCCGGGGCGGCGACGCCGGCCTTGGCGGTGACGTCAGTGAACGTCCCGTTGCCGTTGTTGTGGTACAGCGTGCAGCGTCCGTACGCGGTGACGAGGATGTCGGGATAGCCGTCGTTGTCGTAGTCGGCGATGGCGCAGCCCATGCCGAACTCGCGGCCCCCAGCCACGCCCGCCTTGTCAGTGACGTCGGTGAATGTGCCGTCGCGGTTGTTCTTGTACAGCGCGTTCTTCAGCGGCGTCTTCGGCTGATAGAAGTCGGCCTGGCCGCTATTGACCATGAAGATGTCGACCCAGCCGTCGTTCTCGTAATCGACAAACGCGACGCCCGGCCCCATCGTCTCCGGCAGGTGCCGATCGGCCGACATCGCATTCTCGTGGACCCACGTGAGCCCGCTGGCGCTCGCCGGAACCTCCTCGAAAAGGGGCAGCGCCGCCCACTCGTGCGCGCGTAGCGCCACGCCGCTGATGGTCGACGCGCCGGCGAGTGTCAGGAGACGAAGGACGTCACGGCGGGACGGAATGAGGATCGGGTGACGGCTCATGCGTCCCCAATTCTACCGATTCGGCGCGGCCGGCGCTGCGCGACCCGTGTGCTAGCATCGACCGATGCCTGCCGGCGGTCGACTCGGGCCCGGGACCTCCGTCCTTACGATTGTCGCGCTGGTCGCCGCAGTACATCTATCCCCTTGACTACGGTTATCTCGCGGGAACGACTTCAGCTGACTTCGGCGGGATCGACATCTGGCCGGGCAGTCTCGACCGCAGCGTTCGTGGCGTCATCGCCACAATTGACCTGTGGAAGCGCGCCACGGCGCGCACCGCGCGGGTCAGGTCGTTGTCGAGCGCGTTCTTTAGGATAGCGGCGACGCCGGCGTCGAGAGCGCTCCGCGCGTACTGCCGGTGAGCCGGCGCCCTGGGTGGCGACCGTGAAGGCGCGAGCCATCGCGTCCCAGAAACGCCGGTTGGCCTCGTCGAGCTGAGCCTGTTCGCCGCAGAGGCGGACCACCGGCGCCAGCTCTCGCGCTCCCGGGCCAGCGCCTGTTCCAAGTCGTTGCGCAGACGGGCAAACGTGTTGCACCAGGGGCTCAGGGGGTAGGGCTCCGTGCCCGCGAGCCCGTCGCGCAGCCGCGCCGCCGCTGCTGGAAAGGCTCTGCTGGATCCGGACGATTTGCAGGGTGCCGAGCCGGTTGCGCTCCGACAGCGCCGCCTGCTCGCCGCGGAGGGTGCCGATCTCTCGCGCCGCGTAGAGGCTGAAGCCGACGATGATCGCCACCGCGACGGCGAGGCCGATGGCGAGCGCCGGCACGGGCGAGCGCTCCGGGGCGGTCTGGCACACCGGGACGGTCGGTTCGACGCCAGGGTGCATCGGGCGTGGCTCCGTTCATTGGGCGCCGGGCTCGAGTTGTCATACCTCAGCATAGACACTACCTGGACAGCAATTTCCATAGTTGTTTTGGGCTATCGGCGATGTATGATTTGCACTGCTCTCCGGTAGACATCGTGAGCTCGAACACGGCATACGCGCGCGTTTGCAGTCGTTCGAACGTGCCGAAGGAGTAGGTGCCATGACTCTTGGTCGTCGGGCCCTGTCACTCGCGTCAGCCGTCGCGCTGGCACTCGTCGCACTTCCATCTCCCACCCATGCGCAGTCGCTCACGGGCGCGATCTCGGGCACGGTTGCGGACGCCCAGGGCGGCGTATTGCCGGGCGCCGACGTGACCCTGACCAACCGGGAATCGAAGACCGTGCAGCGCACGGTGACGAACAGCGAGGGCGTGTTCGTCTTCGCCTCGGTGCCCGCCGGCACCTACTCGGTGCGCGCCGAGCTCGCGGGCTTCACGGCCTGGGAGGCCAGCGACATCGCCCTCCTCCTCGGGCAGCGCCGCACCATCACCGGCATCACGCTGAAGGTCGGCGGCGTCGCGGAAGTGATCTCGGTCACGTCGCGGCCCGAAATCGCGCCGGTGGACTCGGGCGAGAAGAGCGCGCGCCTGACCGCCGAGCAGATCCAGAACGTGCCGATGGTCGGCCGCAGCACGGGCGAGCTGCTCAAGCTGCTGCCGGGCATGACGCCGACCTCCGGGGGCACCAGCAACAACCCGGGTTACAACGGCGAGGTCATCGGCATCAACGGCAACGGCGACGGCGGCAAGCAGAGCGCCGTCGGCAACTTCTCGGGCAACGGCACCCGCGTCGACGCGCTCGACATCGTCATCGACGGTGCCCACGCCTCGGATCCCGGGTGCAACTGCGCGATGTCGGTCAACCCGAACCCCGACATGGTCGGCGAGTTCAAGGTGCTGCAGTCGAACTACGGTGCCGAACACGCCAAGGGCCCGATCACCATCGACGTGATCAGCAAGTCCGGCGGCCGCGACTTCCACGGCATGGGCTACGTCTACCTGCGCGACTACAACTGGAACTCCAACGAGTGGCGCCTGAACAAGTTCAGCACCGAGCCCGGGGCCGAGAACAAGCCGAAGAACAAGTACGCCTACCCCGGCTTCAACCTCGGCGGTCCGCTGCTGATTCCGGGCACGAACTTCAACAAGGACCGCAACAAGGTCTTCTTTTTCACCGGCTACGAGTTCTACAAGCAGCGCCTCGACACCGGCATCCTGCAGTCGTGGGTCCCGACCGACGCCATGCTGAACGGTGACTTCTCGAACGGCGCGAGCTTCTCCGGCCTCAGCAACTCGTACGTGAGCACGGCGCCGACGAATCTCGTGAACGGCCGAATCCCGGCCAGCCAGATCGACCCGAGCGGCCAGGCGCTGCTCCGTTTGCTCCCGCGGCCCAACGCGGACCCGGCGCAGACGGGCGGCTACAACTATGTCGACAGCGTCGAGCTCGACCAGAACATGCAGCAGTGGCTGACGCGCGTGGATGTCAACGTCAGCGACCGGACGCGCATCTTCGCGCGCTACAACCTGCAGACCGAGACGCAGAACTTCCCGGTCGGCCTGTGGTGGCGCAACCCCAACCAGGTGCCCTATCCGACGGCGGTGACGGCACCCAACCGCTCGCACTCGACGACGGTCAGCCTTACCCACATCTTCGGGCCGACGCTGACGACCGAGTCGACCTTCGCCACGACGTTCATCGACTTCCCGAACCAGTTTGCGGATCCCAGCAAGGTGTCGCGGAGCGGCCTCGGTTACACCAACCCCGGCATCTATGACGCGGGCCTCGATCAGATCCCGTCGATGACGGCGTGGGGCAACGGCCCGACGATGTTCAACCCGGGCGGCTTCGACCCGGTCCTCTTCGCCAAGAAGTGGCTCATCTCGGGCGCGCAGAACGTGACCAAGGTGCAGGGCGCCCACACCATGAAGGCCGGCGTGTACTACGAGTGGGTCAACAACAGTCAGCCGGGTAACGGCGACTCGAACGGCCGCCTGGTGCCGGCCTCCTGGGGCGCGACCACGACCGGCAACTACTTCTCGGACGTGCTGACCGGGAACCTGGCCGAGTACGGCGAGCAGTCGCCGAACATCGTTCGCGACATGGCCTACAACGTCTTCGAGGGCTACATCCAGGACAGCTGGAAGGCGAGCAACCGGCTGACCATCGACGGCGGCCTGCGCCTGTCGCACCTTGGCGGCTGGTACGAACGCAACGGCGTCGGCATGGCGGTCTTCGATCCCGCGCTCTATGACTCGCAGGCGGCGGGCACGCCCTTCCGCGGCATCACGTGGACGGCGCTGGACTCGAACGTGCCGACCTCGGGCGTCAACGTCAAGAGCCTGTTGCTGGCGCCGCGCGTCGGCTTCGCCTACGACCTTTCGGGCAACGGCGCGACGCTGTTGCGTGGCGGCTACGGCCTGTTCAACTTCCACGACGCACAGGGACCGTACTCCGGCTTCATCGATCTGCCCTATGGCGTGACGTTCACCAACGCGACGAACGTGCGACTGGCCGACGTCGGCAACGTCGACCCGAACACGCAGCCGAGCATCAGCGGCGCCATCCTAGCGACCGACGACAAGCAGCCGCGGACGCAGAGCTGGAGCGTCACGCTGCAGCGCCGCCTGCCGTACCAGATGACGGTCGAGGCCGGGTACGTGGGCAGTAAGAGTGATCGGTTGCTGAACGATGGCCTCAACAACCTGAACGTCGTGCCCTTCGGGGCGATGCTCAACGACCCGACTGGCGACCCGAACAACTACCGTCCGTACCGCGAGTACGGCACCAACCTGCCGGTGGCGCAGCACACGCACTACCAGAACTACAACGCGCTGCAGGCGCTTCTCAGCCGGGTCAGCTCGAAGTTCAGCTACACCGCCGCCTACACGTGGTCGAAGGCGCTGGGCATCCGAGGCAGCGGCCAAGGGCAGGTCTCGTACCCCGCCGTCGACATCCGCGATGGCGCCTACGGCATCCTCGCGTACGACCGTACGCACGTTCTGAACGTCGGCTACAGCTACCTGCTGCCGACCCTCGACGGCGCGGCGGCGCTGAAGCAGGCCGTTCTCGGCGGTTGGCAGTTGACGGGCGTGTCCACGTTCATCAGCGGCGCGCCTCTCCAGGCGGCGAATACGGTTGGCGTCAACTTCGGCATGTCCGGCACGACGTCCACCGGCGCCGACCTAGGCGGCAACACGGTGATCACCGGCTCGCCGGAGATCACCGCGATGCCGGTGCTGACCTGCGATCCACGCGAGGGCCTGAGCGGCGATCAGGTGCTGAACCCAAGCTGTTTTGCGCTGCCCGCGGCGGGATCGAACGGGAACTACATCTTCCCCAACCTGCGCGGCCCGGCCTACTCGAACCACGACTTCGCGGTGTTCAAGAACTTCCCGATGGGCGGGTCGCGCAAGTTCCAGTTCCGCGCCTCGTTCACCAACGTCTTCAACCACCCGCAGCGGTTCCTCGACGAGAACACGAACCTCAGGCTGCAGTTCACCAACGGCCAGCCGTCGAACCCGGCCTTCGGTATCCTGCCGCGTGACAACAAGTACGGCCGGCGCATCATCCAGCTCGCCTTCAAGATGTATTTTTGATTTCTGGCGTCCTTCGAGCCGCGGTCCTGAGCCGGCGACTTTGAGCGCGTCGCCGGCAACCGCGGCCCGGCTTCGGCCGGGCATTTTTGGTAGGATGAAAACGTGGTCGGCGCCCTGCTCCTCAGCGCATCGCTCGCAATCGGCCAGGCGACGCCAGCCAACGACTTCTCGCGCGCGGTCGCGCTGCAGCAGGCCGGCGATCGCGAAGGCGCAGCGGCGGCGTATCGCGCGTTTCTCGAGGCGCATCCGTCGAACGTCGAGGCGCGGTCGAACCTCGGCGTCGTCCTCGCGCAGCTCGGTCGCTACGAGGAGGCGATCGAGGCGTATGGGGCCGCGCTGGCCATCGACCCGAAGCAGCCGAAGGTTCGCCTGAACCTCGGCATCGCGCTCTACAAGGCGGCGAACTACGCCGGCGCCGCCACCGAGCTCGCGGCCGTGCGGACCGCGCAGCCGGACAACCTCCAGGCGCGCTACCTCGAAGCCGACTGCCAGCTGCGGATGGGCGAGCCGAAGAAGGTGATCGAACTCCTGGCGCCGATCGAGCCGCAGCATCAGGAGGACCTGGCGCTCGCTTACATGCTCGGCCTCGCCTACCTGCACGAGAAGGACCTCGCGAAGGGTGGCGTGCTCGTCGATCGGATCCTGAAGCGCGGCGAATCGGCCGAGGCGCGCCTGATGATGGGGATGGCGAAGCGCGCGGCCCAGGATCTCGCCGGCGGCCTCGAGGAGCTGGGCAAGGCCGTCGCCTTGAACCCGGAGCTGCCGAGCGTGCACGCGTTGTTCGGGCGCGCGCTCCTCGAGACCGGCAACCGCGATCGCGCGCAGGCCGAGTTCGAGGCGGAGCTGGAGCGCAACCCGCTCGACTTCGACGCGCACCTCTATCTCGGCGTGCTCCTCAAGGAGGACGCCAAGTACGAAGCCGCGATGGCGCATTTCGACAAGGCCCTCGGCGTCCGCCCCGGAGATCCGGGCGTGCGCTACCAAATCGTGACGATCTACGTGTCGCGCGGCGAGAGCGACCGCGCCCTGCCAGAGCTCGAGGCCCTCGTCAAGGAAGCGCCGTCGTTCCTCGAGGCGCACGTCACGCTGGCCATCGTCTACTACCGCCTGAAGCGGCGTGCGGATGGCGACCGCGAGCGCGCCATCGTCGAGGCGCTCAACAAAGAAATCCAGGCGAAGCAGCCCGGCGCCGTCGCGCCGAACCGTCGGCCTGGGGGTTGATCCATCATCCTGGCCTGGACATGATAAGGACTCTATCCGCACTCGGAGAGACGATGCCGCGTGCCACTACGCCACGCCGACGGCGAACCGGTGCCCCGAGCCCACCATGATTCGGCTTTTTCGCTTCATTGGCGTCGCCGCAGCGACTTGCGCTGTGCCCCTCTTGGCGGCCCGGACGCCGCAGACGCAGGCGCCCGCGCAGCCGGCACCGGCGTTCCACACCGGCACGACCGCCGTGCTCCTCGACATCGTCGTGCGCGACAAGCGCGGACGTCCCGTGCGCGATCTGCGGCAGGACGAGATCGCGGTCCTCGAGGACGGCGTTTCGCGCGAGGTCAAGTCGTTCCGGCTGATCGAAGGGACGCCGGCCGATGCGGCGGTCGGGGCGGCGGCCCAGGCCGGGGTCGTCCAGCCGGATCCGCTGCGGCGCATCACCCTCGTGTCGCTGGTCTTCGACCATCTGAGCCAGAACGGCCGGACGATGGCGCTGAAGGCGGCCCAGGATTACCTGAGGAGGCCGTTGCCGCCGGGTCAGTGGACGGCGGTGTTCACGCTCGACAACCGGCTGCACATGCAGCACGACTTCTCACGCGACACGACGGCACTGCTCGCGGCGGTGGAGCGCGCCAGCACGGCGATCAAGGAAGAGGCGCTGCCGCTGCCGGCGTCGAGTCGTGAGCGCGGGCAGGAGCCGAACCAGCAGCTGAAGCCGCTCGAGACCAACGACGCGGTCGGTCGCGGCGCCGCGGCCCAGGACTCGATCGACGAGCAGTTCCGTCAAACGATTCAACGCATGCAGAGCCTGGCCGAAACGGTCGAGACCTCGCAGCGTGGCCATGCGACGTTCTATCCCCTGATGGCGCTCGCCAAGGCGCAGGGCGGTCTCGAGGGCCGCAAGGCGATCCTGTTCTTCTCCGAGGGGCTGCAGGTTCCGACTTCGGTCGAAGAGGCTTTCAAGGCGGCGATCAGCGAGGCCAATCGCGCCAACGTCAGCATCTACACCGTCGATGCGCGCGGCCTCGATACCAACCGCGATCTCGCCGCGGCCGGCGCGGCCCTGGATCGTGCCGGCCGTGTGAGCCAGGGCGCCATGGCCAAACGCGGCGCCGGCGGGACGTCGATGGAGGAAGTGCAGAACGACGACCTCGTGCAGTCGACGTTCCACGCCAACACGCAAGCGGCGCTCCGTGAGCTGGCCGAGGATACCGGCGGGGTGATGATCGCGAACACGAACAACCTCGGCAAGGGCCTCGAGCGGGTGACGACCGACCTGGCGAGCTACTACGAGATCGCCTACGCGCCGCAGAACATCGAGGCCGACGGCAAGTTCCGCAAGATCGAGGTGAAGGTCTCGCGCAAGGGTGTGGACGTCACCGCGCGCAGCGGCTACTTCGCGCTCCCCGCCACCGACGCGGCGCCGCTGATGCCCTACGAGCTGCCGCTCCTCGCCGCCGCGGCGGCCTCGCCTGCGCCGCACGCCTTCGACTTCCAGGCCGGCGCCTTCCGCTTTCACGAGACGCCGCGCGGCCGGCAGTTCACCTTTGTCGCCGAGGTGCCGATCGCCGCGCTGGCCGTGCAGGAGGACAAAAAGGCGAAGCAGTACCGCCTCAAGTTCACGGTGATGGCCCTCGTCAAGGATGCCCAGGGCACCGTCGTCGAGCGCCTCAGCAACTCGTATCCGCTCGAAGGCCCGCTCGAGAACCTGCCGGCGCTCCAGCGCGGCCACGTGATCTTCAAGCGCCAGATCTGGCTCGGCCCCGGCCGCTACACGCTGACGGCGGTGGTGCGCGACCAGACCACGGACAAGACCAGCGTGCGGCAGCTGCCGCTGCGCGTGTTCGAGGCGTCACCCGGCATCACCGTGAGCACGGCGGCCGTGGTGAAGCGGATCGACAAGGCCGCCGATGAGGCCGATCCGATCGAGGATCCGTTCCGGAGCGGCCCGATGCGCATCGCGCCCAGCCTGTCGACGCCGATCTCGAAGGCCGCCAACCGCCAGATCTCGGCCTTCGTCGTCCTCTATCCAGACAAGGCGATGACCGACGCCCCGAGCCTGACCATCGAGTTCGCGCACGGCTCGGCGGTCGTCGGCCGCTCGTCGCCGGCGCTCGACGCCCCCGACGGCCAGGGCCGCATCACCTGCGTCGCCACGTTCCCGGCCGATGGGTTCGCGCCCGGCACGTATGAGCTACGGGCCATCGCCCGGCAGGGCGCGTCGCAGGACGAGACCCGCACCACGTTCACGATCGTGCAGTAGGCTGGGAACATGGAGAGCCGGTCCCGATCCGCCGCCCGTCGAGCCAGCGCCGCCGGCGTTCTTGTGCTGGTGGCCCTCCTCGCCGCCGGGCTCGGCGCCCAGCAGCCGCAGGGGCCGCCGGCTCAGCCCGCCTTTCGCGCCGGCGCCGACCTGGTCATCGTCGACGCCGTCGTCGTCGACAAAGACGGCAAGCCGGTCAGCAATCTCACCGCCGCCGATTTCGAGGTCAAGGACGAAGGCCGGCCGCAGGCGGTCTCGCTCTTCCAGACCGTCAGCACCGCCGCGATAGCGAGCCAGCCGCAGGGCGCGACGCGACGCTTCGGCTACAGCACCAACGCCGGGGTCGACGCCCGGCCGACGCGCGCCTTCGTGCTCTTCTTCGACGACCTCCACCTGGCGCAGGCCGAAGGCGATCGCGCCAAGGCCGCGCTCGCCGGCTTCATCGACCGCGAGCTCGAGGACGGCGATCTGGTGTCGCTCGTCGCGCCCGGCAACTCGCTGCGCTGGCACGCGCGGATGCCGGCGGGCCGGGCCGAGCTCGAGCGGATCGTGCGCCGCCTGAAGGGGCTCTTCGCGCCGGATCCCTCGTTCGAGCAGATGAGCGACTACGAGGCGTACCGGATCTCGGCGTTCCAGGACGAGGTCGTCGCCAACCAGGTGCAGCGGCGTTGGCAGAACCTGCGCGTCCTCGGCAAGGAGCCGGCCAACCTCGCCACCGACAAGGGCTTCCAGCCCGAGAACCGGGGCGGCGTGATCGGGCTGATCCCGCCGGAGATCGCCATCCGCGCCAACGCGGTCTACCAGCAGGCCGCGGCCAGGAACCGCGCCACGCTGGCGTCGCTCGAGCGCACCATCGGCGGGCTCGCGGCGGTGCGCGGCCGCAAGGCCGTGGTCCTCGTCTCGCCGGGCTTCATCGACGATCAGGAGCGTGCCGCCGACGCCAAGCGCGCCATCGACGCGGCGCGCCGCGCCAACGTCGCGGTCTACTTCGTCGACGCGCGCGGTCTTCTCGCCGGCACGCCGTTCGCGCAGGCGCAGTTCGGCAACCCGCTCGACTCACGCGACATCAACGCCGCCAACGCCGACTTGACGCTGACTGCCGAGGGCGCCGAGACGCTGGCGAACAGCACCGGCGGCTTCTCGGTGCGCAACCAGAACGATCTCGGTCGCGGGCTGAAGCGCATCGGAGACGAATCTCGCGTCTACTACCTCCTCGGCTTCCAGCCGGATCGCGCCGACGCCAAGCCTGGCGCCTTCCACCGGCTGGAGGTGAAGGTCACGCGGCCCGGCGTCACCGTGCGGGCGAGGCGCGGCTACTACGCCGGCGGCCTCCCGCGCGAGGCGACGAGCGCCGACACGTCGCCGGTGACCAGCGCCGGCACCAGGTCGAAATGGAGCGCGGACGGCGTCGACACGCTGGATCGCGCCACCGACTCGCCCTACGAGCTGGGCGAAATCCCGCTGCGGGCAATGAGCTACGTCTTCGGCGATGCGACCGCGGAGACATCGCTCGTGATGCTCGCCGTCGACGCGGACCTCCGCGCCTTCGCCTTCGGCCGCAAGGACGGCCATCTCATCGACGTCGCCGACCTGCGCATGCTGACGACCGAGCTCGGCACGGGCATGACCGAACGCTACGAGCGCCAGGTCGAGATGAGCTTCCCGGCGACGGCGCGCTTCGGCTCCGAATCGTGGCACACGCTGGCGCAGGAGTTCCGCCTGATGCCGGGCCGCTACCAGGCGCGCCTCGCCGTCCGTGACGCCAACAGCGGCCGCATCGGCGCCGTGACCCACGACTTCGAGGTCGGGCCGCTCACGGGCCTCCGCGTGACGACGCCGATCCTCACCGACTTGATCGAGGTGCCGTCGTCCGGCACGGCCGGGCCTCCGAAGCCGGTGCTCGTCGTGCGGCGGAGCTTTCCTGCCGGCGCCACGGTCTACTACCAGTACAGCGTCCTCGGCGCGGCCAAGGGCGCCGACGGCGCGGTCAAGGTCACCGGGTCGCACGTGCTTCGCGGCCCGGGCGGCGCCGTCGTCAAGCAGATGGCGCCGCGACCGATCGTCCCGAGCGCGGATGGCGGCCTGAGCCGGCTCGCCGGCCTCAACCTCACCGGGCTCGCCGCCGGCGACTACGACCTCCTGCTGACGGTGCGGGACGAGGTCGCCGGCCAGGTTGTCGAGCGCCGTGAGCCGTTCGCGATCCTGCCGCCCGAGCCGCTCACCGGCAGCGCGGCCCGCGAGCCGTGACCGCCGCGATCCTCACGCTGGCGCTCGCACTGTCGGTCCAGGCCGCGGCGGCCCAGGCCCCGTCGAAGCCTGCCGCACCCAAGCCGCGCGCCTCGTTCGACAGCGTCGCGGCGCAGGCCGGCGCGGCCCGCGAGGCCGGACGACTCGACGACGCCATCGCGCTCTACCGACGCGGGCTCGCGCTGCGCCCCATCTGGGACGAAGGGCGGTGGTACCTCGGCTCGTCGCTCTACGAGCGCGATCGCTACGCCGAGGCGCACGACGCCTTCGCGGCGCTGATCGCGCGCCGGCCGACCCACGCCGGCGCCATGGGCATGCAGGGCCTGTGCGAGTTCAGCCTCGGCCGGCACGAGGCGGCGCTCAAGACGCTGCTGCGCGCGCGATCGCTCGGCGTCAAGCGCGACCCCGAGATCGGCCGCGTGGTCGCCTACCACGCCGGCATCCTGCTGACGCGATTCGAAGAATTCGAGATCGGCTACAGCGTCCTCCAGGAGCTGGTGGACGCCGGCGTCGAGGGGCCGACGGTGATCGACGCGTTCGGCCTCAACGTGCTCCGGATGCCGATGCTCCCGGCAGTCATCCCCGAGGCGAGGAAACCGCTGGTGCAGCTCGCCGGACGCGCCGGCTACGCCCTCGCCGGCCGGCGCCTGGCCGACGCCGGGCGCCTCTTCGACGAGCTGGTGGAGGCCTACCCGCACGAGCCCAACGTACACTACGCGCGCGGCGTCCTGCGAACGGCCGAGAACCCGGACGGCGTCCTCGCCGACTTCGACGCCGAGATCGCGATCTCGCCGGATCACGTGCCGGCCCGGCTCAATGCGGTCTTCGAGCTGCTGAAGCGCGGCGATCCGGCGCGCGCGCAGCCGTACGCCGAGGCTGCGGTGCGCCTCGCCCCGCAACTCTTCGCCACGCACCTCGCGATGGGTCAAGTCTGGTTCGAGACGGGCGACGTCGCCAAGGCCGCGACGGCCTTCGAGCAAGGCGTGAAGTTGGCACCTGGCAGCCCGCAGGCACACTTCCTTCTCGCGCGCGCCTACGCACGCCTCGGCCGCGCCGCCGACGCCGAGCGCGAGCGCGCCGAGTTCCGCCGCCTCGAGCAGCTCAAGACTGGTCAGGCCACTGGCCCAGGCGCCGCTCCGCCGAAATGATGCGGACACCGCTCACGTAGACTAGGGTAGTGACCTCGTTCCACGGGCCAGCCCGCCTCCTCGTTCTCGCCACCGCACTCTTGGGCCTCACGTTGCCTGATCGCGGCGTTCAGGATCGGGAGCACAGCCTCCCGGCCGTCGCGGCGCCGGACATCTCCAGCAACCGCCAAGCTCAGTCGACCGCCACGGAGGAGGAGGTGCGCACGCGCTGCACCGCTTGCCACAAGCTGCCGCCGCCCGACATCCTCCCGCGCGCCGCGTGGCGCGACGAGATGGTCCGCATGATGCTGATCCAGGAGGGCGTGCCCGAGCCGGCCGGCGCGAGCAGCGTCCTGCCACTCTCGCCCGACTGGCTGCGCCTATGGCGCTACTACGACGAGCGTGCCCCTGAGCGCCTCGCCGAGCCCGAGCCGTGGCCGGCGGCGAGCCCTGCCCCGGTGCCGTTCGAGAAGATCGCGGTGTCGAGCGCCGCGGCGAACGGCGCCGTGGCGATCTCCAACGTGTGCCTCTACGACGTCGATCATGACAAGCGCCTGGACATCGTGGCGGGCGAGATGCGCACCGGCCCGGTCATGGTGGGCCTCGCCAAGGATCGCTACGTGCTGAAGATGATCGCGCGCCTGGCGCACCCGGCCCACATCGAGCCGATCGACCTCGACAAGGACGGCCTCAACGACTTCCTCGTCGCCGACCTGGGATCCTTCCAACCGGCCGACCATGCAAACGGCGCCGTCTACTGGCTCCGCCGCCGCCGCGATCAGTCGTTCGTCACGGTGCCGATCGCCACCCGATTGCCGCGCACGGCCGATGCCCGTGCCGCCGACTTCGACGGCGACGGCGACCTCGACATCGTCGTCGGCAGCTTCGGCTGGCGCTTCACCGGCAAGGTGACGCTCCTCGAGAACAAGACCCGCGACTGGAAGACGCCGCGGTTCGAGTCGCGCGAGCTCGATCCGCGGACGGGAGCGATCCACGTCATCCCGATCGACGTGAACAAGGACGGCAAGCCGGACATCGTGATCCTGTTCGCGCAGCAGCACGAGACGGTCGTCGCGTTCATCAACAAGGGCGGGGGTTTCGAGTTCGAGGCGAAGCCGATCTACGAAGGGCCGCACCCGAACTGGGGCTCGTCGGGCATCGAGCTGGTCGATCTCGACAAGGACGGCGACCTCGACGTCCTCCTGGCGCACGGCGACAGCTTCGACGATCTCGTGATCAAGCCGTACCACGGCCTGATGTGGCTCGAGAACACGGGAAGCTTCCCCTTCGTCGAGCGCCAGCTCGCCAACCTTCCGGGCGCCCACGGCGCCAAGGGCGTGGACATCGATGGAGACGGCGACCTCGATATCGTCGCGACCGCGCTGCTCGTCGGCGGCGAGGCGAGCGCCGGGCTGCCGTCGCTGATCTGGTTGGAACAGACGACGCCCGGCAAGTTCGAGCGGCACACGATCGAGTCGAACACACCGTCGCACGCGTCGCTGGACGTCGGCGACATGGACGGCGACGGCAAGCCCGACATCGCCCTCGGCTGGTTCGCCGTCAACAAAGGAATGGGCGCGTGGGTCGACGTCTGGCGGAACGCGCGAAAGTGAGGCCGCCTACTGCGGCGGCCGCGGCGTGGGTCGCGGCGGCGGAGCCCGCTGGCCTGGCTGCGCCCCCGGGCTGACCTGCCTGGACCTCAGCGTTGAGCTCCTCGACCCGCGCGCGCCTGCGGTCGCCGTCGGCTCTGCGCTGCAGGCGGTAGTAGACGATCGCCAGCTGCGCCACCGCCTCGCTCTACTTCGGCTCGGCCGCCACGACCGCCTCGAGGAGCTGACGCGCCTCGTCGTTCGTGCCAGTTGAGACGTAGACGCCGGCGAGCGAGAAGCGTGGAGGCACGTCGTCGGGGCGCATCCGCAGGGCGCGATCGATGTCGCGCGCCGCCTCGAAACGCTGGTCGCGCTTCTTCAGCTCGCCCATCGTGCTCACGATGACTCGTGATGACGCGCCGGTGTCAGATTTCATCTAGAGTCTCGGATCGCGCTCTCGTGTGCGCACCTTAATCTGTGTTTTGCAGGCTCCAGAACGTTTCAAGAACAACTGGACCGACGCCTTTGATCCCTCGCAACGTGCCGCTGACGTCCGTCGTCCGGCCCTCCACGAGACATTGCTTGAGCCGTTTCAGATCGCTCGCGGTGAGGACTGTCGCCATGGACAAGACTCGCGCGGCCAGGAGCACATTCATGTATTCACCGCGAGAATAGCCGGCACGGGCGAGTCGTTCCGCGATGTCTTCGATGGGCAGCCCTGAGATGGCCGCGAAATCCAACAGCCCGACTGCTCTGAACCGCTCTGTCAGCGGCAAAACGCGACCGACGGTCCAGCCGTTCACTACCAGAATCGAAACCAGAATGGGGGATGTCCCGTCCGCTGTTGAAAATCAGCGGCGGCTCGGGTGACATTCTACGCGACGTTCGCGACTGACTCTGAGAGCCCCAGTTGTTGATCGCGCGCACGAAGCGCGGCGATCAGCGTG
>Ga0184612_10000338_pt1 | contig 21771 bp, 17 predicted proteins | sample PLM3_60_coex_FD_133163 | JGI IMG/M metagenome (GOLD analysis project Ga0184612, IMG submission 133163) | Groundwater sediment microbial communities from an aquifer in East River, Colorado, USA - PLM3_60_coex | ecosystem: Environmental > Terrestrial > Soil > Riparian zone | place: USA: East... | reverse complement strand
GGGCACACTTCTGGGCGTACCGTCAGATCCATCCACTTTGGACGGCCTTGCGGCGGCGGCGGACCTTGACCAGGACGGCGGTGGCCCGCTCCTGGAACCCGGGGAGGACGTCGCGGTCGGTGCCCTGGTACGGGCGCGTTTCGGCGACGAGGTCGTGGACCGGCTCGTGGAGCCAATGCTGGGCGGGGTCTACGCCGGTCGGGCAGACTCGCTCTCGCTCGCCGCGACCATGCCCGGTCTCCATGCGGCGGCGCAGCGGCACGCCACTCTGACCGCCGCCGTGCGAGCGGCGCTCGGCGCCTCGCCGCGGCCTTCAGGTGCCCCGGTCTTCGCCACGGTCGCGGGAGGCATGTCCCGCCTTACGGAGGCCGTGGCGGCGGCGTCCGGCGCGAGCGTGCGCCTGGGCGCGCCCGTGCGGGAGCTCGCCCGTACCGCGGACGGCTGGCGGCTTGTCCTCGGCTCGACCCGCGACCCGCGGCGCCTCGACGCCGCCGCGGTCGTCCTCGCCCTCCCGGCCACACCCGCCGCACGCCTGTTGAGCGGAGTCGACACCGCGGCCGCCGCGGACATAGGAGCTCTCGACTACGCCAGCGTCGTGCTGGTCACGCTGGCGTTGCCTCCGGAGACGGTTCTTCCCGAGCGGTCCGGGTTTCTCGTCGCCGGCGGGCAGGGATACGCCGTCAAGGCCGTCACATTCTTCACCGTGAAGTGGCCGCACCTGCGCCGCGACGGTGCGCCGGTGCTCATACGCGCTTCGCTCGGGCGATACGGCGAGGAGCAGATCCTGCAGCGTAGCGACGAGGGCCTGGCCGCGCTGGCCCGCGCCGATCTGGAGGCCATGCTCGGGACGACCCTGGCTCCGGTGGACGTTCTCGTCACCCGGTGGGGCGGGGCCCTGCCGCAGTACGGCGTCGGCCACGTCGAGCGGGTCGCGAGGGCCCGCGGCGGACTGCCGGCGACGCTGGCCCTCGCGGGTGCGGCCGTCGACGGTGTCGGCATCGCGGCGTGCGTACGCTCCGGCGAGGCCGCAGCCGACTGGGTCTGGGCGGCTTTGACACAATCACCGGCGTAGCCGGAGGGGGCGATACGCGATGACCGAGCGGACTCCTGAGCAGAGCAATGCCTCGCGGCTGCGCGAGCTGAACGAGACCGTGCGCTACACGATGTGGTCGGTGTTCAGGGCGGCGAAACCACTGGGGACGGCGCTTCGTGATGATCTAGCCGGCGAGGTCGACGCCCTCTTCGACCAGCTTTCGGCCAAGGATGTCGTGGTCCGGGGAGCCTATGACGTGTCCGGGCTGCGGGCCGACGCGGACCTCATGGTGTGGTGGCACGCGCCGACCGCGGACGCCCTGCAGGAGGCGTACGGCCGGTTACGTCGCACGAAGCTGGGCGGCCACCTCGCGCCGGTGTGGTCCAACGCGGCGCTGCACAGACCGGCGGAGTTCAACAAGAGCCACCTGCCGGCGTTCCTCTCGGGGGAGGAACCGCGGGCCTACGTCAGCGTCTATCCGTTCGTGCGCTCGTACGAGTGGTACCTACTGCCCGACGAGGAGCGCCGCGACATGCTTGCCGAGCACGGTCGGATGGCCCGCGGCTACCCGGACGTGCGGGCCAACACCGTGTCCGCGTTCTCCCTCGGTGACTACGAGTGGATCCTGGCGTTCGAGGCCGACGAGCTGCACCGCATCGTCGACCTCATGCGCGACCTGCGCGCCTCGCGGGCCCGCCGGCACGTGCGGGAGGAGGTCCCGTTCTTCACTGGCCGCCGCCGCCCCGTGGCGGAGATCGTCGCCGCTCTGCCCTGACGCGCCGGACCGTGGGCCGCCGCCCTTCGCGCCGATCATGAACTAGTGAGCCGTTCACTCAGGTTCCCGTCCGGAGGACTGTGGGCCATGGTCGGAGCTATTTTGGCACCCAAACTTCATGATCGTTTACGATCTGGCGGGGTTAGCCGGCGGCTCCAGGGTGAGGCTGATCGAGTTGATGCAGTAACGCGCGTTCTTCGGCGTCATGTGCTCGCCGTCGAAGCGGTGCCCCAGGTGCGAGTCGCAGCGCGCACAGCGCACCTCGGTGCGGTCCATCCCGTGTGAACGGTCCTCGATGTACTTGATCGTTCCCGGTAGCGCCTCGTCGAACGAGGGCCAGCCGCAGTGCGAGTCGAACTTGGTGTCGCTCGAGAACAGCTGCGCCCCGCAGGCTCGGCACCGGTAGACGCCGTCGGTCTTCGTCGACACAAACTCGCCGGTCCACGCCGGCTCGGTGCCGGCCTGCCGAAGCACCCGGAACTCCGCCGGGCTCAGGCGAACTCGCCACTCCTCCTCGGTCCGCGGCAGATCATCCGTCCGGGACCCGTCGGCGGCGGTCTGGATTGTCTGGTGCTCATCAGTCATGTCTCCACGCTACGGTCAGGTAAGGCGAACCGTCAGTCGTGGCTGGTTACCAACCGCGAACGGATCTCGTTAGGCAGGCATGATGCGTCGCAGGCTGGCTCGGCTCGCGAGGTCGTACCGTCGCCGCCCTGGTCGGCAGCCAAGATCACCCCGTCGCCGGCCGGGCCGGCCGCCAAGGTCGCCGGACGTCCCCCAGGGCCGGCCGCCGTGGTGACCTTCCGACCTACCAGGGCGCAAGCGGTCGGCCTGGGCGGCTACCTGGGCGGACTTGTCGGAGTGGGCGCGGCGGTGATCATGCTTCCGGTCGCCGCGGCGGGCCTCCCGGCGCGCGTCGGCCTGCCGGCGTGGTTGGCGGTGCTCGCCCCGCTCGGCGTTGGCGTCGTGGTCGGGGCGGGAGGCGGTCTCGCGTTCGGGCGGGAGTCCGGCGCCGACATCGACGATGCGGGCATCCACCCGGTGCCCCCGTCGCCCGGATCCTTCGCGCCGTGGCACCGCATCGACGATCTGCGGGCGGAGCGGCGCGGCGGCCGAACCTATGTCGCGGTCTGTTTCGACACGGGGCACTCCGCGCGGCTGCGGGCCCCCTACGACGGCCAGTTCCTCGCCCGCGATCCCGAGTTCGAGCGCAAGCTCTTCATGCTCCGCAATCTCTGGGAGACGCACCGCAGCTTCACGATCAACAATTACGACAACCCGGCGGACGGCGCTTGAGAGGCGCACCGCTATGGACGCGGCGCGCTGCCGGGGCGGGGTAAGGTCACGCCATGGCCGGATCGGCGGCGATCGAGCTTGAGGTCGCGGGGCGCACAGTCCGGGTGACCAACCCAGACAAGATCTACTTCCCCGAGCGCGGCTTCACCAAGCTGGACGTGGTCAACTACTACCTTGCGGTCGGCGACGGCATACTGCGTGCGCTGTTCGAGCGTCCGACCACCCTGGAGCGTTGGCCTGGCGGCGTTGTCGAGGGTGCGAAGCTCTCCACGCGGGAGAGCCACACCGGAGACGCGTTCTACCAGAAGCGGATCCCGACCAGGGGCGTGCCGCCGTGGATCGAGACCGCCGAGATCAAGTTCCCGAGCGGTCGTACGGCCGACGAACTCTGCCCGGTCGATCTCGCCCATGTCGCTTGGGCCGCTCAGCTCGGCACGATCGTGTTCCACCCTTGGCCCGTCCGCCGTTCCGATGTGGACTCACCGGACGAGATGCGCATCGACCTCGACCCGCAGCCCGGGACCGACTTCGCCGACGCGGTATCCGTCGCCGGCGACGTTCGCGGCCTGCTCGACGAACTGGGGCTGATCGGCTACCCCAAGACCTCGGGCGGGCGGGGAGTCCATGTCTACGTCCGAATCCGTCCCCAATGGACATTCACCGAGGTTCGCCGGGCCGTTATCGCCTTCGGACGTGAGGTGGAGCGACGCCGGACCGATCTCGCCACCACGAAATGGTGGAAGGAGCAGCGTGGCGAGCGAGTGTTCATCGACTACAACCAGATGGCCCGCGACCGCACGATCGCCTGCGCCTACTCATTGCGCGCGAACCCGCGCGCGACCGTATCCACCCCGGTGACCTGGGACGAGTTGCGCGATGTCGAGCCGAACGACTTCAACCTCGCGACCGTCCAGGAGCGCTTCGCGAAGATCGGCGACCCGCATTCCGCGATCGATGAGGTCCATCACGACATCACCCAACTGCTGGAGTGGGCCGAGCGCGACGACCGCGCCGGCGAGGGCGACATGCCCTACCCCCCGGACCACCCGAAGATGCCCGGCGAACCCAAGCGGGTTCAGCCCTCCAAGGACCGCGACCGCCCCCGCTAGCCGCGCTGATCTAGGGGTTGTTCTCGTGTTTGAAGATCAACTCACGAGTACAACCCCTAGATCAACATGACGGGAGGCGGGGTCAGCGCGATAGGAGGAGGGGGTCAGCGCGCGGGGCAGGTCAGGTTCCGGGCGGGCACCTTGAGGTCGATGAGGTACGCGTCGACGGCGTTACGTATGCAGCTCGTCGACGGGTACGCGGTGTGTCCCTCTCCCTCCCAGGTGACGACGGTGCCCGTGCCGAGCAACTGGGCGAGCTCGGGCGTCGCCTCGTACGGGGTCGCGGGGTCGCCCTTCGTGCCCACGACCACGATCGGCGGGGAGCCGGTGGCCGGGCCGACGGGGTACGGGTCGGGCTTGCCGGGCCAGACCGCACAGGTGAGCATGCTCAAGGCCAGCAGGGAGCCGAAGATCGGGTACTTCTTCCGCCAATCGGCCTGCAGTGTGCGGATGGTCGCCACCGTCGGATACTCCGCCGAGTCGGCACAGTTGACCGCGTTGTTGGCGTCGAAGAGGTTGCTGTATTTGCCGTTGGGGTCCCGCTCGGCGTAGCTGTCGGCGAGGAGGAAGACGAGGCCTGGGTCCCCGCCGCGCAGTTCCGACATGCCGCGGGCGAGGAACGGCCATGCCTGCTCGGAGTAGAGCGAGGACACGATGGCGTAGAGGACCCAGCCGGCGGTCGCCCGGCGGCCGTCGTCTCCTCTGACCGGGTTGGTACGGGCAGTGTCGAGCGCGCTGAGCACGGCGGCTCGCGCATCCGGGCCTATCTGGCAGGCCCTCGCGTTCTGCCGGCACCACGCCGTGAAGTTGGCGAAGGCGCGCTCGAACCCCAGCGCCTGACCCTCGGAGCCGGCGACCGGCGACTGCCGGGGGTCCACCGCACCGTCGAGCACCATCGCCCGGATGCCCTTGGGGAACAGTCGTGCGTATACCGCGCCCAGCAGCGTCCCGTACGAGAACCCGAGATAGGTGAGCTTCTCGTCCCCGAGGGCGGTCCGAATGGCGTCGATGTCCCGGGCCGCCTGCTCGGTCGAGAACAGGCGCAGGTCCTCGCCGTACTTCGCATCGCACCCGTCGGCGATCTTTCGGGACAGCGCGACCGCACCCTGGAAGTCGGCGTCGCTGACCGGGTCCGGCTCATAGCCGAAACTCGCGTCCATGTCGCTGTCCGAGATGCATTTGACCGGTGCCGACCGGCCGACACCGCGCGGGTCGAATCCGATCAGGTCGAACCTTTGCAACACCGGGGCGAGCTGACCGGCGAGGTACACGGTGAAATCGAACCCCGAGGCTCCCGGCCCGCCGGGGTTTGTCACCAGCGATCCGATGCGCTGACCCTGGCGGTCGGACCGAGCCCGCATGACCTCGATCTCAAAGTTCTGCCCGTCCGGGGCCTTACCATCGACGGCGGTGTTCCAGTCCTGCGGGACGGCGACCTTGCCACACTCGAAGAGGACGCCGCCGGGCACCTTCCTGCCGAGGTCGGACGCGATGCGGCGAGCATCGTCGGCGCAGTCGCGCCAGGCTATGGCGCCGGACCCGCCCGATGGTGCCGACTCGGCTTCCCGCCAGCGTGCCTTGGGGGCCGTGCAGCCGGCGGCGGTCGCGACCAGGGCCATCGCGGCGATGAGCGCTACTCGCCAGCGCACAATGATCTCCTCCCTGCACTGGAACGACGGGACGGGGCCCCGGCTACGGGGTACCCGCCAAGACCTGGTCGACATCGAACCGGACCGGCCGGTCGAGCTGGTCGTAGGTGCAGGATTCGGGCGTTCGGTCCGGACGCCACCGCTTGAACTGCGCCGTGTGCCGGAACCGGTCGCCCTCCATCGCGTCGTAGCCGACCTCGGCTACGAGCTCGGCGCGTAACGGCTCCCAGCTGAGATCCTTCTTTCCCGTCCACCGGCTGACGGCGCCGGGGATGCGGTGGCCTGCCTCGTCCGCGCTCGCGGCGGCCAGTCCCGGGAGGTCGCCTACGGCCTCGATCCAGGCCATCCACGGGTGGCCGTCGAGGGCGTTCTCGCGGTACGGCGCGAGCTCGGTGAGCAGCTCCTTCCGTCGCGCGGCGCTAAACGACGCGCTCACGCCGACGTGGTGTAGCCGGCCCTCGTCGTCGAAGAGCCCGAGCAGCAGCGATCCGATCACCGGACCCGACTTGTGATACCGGAATCCGGCGACCACGACATCCGCGGTACGGGCGTGTTTGATCTTGAACATGAGCCGCTTGCCTGGCACATAGGCGATCTCCGCCGGCTTGGCGATCAGGCCGTCGAGACCGGCCCCTTCGAAGATCTCGAACCACGATCGGGCCGTGCCGGCGTCCGTCGTGGTCGGCGTGATGTGGACGGGCGGTACGGCGGATGCCAGCGCGGTCTCCAGCGCGGCGCGGCGCGTCTCGTAGGGCTCCGCCATCAGACTGCGATCATCCAGCGCCAGCAGGTCGAACGCGATGAAGTCGGCCGGTGTCTGCCCCGCCAGCAGCTTGACCCGCGATGCGGCGGGGTGGATGCGCTGCTGCAGCACCTCGAAGTCAAGGCGTGGCTGCGCATCGGGCTCCCGGCGTACCACCACGATCTCTCCGTCGATCACGCATCGCGCCGGGAACTGGGCCCGGACCTGTTCGACGACCTCCGGGAAGTACCGGGTCATGGTCTTGCCACCCCGGCTGGCCAGCTCGACCTCGTCGCCGTCGCGGAAGATGATCGTACGGAAGCCGTCCCACTTCGGCTCGTAACGCATCCCGGCCCTGGTCGGGATCTCCGGCACGCTGGTGGCGAGCATCGGCTCCACCGGCGGCATCACAGGTAGCTGCACCCCCCGAGTCTCCCTTCACTTTCGCCGATCATGAACCTGGGGTGCCCAAAATGCGCCGATCATGAACCTGGGTTCATGATCGGCGCCATTTGGGAACCCTAACCTCATGATCACCGCGATCTTGGCAGGCTAGAACCGGGCGAAGGAGCGCATCGGCATTCGCGGGCCGAAGCGCGGCGCCGCCAAGCCCGCCGACTCCAGCAGCGTGCACACGCGGCCGCGGTGCCCGCGGAAAGGCTCGAGTAGCTCGAGCATCCGCCGGTCCGCCTCGGCCGAGGTGCCCGACCGGCCGCCCGCGCGGGCCTCTCCGGCCAGGACCCAGGCGACCATGTGCGGAATGTGGTAGTCGCCGACCGAGACCGCGTCGGGGTCGCCGAACACGGTGCGCACGACCTCCGCGGCGGTCCACGGGCCGACGCCGGAAATAGCCGTCAGGCGGCGGGTCGCCTCCGCGGAGTCGGCGCACTCCTCCAGCCGTGCGGCGAGCGCCGCGGCGCGGCAGACGGTGTCGGCCCGGCGTTGCTCCACGCCGAAGGGGTGGAACGCCCAGTACGGTGTGGCCGCCATCGCCGCCGGGTCGGGTGGAAGCAGGACCCCCGCGAACGGCCCCGGGGCCGGTTCGCGGCCACCCTGGACGTGAAAGTGGCGCACGGTCGCGGCGTAGGCCCGGTACGCCTCCTTGCCGGTCACCTTCTGCTCGAACACGGCCCGCAGCAGCCGCTGGAAGATCCGGCCGGTGGCCACTAGCCGCAAACCACTGTGGACACGGGCGAGCCGGGCGACCACCGGGTGTGCCGCCGCGAGATCGGTGAACCCGTTGAGCTCGTCGCGCAGACCGGCGATCGCATCCGCGCGGTCGAGCACCCAACCAGCGCCCGGACCGTAGCCCGCGGCCACCAGCTCGGGCGAGCCCGGGCGTGTGCGGTGCAGCCGGAGCGTGGCGGGCCCGTCCGGCGTGCGGGTCGCCCACCAGAACGTGCCGTCGGCAATCCGGGCGCACGGGTCGTGATGGCCCATCACCAGGGGACCGATCGTGCCAGCGAAGTCGTAGCGCTCCGGCAGCGGCAACCGCCTCGTCGACATCACGTGATCCCCACGGCGCTCACGCTACGCCGGCCGATCACCGGCCGCGCGTAGCCAGGCAGAGCTCGGTTCGATCATGAAGTTAGGGTTGCGAAAACGCCTCGACCATGACCTGTAGTTCATGATCGGCGGAAAGCGCGGTGGGTCGCTAGGCCGCGGGTCGCTGGGCGGCGGCCGCGGCGACCAGTGAGCGGAGCAGCAGCCTGGGGTCGCCGAGCATGCTCCGCAGCCTGCGCTCGAGCCCGGCGATCGGCGTGAGGTTCTGCGGTGCACGCGAATCCTTGTACGCGCTCGACGCGAACCGCGGCAGAGTCACGGCGGACGTGTCGGCGAGCCGGATTACCTCACCGCGCGGCAGGTCGGCGCTGGCCTCGACCCGAACGACGCCAGCCCACGGCGATCCCGCCGGCCCGGGGAGTTTGAGGTACCACGTGTAGCGGTGCCACGTCGTGCCGAGCAGGAAGACCGGGCTGCGCTGGCCGGGACACAGCCGACCCACAACAGCGGCGAGGTCGGACGGGAGGTACTGCACGCGATGTGTCTTCACATACCCGAGCGCGCGGGGTAGCTGGGTCCGACCACGCAGCGGCCCATCGATCACGAGCAGGTCGTCCTTCTCCAGCAGGTCGGCGTCCGCCCCGGTGTCGTGGCCGGCTGGTTCCGTTCGCGGGCTCGCGGAACGCCTGGCCTGGACCGACACCTCCGCCTCGAGATTGTGCAGGTGTGGCTGGATCGAGGCGGAGAGCTGTGCGGGTTCGGTCACCGCCACCCGCCTGACGTCGTAGCGGGTGTTCGCCGCGTGCACGTCGGTCGCATGTGGACTGGGTGTGAAGAATCCACGGGCGATCCGGGCCTCGGCCACCTCGGCCGATCCCCGGCGCAGGTCGCACCGCACAACGCCCGCGGCATACGAGGCGGCGAGGCCGGGGTGCAGCGTGCCATCGGCCTCCTCGACCCAGATGCGCGCGTCGATCCGGCGTACGCCATCCACGAGGAGAAGCAGGTCGGGCGCCCGCAGGTCCGGCGGAGCGCTCAGCGGCGCCCACGACGCCGCGGGCTGCTCCACGTCGAGGACGAGCTGCGCCGTGCTCTCGCCGGTCGGCGGGCCCTCGCCGGACTCCAGCCCGGACCCGTACGAAGGGTCCCAACTGTCCACATAAAGTCGCACGCCCATCTCGCCTACCCGTCCGTCCATCGCTTCTGGCAGCCTGTCGGCCCGGTCAACCCGCGCGTTCGATCCGGGCCACGCCCCGGGCGTCCTTGGTCACGTCGAAGCGGACCGGGATCCGCTCCGCCAGCGCGCCCACGTGGGTCACGACGCCGACCATCCGGTCGCCGCGGGCGGCGAGGTTCTCCAGCGTCGCGGCGACCGTGTCGAGCGTGGCCGTGTCCAGCGAGCCGAAGCCCTCGTCCAACATGATCGATTCAAGGCTAGCCGACGCTGTCGAGAGGCCCGCGAGCTGCTCGGACAGGGAAAGGGCGAGGGCCAGAGCGGCCTGGAACGTCTCCCCACCGGACAGCGTGCGCACGCCGCGGCTCAGTCCGGCGTCGGTGTGGTCGACGACGAGGAACTCCCCCTTCTCATGGGTCAGGTCGTACTGGCCGTTCGAAAGCTCCCGCAGGATCCGGGAGGCACCTCCGACGAGCGCGTCCAGAGCCTCGGCGAGCAACCACCGCTCGAACCGGTCGGCCCGCAGGTGCAGCGCCAGCGCTTTGGCCACCTGCGCTTCGCGCTCGTGGCTCGCCAGCTGCTCGGTCAGTCGCGCGGCCTGCGCCCTGCGTTCGACGACGCGCTCATGCGCGGCCGCAGCCCGCTCGACGGCGAGCGCGGCGGCCTGACGGTAAGCCGCAGGATCCCCGCCCGCCCGGATCGGCTCGGCTCCGGACTCGCGGAGGAGTGCGTCGAGGCGGTGGACGCGATCGGTGATGCCCGCCAGTGCCGCCTCCGCCGCGGCGAGACCGGCCTCGCGCGCGCTTTCCCGCTCCACTCGCGCGGACCTGGCCCAGGAGGTCAACGCCGCCCACGAGCCGACCAGGTCATCCCGGTCCGGGGCGGGTAGGCCAAAGGCGGCTAGGGCGTCGCGCAGATGATCGAACGCCCGCCACGCCTCGCGCATGCGCCCCTCGGCTCGCGTGGTCGCGGTCGCGGCGCGACGGGCATCCAGCCGGGCCGCGCGGACCGCCTCGGCGGCCGTCTGGTACTCGCGCTCGGCCGAGGAAATGGCGGCCAGTCCCGCCTCCACGGTGGACAGAGCAGGGGCGGTGGCCAGCTGACTCTGCACGGCGGCCAGGCGCGTGACGGCGTCACCGTGCTGGGCACCGACCGCGGCGACCCTTCGGTCGACGTCGCGGAGCGTGCGATCGTGGCTCTCCACCGTACGGGCGGAGGCCTGGGCGGTCCTCTCCGCGGCGGCGAGCACCTTGCGGGCGGCGGCGAGCGCGGGCGCTGCCGGCTGGCGCGGCACGGTGCCAACCGTCTGCTCGCAGACGGGACACGGTTCTCCCGCGACGAGATGGCTGCGCAGCGCGGCGGCGCGGTCCGCGGTCTGCGCCAGCTCGACGCCGTGCTGGGCGGCGGCCATGGCCCCGGTGGCCTTGTCGGCCTTCGCCCGGGCCGCGGCGAGGATGGCGGCGACGCGGTCATGCTCGGCTGTTGCCGCGGCAAGCGCAGCGCCCAGCTTGGCCACCCGTGCGGTCAGGCCGTCGCGCTCGGAGTATGTGTCGAGCAGACGTCGCAGCACCACGGGGTCGCCGGCGGCAGCGAGCTCCGCGCGCACCTTCTCCTCGCACTCCTCGGCCGCCAGAACCGCGCCGTTGGCGGCCCCGGCGGCGTCGCGGGCACTCGCGGCCTCCTCGGCCAGCGTCGCCGTGCCGGCCGGCGCCTTGACGGCGACCAGCGACGAGATTTCGAGCTCCACCCGGGTCAGTGCGGCTTGGGCGCGTTCGCCGGCCGCCGCGGCCTCCGCCAGCGCCGGCAGCTCGGCCTCGACGTCGCCGGCGAGGCCGGTGGCGACCTCCAGCGCGCGCCGCGCACCGTCAAGCGACGCGGCGTCGACGCCCGTGAGGTCGGCCAGTAAGCTGCGGGTCGCCGCGGTCCTCGCCTCGGCATCGCGCTGCACCTCGCCCGCCCGCTCGCCGACGCGCTTGTAGACCTGCAACCCGAGCAGGTTCACCAGGATCTTCTGCCGCTCCGCCGGGACCGCGTGCAGGAACCGGGCGAACTCGCCCTGTGGCAGGACGACGCACGTGACGAACTGCTCATACGGCAGGCCCACCGCCGCGGTAACCGCGGAGTCCATCTCGGACGGTGTGCCCGCGAGCACGATGCCGAGCCCGCTCTCGCCCCGCTGGGCGGGCGCCGAGTCCAGCGCGGCCAGGTCGAAGCCAGGCGGCAGTTGCTCCAGCCCGGCATGCGACGTCGACACTCTGCCCTTGCCGTCACGGCGCACCACGCGAGTGGCGACGAAGCGGGCACCGGCCGCCTCGAAGACTAGGCGCACGCGCGCCTCGGAGGCCGAGGGGGCGAGCGCGTGCTCGATGCGGCGCCGGTCGTCCCACCGTGGCGCAGTGCCGTAGAGGGCGAAACAGATCGCATCTAACACGGTGGACTTGCCCGAACCAGTGGGCCCAACGAGTGCGAAGAAGTCGGCATCGGTCAGGTCCACTGTGGTCGGCTCGCGGAAGACCGTGAACCCGTGCAGGTCCAGGCGGAGTGGCCTCATGGCGTCGTCACCTCCTCGTGGAGCCGGTTGAAGAGCGCCCCGACCGCTTCGTCGGCGATCCCCCTGGCCGACAGGTACTCGGCGAATAGCTCTTGCGGTGAGCGCCCGGCATTGCTGATCGGGCGCGCGGCGGCGGCGGAGTCGGGGGATGGCTGCGCGTCGACGCGCACCTCCAGGGCCCTCGGCAATAGCGCGAGGACCTCTTCCCGCAAACCCGCCCGGGGTTGTTCCCGGACGTAGACGCGAAGCCAGGCGGTCTCGTCCACAGTCAGGCCGGACAGCTCGTCGAGCGTCCCCCGTACGGTCTTGAGTGGCACGGCCGATTCGATCCGGATCGCGCGCACCTTGGCCGTCGTCGTGGCCGTTACCTCCACGATGGACACCGATGGCTTGTTCTCCTCCTCGCCGAAGTCAATCGCGAGTGGACTGCCGCAGTAGTGCACCGGGCTCCCACCGGCGACCTGCTGGCGGCGGTGCAGGTGACCGAGCGCGACGTAGTGGATGGATCCCGGGAAGATTGACGAAGGCACGGCGTACGCCTCGATCGTGTGCGCGTCTCGCTCGCCACCGCCGAGCTTCCCGCCGACAACCGTCAGGTGCGCGGTCACGAGGTTGATCGTGTCGCTGCCGTCGGAGAAAGACGCGGTGAGCACCGCGATGAGTCGCGCGACGTGGTCGGCGTAGGTCGCCGACGCCTCGGCGGCGCTGAGCTCGAACATCTCCGAGGCCCTCACTGCGTAGCGCTGCGAGATGAACGGCAGCGCGACGAGCCGCCAGGCCTCCCCGGAGAGCGTGACGCCGGCGATGAGGTGGTCCTCCGGGCCGGCCAAGGCGCCGCGCAGCGTGACGCCGGACCCGTCGGCCCAGGGCCTCAAAGCGTCCAGCCGGGCACCGTGGTCGTGGTTGCCCGCGATGACCACGACCGCGCCGGCGTGGCGTCGCAGCGCGCTCAACGCCCGTACCACGATCTTTTCGGTCTCGGCCGTCGGCGCGGCGGTGTCGAACACGTCGCCGGCGACGATGACCAGGTCGGGCCTTTCGGCCTCGGCCACGCCAACCACCTCGGCGAGCACGGCGATCTGTTCCGACGTGCGTGACTGTCCCTTGAGGACTTTCCCGACGTGCCAGTCGGAGGTGTGCAGGATCTTCATGCCCGCCGCCTAGAACGGGATCTCGTCGTCACGCAGCGTTCCCCGCGACGTGCCCACGACGGCGAACGGGTCGGTCGCCTGCATGAGGGATCGCAGCGTCGCGGTGGGGGCCGCGCCCGCCTCCGACGGCCGGGTCGCCCAGGCGGGGAACGGGAACTCGGCCACCAGCGGCACCGGGATGTCGGGCTGTGAGATGAACATCGTGCCGGGCTTGGCGATCTGGGCGCGCATCCGCTGGGCGGGGGAGAGGAACCCGTACTCGGGCCTCGTGGCCTCGGCGGGGTCGAGCCGCCCGACCACCTTGATGGCCGAGTTCACGACGATGCGCCGCTCGACCTCGCTCGCGGTCTGCTGGGCGCCGATCAGCACCACGCCCAGCGAGCGGCCACGCTCGGCGATGTCGAGGAGCACCTCCTTGATCGGGGAGAGACCTTCGCGGGGCGCGTACTTGTTGAGCTCGTCCAGGACCACGAAGAGCAGCGGCTTGGCGGTGCCCACGCGCTCCTTCCGGTCGAACTCCGACTTGAGGATCACGCCCACGACAAAGCGCTGCGCCCGGTCGGGGAGGTTATGCAGGTCGACCACGGTGATCTGGGCGCTCTCCGCGGTGTTGACACCGTGCCGGCGCTCGGCCGGCAGGTCGCCTCGGATCAACCGGGACAGGTCGCGCTGGCTCGCCATCAGCCGGCGCAGGAACGCATTGACGGTGCCCAGCCCGACGGCCGAGCCCGCCCACTCGGCGCGCGTCTCGTCGTCCGACAGGCGCTGGGCGACGTGGTCGACCAGGTCGGGGTAGGAGCCGATCCGCCGACTCTCGAGGGCGATCCCGCCGCCGGCCGGCTCGGCGTGCCGCTTGAGGTACGCCGCGACGGCGTGGACCACCATCGTGTACTGCTGCCGGTCGTCGTCGGCGTCGGCGAACACATATGGAAGCAGGCCGTCCCGACAGAACTCGGCGATCGTCCAGTAGAAGGCGTCCACGCCGGCCAGCCGGCTGGAGACGTCCGGGGCGCCGCTCAGGTCGCCCGCTCGGGGCGGCGCGTAGACGCACACGTCCGGGAACGGCCCGGCGTCGAGGCCGAGATTGGCGTACGCCGAGCGGGTGTCCGCGTCCAGCTTTCGGTTGGGGTGGTCGAGGAAGAGCAGGTCCTCGCCCTTGACGTTGAAGACCAGCGCGCGGGTGTTGGCGGTCTCGCCGGCGCCGCCGAGCACGCCGGAGCGGAACAGGGAGTAGAGCAGCCACGTGGCGAAGCTCGTCTTCGTGGCCACGCCCGACACGCCCGAGATGGAGACGTGCGCGCCGCGGGTGCCGTCGAGGAACTCGGCGTTGAGGTACAGCGGCTCGCCGTCGCGCCCGGTGCCGATGGGAACCGGCCGCTCCATCCGGTCGAAGTAGAGCGCGGCCGCCCGCTCGTCGCCGCCGGCCCGCCGCACGACCGCACCGGGGGCTGGTGGCACGTAGATCTCCGGTTCGACCCGGGTGGTAGTGATCTCCGCGGCCTCCTGGATCTGCGCGGGCAGCATGCCGTCGGCGATGGCGAAGACGTCGGAGTCGAAGTTGGCGCCCTCGTGCCGGGCGCGGACCTGCGTCACCACGCCGGCGATAGTCACCGGCCGGCGCGCCGCGCCGCCGTCGCTCGGCAGGTCACGGGTCGTGACGACGACATCGTCGAGCTGGAGATAGGCGCCCGGCGTGACCGCCACCCAGAACTGCAGGGGCGTCGCGTCGAGGTTGCCGAGCACCCGGCCCACGGCCTCGCCCTGCTCCATCCGCACTCCTCTCGCGTCGGCGTCTGTCGCCGCCCTCCGCCGATGCGTCGCACTCTCCACGCGCATCGTGCCGCATCTGTGCGACAGATGGTCGGACCTCGTTCGTCCGAGCGAGTCGCATCACTTCCCCCATATACATCGATCTAGGGGTTATTCGCGTGGTTGGTGATCAAACCACGCGAACAAGTCCTAGATCAACGCGGTCGCGCGGGCGTAGCGCGTGAGCAGCATGTCTCCGGCCACAATGACGTGCACCAGGCGCATCCCCAGCGGTGCCCCGCGACCGGCGCCGGCGACGATGCGTCCGGGCCCGGGCCCAGCGAGCAGCGGCGAGATCGTCAGGCACAGCTCGTCGACGAGGTCCGCGGCCAGCAACGCGCCGAAGAGGTGCGGCCCGCCCTCGCAGAGAACCTGATCGAGTCCGCGTTCCCGCAGCTCGGCCAGCCCGACCGCGAGGTCGACGACGGTATCCCCACACACGACCACCTCGGCCACCTCCCGCATTCGCTGCAGGCGATCGGGCGGGGCCGCTGCGTTTGTGAGCACAATCGGCCGTACCGGTGCGTCGGAGAACGCCGGCTGGTCCGGGTCGAGATCCAGGGACGACGAGACGACCACCAGCGTCGGGAACTCGGCGAGGCCATGCTCCCGCCGCCACTCCCGGCGCGCCTCGTCCAGCCGGACGGCGCCGTAGCCCTCGTGCCGCAGCGTGCCGGCCCCGACGAGGAGCGCGTCGCAGAGCATCCGGAGCAGCCTGAACACGGCCTGGTCGGCGTCGCCGGACAGGCCCTCCGAGTAGCCGCCGACCTCGACCGCCCCGTCAAGGCTCGTCACGAAGTTCACCCGTACGCCGGGCCGGGTCCGGTCGGGCGCGTAGGCGACCGTGAGGGCGGCGTCGTCCAGCGGGGCGGGGTCGTGCGCGGACTGCGGCCAGATTCGCCTCATCGACTACTCGCCGGCCGGACCGGTGGCCGGCTGGTTGGGGGCCGGCTTGCGGTGCTGGCAGTCGCACCAGGTCCCACCCGGGCACTTCTCGTGGTGTTGGGCCCTGCAGGCACGACAGATCACGGTTTCAGCGTGCGGGGGCCGCACGGTCGCGTCAAGAATGAGACCCGTGCCGCGGCAGATCTATCAGATCCGGGTCACCCTTGCGGGTGTAACGCCCGAGGTATGGCGGCGGCTGCTCGTGCCGGGCGGCTACACCCTGGACCGGGTCCATCGGGTCATCCAGTACGCGATGGGGTGGCTCGACTGTCATCTGCACTCATTCGAGATCGACGGAGTGACGTACGGCGAGCCGGACCCGGACAACGAACTGTCCCTGCGGGACGAGCTGGACACCCGGCTGGACGCCGTCGCCGCGACGGGCAGCCACTTCCGCTACACGTACGACTACGGCGACTGGTGGGAGCACCTCATCGACGTGGAGGCCGTGTGGCCGGCCGACCCCGACGAGCGCTACCCGGTCTGCGTCGAGGGGGAGCGGGCCTGCCCGCCGGAGGACGTCGGCGGCACCTACGGCTATCGCCAGCTCGTGGCGGCACTGAGCGACCCGGACCATCCCGAGCACGCCGAGATGGCCAGCTGGGTCGGCCGCCGGTTCGACGCGGAAGCCTTCGTGCCGGAGACCGTCACCACGCTGCTGCGGCGGCTGGCTTAGCCCTGGGCCCTGGGCCCCTCGGTCTCAAAGAACCGCGTTGATCTAGGGGTTAGGCCTGTGATTGGAGATCAACTCACGAGAACAACCCCTAGATCGCCGCAATCCTAGGGGAGCGTACGGCCGCGATCTTGAAGGTTGATAACGAATTGGGAACGCTCCCACACAGCCGTTGACAGCCAGGTGGCGCGGGCCCCACTCTCATGGGAGCGCTCCCGAAGTGACGGCGGTCACACGCCACACAAAGTGTGTCAGCCACCACACATGAACGGCGGGTGTGGCGTTTCGACCGGTCACGGGCCAGGGTGACAGTCCATACACCCTGGTCAGGGCGTCGCGAGAAGCCAACCCATCACCACCACAACATCACGACCTGAGAGGGGTCAGGGATGAGCAGTCCCATGCGCCGCCTGCGCCAAGCCGCGGCGGTTGCTCTCGCGGCGGTCACCGCGCTCGGCGCGACCGTTGCATGCGGCGAGGACAAGACGCCCTCGGGCGCAAAGCCGGACAAACTGATCGTCGACACGTTCGGCGAGTTCGGCTACGAGGACCTCGTCAAGCAGTACGAGACGCAGAACAACATCAAGATCGAGCTGCGCAAGACGGGCGACCTCGGCGACTACCGGAACAAGCTCGTCCGCTACCTGGCCACCGGCCGCGGCGCGGGCGACGTGGTCGCGCTCGAAGAGGGCATCATCAACGAGTTCAAGCTCAACCAGGCCAACTGGGTTGACCTCGCTCAGTACGCGCCGTCGGGCAAGTCCGGCGAGTACCTGCAGTGGAAGTGGGATCTCGGCAAGACCGCCGACGGCAAGGTGATCGGCTATCCGACCGACGTGGGCAGCCTCGGCGCCTGCTACCGGCGCGATCTGTTCCAGGCGGCCGGCATGCCGTTCGAGCGGGACGCCGTCTCGGCGAGCTGGACCACCTGGGACCAGTTCATCGCGGTCGGTCAGCAGTACAAGGCCAAGACCGGTAAGGGCTTCGTCGACTCGCTGGCATCGGTGAGCAACGCGGTCCTGTTCCAGCAGCCCCCCGGCGACCTGTTCTACGACAAGGACGACAACCTCTATGACCCGTCGGTCAAGCCGGCGGACCGCAAGCCCACCGACCTGATCGCGGCCAAGAGCCCGGCGGTCAAGGCGGCCTGGGACACGGCAGTGAAGATTCACAACGCGGGCATCGAGGCGAAGACGGCGACCTGGACCAACGAGTGGAGCGCCGGCTTCAAGCAGGGCACGTTCGCGGTGACGATGTGCCCGTCCTGGATGCTCGGCATCGTCAAGGGCAACTCGGGCGACGCGAACGCGGGCAAGTGGGATCTCGCCGCAGTGCCCGGTGGCTCGGGCAACTGGGGCGGCTCATGGCTCGGCGTCCCCGCGCAGAGCAAGTATCCGGCGGAGGCGGCGAAGCTTGCCGACTTCCTGACCAACGCGACCAGCCAGGTGGCGGCGTTCAAGAAGTCGGGCCCGCTGCCGACCAACACGACCGCACTGGCGAGCGCGGACTTCACGAGCTACACCAACCCGTACTTCAACAACGCGCCGACTGCCAAGGTGTTCGGCGATGCCGTGAAGAACATCCAGCCGGTTCATCTCGGCCCGAAGCACGGAGCCGTGAAGGAGCGCGCGTTCGAATCGGCACTCAACGCGCTCATGGCCGGTCAGCTCAGCGCAGACGCGGCCTGGGAGAAGTTCCTAAACGACGTACCATCCCAGGGCGCCTTCTAACCCGCCCGGACGGCTTCGATGGCGCCCGGTCGGGGCGGGCGCCATCGAGCCTCCATCAAGGACACACCCGGTCGTGATGTCCTTTCGCCAGCCGGCCACGCCTCGGAGGGAGATCGCTATGACCCTGTCGGCCACGACGGCGCCGCCGAGCGTCGAGCCACCGGGGCCTTCCCGCGGGCGACGGTCGGGCCGAGGCCTGCTAACAGGATTCGACCTCAAGGTGTCGCCGTACCTCTACATTGCACCGTTCTTCCTGGTCTTCGGCGTCTTCGGCCTCTATCCGATCATCCGTACCGCCTGGATGTCGTTGCATGACTGGAACCTCATCGCGCCCGACCGGCGCTCCTTCGTCGGCCTGGACAACTACGCGGCGCTGCTGAAAGACGAGTACTTCTGGAACGCGGTCTTCAACACCGTCGGCATCTTCCTGCTTGCGACGATTCCCCAGCTGCTGCTCGCGCTCGTACTGGCGAACACGCTCAACCGGGGTCTTCGCTGGCGGACCTTCTTCCGGATGTCGATCCTCGTGCCCAACGTGACCTCGGTCGCCGCCGTCGGGATCGTCTTCGGCACGCTCTACCAGCGGGACTTCGGGGTCATCAACTGGGCGCTCGGACTGGTCGGCGTGGATCCTGTCGACTGGCGCAACGAGACCTGGGCGTCGTGGACGGCCATCGCCACGATGGTTGATTGGCGTTGGACCGGATACAACACGCTCATCCTCCTGGCCGCGATGCAGGCGATCCCGCGCGACCTGTACGAGTCGGCGGCGCTCGACGGTGCCGGGCCGTGGCGGCAGCTGTGGCGGATCACGGTTCCAATGCTGCGTCCGACGTTGATCTTCGTCGTGGTCGTGTCGACCATTGGCGGTCTGCAGCTATTCACCGAGCCGCTCATCTTTGCCGGGGACTCTCAAGGCGGCAACCTGCGCCAGTTCCAGACGGTCGCGATGTACATGTTCGAGAAGGGCATCGAGACCACCACGACGGCGGGCTACGGCGCCGCCGTGGCCGGGATGCTGTTCCTGATGATCATTGTCGCCTCCGTGCTCAACTTTCTTCTCGTGCGAAGGTCCGTCCGATGAGGAGGAACGCGATGCAGACCGCGCCAACGCTGCCGTTCGCACGTCCGCGACCGCCGGACGAGCGGCGTCCGTCGGCGGCACGGCGCCTGTGGAGCGCCAGCCCGCTCACCTACTTCGCGCTCGCGTTCGCCGTCCTGCTCTCGATCTATCCGCTGTACTACATGTTCGTCATCGCGACGCGCAGCCTGGACACCATCAACGACGTGCCGCCGCCGTTCACACCGGGCAGCGCGTTCGGGGCGAACCTCGACAGAGCCGTCAACGCTAGCGACGCCAACTTCCTCATCGGCCTGCGCAACTCGGTGATCGTCTCGTCGATCGTCACGGTCAGCGTTGTCATGTTCGGGACGCTGGCCGGCTTCGCGTTCGCGAAGCTGCGGTTCAAGGGGCGCAACGCACTCCTGCTTACGGTCCTGCTGACGATGATGGTGCCGACCCAGCTCGGGCTCATCCCGCTCTGGGACATGATGTTCACCTTCGGCTGGGCCTACGATCTCAAGGCCGTGATCGTCCCGTTCCTGGTCAGCGCGTTCGGCGTCTTCATGATGCGCCAGTACACCGCGCAGGCGGTCCCGGACGAGCTGATCGAGTCCGCCCGCGTCGACGGATGCTCGACGCTTCGGATCTACTGGCATGTCGTACTGCCCGCGGTGCGACCCGCCGCGGCCGTGCTCGGTCTACTGACCTTCATGGAGCACTGGAACAGCTTTCTGTGGCCGTACGCCATCCTCAGCTCCGACAACCCGACGGTGCAGGTGTCGTTGGCGTTCCTGTCGTACGCGTACTACATCGACTACTCACTGGTCTTCGCGGCGACCACGGTGGCGACGATCCCGCTGGTCCTCGTGTTTATCCTGTTCGGCCGCCAGATCATCGGCGGCATCATGGAAGGTGCGGTCAAGGCGTGACTACATCACATCCACTCGATGTCGCGCGAGCGCCGGTGCCGGGCGTCGCGCCCGGCGCGGCCGGCGCGGCCAGCACGACCGGCGCGGCCAGTACGACCGGCGCGGCCAGTACAGCCGGCGAGGTCGGAGCGAACGGCACCTGGCGCTTTCCGGACGGCTTTCTGTGGGGCGCGGCCACGGCCGCGTACCAGATCGAGGGCGCGGCGGCGACCGACGGCCGCACCCCATCGATCTGGGACACCTTCAGCGAAACGCCCGGCCGGGTCATGGGTGGCCACACTGGGCACATCGCCACGGACCATTACCACCGCTACCGCGACGATGTCGCGCTGATGGCGCGGCTGGGGCTTACCTCGTACCGCTTCTCGGTCTCGTGGTCGCGGATCCAGCCGGCGGGCGCGGGCCCGGCGAACCCGGCGGGCGTCGACTTCTACCAACGGCTCGTCGACGAGCTTCTGGAGCACGACATCGAGCCATGGGTGACGCTCTACCACTGGGACCTCCCGCAGCAGCTGGAGGCGGCCGGTGGCTGGCCGGCGCGGGACACCGCCGCTCGGTTCGCCGAGTACGCCGCCCTTCTGCATGGCGTCCTCGGCGACCGCGTCCGCTACTGGACCACGTTCAACGAGCCCTGGTGTTCGGCCTTCCTCGGCTACGGGTCGGGCGTTCACGCGCCCGGGCGGCGCGACCCGGCCTCTGCTGTCCGGGCGGCGCACCACCTCCTGCTGGGCCACGGGCTCGCCGTCGACGCCATCCGAGCTAACCGGAGTGACGCGGAGGTCGGACTCACTCTCAACCTCTACGCCATCTCCCCGGCCTCCGACCATCCGGCGGACGTCGAGGCCGCGCGGCGCATCGACGGCTTGTCCAACCGGTTCTTCCTCGATCCGGTGCTGCTCGGTCGTTACCCCGCCGACGTGGTGGAGGACCTCGCCGGCCTGTGCGATTTCGCGCACGTGCGGCCCGGCGACCTCGACACGATCGTGACGCCCCTGTCGATGCTCGGCGTCAACTACTACAGCCGGCACGTGCTGGCCGCCCCGGCGCCCGGTCCGGACGGGGTCATCGACTGGCGCGGCGCCGCCGGCGCATACCCGGGCAGCGGGGGAGTCCGGTTCGTGCAGCGCGGCCTGCCCGTCACCGCCATGGGCTGGGAGATCGACGCCCCCGGCCTGACCGAGGTGCTGCGCCGGGTGGCGTCGGAGTACCCGAACGTGCCGCTCTATGTCACGGAGAACGGGGCCGCGTTCGACGACGAGGTTGGCCCCAACGGCGATGTGGACGATGTGGACCGCCGGGCTTACCTGGACGCACATCTGCGCGCCTGCCACGACGCGATCGCCGACGGCGTGCCGTTGCGCGGATACTTTGCCTGGTCTCTTCTGGACAACTTTGAGTGGGCCTACGGCTACACCAAGCGGTTCGGTCTGGTCTATGTGGACTACCTCAACCAGTCGCGAGTGCCAAAGGCGAGCGCGCACTGGTACTCCGATGTGATCAAACGCCATGGGCTGGTCGAGGCGACCCCTCCCGGTGCCGTGGTCATGTCCTGAGCGGGCACAATCAGCGGAGGGCTCACGGCCATGCCGCATGACAGGTTCACGGCACGGCAGCTACGGGCGGAGGATGCACGGTGGCG
>Ga0184612_10000334_pt1 | contig 21817 bp, 20 predicted proteins | sample PLM3_60_coex_FD_133163 | JGI IMG/M metagenome (GOLD analysis project Ga0184612, IMG submission 133163) | Groundwater sediment microbial communities from an aquifer in East River, Colorado, USA - PLM3_60_coex | ecosystem: Environmental > Terrestrial > Soil > Riparian zone | place: USA: East... | reverse complement strand
TCGGCGCGCGGCACCAGGGCGGCGACGCTGTCGACCACCAGCACGTCGATGGCGCCGGAACGCACCAGCGTATCGGCGATTTCCAGTGCCTGCTCGCCGGCATCGGGCTGGGAGATCAGAAGTTCGTCGATGTTGACACCGAGCTTATGGGCATAGGACGGATCGAGCGCATGTTCGGCATCGACGAAGGCGCAGGCGCCGCCCGCCTTCTGGGCTTCGGCGATCACATGGAGCGCCAGTGTGGTCTTGCCGGAGCTTTCCGGCCCGTAGATTTCGATGACGCGGCCGCGCGGCAGGCCGCCGATGCCGAGGGCGATATCCAGGCCGATGGAGCCGGTGGAAACCACCTCGGTATCCACGGCCTTTTCCCGCTGGCCCAGGCGCATGATCGAGCCCTTGCCGAAGGCCCGCTCAATTTGGCCCAAGGCCGCCTCCAACGCCTTACCCCGGTCCATCACGTCCCTTTCAACGACACGCAAATTCGGCTGTGACATGGATTTCCGTCCTTTTAATGCAGGCACTTGCCCGAAGCCAGCGACCCTGATGTTGATCCCCAAAATAGCTGCCGGCGGAATGTTTCGGGCCTTTCAGCCGGCGTTCCGAAGCAAAAGTACGCTGTTTGTTCTCGTTTTGTCAAGAACGAAAGGGGAACTCGAAACCCTCTGTTAACCGGTTCGGTAACCTGCTGGAAGGTTTTGCCGCCGCGAGGGCGAATCCCTACCGGCGCAGGCAGCGCCTCGCCGGTCCGGCGCGCAAATCTGGCGCTACTTTCCACCGGAATCCGCCAATGTTTGCAAAGGGTTGAGAGGCTTGTGCACCGCGCCGAATGACGTCCAGACCCTTGATTTGAAAGGCATTTTCGGCAATCGGCGGGACCCGCCAAGAAAAATTTTGCTTTCCGTGGATCGAGGCCATGCAAAGGAAGTCCCCATAGAACCGCCCGACCTGCGGCCTGCCGATCCAGCCTGTTGCATTCCGATCGTCTGCTGCGGTCATGACGATTGCTCCTCCCCACTCTGAGTCCCAGTGAACCGAGCGTGCCGAGACATCCAGCGACGCTCAGTCAGTATAGAACATTTAGGGAACAAACGTCACGTGAAAAATTCACGGCTCGTAACCGCCGGACTAATCCCGGTGCGAGACCGCCGGATCGGCGGCGTCAGAAGGAAGGCGGCAAGCCGCCGCCCGCGCAGCTACCGCCGCGAGACCTCGGTCGGCGCGGAGATGCCGCGCACCGCCGTTGTCGTGGAGTCGTCGTCGTTGCGCGCGAGATCGGCCAGCGCGACGATGCCGACCAGGCGCTTGTCGCGGTTCAGCACCGGCAACCGGCGGACCTGATGTTCGGCCATCAGGCGCGCCGCTTCGCCGACATCGTTGTCGTCGAAACAATAGTAGATCTTCTCGGACATGACGTTGCGGATCTGGGTGGTCGTCGCCCGGCCCTCGGCCACGGCGCGAACCGCGATGTCGCGGTCGGTGATCATGCCGATGAGACGATCATTCTCGCCCACCGGCAGGGCGCCGACATTGTCGTCGCGCATGCAAATCGCCGCATCCCGGATGCGCATGTTCGGATTCACCAGATCGACGGAGCGGCTCATCACTTCGTTTACCTGCATCGCGCCTCTCCTCTGACTGACATTGTCGTTGCTAAGATGGGTACTTGCGGAAATGGGGATTGCGGAGGCTCGCCTCCGCAGCGTCTTCATAAGGCCAACACAGGGACGGGACGGAAGTTCCCGAGTTACCGGCCGGTTCTTTCGGTCCGTGGGAAACATCAGAGATGAGACGGCAACAATCTCACTCGAAGAGTAGACGCCGCCCAGAGCCGTATCATTCCGATCGCCTGCGACGTGCCCAGCGGATACCTCAGGCCAGACGTTGCAGAGGCAGGTCGGCGATCTTTTCGGTCCAGGCGTGGCGCCGCGTCTCATAGACGTAGTACCCCGGCGGCGGAAAGCCGGGATCGGCGAAGGCGCCGACGGCGACAGCGACAATGTCGGGAGCTCCCTGAAGCTGCCAATAGACGGTCGAGCCGCAGACCGGGCAGAAGTGAAACGTGACGGTGTTGCCGCTGTCGCCCGGCCGCGTGTAGGCCGTGGCGTTTCCTTCCGCGCGAACCTGCTGGCGCTCGAACCGGGCATGGGTGCCGAAGACGCTGCCGGTGCGGCGCTGGCATTCGAGACAATGACACATGGAGATGCGGATGGGCTCGCCATCGCAGGCGACGCGCAATTGCCCGCAACTGCAGGCGGCGTGGCGGGTGGGCATAACGTCCTCTCGGATTCCATACGACGGGGCTAAACCGAACCTCTAGCATGTGCCTGTGGTCTGCAGCGGTCGATTGAGTTAGCCTGACCACTGGTCCGGCTTTGCCAACCGGTAGGGTTCCGCAATGGAACGCCACCTTGCCGCCATTCTCGCCGCCGATGTGGTCGGCTACAGCCGACTCATGGAGCGGGACGAGGCTGACACTTTCGAACGGTTGCGGGCACACCGCAAGGAACTGTTCGAGCCGGAAATTGCCAATCATCACGGCCGCATCTTCAAGCTTATGGGCGACGGCCTCCTGGCCGAGTTTGGCAGCGTGATCGATGCCGTGGCATGTGCCGCTGCCCTCCAGCACGGCATGGCAACGCGCAACCAAGCAACCGAATCGGACCGGCGTATCGAGGTGCGAATGGCGGTCACGCTCGGCGATGTGATTGTCGAAGGTGACGATCGCTATGGCGAAGGCGTTAATCTCGCGGCGCGCCTGCAGCAGATTTCAAAGCCAGGAGAGATCTGCGTATCGCAAACCGTCGTCGACCATGTCGGCAACAAGCTCGGCTTCACCTTCGAGCCAATGGGAGATCACCACGTCAAGAACATCGAGCGGCCGGTTCGCGTCTATCGCGTCGCGTCAACATCGCCGGCACCCCACACAGCGGCGCGACACGCCTCACTCCAAGCCGCACCGTCGATTGTGGTGCTGCCGTTCACCAACATGAGCGGCGATCCCGAACAAGAGTATTTCTCGGACGGAATCACGGAAGACATCATCACCGACCTGTCCTATTTCCGCGAGTTCCTCGTCATTGCCCGCAATACCAGCTTCACCTTCAAAGGCAAGCCGATGCGCGTCGGCCATGTCTGCCGCGACCTCGGCGTCCGCTATCTTTTGGAGGGCAGCGTCCGCAAAGCCGGCAACCGCATCCGGGTGACAGCACAGCTCATCGACGGAACGACCGAGGCGCATCTCTGGGCGTCGCGCTACGACCGCAATCTCGACGACATTTTCCAGGTTCAGGACGAGATCACGCAAGCCATCGTCAGATCGGTGGCGCCGGAAACGCTCGGCGCGGAAACGCGGCGGAGTCAGGCGATGAAGCTTGACGATCTCAATGTCTGGGAGCAGGTGCTGCGAGCCCGCTGGCATATCAACCTGCTGACCAAAAGCGACAACGAAAGCGCCGAGAAGATACTTGCCGGCGCCATCGAAGCGGCACCGGGATTTGCCCCGGCCCACAGCGCCCGGGTCATCTGCTTGCTCAGCGGCGTGCTGCACGCCTGGACCGAGTCGATCGCCGCGACAATCGCGGCGGCTCACGACGCGGCGAAAACCGCCGTGTCGCTCGACGGGAATGACGCCAACGCGCTGGCCGGGCTGGGCATCACCTGCCTGTTCGCGCGCAAGCATGAATTTGCGCTCGACTATCTGAATCGAGCTATTGGGCTTAATCCCAATCTGGCGACGGCCCATGGTTATCTCGCCGCCGTGCATGGCAGCATGGGCAACGCCGCGGCAGCTGCGGCGGCGGCCGACAAGGCGATCAAGATCAGCCCGCTCGATTCCGCAAAGCCTCTCTGGCTCGCCGGCAAAGGTATCGGCGCCTATATCAACGAACGCTATGACGAGGCGATCGGGATCTGCCTCGATGTCTTGCGGGAGTATCCCAATTTCGGCTCCGCGCTGCGGCAGCTCGCGGCCAGCTATGCGATGATCGGCGACAAGCCGCGGGCCGAACAGGCGATGAGTCAGCTGCTGCACCGCATGCCAGGGCTGACCATCGCAAAAGTCCGCCAGATCGTCCCCGTCATGGCCGCCGATGCCCAGGAGCGCTGGCTCGAGGGTTTGCGCCGGGCGGGATTGCCGGAGTGACATTCCACCGCCATTCCTAGAAAACTCGCTAGGCCCTGGCTAATTAAGGCTACCGCTCCTTCGTTAATGTCCTGTTTTGTGCTCGTTAGTCCGGTACTCCTGGCGCCGCTGGGCTTCTACAACCGTGACCAAGCGCCGATCTCCGCGCGGCCGACGACGACGCTGTTGGCCGCGGCCACGGCGCGGCACAGCCGGTCCGCCAGCGTATCGGCCGCCATTTCGGCCGTGTCGGCGGCAGCGATCACGCTCAGGCGCTCCATCGCCGGCAGCAGGGTGATGGCAAATTCCGCAACGGCGGCGAGCCAATCGCCCGCATCCTCGCCGCCTCGGATGATTGCTTCCATGCGCATGGCCGGTGACGCCAATCCCGCGCCAACGAAGATCTGGCGCAGCTTGGCCGACATGTTCATGCCGGTACCGGCGCGTTCCATCGTATCAATCATCCGGCGGCAGCAACGATCATAGAGCGGCACCGGTGGCGTCGAACGGACGAAACTCCAATCCGGCTCGTGAAAGGCAACCACGCCGCCGGGATGCAAATGCTTCGTCAGCCCGCGCAGCATCGCCGCGGCGTCGGCCTGAAACAGCAGGACGTAGCGCCCGACAACGGCATCGAACGTCCGGTCGAAGGTCATGTCCGCGGGATCACCGTGGCGGTAAGACACATGAGCCAAGCCAAGAGCTGCGGTGCGCGCCTGCGCGAGCGCGACCGCGTCGGCGGCGATGTCGACACCGGTAACCGAGCCGGTTGGCCCGACCAGTTCGGCAGCGATGATGGCGACGTCGCCGGCGCCGCTCCCCACATCCAGCAGATGCATGCCAGCGCCGATGCCGGCGAGCTGGAAGAACCGCCGCGTGAAGGGACCGATGAGCAGATTCTGCGCTTTCAGGCGCTCGATCTCGCGATCCGCGTGGCCGAGAATGTAGTCAGGATTCGACATGAAGCCCTATCGCATAACGCACGAACGGCCAAGCGGACAAACCCGCTCAGAGATACCACGCATACTCGCGCTCGAAGGTTTCGCCCATGAACTTGGCGTACTCGCCTTCCTTCACCGCGGCGTAGAGTGCGAGGTATTCGGTGCCAAGCCACTCCGGCAACACGCGCGCCCCGCGCAGGGCCCGCAGCGCCGACGGCACGGTAAGCGGCAGCTCGGGATCGACCGTGATGCAGACATTGCCTTCGGACGGCGGGCCGGGATCGAGCTTTTGTTCGATGCCGTGCAGCGCGCCGGCGAGAACGGCGGCGAGGACGAGATAGGGATTGGCGTCGGCGCCGGCGATGCGGTGCTCGATGCGGCGGTTCTCTGCCGGTCCGCTGGGCACGCGGAAGGCGACGGAGCGGTTGTTGTAACCCCAGGTGGCGTTGACCGGAACGAAGGCGTTGGCGGCGAAGCGGCGGAAGCTGGTGAAGCTGGGCGCGAAGATCAGCATGGCCTCGCGCATCGTGGCGGCAAGCCCGGCGATGGCCGCACGCAATGTGACGCTGCCGGCGACGGTGCCATCGTCGAAGACATTGCGGCCGCTCTCGTCCAGCAGGCTGAAATGCACATGCTGGCCGCTGCCGGTCTGATTGGCGTAAGGCTTGGGCATGAAGGTCGCCTCCATGCCGTGGCGGCGGGCGATCGCCTTGACCACGCGGCGGAACAGCGCGGCCTCGTCGGCGACGCGCAGGATATCGCCGCGATGCTGCAGGTTGATCTCGAACTGGCCGGGCGCGAATTCGGAGATCGCCGTGGTAACGGCGATGCCCTGCGCCAGGCAGCTGTCGCGAATCTCACCCAAGATCTGGCCGTAGGCGTCGAGATCGTCGACGAGATAGGGCTGGTTGCCGCTCTCGCGAATGCCCATGCCCGGCCGCAGCGGCGGCTGCGGATTACCGGCGCCGTCGCGCTGGCGGTCGATGAGATAGAACTCGTACTCGATGGCGGCGACCGGCCGGAGCTTCGCGGCGCGGTATCGTTCGAGAACACTCGCCAGCGCCCAGCGCGGATCGGCGCGCGACCGCTTGCCGTCCGGTTCGAAGAAAGTGAGCAGCACCTGCGCCGCCGGCCGCTCGCTCCAGGACACCGGCGCCAGCGTGCCGGCAATGGGGCGCGCCGTGCCGTCGGGCGCGCCGTTGCCGATGCCGATGCCCAGAGGATCGCAGCAATCGCCGGTGACGTCGATGAGGTGCAGCGCATAGGGCATCTCGATGCCGTGCTCGAAGAGCTTCGCCGCCTGATCGATGGGCATGCGCTTGCCGCGGAAGCCGCCGCAGAGATCGACCACCAGGGGATCGAGGAACTCGGTCCGCGGATGCGCCGCAAGGAATCGCGCGAATTCCTGTTCCGGGCGCAGCGCTGCGCCGGCGGAGTCCGGCGCGGCCGATTGCGAGTCCGGCGACATCAGTTGATCGCCTTGACCTCTTCGAACATCTTCTGCAGGCGCTCCTCGCCTTTGATCGGGCGCTGCAGGAGGCTGGCGTTGAGTACGCTGTCGGGATTCGTCGAGAGGCCGAGGTCGGCGAGCTCCTGCTCGCTCATCACTGTGTAGGGCGATTTCGTCGAGGAGCCGTAGCCGAAATTGCGCATCTCGTAGAGCCGGGATTCCTGGTCGAGCATGGCGTCGATGATGTCGTGGGCCTGCTCCAAGAGCGGCGTGTCCTTGACGATGCTCAAGCCGCAGACCCAGGTCATCGCCCCCTCCTTCGGTTCCATGAATTTCACGGCGAGGCCCTGTTTACGCAGGCGGACGATGGATTCGTTCCAGCCGGTGACGGCGACGATCTCGCCGGTCGCCAGCCCCTGTTCCAAACTCGCGGGATCGGGAACAAAATAGCGCAGTTGCTCCTTCAGCTCCTCCAGCTTGACGCGAGTTTTCGCCAGATCCTCGTCGGACGTGTAGTCGAACGGATCCTTCAGGCCGGCAACGATGCCGGCGACGACGACGCCGTCGGTCAGGCTGTCGAACATGGCGACGCGGCCTTTGTATTTCGGGTCCCACAGGATCGACCAGCTTTCGTTGCCGACATACTCGGGGCAAAGATCCGTGCGGTAGATGATGGAGGTCTGGCCCCAATCGATCGGCACCCAGACGCGCTTGCCGTCCTGCGTGCCGGCCTTGATGTTCTTCAGGCTTTCGAACACGTCGTTCCATTCGCCGAGCTTCGACGTGTCGATCTCGTTGAGCACGCCGCTCTCGTACCAGTGGGCGACCTTGTAGGCGCAGGGGAATACGACGTCGGGCTTGAAGCCGCCGCGCAGTTTCAGCAAGCCCTCCTCCTCGTCGCCCCAGATGGCGAAATCCGGCGCCGTGCCGTATTTGGCGACATAGCTCGGATAGAGGGCCGGATCGTCGTAGCCGGACCAGAGATACATCGTTGCCGTTTCCGCGGCCCGCGACGGACGCGCGCCGGCGGCCGGAACGGCGGCGAGGCCGGCGGCGGCAAGCAAACCCATGAAGTTACGGCGATTGAGTCGGTCCGCACGCAGGTCCTGGCGCAGGCGCGATACATCGATCATGTCACACCTCCCTTGGTTTTCTCCGCCCGAAGCGCGCCGCCGGTTCTTATGGCCGGCAGTCGGTCCTGACCCCAATCGCTTCAGACTGGGGAATTATTCTCCCTCGCCCGCAACGGAGTCAAACAGCCGAGAGCAGCAACGGCCGCGAGAGCTGTGATGCTCGCGCGGCCGTCGGGAGGTGAATGTGAAAATCTTCAGCTCTTCTTGCGGATGATCGCGTCGAGGCTCCAGGGGCCGGCGCCGGCGGCGGACAGATAGAGGAAGGCGAAGCAGTACAGGATCGCGAGCTCGCCCTGATTGACGATGGGGTAAAAACTCGACGGCGCATGCGCCATGAAATAGGCGACGGCCGTAAAGCCCGAGAGGATGAAGGCAACGGGCCGTGTGAACAGGCCGATAACGATCAGCGCACCGCCGACCAGCTCCAGCGACCCTGATGCCAGACTTATGGGATCGGATGCGCCCGACATCTGCGTCGGTGGAAAGCTCAGAAATTTTGTGGTGCCGTGCTGCAGGAGCAGCAATCCGGTCATGGCTCGAAGCGCGCTTAAGAAGTGTGGACGCAACGAGGTCCATGCAGAGAATCCACTGGCCATAACAATCTCCGGTCGTTGTTGAAAAACGGGTTCGCGCAATGCTGCGGCGAACTGTCGGCCGCGGGTCTACGCGACCCGCCGCGACAATTCAATGCGCAATCGGCATCCTTAGTTCCTGCGGAGTTACCGAGGCACCTGGTTCGCCGGCAGCGACCGCAGCCAGGCGATGTCGTCGGCCAGGCGCGCCGCCTGGCGTTCGAGCCAGAGGCGCGTATAGGGACTCGACGCCTGGCAATGGCGCGCCGCGTGATCGGCGGCGGTGCGATCCCGTTCCTTGATGGCGATGGCCCGATCCAGCAGGCGGGCGCGGCCGTCCCGGTCCAGGCGGTCCATCATGCAGAGCTTGAGCGCGAAGGCGAGATCGGCCTGGGGCGCTGCGCCCTCGGGCTCCGGCGCCAGCAGCAGATCCCGCAACCGCTGCGCCCCGGCCGGCGTGAGACGCAGGTGAAGCTGCGCCGCCATCGCGCCGACTCCGCCGAGCGAAGCGGCGGCAGGAGGCGCGGCCGGATCCCGCACCGCCTCGACATAGCCCGCTTCCAGAAGACGCCGGGCACGGCCCGTCACCACATCCAGCGTCGGAGACAGAAGCGGACCGCCGAGGCGGCGCAGCAATCCGGCCGCGCGCTCCACCGTCAGGCGCTGCTGCGGCGGACGCGGCTCCGCCGCAAGTCCCAGCAGCGCCAGGTCGAGAACATCGCCGGTATCCAGCGGCGCAAGCGTTGCGCCATCATCGGCGGCGAAGGCGATCGCGCCGCGCAGTCGGGTAAAGGCGGGATCGATCGCCGGCATGTCAGTGCAGCACGCGCGGCCGGTCCTGCGCGGAGTCGCTTTCGCCGTCGCAGGCGCCCTCGCAGCCGGAGTCGGCCGGCTGCAGAGGCGACGGCTCCGCCGACGGTGCGGCCTCCAGCGCGAGCATGGCGAAATCCCAATTGCGCAGCGGCAGCGCCACGCCGGACGCCGCCAGCGCGCGGGCGGCGCCGAGCACCGGCTCCACCGTCAGCCGCGCCGCCGCCGGCGCCAGCAATTCCAGCATCACATCGAGGACCGCGTCGTCCCGCGCCGCCTGGGCCGACGCCAGCCCATGCAGCAGCCGCGCCTCGTCGGGCGAGAGGCCGTGACAATTCGGGCAGCGCATATCGATCGGCCGCCGCGCCGCCGTGCCGAGATTATAGAGCATGCCATGGAGGCCCGGCGCCGCATCGGCGGCGCCGTGGTCGGCCAGATGGCGATAGAGCACCGGTCCGCCGCACTGATTCACCATCGCCCGGCGCACCCACAGACGCATCGCCACCAGCACCAGTTTCTCGTCTTCCTGGAGGTCCGGCACTTCGAAGGCCGCGGTCAGCGTGGCGTTATGCTCGCGAGCCCTGCCGTTCACGCCGTCGGGCTCCACCGGCAGATGCTGCTCGGCGGCGGTGAGGCAGGCGGCGAATGCGTGCGCGCCATCGAGCAACTGCTGCTGCCCGGCCGGACGCACCAGCCAGGTGACGACGGCCGACGCGGTCAACGAGTCATCGCGCTGCGCGGCGGCCATCAGCCGCAGCACGGAGAGTTCGGTGGCGGAGAGATAGAGCCGGTGGATGCCGGGATCGTTGGCGGCGCGGGAGTCCGGCCGCGGCGGATCGGTGCGGCGGCTGTGGCGTTCCAGCGCGCCGATCACCATGCCGGCCGCGGCCAGCGCCGCCTCGACGACGCCGAGGCCGAACACCTGGCGGAAGGTGCCCGCAAGGCTTTCGAGCCGTTCGCCACCGGCGCGATAGCGCCGCAGCGTCCAGACGACGATCTGCTCCGGCAGCAGAAGTTCGGTGACCGGGCGCAGGCCCGGTTCACCCAGAATTGTAGTCGCGTGTGGGGGATTCGCGTTGCGGGCCATTCCCTTCTCCGGTTTGCCGGCGGTGCTGGAGCCCCGGCCGTGACGATCTGCAATTAAGAATGACTCGCAATATCAACGGCGTCAAGGGGGTTGTCGGATTTGATCCTGGGGCATCGTGGAGATTGGGAGGCAGAAGACCGCAGCGCGGCGCGCCGCCGGACAGACTCAAGCGCTGCCTTCGCGCAGCACTTCCTTCACCTTGCCGGCAAGCTGCTTGAGCGTGAAGGGCTTGGGCAGGAAGTGGATGTCGGCATTTTCGTCCAGACGTTTGCGGAAGGCGTCCTCGGCATAGCCAGAGATGAAGATCACCTTCATGGTCGGCTGCTTCGCGCGCACTTCCTTGATCAAGGTCGGCCCGTCCATGCGCGGCATCACCACGTCGGTGATCAGAAGATCAATCGGCTGTTTGTTCGCGGCGGCGGTGTTGATGATCTCCAGCGCCGCTTCGCCGCTGCGGGCCTCCAGGACGTTATAGCCCTTGTTGCGCAGCGCCCGCGCACCGAACAGGCGCACGGCATCCTCGTCCTCCACCAGCAGCACGGTGCCAATGCCCGTGAGGTCGGCGCTCTGCACCGCTTCCGCCATGTTCTCGGCGATGACCGGTTCGGGACTCTTGGCATCAGGCACATGGCGCGGCAGATAGATCGAGAAGATCGCGCCCTGCTTCGGCTTGGATTCGACAAAGATGAATCCCCCGGTCTGCTTGACGATGCCATACACCGTCGAGAGGCCGAGGCCGGTGCCGGATCCGACCTCCTTGGTCGAGAAGAACGGATCGAAGATACGGTCGATGATGCCAGGCGGAATGCCGTGACCGGTGTCGATCACCTGCACCATGACATAGCTGCCAGGCGGCATGATCTCCGAGCCGCGGGTCATCGGCAGACCGGTCGCCACGTTCTCCGTACGGATGGTCAGCGTGCCGCCGCCGATCATGGCGTCGCGGGCATTGACGGCGAGATTGATGATCACCTGCTCGAGCTGGCCGTGATCCACCTTGACCGGCGAGAGATCGCGGCCGTGTGTCATCTTGAGCTCGATGTTTTCGCCGATCAGCCGGCGCAGCAGGTGCGACAGTTCGGCCAGCACATCCGTGACGTTGAGCACGCGCGGCTGCAGGGTCTGCTGGCGCGAGAAGGCCAGGAGCTGGCGCACCAGGTTGGCGGCGCGGTTGGCATTCTGCTTGATCTGCATGATGTCGGCGAAGGACTGGTCGCCGGCGCGGTGGCGCACCAGCAGCAGGTCGCAGAAGCCGATCATGGCCGTCAGCAGGTTGTTGAAGTCGTGGGCGATGCCGCCGGCGAGCTGGCCCACCGCCTGCATCTTCTGCGACTGCGAGACCTGCACCTCCAGGTTCTTGCGCTCGGTGATGTCGATGAAGTGGGCGATCCAGCCGGCGGTTTCGCCGACCGCGGTGTCGCGCGGGGATACATAAAGCGCGGATTTTCGCGGCTGCAAGGACTTCAGGCTGACATCGACCGGCGCGCCAGGGCCGCTGACATTGGCGGAGGACAGGCGCCCGTTCACGGCCGGACGGTCCTGCTCGTCGATGAAGCCGAGGAATTCGAAGCCGACGAGATCGCTGGATTGCACGCCGACCATGGCACGGAAGGCAGCGTTGCATTCCTGCACGCGGCCGCCCTGGTCGATCAGCACGATGCCGATGGGCGCCTCTGCGAAGAAACGCTGGAAACGCTGTTCCGAAGACCGCAGTGCCGCTTCCAGGGCGCGCTCGCGGCCGAGATCGTGCACGACGGAACGCGTGCGAAGCCCGACGCCGGAATCGCTGGTCACCACCTCCTGGCGCACATAGGCGTGCAGCGTCTTGCCCTCAGGCCCGCGCAGCGTGACTTCGCCGCCGGTCACCTCGCCGGGGAAGGGGCTGTAGGGCGGCGAGTCCGGCGCCACCGGCGGCGCCAGCAGTTCGTGCAGATAGACCCGGCCCGCCGCCACATCGGCGCGCGGTATGCCGAGCCACATGGACAGCGTGGCGTTGATGAACTGGAAGCGGCCGGTCTCGTCGACGGAATAGAATCCGATCGGGGCGCGCTCCACCAGATCGGCGAAGCGTTCCTGCTCGCGCCGGATCAGCGCCTCGACCTGGCGCCGCGGCGTCACGTCTTCCACGCCCCACACCACATAGCCGGGCAGCAGCTGCAGCGGCGAGGCGCTGACATCGCGCCATTCGACGCCGGCGCCGGGCACGCGCACGGTGATCTCCGCATGGCCGGCGATGCCGACCGCGGCCTGGGCCTCGAGCCGCGCCAGGCGGTCGGCCTCATCGGGTTCGCCGACCAGCTGCGCGGCCAGCGTGGTCTTCACCGGCGTATCGACATGGGGAAACATCTGCCGGAAGGCCGTGGAGGTGAACACCACCTTGCCGTCGGGCGACACGATCTGGCGCGCGATGGGCAATGTGTCCAGGCTGGAGGCGAAGAGATCGCGCTCGCGCTGGGCGCGGCGACGATTGATGAACAGGCTGATGGCCAGGGACAGCAGCGACAGGCCGATGCCGACGCTGATGCCGATCCAGTAGAACGCCGTGATCTGGCTGATGCCGATATTGGCCACGAGAATGACAAAGGCGGAGACGCAGAGTGTCGTGCCCAGCAACGCCAGCAGGATCGCCGGCACTTTGCCTTCAGACGACTTCGTTCGTCCTTCCAGATTTGCGCTGGACATGGCGCGCCCTGAACGCCCCTCAAAAGCCTCGCCGGAACGCTGCCGGCGCAGCATTAGTTTTCGCGACCACCGACCCACACGCGGACGCGGGAGAACCGCGACTCCCCTACCCTCGGGCCCTCCGGGCGAACAACGTCGCCCAAATTCTTACAATAGTCCTAACCAGTCCTAACCGGACACGCTTAAAAATAGGTAAAGTTAACAAATTACTTCCAAGCCCAACCGACGGCCGGAGGACTTTGCTCTCAACCGGCATGTCAGGTTGTCTGCCTGACAGGGGCGACCTGAATACGGCTTCTGGTGGGGAAAGCCTGGATTTGGTCCGCCAGCCCCTAACGGACGTGGGTGCCTGGGGGCCCCAGTCGTCGCGCCTGGTGCGCGGGAGGCTTAGTCGTCGCGCCTGGTGCGCGGGAGGCTTAGTCGTCGCGCCTGGTGCGCTCCAGGCGCTCATGGCGCTCCTGGGCCTCGACGCTGAGGGTGGCGATCGGACGGGCCTCCAGGCGCTTTATGCCGATCGGCTCGTTGGTCTCCTCGCAATAGCCGTAGGTGCCATCCTCGATGCGGCGCAGGGCCTCGTCGATCTTGGAGATCAGCTTGCGCTCCCGGTCGCGGGTGCGCAGCTCAAGGGCCCGGTCGGTCTCCAGAGAGGCCCGGTCGGCGATATCCGGCTCGGCCAGACTTTCCTCCTGGAGGTGCGACAAAGTTTCCGAAGACTCCTGGAGCAGCTCCGACCGCCAATCCAGCAGCTTTCTGCGGAAATATTCCCGCTGCAGAGGATTCATAAATTCTTCCCGTTCGCTGGGGCGGTAGTCCGGAGGGAGGGTGACCTTCATGATTTTCGCTTTTGTGGTCTTTTTCATCGTCAGGCGGCGCGGAGTATATGAGATTCCGGTTTTGCCGCAAGATCGCCGCGGCCGTCCCGGTCCGATTGATATTATCTATACACATCAAATGGTTGCTTATTGGTTTCGAATCCCCTTCGGCTTCCTTAACGGGGATGGCCGGGCGCCGCATCCGCCACGCCGTCTCGCGGCCCGCGCGGACGGCCCATTGCGACGGTTTCCGGCCCGCGGAATCGCTACTAGTAGGCCTGCGGAAGCATCCAAGCCGTTGGCATGCCATTAGGCTTTATTAAGGTCCGACGGCAACAGAGCCAATCAAGACAATATCTTAACGCGCCAGTTTAGGTTTTTTTTAAGTGCCGGCCTGTATCCTGCCCGCGTGGATGGAGCACGCATTGAGTCTACGTGTGGACAGCAGGAGAAGTTGATGAGCCTAGAGCCGGACAACCTTAAGGGCGCGGCGCGCGGGCCGGAGGGCGATCCTCTGACCCTCGACGATTTGCCGCCCCCCGGAACGAAGCGCTGGGTCATCCGCCGAAAGGCCGAAGTGGTGGCTGGCGTGCGCGCCGGACTTATCACGCTGGAAGATGCTTGCCAGCGCTACACCCTTTCTGTGGAAGAGTTCTTGTCCTGGCAGCGGCTGATCGACCGCCATGGCCTTCGCGGCCTGCGCGTCACTCGGTTGCAGGACTATCGCAGCGACGAGCAGCCCGCCGGAAATATGACCTGAGTGAAATCGGCGAATCGCCGGGCAGGACGATGGATACGCGAAGGGCCGCACTCCCAGAGGATGCGGCCCTTTCGTTTGCGCAAGCGGCGAATCGCGGTGGAAAACCTGCAAAACTCGACGCTAAGGCCGGCGGCCGCGCGCCCGCTTGGCATGACGGAATGGTTCAGGAAGCGGCGCAGTGCGGCTGGCCTCGCGGCGCTCGATATGGCCCAGCTCCACTCGCGCCTGAGTCAGATCGTCCCGTGCGCGCGTGAGGGCGTTGTCGGCATCGCCGACGGATTGTTCCAGCCGCTCCCGGCGGCTGCGCAGCCCGGGATCCAGCAAGCCATTCTGCTCCTGCGCCTGCAATTGCTGAAGGTCGCCCCGCAAGCGCTTGGCAAGCCGCTCAAGCTCGTCCAGGTCCCGCTGCTTCTCGCGACACAGCCAGCGGTGGACCCGAAGCATATGGTCAAGCGCAGTCAATCAGCCCTAACCCCTTTGCCCGCATGCCGTCAGACCAGATCATTTGCCGGCTGTCCTCCCGGCGGGCTTTCCGGTCGCCGGCGCTGGATCCAAAACCACGGATTAACCGCCGACGAATCAATATGTTAACGCCAGTATGCGGGGGCAATAGTTAAGCAAACGTGAAGGGCGATCCTAAACGAATGGACAACTTTTTTTCCGCCGCGGTAAAGGTTTGTTAACTACCTAGGCTTCAAAGTGGTTAAAGGGTTAAGCTTTATCCACCGACACTGCTTGGAGCGGGGCTCATGCGGGTACTTCTTGTCGAAGACGATTCGAACACGGCTCAAAGCATCGAACTGATGCTCAAGTCGGAAAACTTCATTGTCGATTCAACGGACCTCGGGGAAGACGGTCTGGAGATCGGCAAGCTGTATGATTACGACATCATACTGCTCGATCTGATGCTGCCGGACATCGACGGCTACGAAGTGCTGCGGCGCCTGCGCCAGGCGCGGGTGAATACGCCGATCCTGATCCTGTCCGGCCTCAGCGAACTGGACAACAAGATCAAAGGTCTCGGCTTCGGCGCCGACGACTATCTCACCAAGCCGTTCGACAAGCGCGAACTGATCGCCCGTATCCAGGCGATCGTGCGCCGCTCGAAGGGCCATTCGGACTCGGTGATCAAGACCGGCAAGCTGTCGGTCAATCTGGACACCCGGGTCGTCGAAGTGGAAAGCCAGCCGCTGCACTTGACCGGCAAGGAATATGGCATCCTGGAGCTGCTGTCCCTGCGCAAGGGCACCACGCTGACCAAGGAAATGTTCCTCAACCATCTCTATGGCGGCATGGACGAGCCGGAACTGAAGATCATCGACGTGTTCGTCTGCAAGCTGCGCAAGAAGCTCGCGTCGGCCACCGGCGGCGACAACTACATCGAGACCGTCTGGGGCCGCGGCTATGTGCTGCGCGATCCTTCCGAGGACAAAGATACCGCGAAGCCGGCCGCCTAACGGCGCCGGCGGATCGTCCCGCAAAAAACCGGGGTCCATTTCGGACCCCGGTTTTTTTGTTGTCGAATCCTGGAGCGCCGCGAGAGGGCGCCTCAGGTCCGATGAGAAAGGCGGAGGCGGACAATTGCCCTTGTCTGCCGGCGCACTGGCCCGGTCGAGAGACTCTCGGCGTCCTTCAGCCGGCGGTCATGAAGTAATGCCTCGGTGCGACCCCGAGGGCACAACGAAACATGTATGTGAAGGCACTCTGGCTCGCGTAGCCCACATCGAAGGCCACCGCGGTGACCGACCTACCTTCCGCAAGATAGAGCACGGCCTGAAGCAGGCGTGCCTGCTGTCGCCACTGCCTGAAGGTCAGGTGTGTCTCCCTTAGGAAGATTCGCTCGATCGTGCGAGGGCTGGCGCCTACCGCGCGCGACCAGTCGACCAGAGAACGGGGATCCGTAGGCTGCTCGAGGAGCGTCGAGACGATGCGCCGGACACGTCGGTCGTTCGGAGCCTTCAGGGCCAGGGGCTCAAGGGCCGCCGTCCGCATCTCATCTGCAATCAGGCTGTCCAGGGCGCCACCACGGGGTCTTTCGGTCGAAGGTTCTGCAATGCGGGCCAGGATCAGCTCCCGTAGCAACGGCGAGACGCGCAGTACACCACACCGTCGATCTGGCAGCGGCAGCGCATCCGGCCGGAAGTAGAGCGTTCGCATCGCCACCTGGTTACGCATGGTTATCGCGTGTGTGACCGCCGGAGCGACCCATACCGCCATCAGCGGCGGCACGATGAACAATCCTTCCTCAGTTCGGACCGTCATCGAACCGATTGCGGCATAGATCAGTTGGCCAACAGCATGGCTGTGTTGGGCCAGCTCCGTGCCGGCCTGATAGTCGATCGCGGCGCCCAGTACCTTGGGCATGGCCGGACCTTCGATGCCCGCCAGCGGGTCGAAGGTCCCCACGGGGTCGAGGACGGGCCGCTGTGCCATTACCTGTCACTCTCGGTTCCGGGATTTTGGCAGATTATCGACGGTATTGGACATTCTGTCGACAGATTTCACTGCCCTGCTGTGCCAGGTTGCCTCCTAGGAGACAGTCGTACGGAGGGCAAAATGATCGAGATTGATGCCAAGGGCCTGAATATTACGTGGCCGGACGGCTTTGCCTTCACTTTCCACCCCATCTGGCTACGTGAGCGTAGTTTCGAGGCGAGCAACAAAGATCCTGCGACCGGGCACCGTTTGCAGGAAGTGGCGTTTCTGCCACTCAACCTGACGGTTGAGGACACAGAGCTGTTGTCGGGCGAGCAAGTCGGCCTGCGCTTTAGCGACGGCCACAGCTGCTCCTTCGGCCTCGATGACTTGCGCGGTTGCATCGAGCGGCCGTTGCCAGACGACCTGGTCGGCGCCAAACAGCTCTGGGATGCCGAGCTCGATCCTCTGCCTTGGCACGACTATGGGGCTTTGTCAGACGAGGTCGCCTTGCTGGCCCTGTTAGATGACTTAGCTCGTCTGGGATTGGCGCTGGTGCGCGGCCTGCCGCGGCAGCACGACGCGCTGCAGCTGCTGACCGGCCCGATTGGCCCGATCCGTCAGACCAACTGGGGCGGCATCGCCGACGTAAAGAGCATCGCCAACGGCTACGACCTAAGCATGACCGGTCGCGCACTGGAGCCGCACGTCGATAATCCCTATCGCTTGCCCGGGCCAGGTTACATCTTCCTGCACTGCCTTGAGAACAGCGCGGCGGGCGGCGAGTCGCTCGGCATCGACGGGTTCAATGCAGCGACCCGACTTCAGATCGCGGCGCCCGAAGCATTCCATGTGTTAAGTACGACGCCGGTGACCTTCCGCTATGCCGACCCGGATGCCATCCTGGAGCACTTCGGGCCCTTGATCGAGCTGCGACCGGACGGGCAGCTGCACCGGGTCCGCTTTCACAACCGCTCAGACCAGGTGGTGGTCGCCGACTCTGACAGCCTCTCGCGGTACTACGCTGCGCGCCGCCTCTTCGCAGAGCTTATCTGGTCGGATGAAATGATGCTGCGGTTCAAGCTGCAGCCCGGCGAGGCCTATATCGTCGACAATTATCGCCTGCTGCACGGCCGCACAGCGATCGAGTTGGCGACCGGCGATCGACACTTGCGGCAGTGCTATATGGACCGCGACATCCTCTCCAGCCGACAGAAGGTACTGGGTCGTCGGCTGTGCCGTTAACGGCCGACTGGTCTACTGGCCGGGTTTACGGACGAACAGATCGTCGGCTTCGGCTATGATCGCCGCCGCGGCAGCGGTGCTGCGCTTCTGCTTCGTGGCGGCGCGGCGTGCGGACACACGGGTGCGCTGGCGCAGGGCTTCCGCCAGGTAGTAGGCAGGCTCGATCACCTCGAGATCCTGGCCGTTCACGGTGGCGAGGCCGGCGCGGCCGGCATGAAGATCGGCGTATGAGGTATCGACGGTCGCGCTGGTGACGGTGCCGATTTCCGAGGTCATCAGGCCGAGCCACTGACCGTCGAAAGACAGCACGATAACCGGCACGTTGCCCTTTTCCGGCAGCGCCAGATCGCGGTCGCAGGCCACCAGCGGCACCAGCAGTTCGTCGATCTCCGCCATCCAGAGGGCGCGGCTGCTGTCGATCGAGGCCACGTCGACTTCGGCGACGCGGCCGACCTTGGCGATCTCGACGGTGCGGATACGGCCATTGGCGCCGATGAAAAGCTGCAGCGGCGCGCCGTCGTCGAGTTGGGCCTCCGCCGCCTCTTCCAGCGCCAGCATCTGCGTTTTGACCGGCGGTAGAGGTACCGTATCGGTGACTTCAGTGCCGCTATCACCGCGGCGATCGCGCAGGCGCACAACATTCCCGTTGGGCATGGCGGTTTCTTCGGTCGCCGACGCTGGCGCGCGCGTTGCTGCGTCGGCGGTCGGCTGGGCGCCGTTATCGACGCGCGGCCGGTTGGCCAGAATCTTCGGCTCGCTCGGTGGCCGCGCTGAGGATTTCGGTGCGCTGCCGCCGCGGGGCATCGTGACCCCGAGCCCGCGCATAAGCTGAATCATCTCGGCCTGGACCACCATCAAATTGTTCACGGTGCTCAGGAGGTTTTCCAGCGTCTGAGCCTGCACCACCACGGCGCCGGCCATCGGCTGCATGGCTGCGGCGGCGGCAGGCGCGACTTCGGCGGCCGGCGGAGCGGACGGGACAAGGGGCGCTGCGACCGGCGGCTCCGGAGCCTGGGCAACCGGCTGGGCCGCCTGCGGCGCCGGCGCCGGGGGCATCGCTGCTGGCGCGGCCGCGACGGGCGGGGCCGGCAGTTCCGGTGCGGGTTCGGAAGCTGGCGCGGGCGCCGGCTTGGGCTTGGCGGCCTTGACCCGCTTGGCGGGCGTTGATTCTTCTTCGTCGTCGATGTCGTCCGCCACCGGCGGCTTCGGCGCTTTGGCCGCCCGCTTGGGCTTGGTTTCAAACGGCCCCTTGTCGGCCTTGGCTTCCTTCGGCTCTTTTGCCGCAGGTTCCTTTGCCGCAGTTTCCTTTGCCGGCTTGGCTTCCTTCGGTTTCGGCTCGGCCTTGGCCGCTTCCGGCGCGCCGGAGCGCTGCGCCAGGTCGCTCAACAGCGCCCGCAGCACGCGCAGCGATTCCTTCACCGCAGGAATGCGCTCCCAGGCATCGGTACCCCGGGAGGACCGCAGCTGCGTCAGCTGATCCACCGCCATGACGGCCATGGCGTTCAGCGCCGGCAGGCCGAGGAAGCCGGAGGTCTCGCGGATCGAGTTCATCAGGCGCAGCAGATTGTCGATGGCACCATGGTCGCCAGGCGCTTTCTGAATCGCTTTAAAGCTGACCTCGCCCTCGTCCAGGGACTGCGAGGTCTCCGCGATGAAAACGCTTAAAAGATCATCCATTCCAGCCTGCCGCGACCTCTGAAAACCGTCACACTACGGACAACATCACGGTCAGCGCCCACGGCCAGGAGCCGCGGGGCCGTGCCCACCGGTAACCAGAATGGCAAATTGGCCTTAATATTGCGTGAAAAGAACGGGCATCCCCGGCAAAACAGTCCGGATTTGAAAGCGTTAGGCCGGCAACCGGGCGGCGAGCGCAATGCTGCCGGGAGCCGCCGCGGCGACCTCGATGCGGCTGCCCATCGATTCGGCCAGCCGCTGGCTGAAATAGCCATGCACCGTCTTGGCGTTCAGCGCCGGCACGGCGGCCCCGCCCTTGAGTACGGAGCTCAGATCCTCGCTGATCCGGGCATCCTGGCCGGTGGCCACCGCCTTGAGCGCGATGACCCCGGCGCCAGGCACGGCGGCGATGGCGATTTCGCCGCCGCGGGGCAGCAGGTCGGCGCCAAGCACCACCAGGTTCAGAAGCAACTTGGTGGCGCCCGGCGGCGGCGTGACGCCGGCCGGCAATGCCGGCCATTTCAGGGTCATCTTGGTGCCGACGAGGAAGCCGCTGGCCAGGGCCTTGGCCGCGTCCCACCCCAGGTTGGTGTCCGACCCCGCGGTGCCGTAGGACATGCGGAACAGTTCCAGGAGCGCCGAGGCTCGGCGGACGCAATTCTGCGACAGCTGCAACGCCTCCTTGGCGGTCTCGCCGTCGTCGTCTTCCATCAGCTCGAGTCCGTTGCCGATCGCGCCCACCGGGCTGATGAGATCGTGGCAGATCTTGGACGCCATCAACTCCAGCACGCGAAGCTCGACTTGAACCGACATTGACACTCCCTTGTTCCGGTCGCGGGCTGGATCGGCCCGGATTTATCATGTTGCCGGCGGCGCCCGGCGGGCCGTCATTGAGCCGCGGCACCGCCTTGCGTTAGTTTCATCGCCGGAGAACCTATGCCCTGTCGGCTGGGTCTTCAAGGAGCGACGATGGCTGAAGATGGACTGCAATCCCTGACGCCGGGCGCCTTTGTCGTTCATCCCGACCGGCCGGACTGGGGCCTGGGACAGGTTCAATCCGTCGTCGGCCGGCGGGTCACGGTTAATTTCGAAAATGCGGGAAAGCTGTTGATCGATCACAGCGTGGTTGCCCTGCGGCTGGTGGACCCGAGCGAACTCAACGACACGACGGCGACAGGCGACGATTGACTTCACATTCAATTGTCGCCGGGGCCGGCGCTAGGCCCGTGCGGCGCGAATTTCCTCCACCGGCGATTGCGGCGCGATCGAGGCCGATGCTACTGGCATCGCGATCGGCACCGCCATCACCGTGCGCTCCGGCGGAAAGACGATGCGCACCGATGTCCCCTGCCCCAACGCGCTCTCGATCTGCAGACGGCCGCCATGCAGCTCCACCAACGCCTTGGTCAGGGGCAGGCCGAGACCGGTGCCCTGATGCTTCCGGGTCATGATGTCGCCCGCCTGGCCGAAGGGCTGCAGCACTTTGTTGAGATCGTCGGGGGCGATGCCGATGCCGGTGTCCTTGATTTCGGCGATCATGGCGTTCTGCGCATCCCAGGCGATCTCCAGGCTGACACGGCCGCCCTGCGGCGTGAACTTGACGGCGTTGTTCAGAAGATTGAGCAGAATCTGCCGCAGGCGCACCTCGTCGCCGCGCAGGCAGCGGTCACTCCCCGCGACGGCCAGATGCAACTCGACCATGCTGGACTTGCACAGCGGATCCAGCAGCGCTGCGCAAGCCTGCACCACCTCCTGCATGTCGATCACGTCTTCGCGGATCTCCAGGCGACCGGCTTCCGCCTTGGCCATGTCCAGCAGATCGTTCACCAGCTTCAGCAGATGGCTGCCGCTGTTGTGGATGTCGCCGACATAGTCGCGATAGCGGTCGGATCCCAAGGGACCCTGCGGCTCCGCCCGCAGGATTTCCGAGAATCCGATGATGGCGTTCAGCGGCGTGCGCAGCTCGTGGCTGACATGGGCGAGAAAGGCCGATTTGGCGCGGTTTGCGCCCTCGGCCGCGTCGGCGCGGCCGCGCAGATCGCCCATCAGATGCTGCAGCTTGCGCGCCATTTCCGAGAAGCGTTTGGCGAGCTGGCCGACTTCATCGCGGCTG
>Ga0184612_10000333_pt1 | contig 21850 bp, 24 predicted proteins | sample PLM3_60_coex_FD_133163 | JGI IMG/M metagenome (GOLD analysis project Ga0184612, IMG submission 133163) | Groundwater sediment microbial communities from an aquifer in East River, Colorado, USA - PLM3_60_coex | ecosystem: Environmental > Terrestrial > Soil > Riparian zone | place: USA: East... | reverse complement strand
GGACGGGGCCGATCCGATCATCATCAAGGGAAGCGCGGTGCGTGTCACCGATCGCGACGAGCTCCAGCGCGTCGATGCCGCCTACGCGGAGAAGTACGTCGCTCCCACCTCGGGCGAGCGAGCGACGATCTTCGTCGCGGACGACCACGTCTACCGTGTGCGGCCGCGGTTCGTCTCCGCCTGGTCGTACGCGAACGCCGGCACGCGCACGGATTGGGCCCCTTAGTGCCCGCGCCACCAATGAACGTCGAGCTCCAGATCCTCGGCAGCCTTCTGCGCGCGATCGCGGAGGAGATGGGCGCCGTGCTCGTCCGCTCCGCGTTCTCGGCCAACATCAAGGAGCGCCGCGACTGCTCGACCGCGCTCTTCGACGAACGCGGCCGCATGATCGCGCAGGCCGAGCACATCCCAGTCCACCTCGGCGCGATGCCCGATGCGGTCGCGGCCGTGATGCAGCACGGCCCCGCGCTCGGCGAGGTCTGGGCAATCAACGACCCGTACACCGGCGGTACGCACCTGCCCGACATCACGCTCGTCTCGCGCACGGCAGCCGGCTTCGCGGTCACCCGGGCGCACCACGCCGACGTCGGCGGGCGCGAACCTGGCTCGATGCCGGCTAATTCGCACGTTCTCGACGAGGAAGGCGTGATCATTCCGCCGACACGCCTGGACGACGACACGTTTTCGAATCTCGCTTCGCGGATGCGCAATCCCGATGAGCGCCGGGGCGACCTCCGTGCTCAGCTCGCGGCGAACCGGCTGGCCGAGCAGCGCGTTGCCGACCTGTGCAAGCACCGCGGGCTCGACCGCGTCAGCGCGGCGATGGACGAGCTCTACGCGTACTCGGAACGTGCAACGCGTGCCGGCATCGCCGCGCTTCCCGACGGCCGTTACGAAGCGCGCGACGTGCTCGAGCCGATCGAGGGCGAACTCGAGCTTTACGTTGCCGTGACGATCGACGGTGACTCCGTGGAAATCGACTTCGCCGGAACGTCCCAACAACACGACGGGAACCTCAACTGCCCGCTCTCCGTTGCGCGGTCCGCATGCTTCTACGTCGTGCGGGTGCTGGTCGACCCGGATCTCCCGGCCTCGGGGGGAGCGTTTGCTCCCGTGACCGTGCGCGCCCCCGAAGGCTGTCTGGTCAACGCGCGCGCGCCGGCAGCCGTCGCCGCCGGCAACGTCGAGACTTCGTCGCGCATCGTCGACGTCGTTCTGCGCGCCTTCGGTCAGGCGGTCGAGGTGCCTGCTCAGGGGCAGGGGACGATGAACAACGTCACGCTCGGCAACGATCGCTTTACGTATTACGAGACGATCGGCGGCGGTCAAGGCGCCTGCCCCGGCGCGGACGGGCCGAGCGGTGTGCACGTCGCGATGTCGAACACGCTTTCGACGCCGATCGAGGCGCTCGAGCTGCAGTACCCGTTGCGGGTCGAGCGCTACGGGCTGCGGCTTGGCACAGGTGGCGAAGGAAGATACCGAGGCGGCGACGGCGTCGTGCGCGAGCTGCGCGTGCTCGACGACTGCCGGCTGTCGATCATCAGCGAGCGGCGGGCTCACGCACCCGAGGGCGAGCGCGGCGGCCGGCCGGGATCGCCCGGGCGCAATCTGCTGAACGGCGAGCCGCTCCCGTCGAAGATCACGCGCGACCTCTCGCGCGGCGATGTCGTAACGATTGAGACGCCCGGCGGAGGGGGGTTCGGCAGCTAGGTTTTCTCGATCGCGCAACGCGCCTTCATCCTCGGCGGCACCAGCAACGTCGGCTCCGCGATCGCGCGGGCGCTCGAGGGCGACGACTGGGAGGTGACGCTTGCCGGCAAGACCGAGCGCCGGGCCTCGAACGACTTCGAGTACGTCGCGCTCGATCGCGACGACGACGGCGCGCTCTCCGTTGCGGACGGTTTCGACCTCATGGTCGACGTGATCCCGTTCGAGGCCTCCCACGCGGAGCAACTGCTCCGGCTCGACGTCGGCGCGATCGTTGCGATCTCCAGCGCGTCGGTCTACGCCGACGAGGAAGGACGCACCCTTGACGAAGCACAGGGGATCGACGACTTTCCGGAGTTCCCCGTTCCGATTCCGGAGAGCCAGCCGTTGGCCGCCCCAGGTGACGACACGTACTCGACGAAGAAGGTGAAGCTCGAAGGCATCCTGCTCGAGAACGACCGCACGCCGTCTGCAATTGTCAGGCCGTGCGCGATCTACGGAGCCGGCGACCGCATGGCGCGCGAGTGGTTCTTCGTCAAGCGCGCGCTCGACCGGCGCCCGCACATCGTGCTGACGAACAACGGCCGGGGCCACTTTCACACGACCGCCTCCGAGAACATCGGTGAGCTCGTGCGGCTCATCGCCGCAGAGCCGCGCGCGGGCGCCTTCAACTGTGGCGACCCGGATCCGCCGCGAGTGATCGAGATTGCCCGCGCGATCGGCGACGCCGCCGGGTACGAGTTCAACGAGGTGCTCATTCCGGAGCCGACGAGCCGTGGCGAGATTGGGCAGACGCCCTGGTCGACCCCGAAGCCCATGATCCTGGATATGTCCAAGGCAGAGAGTGAGCTCGGCTACCGGCCCACAACCACCTGGACCGAAGCGCTTCCCCGCCAGGTCGAGTGGCTGATCGCGGCAACACGAGATCGCGACTGGCGCGACGTTCTCCCCCGCGGCGCCCAGTACCTGCAGTTCGACTACGACGGCGAGGACGTACTCGTCGCGCAGTACTCAAAGGCGTAGGCTCAGACCGTGGAGAGCGTCAAGGTCGCATGCATCCAGGCCGAGCCGGTCTTGTTCGAGCGCGCGGCGACGATCGACAAGCTGGAGGCTCTCGCAGCGGAGGCCGCAGGCGCGGGCGCACGGCTCGCGCTCTTTCCAGAAGCATTCATCCCGGTGTATCCGTCGAGCCGCTGGGTGCGACACCTCGCCGGTTGGGACGGCGACGCGCGTCCCGGCTATGCGCGCCTCGCGCGAGAGTCGATCACCATCCCCGGCCCGGACTCGGACCGCATCGGCGAGATCGCGCGGACGAATGGGCTCTGGCTGGCGGTCGGTGCGAACGAGCTCGAGCGCGGGACGATCTACAACGCGCTGCTGATCTACTCGCCGGAGGGCGAGCTCGCGATTCACCACCGCAAGCTGATGCCGACGAACCACGAGCGGCTCGTCTGGGGTCTCGGCGACGGCAAGGGTCTCGAGACCGTCGCAACCGACTTCGGCGCAGTCGGCGGGCTCATCTGCTGGGAGAACTTCATGCCGCTCGCACGCTTCGCGCTCTACCAGGCCGGCGTCGAGGTCTATCTGGCTCCGACTGCTGACGACAGTGAGGATTGGCTCGAGTCGATGCGTCACATCGCGCGGGAGTCGCGGTCGTTCGTGCTCAGTTGCTGCGTGTTCCAGCGTGCGTCCAGCTTCCCGGACGACGTCCCGCTCGCCGAGGGCGGTGAGCTGGTGGGAAGGGGCGGGTCCGCGATCCTCGCTCCCGACGGCAGCTATCTCGCAGGTCCGCTGTGGGACGAGGAAGGGATCTTGTACGCCGAACTGGATCCGCAGCGGCTGTATGAAGCCCGCCAGCGCTTCGACCCGGCGGGGCACTATCACCGCCCGGATGTCTTCCGCCTCAGCGTGAACTAGCGGCCGCGCGCCTGAGCACTCGCTCGTCGCCGATGCGCCGTGTGACGCCGTCAACGTCGAAGCGCTCCAGCAGGAGCTGCGCCGTCTTGCGCGAGGTCCCCAGCAGGTCGCGGAACCTTGCCAGCGTGATGCGGCCCGTGGTCTTGCACTCGGCGACGAGGGCGGCGCGAGCACGCTCGTACTCCGTCGGCGAGACCGCGAAGCCGGCTCCGACGCGAACGAGTCGGCCCTGCTCCTCGAGGAACCGGCCAAGCCCGGCGTCTTCGATCTTGACCGGCTCGAGCCCGAGGCGCGATTCGAGTTCTGCGGCTTCCTGCTCGCGCGGCCCGAGCGATCCCGCGGCTCCGGGACGGTAGAGCTTCGCGCCGCGCCGCTCGAGGCCTAGAAGCGGCAGGACCTCGGACGCCCAGGGAGCGGTCGGCGCGGCCACTCCGGGATCGAGCGGATCGGCCGCCGCGAGCCGGGCCTCGAGTTCGGCACGCAGCTCGTCCAGCCACTCCTCCGAGAAGAGCCACCGACCGTCATCACTCTGGATCGGCGCGTGCACGAGCACCTCGCCGCGGGCGGAGCGCTCGAACCGATCGACGTCGACGTGGCGCGGAGGGTCGGCGTCGATGATGCGTCCACCTCCGACCGTCGTCCCGGCCCGCAGCACGACGCGGTCGCCGCGTGCCGCGACGATCGGCGTGTCGAGTCGGAGCTGGGCGAAGCGCCCCGCGCGCACGACGCGAGCGAGCGTCGTAGACGTGCCGTGGTGGACGAGCACGCGTGGCGGAACCTGAGCGAGCTCCTCGAGCTCCACGTCGAGGCGGTAGCTCGCTTGATACGCGCCCGGCGCCGCTAGCACGTCGCCGCGGCGCAGGTCGTCGCGGTCGACGCCGGGGAGAGCGACTGCGACGCGCTGCCCCGCGTCGGCCACGTCGACCTCGTTGTCGTGCACCTGCACGCTCCGAACGCGCACGTCGCGCCCCAGAGGCTCCGCCCTCAGGACGTCGCCGTTCGCGATCTGCCCCGACCAGAGCGTGCCGGTCGCCACGGTTCCGATGCCGCGCAACGTGAAGACGCGGTCGATGTAGAGACGCGTCGGGGCGGAACCCCGCTCGTCATGCACCGCAACCCGCGCAAGAGCAGCCCGCAGCTCGTCGAGCCCGGCTCCCGTCTTCGCGCTCACCGCGACGACGTCTGCGTTGGGTACGAGCTGACGCGCCTCTTCGAGCGCGAGGTCGAGGATTTCCGTTTCGACGGCGTCCGACTTTGTGACAGCGACGACGCCACGCTCGACGCCGAGCAGCCGCAGGATGGCGAGATGTTCGTGCGTTTGCGGCCGTGCGCCCTCGACGGCGTCGATGACGAGCAGGAACAGGTCGATCCCGGTCGCGCCTGCGACCATCGTGCGGACGAAACGCTCGTGCCCCGGCACGTCCACGAGTGAGAGCCGCCGGCCGTCGGGAAGCTCGAGCGGCGCGTAGCCGAGGTCGATCGAGATCCCGCGCTCCTGCTCTTCGGGCAGCCGGTCGGTGTCCTTCCCCGTCAAGGCACGCACGAGCCAGGTCTTGCCGTGGTCGATGTGACCTGCTGTTCCGACGGTCAGCGGCATCTGGCTTGGATGAGACCGTCCTTGATCTGGTCGATGCCGAATCCGGCGCCCTCGAGCAGGGCGCGCCAATCCGGTTCGGTTCGCTCGCGTCCACCCTCGAGGACGAGCATGAGCAGGTCGAGCCACTTCGCACCGTGCGGCTCGTTGCCGGGAGGTACAACCGCATCCGTAACGATCAGCCGTGCGTCGGCCCGTGCTGCCGCCCGAATGGTGCGCAGGATCGCGAACGCGCGGTCATCGTTCCAGTCGTGAAGGATCCTCGAAAGGATGTATGCGTCGCCTTCGGGCACGCGCTCGAAGAAGTTGCCTTCGATGAACTCGATCCGATCGCCGAGACTCGTCTCGTCCCGGTCGGTCTCCGGGAGATCGAAGATAATCCCGCGTAGCTCCGGCCGCCGCTCGAGCACCGCGCGCAAGAGCGCGCCGTTGCCGCCGCCGACGTCGACGACGGTCTCGTCGCCACGCCAGTCGAGCTCGGCTAGCTGATCGGCTATCTGCGTCTTGTCTCCCGCCATCGCACCGTCGAACGCGGCGCGCTCGTCCGGGTTCGCCTCGAGCCACGACCAGAACCCGGTCCCGAAGGTGTCCGGGAACGTCGGCTCGCTCGTACGTGGGTCGATCCCCCCGACCGCCGTGTAGAACACGCCGCCGAAGAGATGGGCGAACTCAGGCCAGGTGTTCGGCTGGTCGCGGCGGAAGAGCTCGGAGGCTTCCGTATTGCGAAAGACACCGGGCTCCTCCTCTGCAAAGACGCCATCGCTCGCCAGCGCGCGCATGATCCGATAGAGCGTGTTCGCATCGGCGCCGGATTCCGCCGCGAGCTCGGCGACCGGCCGGGGTCCCTCCGCGAGCGCGTCTGCCACCCCGAGGTCGGCAACGACGCCGAATGCTTTTGTTGCCATCGCGCCGCGCATGAGATTCCAGAGCCGCGCGTTGGGATCGACGTCGCTCATCCGCGCGCCGTCGCGACGGCGGCCGCCACCTCGTCCGCCTCGGCATCCGTCAATGTGCGGCAGTCGAGCAGCAGCCGTCCGTCGCGCACGATCCCGATCACGGGCGGGTCGCCGCGGCGCAGCGGCGCGGCGAGCCGTTCCTCGACGGCGCACGCGAAGCTCTGCAGCTCGGCTAGCGGCAGTGCGCCGCCGCCGGCGCGGGCGATCGTCTCTTCGACCTCGCCGGCAACGGCGCGCGCCAGCCGCTCGGCACGCGCGTGGACCTTCTTGACCGGCTCACGCAGCATCCGCAACACCGGGATCTCGTCCGGCGAGTCCAGCGCAAGGGTCAGAGTTCCCTCCAGCGCGGCGAGGGTCAGCTTGTCGGCACGCAACGCACGTTGGAGCGGGTGGCGACGCAGTCTCTCGACGAGCTCGGCGCGACCGACGACGATGCCGGCCTGCGGGCCGCCGAGGAGCTTGTCTCCCGAGAAGCACACGAGGTCCGCGCCGGCGGACAGGCTCGCTCGTGGAGTCGGCTCGTCGCCGAGGTCGACCATCGCACCGGAGCCGAGGTCGTCTACGAGCGGCAGGCCGTGCCGATGTGCGACGTCCGCAAGCTCCTGAACGGTCGGCTGCTCGGTGAAGCCGACGACCCGGAAGTTCGATTGGTGCACCCGGAGGAGGACCGCCGTCTCGGGGCCGATCGCAGCCTCGTAATCGCCCGCGCGCGTGCGGTTCGTCGTTCCGACCTCGCGCAGGCGTGCGCCCGACCGGGCGAGCACGTCCGGAATGCGAAAGCCGTCGCCGATCTCGATCAGCTCGCCGCGGGACACGAGCACCTCACGTCCCTCGGCCAGAGCGGCGAGAGCGAGCAGCACCGCCGCTGCGTTGTTGTTGACGACGAGGGCGGCCTCCGCCCCCGTGAGGCGCCGCAGGATCTCGGTCACGTGGGCCTGCCTCGAGCCGCGTCCTCCCGCAGCGAGGTCGTACTCGAGGTTCGAGTAGCCGCGCGCCACCCCGCGCACTCGCTCGATCGCTGCCTCCGCCAGCGGAGCGCGCCCGAGGTTCGTGTGCGCGATCACTCCCGTCGCGTTGATCACGCGACGGAGGCTCGGCTCCCGTGCGCCGGCCAGCTCTGCCCGGAGCAGCGCCCCCAGGTCTCCCGGGTCTACTCCGTCTCTTATCTGTTGACGCGCGCGAGCCAGGAGCGTGCGCGCCGCGTCCACCGCGAGTGCGTCGTCCATCCCTCGCGTCAGCTCGTCGACCGACGGTAGGTCGCGCAGCTTCATCGCCCTGAAGGCTACTCAGGCTCGGTCGAGGACGACCTCGTAGTGCGCCGATCTCTCGTCGCACCGTGAGAGGAGCGCCCGGGCCTCCGGCTCGATCACCGCGCGCTCGTAGTCGTCGCCGGCAAACGCCCGCACCGCTTCGAGCGACTCGAACCGGGTGATCGTGATGAATGCGACCTCGTCGTCGAGGTCGCGACGCAGCAGGTCGGCGCCGATGAACCCAGACAGGCGGTGGATCGACGGGAACATCGTCGTCCGCAGGAAGTCCTCGTACGCGTCGGCACTCTCAGGCGACGTCCAGCCGTGCCAGACCCGCGCGATCACTCCGCGTCGGCCTTGGCAGGCGAGGCCGGCATCTCCGCGCGCCGTTGCTCATGGCACTCGATCACGCGTGCGAGCACCTCTTCGATGTCATCCGTCGCGAAGAGGAGGTCGAGGTCCTCCGGAGAGATCATCCCGTCCGCGAGCAGCTCTCCCTTGACCCAGTCGAGCAGCTCGCCCCAGTAGTCCGTGTCGAAGAGGACGACCGGGAAGTTGAGCACCTTGCCCGTCTGAATCAGAGTCAATGCCTCGAAGAGCTCGTCGATGGTGCCGAAACCCCCGGGGAAGACGACGAACCCTTCGGCCGCCTTCACGAACATGGTCTTGCGGACGTAGAAGTGACGGAAGGTCACCGAGATGTCGAGGTACGGGTTCGAGCGCTGCTCGTGGGGGAGCTGAATGTTGAAGCCGACCGAAAGCCCGCCGCCGTCCTTTGCACCGCGATTCGCCGCTTCCATCACTCCAGGGCCACCGCCCGTGACGACCGACCAGCCTTCCTCTGCGAATCGTCGCGCCGTCGCGCGCGCCCGTTCGTATGGAGGGTCGCCCTCGTGCACGCGGGCCGAGCCGAAGATCGTCACCGCAGGCTTCTTGATCTGGTCGACTGTCGCGAACCCCTCGTGGAACTCGGCAGCGATCAGTCCGATATGCCGGTCGAGGTCGTAGACCGACTCCTCGGCGGTGAGGATGCGTCGGTCGTCCATCAGAGACGGTTTTGCGGGACGTGCGCGAAGACCATCCCGATCACGAGGATCGTCACCAGCAGGCCGTAGAGGATCGCGATCTGCGTCGCGCGGTCGCGGCCGCCGCCTGGCAGTGCGAGCGGGTAGGTGCTGCCGCTCGCGAAGTCCTGTCCGGGGGGTGCCGGCACAGTCTGGCGCGCAAGCTTGATCGCGTGCCAGACCGCACCGCCGTCGAGGATTCCGATCGGCACGAGGTTGAAGAGGTTGATCAGGAAGCCGGCAAAGGCCAGGGCGCGCATCAGGTCGGAGTCGATCGCCTCGCCGATTCCCCAGAACACAGCCGCGCCGGCGCCGCCGACTGCCGGGCCCGCGAGCGCGACAAGGGCGTTGCGCCACGGGTTCAGCGGCGAGTTCTTGATCAGGACGTACGCGCCGAGGAACGGTATGAACCTCGGGAGGGTCACCTCGAGACCCTGCCGCTTCGCTTCGAAGAAGTGCCCCAGCTCGTGGATCAGGATCAGCGCGACGAACCCGACCGCGAACTTCCAGCCCCAGATCAGGGCATACGCCGCGACCGAGATGAAGATGCTGAAGAACTTGAAGATCGCAAAGCTGAACTTCAGGAGGAGGCCGATGCCGACGGCGATCGGCGCCCAGAGCTTGCGGAGGAGCCCGCGCCAGTCCGTCCCGCGGGGCTGGATCGGCTCATATTCGCGCCACTCACGTGGTTGCTGCTCCATCGAGCTCTAGTTGTACCTACGCCTTCGGCCTAGGCAGTCGCCGCGTCCCACCGCGAGCGGGTCGCTCTCCGCGTGTGCGGAGCTACTACTCCACGATCGGGCGCACCTCGACCGCGCCGCCCATACGGGCCGCCGGAATCCGCGAGGCCAGCTCGATCGCAGCGTCGAGATCTTCGGCCTCGAACAAGAGATATCCGCCGAGCGCCTCCTTGGTCTCGGCGAACGGGCCGTCGGTGGTCAGAGTCTTGCCGTCCTGAACCCGCACGGTCGTTGCCGCGTCGGGGGGCTGGAGCTGGAGGCCGGAGCTGACGCCGGGTGTCTCGTTGATCTCCATGTATGCGGTGTAGACCGCCTTCTGCTCGTCCTCCGAAAGGCTGTTCCACTCGTCCGGTGACCGTGGCGTCGGGGCGGTGCCTTGATGAATCAGCAGCATGTACTTCATCGCTTCCTCCTTTTCTTAACTGGTCGTTCGTGAGACGAACGGGGAGCGACGAAATCGACAGCCTTCCGACCCCGGGTCGTGATCCGCAGTCCCGCTCTAAGAACCGCGCCCGATCCATTCCTCGCCGCCCTCGTAGACCTCCTTCTTCCAGAGCGGGACGCGTTCCTTGAGCGTGTCGATCGCGTCCTTGCAGGCGGCGAGGGCGTCCTGGCGGTGCGGCGCGGAGACTGCGACCACGACGCTTGCTTCACCGATCTCGACGCGGCCGGTGCGATGGTGGATGGCGATCGCGCAGAGCTCGTAACGGCCGGCCAGCTCTGCCGCGATCTGCGCCATCACCTGCTCGGCCATCTCCTCGTAAGCCTCGTAGTCCAGGTGCACGACGGTTCGGTCGCGCGATCGAACGCGGGTCGTGCCGACGAACGTGGCGATCGCGCCTGCGGCGTCCGAGCGGACCTCGTCGACCACGGCTTCGAGTGAGAGCGGCTCCGCGCTGAGGCGAAACGCACCGCCGGAGACCGGCGGGATCAGCGCGACCACGTCGCCGTCCGCGAGCTTGCGCTCCGCGTCCGCGTACTCCTTGTTGACGGCGTAGAGCAGCCCTTGGGGCTCGGCTCCCAGATCCAGGGCGGGCCACACGTCCGCGACGCGCGCCACGTCCTCGAGCTCACGCTCGCTCCACCCGGCCCGCTCCCGCAGGCCCGCGAACAGGCGGACGCGCACCCCCACGACGCGCAGGCTACCCCTGGGAGGCTGCTACCTTGCCTTTCGTGGCGACTGAAACCAGGAAAAGGGGCCTCTAGTTCCCGAGAAGGAACAGAAGATCGAGCTCGACGGCGAGGTCATCGAGGCCTTGCGGAACGGCTACTTCCGGATCGCGCTCGACAGCGGGCACGAGACGCTCGGTTATACCGCCGGCAAGATGCGGCGCTATCGCATCCGGATCTTTCCCGGTGACCGGATCAAGATCGAGCTTTCGCCGTACGATCTGAACCGCGGCCGGATCGTCTACCGCTACAAGTAACTCCGCCGCAGGGCGCATACGATTCACGGTATGGCTCTGACCGAGGACGGGCGAGAGACCGACTCAGACATCGAGGTCAAGCCGGTCTACACGGCCGAGGATGCCCCCGGTGAGGTCGAGGCGCCCGGCGAGTTTCCTTTCACCCGTGGGCCGTACCCGGACATGTACCGCGGCCGGCCGTGGACGATCCGCCAGTACGCGGGCTTCGCCTCGGCGGAGGAGACGAATCAGCGTTTCCGCTACCTCCTCGAGCGCGGTCAGACGGGCTTGTCGGTCGCGTTCGACCTGCCGACGCAGCTCGGCTACGACTCGGACGATCCGCGCGCCGTGGGCGAGGTCGGCCGCACCGGCGTTGCGATCGACTCGATCGCGGACATGGAGCTGCTCTTCGACGGCATCCCGCTCGGAGAGGTCTCGACGTCGATGACGATCAACGCGCCGGCGGCAATGCTTCTGCTGCTGTACGAGCTCGTTGCCGAGCAGCAGGGTGTGGGGGGCGATCAGCTCCGCGGCACGGTTCAGAACGACATCCTCAAGGAGTACATCGCGCGCGGGAACTACATCTTTCCGCCGCGCCCTTCGATGCGAATTACGACGGATCTGTTCGCATACTGCTCGGAGCGGATTCCGAAGTGGAACACGATCTCAATCTCCGGGTACCACATTCGCGAGGCGGGCTCGACTGCGGTGCAGGAGCTGGCTTTCACACTCGCGAACGGCATCGCGTACGCGGAGGCTGCAGTCGCCGCGGGACTGTCGCCCGACGAGTTCGGCGAACGACTCTCCTTCTTCTTCAACGCGCACAACCACTTCTTCCAGGAGGTGGCGAAGTTCCGCGCGGCACGGCGGTTGTGGGCACGGATCATGCGCGAGCGCTTCGGCGCGACGAATCCGAAGGCCCAGGCGCTGCGTTTCCACGCACAGACCGGTGGCTCGACCCTGACGGCGCAGCAGCCGGAGAACAACATCGTGCGCGTCGCGATCCAGGCGCTCTCGGCGGTCGCCGGCGGTGCGCAGTCGATCCACACGAACGGCTACGACGAGGCGCTCGCGCTGCCGTCGGAGCGCAGCGCGCACATCGCCTTGCGAACTCAGCAGTTGCTCGCGCACGAGGCAGGCGGCACGGACACGGCGGATCCGCTCGGCGGCGCGTACTTCATCGAGGCGCTGACGGACGAGCTGGAGGAGAAGGCCCGGGAGCTGATCGAGCGGATCGACGAGCTTGGTGGCGCGGTGAGCGCGGTGGAGCAGGGCTTCATCCAGGGCGAGATCGAGCAGGCCGCCTTCCGCTGGCAGCAGGAGGTGGAGTCCGGCGAGCGTGTAATCGTCGGCGTGAACCGCTTCACCGAGGGTGAGGAGGAACCGATCGAGCTGTACCGGCTGGACCCGAAGGCGGAGAAGCGCCAGCTCGAGCGAACGGCGCGCGTGCGCGCGGAGCGCAACGCGGAAGAGGCCGAGCGCGCCGTCGCGGCAGTGCGTGAGACCGCGCGCGGCGACGGCAATCTGCTTGTGCCGATCCGCGAAGCGCTGCGCGCCCGAGCGACCGTGGGCGAGATCTCGAACGCGCTGCGGGAAGAGTTCGGGACGTACGACGCACAGCGTTGACCTCTCGCGGCCTCGCGGAGCTCGTGCTCATCGTCGCCGACGTACCGGAGTCGGCGCGGTTCTACGAGACGGTCGTCGGCCTCACGCTGGAGCACGAGCCGTCGGACGACTGGGCGTGGTTCTGGGCCGGCGAGCCCGGAGCACCCCAGCGCATCGCCCTGCACCGCGGCCCGCTGCTGTTCGAGGAGCACTCGCCGTTCCCGGAGGGCCACCGCTTCGGCACGATCCACTTCGCGCTTGAAGTCGCGCGGGCTGATCTCGAAGAAGCACTGCAGCGTGTGAAGGCCGCCGGAGTAGACGTGTACGGCCCGACCGACTTCGACTGGATGAAGGCGCGGTCGTACTACTTCTACGATCCGGATGGCAACCTGCTCGAATTCTGGTCGCCTGATCCAGCCTAGGCCAGGGTTGGGATGCGAGTGGCCCGACCCTTTAGACCGACCCCGGCTACCCTTCCGAGTGATGTCGCTCCAGGGAATGAGGCAACGGTTCCCACCCGTCGTGTTCTTCCTCTTTCTGATTCTCCTCTTAGTGATGCTGGGGATCGCTTGCGCGTGCGTCAGCGATCACCCGGCGCAGACGATCGACCGTGCGGTGAGCGCGATTCCTGCTGCACCCGCCGTCATCGAGATTTGGTCAGTCATGACGGTGCTCATGTTTCTGTCGTTCATCGTCGTCCGGCCACAGCGGCTCGCGAGCCGCTCGTCACCCGCAGCGCTCCAGCGTTTCCTCTTCTGAGTTCGAGTCGACCCTGGCTGCTTGAGCAGTCGCCTTGACTCGAATGAAGGGAGGAACATGGCTACATCAACGAAGAAGCGGCGCAAGCCGCAGGTTCAAGCTCCGCAGCGGCGGCAACCTGACGCATCACGACCTTGGCTGTGGGCGCTCGCGGTGGCTGCGGCGGTCGCCGCCGTCGCAGCCGTCATCGGTGTCGCTGTAACGCGATCGAGCGGCGGCTCGGGAACGCCGACTTCGACAGAGGCGACAGCGCCCGCAGGCGGTCTCCCGAATACCCCGGACTATCACTCGCTGATGGTGTCGCAGACGGACCCCAAAAACGTGCTCCTCGGTACTCACAACGGCCTATTTCGCTCGACGGACGCCGGACGCACGTGGGCGTCGGACGCCCTCGTCGGGCAGGACGCGATGAACCTCGTCAGATCCGGCGCGGAAACGCTGTGGGTGGCAGGGCACATGGTCCTCGCAAAGAGCATCGATGGCGGGAGCACGTGGAGCAACGTTCGTCCGAGTGGTCTCCCCGGACTCGATGTTCACGGCTTCGCTGCCGACCCCGGTAAACCCCGAACCCTCTACGCAGCGATTGCCGGGACCGGCCTCTACCGCTCGACGGACGGCGGTAACTCGTTCAGCGTCGTTTCGACGGATGTCGGCCCGGCAGTCATGGCGCTCGCCGTAATGCCGGACGGCCGCATCCTCGCCGGAGACATGCAGAAGGGCTTGATGGTCAGTCGCAACGGCGGACAGACCTGGACTAGGAATCTTCGTGCTGGCCTCATGGGCCTTGCGCTCAATCCGGCTGACCCGAAACGAGTTCTCGCCGCTGGCCCAGGCGTCCTCCTCTCGACAAACGGTGGAAAGACGTGGAAGAGAGTGCTCGACATTCCTGACGGCGGCGGACCGGTAGCGTGGTCCAACAGCAACCCGAAGATCGCTTACGTCGTCGGCTTCGACCGAACGCTGTATCGGAGTGCTGACAGCGGGCAGACGTGGAGCGCAGTCAGATGAGCGCGACCGCCCTAGTCCTCGTTCTGTGCGCGCTCGCGTGTCCCGTCGGCATGGGGTTGATGATGTTCTTCATGCGGAAGAGTCATGGCCATTCCGCTCACGTGGAGCCGACTCGACGCGAGGAAGATCGAGATGAGCGAGCCGAGTGATCCGCAGCCTCAGTCGCATCGGCGGTCACCACTTAGCTGGGCGCTAATGACCGGTTCGCTCGCCCTAGTCTTCGGGCTTTTGGGTCTGCTCGTCTACCGAGTCGCTCAGGGCAATCCGGGGAAGGGGCTCGTCGCATCGATTCGCGACGAGAAGAAGCCGATTGCACCGGACTTCCGCTTGAAGGTTCTCTGGTCGAGTGACGAAACCTGGCCCGCATCGGCGCGAGCGGCTCTTGCCGACGGGCGTGTCTCCCTGTTGGAACTGCGCGGCTGGCCCGTCGTCCTCAACTTCTGGGCGTCTTGGTGCATCCCCTGCGCGCGCGAGGCACCCAGGCTCAACGCCTCCGCGAAGGCCCATCAAGGCGAAGTCGTTTTCCTGGGACTTGATGTCAAGGACTTCAGCGGCGACGCGCGCAAGTTCCTGCGCAGGTACAGGGTCAACTACGTCTCTGTCCGAGACGGAGGCGGGCGGTTATACAGCGAGTATGGCTTGAGCGGTCTGCCCGAGACTTACTTTCTCGACAGCGGTGGCCGTATCGTCGCGCACGTCCGCGGAGAGATCTCGCGTGCCCAGCTTGAGGACGGCATTGAAACCGCGCTCAGGAATCGAGCATGAGACGATCAGTCCTGTGCGCCGCAAGAGCAAATCCAGCGGCGTAGGAGCCAATGGCTGAACTTGCCGACGCGCTCAGCTTCGCGTTCGGGATGTTCTGGGAGATCCTCTGGGCGCTGATCCTCGGCTTCGCCCTCTCGGGCGCCGTTCAGGCGGTCGTCTCGAAGGGTGAGATGCGACGCCTGTTACCCGACGACTCGCCGCGAAGCCTCAGCATCGCCTCCGCCCTCGGTGCCGCGTCGTCGTCGTGCTCCTACGCCGCAGTCGCGTTGGCGCGCTCGCTGTTCCGTAGGGGCGCGAACTTTACGGCGGCGATGGCCTTCCAGTTCGCCTCGACCAACCTGGTCATCGAGCTCGGAATCATCATGGCCCTGCTGCTCGGCTGGCAGTTCACGCTCGCCGAGTTTGTCGGCGGGCCGCTGATGATTGTCCTGCTTGCGCTCATCTTCCGCGTCTTCCTGAAGCGCCGCCTCGTCGACGAGGCGCGCGCGCAGGCCGACCGTGGGCTGGCCGGACGAATGGAGGGCCACGCGGAGATGGACATGTCGGTGCAGGAAACAGGGCCGCTCTGGCGGCGGCTGACCTCTCGGAAGGGCTTCACGGCGACCGCCAACTACTTCGTGGCGGATTGGGCCGCAGTCTGGATCGACATCGTCGGCGGCCTCCTGATCGCGGGTGCCCTGGCCGCGTGGGTGCCAGAGTCATGGTGGCAAGCGATCTTCTTCGAGTCACATCCGACATTCGCCAAATTCTGGGGCCCGATTGTCGCTCCGTTCGTTGCGATCCTCAGCTTCGTCTGCTCGATCGGCAACGTGCCACTCGCAGCAGTGCTCTGGAACGGTGGCATTAGCTTCGGCGGTGTCCTGGCCTTCATCTTCGCGGACCTGATTGTGCTGCCAATCCTCGACATCTACCGCAAGTACTACGGCTGGCGGATGGCCGGCTTTCTACTCACGACGTTTTACGCGACGATGGTCGCTGCCGGGCTAATCGTCGAGTTCCTCTTCCAGGGCCTCGGACTGGTCCCTCACGCCCGCAACGCGAAGGTCGTCGAGGCGTCCGTGAGCCTCAACTACACGACCATCCTGAACATCATCTTCCTCGCCCTCGCTGCAGCGCTGATCTGGCGCTACTTCCGCAGGGGCGGTGGCGTGAGGATGCTGAAGATGATGAACAAGCCGACGGGAACGCATCTCCGTGGTGCGGTGTAATCCCCGGCGGTGAAACGCGTACTTGTGACCCTCATCGCACTCGTCGGGATCACGCTCGCCTTAGCGCCGCCCGCGATGGCGAAGCTCTGCGTCCGGATCGACGCGCCGACTCAGGCGCAAGTCGGATCACCCGTGGTGGTTCGTGTCACCACGCTTCTCCCAACCTGGAGCGGAAGTCGCCTTGTCGATCTGCGGCCCACATCCGCGAGCGGCCGACTTCGACTCAGCGTTCAGTCGTCACTCGGTGCCTACCGAGAGGTTCGGCTCCGCCGAACTGCGGACGCAGCCGTTTGGAAGGCAACGCTCCGTTTCCAGCGCAGCGGCCTTTGGCTACTGAACGTCGCCGGATGGGAGTCCGCGCCTCGCTATTGCGCTCCGCCCGCCCGCATCCGTGTTAAAGGCTGAATTCTGGTCGCCAGAGACTTAGTGGCTCTGAGCCACTAAGTCGAATTAGCCTCGGGTTCGGCTATCCATCGTGGCGTGCGGGCACGATGCACCTTGTGGCTCTGAGCCACAAAGTCGGAATCAAGCCGACGCGCCCGCATAGCGGCGCAGCCCGAAGCGCCAGAACCAGCGCGTGAACGCGAACAGCGCTGCCGCGAAGACGACGGCGGTCACGGCGGTTCCCCACTCGAGCCGCGAGGTGACGGCCTCCGCCGGGACGGTGATCGCGAAGCCGATCGGCACGAGGTACGTCATCGAGTAGCGCAACCAGCCCGGGTATACGCCGATCGGCCAGCGGCCGGTCTGGTAGAGGCCTTCGAAGAGCTCCGTCAGGAACCACATCCGGATGACCCAGAACGCGCCCGTCGCCAGGATGAGCCAGATGCAATACAGCATCACCGCCCCGAGCGCGAGCAGGCCGACGAGCGCGAGCGCGTCCGTGAGGCCGACGCTGCTCTCCAGTCGCGAAACGCCGACGGCCACCACGGCAGCGCCCGACGCGACGTCGACGAGCTGCCAGACGCGGACCTCGCGCACGCTGACCAGCAGCTGGGAGTCCTCCGGCTTCGTCAGCGCGTAGTCGAGGTTGCCGTCCTGAACCTCCTCGATCAACCGCAGCATGTTCGGCTGGATCGTGGCCCGCATGAGCCCGCCCATGGCGATCTGGATGCCCATCACGCAGAGCAGCTCCTCGTGGTTCCAGCCCTTGAGCTCCTGCGTATGGGAGAAGACGAGCGACAGCACGACGAGGCCGACGCCGAGCGTGAGCACCGACTGGAACAGCGCGACGAAGAAGTTCGCGCGGTACTGCAGCTCGTTCATCACGCCGATGCGCGTGAAGAGCCACGCCACCACGAGCGAGCGCCGCATCAGTTCCCGACCGCGGTGTAGTGCTTCGCAGACGCGCGCCAGCAGACCCAGACGAGCCCCGCGCCGACCGTCGTCCAGAACAGCTGCATCCCGAGGCCGCCGAGCAGAGATGCCGTCGAGAGGTCGCCGACGAGCGCCTCGATGGGGAAGAAGAACGTCCACTTAAACGGCAAAAAGGCGGCGATCGTCTGCGCCCAGCCCGGCATTAGCTGCAGCGGCACGAGCCGTCCGGACAAGAGCAGCTCGGCCATGATGTACGTCTCGAAGATGGCGCTCGCGCGCGTGGTCCAGAACGTCACCATCCCGAGCAGCCAGAGGAACATCGAGCGGATCAGGTACGCGCCCCAGATCGCGACGAGGAAGACCACCACCTCGAGCGCCGAGACGTCGAACGTCGGCTTGAAGATCAAGGTCAGCGCGAACGCGATCGGGAGGTAGAGCAAGACCCAGACGACCTTTCCGCCCGCCATGGTCGCCAGGTCGTAGTGGATCGGGTGCTGAGGTCGCAGCAACAAGCCGGAGAAGTGACCGTCCTTGATCCGCCATTCCCAGCCGTACGGCGTGAACACGATGTTCATGTTCCGAACGAGCGTCCAGACGATGTAGTACGCGGCGAACTCGCCGGCCGTGAAGCCGTTGACCGAGCCGCCTTGCGAGCGCGCGATGGTCGACCACACCACGAGGTAGATCACCGGCTCCGCGACCATGCCGATGAGGTACATGTACGTCGCTGCGCGGTACTGGAAGTCCGTCTGCGCGTGCGTGCGCATCGAGGTCAGGTAGTAGTCGACCGTCGAGCGGAAGCGCGACGCCTGCGGCAGCGGCTGCGCGGGGGCGCTCACGCCGGCTTGTCTTGCGCGAACACGAGCTCGATCACGTCCTCGATCGGCGGATCCTCGATCGTCAGGTCGGCGACCTGCTGCTCGCTGAGCAGCCGAGCGGCCACGCGCGGTGTCTCCGCCTTCGGCACCCGCAGCTTCACGCGGTCTCCGGCGCACTCGAGGACGTCCCCGTACGTGCTCAAATCGGCCTGCCCATTCGCGAGGTCGACTTCGATCGTCTTGTACGCGGCGAACTGGTCGGACAGTGCAGAAAGATTCCCGTCGAAGAGGATCCGGCCGTGGTGGATGACGATGACGCGCCGGCAGAGTGCGACCACATCCGCCATGTAGTGGCTCGTCAGGAGAACGGTCGCGCCGTTCTGTCTGTTGTACTCCGCGATGAACGAGCGGATGCGTTTCTGCATCGTGACGTCGAGCCCGATCGTCGGCTCGTCGAGGAAGAGAACACGCGGGCGGTGTAACAGCGAGCCGACGACCTCCACCTTCATCCGCTCGCCGAGCGAGAGGTTCCGCACCGGCTTGCGCACGAGATCGCCGACGTCGAGCAGCTCGATCAGCTCGTCGCGCGCCTGCAGGAAATCTTCGCGGCGCAGCCGGTACACGGCGCGATTGAGCTCGAACGAGTCGAGCGCCGGCAAATCCCACTGCAGCTGGTTGCGATTCCCCATCACGAGCGTGATCTGCCGGAGGTAGTCCTTCTCCCGTTTCGACGGCACGTGGCCAAGGACCAGGGCCTCGCCGCTGGTCGGATACAGCAGCCCGGACAGCATCTTTAGCGTGGTCGTCTTCCCGGCGCCGTTCGGCCCGAGGAAGCCGACGACCTCACCCGGTCCGATGTCGAACGAGATCTGATCGACTGCGTGGACATCCCGCGTATGGCGGCGAACGAGGCTCTTCATGGCCGCGCGCAGGCCGGCCTCCCGCTCGGGCACCTTGAAGATCTTCGTAAGCTCGGAGACGTGCACGACTGAATCCGGTCTCGACACGTCGCTCAACCTATATGCCGATGAAGATCCTGCTCGTCTCGCAGATGTACCCGGGGCCCACCGCTCCCGACCTCGGTGTGTTCGTAAGGGAGCTGGAGCAGCAACTCGCCGCGCGCGGACACGAGATCGAACGCGCTGTGCTCGATCGGCGCCGCCGGGGCAAGCGCAAGTACCTCGAGCTCACGCGGGACACGCTCGCGACCGCCCGACGGTTCAAGCCGGACGTCGTCTACGCGCACTTCCTCGTCCCCAGCGGGTTGATCGCTGCGCTTGCAGGTCGCGCGCCGCTCGTCGTGACCGCTCACGGGCGCGACGTGCGCAATGTCGGCTGGCTCCCGGGGATCGGAGCGGCGACGCGCTTCGTCGTCGGTCGCGCAGCAAGCGTCATCGCGGTCTCGGACTACCTGCGTCGCGAGCTCGAGGCAAAGGTGCCGCAAGCGCGGGGCAAGACGGTGGTGATCGACTCGGGCGTCGATCTCGAGCGTTTCCGCGTGGAGTCTGCACCCGACGGCCCGCCGCGCTACCTCTGCGTCGGCTCGCTCATCGAGCGCAAGAACGTGCTGCGGCTCGCGGACGCATTCGAGCGGCTCGGCGAAGGAATGCTCACGTTCGTCGGAGACGGACCACTCCGGCCGAAACTAGAGGGAAGGACAGGGATCGAGCTCACCGGTGCGCTGCCGTACGACCGGATTCCGGCCCAGATCGCGGCCGCCCATGTCGTTTGCCAGCCGAGCCTGATCGAACCGTTCGGCCAGGCCGCGCTCGAGGCGATGGCGAGCGGCCGCTCTGTTGTGGCGACCAGGATCGGCGGCCCGCCGGAGTTCGTGCCGCCCGAGGCCGGCGTCCTCGTCGACCCGGTGGACACGGACGCCCTCCTCGAGGCGCTGAAGCGCGCCGCAGCCTTGCCGCGTCCGAACCCGGCCGCCCGTGCGGCGGCAGAGCAGCACGATGTCAGGCGTCAGGCGGAGAAGGTGGAGGCGATTCTCCGGCGAGCCGCTGCAGGTCGGCGAGCCTGATCTCGACCAGCGGCCGGATCGACTCCTCGAGCCCCGCCTCCCGCGCAGCCTCGAGCGCCTGCTCGTAGCTCTGGCGGGCCTTGGCCGGATTGACGCCCTGCTTGAGTCGGTTGTCGCCGGTCACGAGGAGCTTCTGGATCCGCTCCCGGGCCTCGTCCCTCTTCACAAATCGACCGTAACAGTTCACATTTCGGGTAGGAACGGGCTTGGAGGCCGCCGTCGACATCCCCCAAACCATCCGTGTGCTGATCGCGGACGACCATCGCCTGTTCGCGCAGGCGCTGGAGGCGATCCTTGCCACCGACGACCGGATCGAGGTGACGGGTCACGCCGCCGACGGTGCGGAGGCGGTCAAGCTCGCTCTCTCCGCTGACCAGGACGTGATTCTCATGGACATCGCGATGCCGATCATGGACGGCATCCAGGCCACGAAACAGATCCGCAAGCAGCGGCCGCACGAGTGCATCCTGATGCTGACGGGCTCGAACTCGCGTAGCGACGTGGATCGCGCGCGCGAAGCCGGGGCGGCCGGCTACGTGACGAAGGATCGCATCGCAGCGGAGCTGATCGACGCGATCCTCGAAGTTGTTGCTCGCTGATACCCTGGCCGCGCGATGGTTTCAGCACTCGCTGTTCTCCAGGTCCTCATCTCGATCGCGCTCGTCGCGCTGATCCTCATGCACTCGGGCCGCGACGCCGGTCTCGGCGGAATGGGCTTCACGCCCGCATCGCAGGGCGGTACGCACATCGTCGAGCGCAACCTGACGCGGCTTACCGTCGTCGTCGCGATCCTCTTCACCGCGAACTGCATCGCGCTCTTCCACGCGCTCGGTTAGCGGCGCTCTGCCTCGTCGCGGCATTCGCCGCGGGCTGCGGCGCTGACTCTCCGGTGCCCCAGGCACTCTCCGCCTCGGGCCCTTCGGGAGTCGTACGCATCGCGCTGGCGGCCTTTCGGTGGCCGCTCGATCCAGCCCTTGCGGCGGGCCGAGACGAGACGACGCTAGCGCGCGCGCTGTACTCGACGCCGCTCCGGACCGACTCGGCCACGGGCGCCGTCGTACCGGGCCTCTGTACCGCCTGGAACGCGTCAGCCGACTTCCGGCGCTGGACGTTCACCTGCCGATCTGCACCGTCGATTGCCGCTGCGCTTCGGCGCGTGACGCGACTGCACGATGCACAGGCGCGCTGGCTGTTCCAAGACGCACGTATCACGGCGCCGTCGGCCGCGACGCTCGTCATCCGCCTGCCGTACTCCTGGCGGCGCTTTCCGTACGCGATGACGGCGGTCGGCACGGCGCCGCGTTTCGTCCCCGGGCCCTTCGAGCTCGTGAGCGGGACGAAACGTCTCGTCGTCCTGCGACGGGAGGGGCTGACGTTGCAGTTTCTCCGGCTCCCTCCGCGCGCGGCCGTGCGTAGGTTCCGCCAGGGAGAGCTCGACGAAGCCCCGGTCCCGCTCGGCGACATCGCCGCCCTCAAGGCCGATCTGAAGATCGGGCGAGCGGTGAGGGCTCGCACGCTGCTCGGCATCGACCGCGTCGGGATCGGTGGTTACAGCGAGCAGCTTCGGCGCACGTATTGGGAGACGGTCAATCGTGGCGACTACGAGGAGCTCATTCCGGAGCTGGCCGGCTCGGCCGCGTACGGATTCCTCGGAGGAGAGAAGCGGCGCCCCGCGGACTTTCGCCGCGCGGTCGGCGGGATTCGGTCGCTCCG
>Ga0184612_10000331_pt1 | contig 21869 bp, 23 predicted proteins | sample PLM3_60_coex_FD_133163 | JGI IMG/M metagenome (GOLD analysis project Ga0184612, IMG submission 133163) | Groundwater sediment microbial communities from an aquifer in East River, Colorado, USA - PLM3_60_coex | ecosystem: Environmental > Terrestrial > Soil > Riparian zone | place: USA: East... | reverse complement strand
CGAGGGCCGCGGGCTCCGAGGCCTCACGGCCGCGCTCGACCCGCTCGACGCGGGCAACTCCGGCACGACCCTGCGGCTGCTCTCGGGGATCGTCGCCGCGCACGGATTCCGTACCGTAATGGGCGGCGACGCCTCGCTCACGCGCCGTCCGATGAAACGCGTCATCCGTCCGCTCACCGAGATGGGCGCCGTCATCACGTCGGACGATGGACGGCCGCCGCTTACAATCGACGGCGGGACGCTGCAGGGCATCACCCACCGGCCCGAAGTCCCGAGCGCGCAGATCAAGAGCGCCGTCCTCCTCGCAGGGCTGCAGGCGGACGGCGAGACAACTGTGGTCGAGCCCGTGACGACCCGCGACCATACCGAGCGTGCGTTTCACGAATTCGGTGTGCGCGTCAAAAAGACCGCCGAGGCGATCAGTGTCACCGGAGGACAACGGCTCAGCGCGCGCGACCTCGTGGTTCCCGGTGACGTGTCGAGTGCGACGTTCTGGATGGCCCTGGCCGCAGGGACGCCGGGGGCCGAGATCGAAATCGACGGCGTCGGCCTGAATCCGACACGGACGGCGATGCTCGAGATCGTGCGCCGCGCCGGCGCCAGGATCGACGTTGCGGTCGACAACGAAGACGCGGGCGAGCCCGTGGGTCGCATTCGCGTGTCGTACGGCGCCCCTGCCAGTTTCGCGATCGAACCGCACGAGGTGCCGGGCGTGATCGACGAGATTCCGGCGCTCGCGGCACTCGGCGCACTCCTGCCCGCGGGCGCCGAGATGCGCGTGCACGGCGCCGGCGAACTACGGGTCAAGGAAAGCGACCGCATCAGCTGCCTCGCGACCGGGCTTCAGGCACTCGGCGCATCGGTCGAGGAGTATCCCGACGGCTTCCGTCTAGTGTCGCGCCCGCTGACCGGCGGTACGGTCGACGCGGCAGACGATCATCGCCTGGCCATGGCCTTCGCCATCGCCGCAACGGGCGCCGCTCAGCCGACAACCATCCTGGGCGCGTCCTCGGTCACGGTGTCGTATCCAGGATTCTTTGACGCGCTCGAACGGCTGACGCGGTGACGGCCGACAAAATCTACCTCGTGGGCTTCATGGCGGCCGGCAAGACGACTGTGGCACACGCGCTGGCGACGCGGCTCGGCTGGCGCGCGGAGGATATCGACGAGTTGATCGAAGCGCGCGAGCGGCGGCCGGTGGCGGATATCTTCGCGCGCGCCGGCGAGCCGTACTTTCGCGGCGTGGAACGGGAGATCCTCAAGGTCCTGCTCCCCTTGCGCCACGTCGTCGTGGCCACGGGCGGCGGCACGTTCGTCGAACCCGACAACCGCGGCGCGATCAATCTGGACGGGCTGTCGGTGTGGCTCGACGTGCCCATCGACGTCGTGCTCGCCCGACTGCCAGCCGACGGCCGGCGGCCGCTCGCAGCCGATCGCAGCCAGATGGAGCGGCTGTTCGCCGCACGCCGCGTCGCGTATGCGCAGGCGCACCTGCGAATCGATGTCGGCGTGGCGTCGGCCGATGAAATCGCCGAGCAGATCGCGGACCACCTCCAGGCGTAGACACGAGGGCCGACGCGCCGATGCGCTACCTCATCATTGCGGACATTCACGCGAACATCGAGGCGCTCACCGCCGTGCTGGACGAGGAGCGCGCCTGGGACCAGCTGCTCGTGCTCGGCGACCTCGTCGGCTACGGCGCGGCGCCGAACGAAGTCGTCGATCGGATCCGCGAGCTGGACCCGGTCGCGATCATCCGGGGCAATCACGACAAGGCCTGCTGCGGCATCGAGGACGGCAGCAACTTCAACCAGGTCGCGCGCCTGGCGGCGGTCTGGACGCACGACGCGCTCACCCCGGACAACCGGCAGTATCTCAAAGAGCTGCCGGCCGGCCCCGAGGCCATCGACGAGCACGTCGAGATCTGCCACGGCTCGCCCTTCGACGAGGACCACTACATCTTCGATAGTGAGGATGCCCTGCGAGCGCTCGGGGCAAGCGCACGCCCGTTGTGCGTCTTCGGGCACACACACCTCCCGGTCGTCTTTCGATACGAGAAGGAGTTGTTCGACGGGTTCGTCCCGGAGCCCGATGAGGAAACCATGGTCACGCTGGTCCCGGATGCGCGGTACCTGATCAATGTCGGGTCAGTCGGTCAGCCTCGCGACGGCGACCCGCGCGCGGCGTATGGGCTCTACGACGCCGAGACGCTCTCGCTGACCCTCAAGCGGATCGTGTATCCAGTCGATGCCGCCCAGCGGCGCATCCTGAGCGCCGGGTTGCCGGCGAGCCTCGCGAATCGCCTGGCGGTGGGACGGTAGATCAGGCAGCAGTCAGCAGCCTGTCTTACCTCCGGCATGATGTCCACATTTCTCAATGCTCGCGGGGCCCCACCCCCGCTCGCTCTCGCGCGGCGACTTCGCGCCGCGCTCGGGCCGCAGGCGCTGCCGAACCGGCTCCCGCGCAAATCCCAGCGACAGTCCGGCACGGCCAATGTCGCACCCGCTTCTAACCTCCAGCCTCCTACCTCCTGTCTCCTTGACTACTCAACTCACACTCTCTTCGCACGTTCGTCCCGCCGCTTCAGCTCCATGGCGTACGCATCTGCGGCGGCGCGCGACCCGAGCACCCATCCGATCACGATGCCAATCAGCAGCACCGCAGGAATGAAGATGAAGTGCGCCGCCGTCATGTTGCCTATCACTGGCGGCCCCCGCCTGCCACGCGTTGGCTGACGCTGGCAATCTCCTGCTCCACCTGGCTCAGGCGTCGCCAGAGCGACCAGACGTAGCCGAAGATGACCAGCCACGCTACGGCGTAGGCGGCCATGACCAGGGGCGCCGCGGGCAACTGCTCCTTGGGCTGGAGCTGATCGATCGGCACGAACCCCTCTTGCGCTGGGCTCGTCGGCGGCTGTGATTGCAAGGCGGCCCCGGGCACCACGGCCCAACACATGACGAGCAGGACCACGACGGCCAGCAGGTGTCGACGTCGGCTGACACTGTTCATATCGAATCCTCGAGTGCGAGATGAAGGGAATCAAGCTCGGCCCGGCGCCGCTCCAGCCGTGTCCGCATCGCGAGCAGCAGCGCGAAGAGCCCGAGGAACGCGGCGGTCGAAAACCAGAGCGGCACGCCCATGGCCGGCGGAAGGCTCGGCACCACCGACGTTTTCGGATGGAGCGTTCGCCACAGGTTGACGGACCAGTAGACGAACGGGGCGTTGAACATCCCGAAGAGCCCCACCGCCGCGGACAGGCGCTCGGATCCGGGCCCGCCGAAGCGCCGCAGCAGCAGGTACGAGACGAAGATGAGCCAAAGCACCAGAGCCGACGTGCCCCGCGCGTCCCACGACCACCACACGCCCCAGGCTTTTCGCCCCCAGAGCGGTCCCGTCAGGAGACCAATCAAACCAAAGACGACAACCAGCTCCGCAGCCGCCACAGCCGTGAGGTCGGCGTCCTTTCGCCCCATGAACAGGACGCGGGCGCTTGCCACGCCACAGACGGCCGTCGCCGCGAACATTCCCATCCAGGCGGGAAAGTGAAAGTAGAAGATCTTCTGCACGAGCCCCATCGAGGATTCGTAGGGCGCGCCGACGATGAGCACCGGCGCCACCGCAAACATGGCGGCGACGATGACGGTGAGGGGGAGGAAGACGCGGGTCATAGTGTTTGTGTCGGAGGCCAGAGGTCAGAGACCGGAGGCCAGGAGAATCTCGGACCTTTTACTCGAAGCTGTTGTCCTGGCCTCTGGCCTCTGACCTCTGGCCCCTGGCCTCTATTCTGTCATCACTGCCTCAAACGTCCACAGCGCGAGCGTCAGGAAGACGACGTCAAAGAAGACGAGCATCGAGAGCCACGCACGGGCCATGGGCAGGTCGGCGTCGGCCTGCAGCAGCGCCGCGGTGCCGCGCACGCCGGCGATGATGACGGGCACGGTAATCGGATAGAGCAACAGCGGCAGCAACACGTCGCGGCTGCGGGTCCGCACCAGCATGGCCGCAAACAGGGTGCCGACCGCGGCGAAGCCGAGCGTGCCCGTCAGCAGCAACCCCGACATGAGCACGGGATACCGGAAGAGCGGCGCCTGGAACATCACGGCCACCATCGGAACGACGATGACCTCGACGGCGGCGAGCAGGAGCAGAATGCCGGCGAGCTTGCCCAGGTATAAGGCGGGTCGCTCAGCGGGTGACATCAGAAGTCCGCGGAGCGTTTCGTTCTGCCGCTCGCGCTCGAACGCGCGGCCGAGCGCCAGTGTGCCCGAGAACGCGATCGCCACCCAGAGAATCCCCGCGGCAGCCCCCTCCACGGCCACGCCTTCGCGTACGAAGCTGAACGAGAACACCAGCATGACGGACACCGCGAAGAACAGTGTCGTATAGAGGATCTCGCGACTGCGGAACTCGATGAGCAGGTCCTTGCGCGTCACCAGCCAGGCGGCTTCGAGCAACTGCATCTAAACCCCGGCCCTGCGGTAACGATCCCTGAGCGAACCGCCCGTCGCCGCGAGGGAGACCAGGCGCCCATCACGCAGCATCACCGCCCGATTGATGACGCCATCGATGATCTCCAGATCGTGCGTCGCGACGAGCACGATGCACCCCTTCGCGCGCAGATCCTCGAGCCGCGTCACGAGCGCCAAGGACGAGGCGTCGTCCAGACCGGTGAACGGTTCGTCGAGCAGGACGAGCCGCGGATCGTGCAGCAGCGCGCGTTCGAGCGTCAGACGCTGCCGCATGCCCCGCGAGAAACCGTGCACGGCATCGTCACGCCGGGCGGTGAGGTGGGCGCGTTCGAGCGCCGCGTCCACGCGCCGCTCGACGTCCGGAACGCGGTGAAGCCGTCCGTAGAACGTCAGGTTCTCGGCGGCGGTCAGTTCCGGATAGAGATAGAGGTCATGGCCGACGAGACCGATGCGCTGCCTCAGGGCCGGCGTCGCGTGGGCCCCGTGGGCATCGTGCTCACCGTAGCGGACGCTGCCGGCCGATGGCGAGAGGAGCGCGGCGGCAACCGCCAGCAGCGTTGACTTGCCAGCGCCGTTTGGACCGAGCAGCGCGACGATCTCCCCGGCGTCGCATCGGAGCGAGACGCGATTGAGAGCCCAGCGCCGCCCGTAACTGCGCGATACGTCGGTGAAGCTCAGTGAGGTGAAATCCATGCGCGCGCGGTCACGCGGCCTGGCGATCGATCTCGGCATACACGCGTTCGAGCGCGGCCACCATTTCTCTACGCCGCTCGGCGTAAGTGTCCGGGTCGACACGCCCGGCACGGTGCTCTTCTTCAAGCGAGGTCAGCTCGGCAAAAAGCTGACTCCGGCGCTTCTCGAGCCGGTCCTGCCCGGAGGCCTGGGTGCCCGCACCGCGTGCTGCGCGCGTGCTGCCCCACCACCCAGCTGCCAGGATCACCACGGCGAGCGCCAGGGCCACGTAGCGCGGCCACCGCGCCTCGTGCGGCAGGTTCGTGAAAGCAAAGGACACACGTTCGCCGGCACGGACGGCTGGTCCCTGCCCGACCACGTAGGTCTGCCCATCGGCCGCCATTTCCCGCTGCTCCGTCATCTGCGCCGAGGCAAGGCGCATGTCGGCAATCTTCTGCGCGAGCACGATCACGCGGTTGAGCGGAACAGGCATCGGCTGTTCGACTGTCAGGTTGGCGCCCGAGTAGGGTATGGAGTACGCGAACTGGACGTTCGTCACGCCGGGCGCGAACGGGCCGACAACGGTCACCGTCTCGTCCGCGGCCGTTGCCTGACGCGATGAGTCCTTCAGGATCGTCGTGCCCGTCGCACCCTCGGGCAGCTCGAACACGATGGGCTGCGGCGACATGACGGGTGTTCTAGCCGTGTTGAGCAGTTGCAGGATGTTGAACACGGACAAACTGCCGTCGCCAAATTCGAAGACGAACCGCGACTGCTCGCCAAGCACGACCATGCCTGGCTGCGCCGGTCCCGCCGCCAGGCTCCTGTCCTGCTCAGCCCGCTTGTCGGTCTCCGGATCGGTAGCGACGAGCAGCAATCGCGTGCCGCCCGCCGCCGGTACCGCGAACTCCTGCGACTGCAGCCGCTCGCCCTGAACGGTCGTGACCGCCGTCACCCGCGTCCCCGGCGTCAGGCCGGCGAACTCGGCCCGCCCGGTCGAGTCGGTCTTCACAGTTCTCGCGGGGCCGCCGCCGAGGAGCTCGACCTGCTGGTCGGAAAGATTGTTGGCGAGCGAACCCTTGATGACCCGAACGACCACCGTGCCGACCGCGACGTCGCCTACCGGTAACGGGATGCCCGAAATCTCTTTCGGATCGGGCATCTGCTGGGCGTGAGCGACATCGGACCACGCGAGCAGCGCCACGCCCAGGAGGATCGGGAGGGCAAGCTTCGCACGCGGCTTGCTCATTGTCGGCTCATCGGAGTGTGGAGGTCGCGCCCGTGGCTCCGGAGAGCTTGGCGAGCTTCGAGAGCTTCGTGCCACAGCGCTTGCAGAAAAGCGCATCGGCATCGTTCGCCGTGCCGCACGAGCACACGCCCTCGGCGACTGCTGCCGGCGCGAGCCCAGGCTCCGGCGACTGATCGGCAACGCGGCCGGCGGCGCGCCCGGCGAGCCTCGCGCTGAGCTCGCGCTCGATGATCGTCCGGTAGCCCGTGCCGTCTTCGTCCAGCTGCTTCATGAGCGACAGCGCGCGCGTCCGAAGCCGACCGGCCATCTCTTCGCAGTCGGTCTGCGACACCTTCCCCATCGAGCGATCGAACTCGAGATCTTTCAACGCCCGCAGCACCAGGGCCTTCTCGCGCGCGAGGACCGCGCGCGCGCGCTCGGACAGCGCCTCGCCCGCCATCGGCGCTCCGTTGCCGACAAGCGGCGCCATCATGCGATAGAAACCGGCCGCGGCCAGTCCTGCCGCCGCGATCGTGATGCTGATGAGCACAAGGTGTTCCGGCGTGGACTGCCGGGACATGATGACGGCACCCGTGGCGGCCATGAGCGAAGCCAGCACGAAGAAATGCGCCGCGCGAAACGCCGACGTTCGGTCCGCCTGAAGGCGGACACTACCTGAACCCGGAGCGTCCGGCTTCAGCCGGACTTGGCTAGTCGAGGTCGCGGAGCTCATCATCCAGTCTCGAACGCAGGGACGCGTCCTCGGCCGTGGCGCCGGCGACCGCGGGGGTCTCCTCCTCGCGCCTGGACCATCGCATGGCGACGAAAGCCACGGCGACCGCGCCCGACGCCCCGACCAGGTACGGGAACAACCAGGCCAGCCGGTTGAACCCCTTGTCGATTGGAGCACCGAGCGGCTCCTGGCTGCCGTACTGCGCGATGAAATACTGATAGATCTCATCGCGCGTCTTGCCCTCGTCGAGCAGCTTCGCCACTTCGAAGCGCATTTTCGCGGCGTGGCTGCAGCAGAAATCACCAATGCGCTTGCGCCCGCACGTGCCGCACATGCAGATCAGCTCGCGCCACAGCTCCTTCTCGAGCGGCGTGCGCGCAGCCGTGGTGCGCCTCGCCTCGGGGCTCTCGACGTGCTGCGCGTGCACCGCCGACGGCAGCAGCAGGAGCAGCACGAGCAGCGACGTGGTCGCGCCGGCCGCCCCGGCCGGGACGCTGGACGTCGCAAATGCAATTGCGCGCTCGGGCAACAACGCGATCCCGGTGCCGAGCGCCATGATGCCGAACCCGAGCCAGATCCAGTTGACGAGCGGGTTGATCGTCACCGTGTAGGTGGCCGTCTGCGCGGACGCGTCGAAGCCCGCAAGCACGACATACAGGTCTTCGGTAATCGCACGCCGGATGGCGACTTCCGTCGTCGGCTCTTCCTCGCGCTTGTTGAAGTACCACTTGGCCGGCTCGAGCGAGCCGACGAGCTCACCGTCTTCGTACACGCTGACGTGGCCCGTGACCATCTGTTTCTGGCTGTCGTTGGTGACACGCAGCGCGTCGTGCCGGATCGCAAAATGCCCGACGGTCAGCTGCTCGCCAACCTTCATCAACGCCTGCTCTTCCTGCTTGAACCCCTCCCCGGCGAAGCCGAGGAACATCAGGACGATGCCGACGTGGACGATGTAGCCGCCGTAGCGACGCTTCGAACGCCCCACGAGACCGATGAGCGCGGTGAAAATGTCGGTGCCCGTCGCGTCGCGACGGACCTGAGCGCCGCGGACGAACTCCTGAATGATGGTCGTCAGGACCATGGCGCAGAGCGCGAAGCACGTGCCGGAGCTCCAGACGCGCACGCCCAGGGCGTAGAGCGCGCCGGCCGTGACGACGAAGGCGAGCACGGGCCACTTCAACTGGTAGACAAGATTCGAGACCGTCGACTTGCGCCACGCGAGCAGCGGACCGATGCCGGTCAGCGTCAGCAGTATCAGGCCGATCGGCAACATCCAGCGGTTGAAGAACGGCGCCGCGACGGTCAGGCGTTCGCCCGTCACGGCCTCGCTCAGCGTGGGGAACATCGTCGCAAAGAGGACGAAGAACGCCGAGAACAGCAGAATCCAGTTGTTCGCCAGGAAGGCTGCCTCCCGGGAGACGAACGAATCGAACTCGTGCCGCGACCGCAGCAGCGGCAGACGGTAGATCACCCAGCCGAAGCTGAACGTCAGGATGAACACCATGAAGATCGTGAACAGGAGCGCCAGCTCGCGGTCCTCGCCGAAGGCGTGCACCGACTGCACGACGCCCGAACGGGTCATGAACGTCCCGAAAATCGTCAGGAAGAACGTGACGATCACGAGCGTGACGTTCCACACACGCAGCATCCCGCGCTGCTCCTGCACGCGCACGGAATGCAGAAAGGCCGTCGCGGTGAACCACGGCAGGAGGCCCGCGTTCTCGACCGGATCCCACATCCAGTAGCCACCCCAGCCGAGCTCCTCGTACGCCCAGAGCATCCCGAGCGTCAGCCCGAACGACAGGAACAGCCACCCGAGCATCGTCCAGCGACGGACGGCCCTCAGCCACGCGTCGTCGAGGTGGCCGGTGACGAGTGCCGCGATCCCGAACGCAAACGGGACGGTCATCGCAACGAACCCGACGTACATCGACGGCGGGTGGATGGCCATGTAGAAGTTCTGGAGCAGAGGCGTCAGGCCTGCGCCATCCGCGGGCGGCGTCGTCAAGAACGTCGAGAACGGGTTCTTGTGAATGATCATCAGGAAGATGAAGAACATCTCCGTGGCGGCGATCACCGAGACGACGTAGGGAATCAGCTCGCGGTGGCGGTCGCGGTTCACATAGATGGCCACCGAGCCAAAGATCGACAGCAGGAACACCCAGAACATGATCGAGCCGTCGAGCCCGCCCCAGTACGACGCGATCTTGTAGGCCAGCGGCTGCGCGGTGTCCGAGTACCGCTGCACGTACTTGATGGCGTAGTTGCCCGTGACGAACGCGTGGATGAGCACAGCCGAGGCGACGGTCATCAGCGCCGCAAGGAAATAGAACGCGCCGATCCCGCTTTCGACGAGCCGTGTGGACCGGCGACGGGCGCCGGCCACCGAGGCCGCAATGGCATACGCGCAGGTGACGAAGGCTGTCAGCAGTACGAACGTACCGAGTGCGGGCATGGTTGTTCTGGTCTCGGTTACCCCGGGTTGCGGAGATTCAGATCCCGGGCGTACCCGGGGTGCGGCTGGCCTCGTACTTCGATGGGCACTTGGCCATCACGCCGTTGGGCGACACGTCGAAACCGTGCGGGCCCAGTTGTCCTTTCAGCACGACCTCGGAGCCGTCCTTGAAGGTGTCGGGCATCACGCCAGTGTACCGCGCGGCCACGACCTTGCCTTTGCTCTGGATCTGGAACCGGTACTCCAGCGTGTCGGGCTTGGCGAAGATCGATTTGTCCACGACGTAACCGTGCAGGCTCATACGCTTGCCCTGCCACGCCGTCGGATCCGACATCACTTCGTCGACGTGCTTGTAGTACTCGGTCCCCTCGCTGAGGGTGGTGTACATCAGCCCTGACAGCGCCGCCACGAGGACAGCTGCTGTAGCAGCGATCTTGATCGTTCTTGGTTTCATGGTTCAGCTCGCTCGCGCTGAAGTAGGGACACCTAAATCCAGCTCAGAATACCGTTTACCGCTCGATATGGTCAATCGCGTTCGGTGTTGCCGGGAGGATCCGGAGACCGGCCTCCTCGAGCAGCCGATAGGCCGTCGAGATCGGTAATCCGACCACGTTCGACCAGGAACCGTCGATCCGGTCGATGAACCGTGCCGCACGCCCCTGAATCCCGTACGCTCCCGCCTTCCCCATGGCTTCGCCGGTCGAAATGTACCACGCGATTTCACCGTCGCTGAGCGGGTTGAATCGGACCTCCGTAGTGACGACCTCCTCGACTTGCCGTCGAGGGCCCCGAACGACCACGGCTGTATGGACCTCATGCACATTCCCGGAGAGGTCCTTCAGCATCGATTCTGCGTCGGGCGCGTTGGCGGGCTTCCCCATCAGCCGCCCGCCGGCCACTACGACCGTGTCTGCGGCGAGGATGACTCGACCGTCCGAGAACTGGCGGGCGACGTGATCGGCCTTTGCCCGCGCCACGCGAAGCGCATACTCGCGCGGCGGCTCGCCTGGCGCCGGTGTCTCGTCCACATCGGCGGGAACGACGTCGAATTCGAAACCAGCGGCCAGGAGCAATTCCGCACGGCGGGGTGAGGCAGAAGCAAGAACAAAGCGCACGGAGTGTAATGATAGCGTCTGGCTGCTGGAAGCCGCATCTACGTGTCGTACACTAAGGATCGATTGCGGCTCCAGCGACCCTCGGGCTTGGAACAGAAGTTCAGGAGAACAGGAGGTCCATTGTAAAAATCAAAACAACTCCTGAACTCCTGATCTCTGTTGTGTTTTGACAAGCAAACTAAACCGCTAATCAGGTACGATCGTTCTTCTGAATACAGTCCATTCTGTGCTGTCCGTGGCTATGTTTCCAATTCAGCAACTCAGCTCGGGCGTGCTCGCGGAAATGATCCGACGGCAGCCCTCGTCGCCCGCCCGTACCACTCTGGCGTGGCAGCTCGCCGTCGGGCCGGCGCTCGCCCGGGCGACGACGGTCACGCTTTGCGACGGCGTGCTGACCGTGCAATCGCCGGACGCACGCTGGACGCTCGAGATCACTCGCGCGCGCGACATCGTCCTCAAACGCCTCCAGCATTTCCTCGGCTCTGAATGCGTGAAGGTCCTGCGTGTCGAAAGGCAGCCCGCGACCACCCGCGGTAATCACACATGAGCACTCGTGAATCCGTCATCATCTCGGCCGTCCGAACGCCGACCGGCAAATTCCTCGGGGCGCTGAAGGACCTCTCCGCCGCCGAACTCGGCGCGCGTGTCGTGCGCGAAGCGGTCCGTCGCGCGGGAATCGACCCGGCCAGCGTGGACGAGTGCATCATGGGCAACGTCATTCAGGCGGGCAACGGCCAGAATCCGGCGCGGCAGGCGGCCCTCAACGGCGGATTGGCCGACCATGTCGCGGCCCTGACTGTCAATAAGGTGTGCGGGTCCGGGCTCAAGGCCGTCATGCTCGCCGCGCAGGGCATCGCCACGGGCGACATCGACATCGCGGTTGCCGGCGGGATGGAGTCGATGAGCAACGCGCCGTATCTCCTGCCGCGCGTCCGCGAAGGTCTGCGGATGGGCGACGGCAAGGTCGTCGATTCGCTGATCAACGATGGACTGTGGTGCTCGTTCGAGAACTGCCACATGGGGATCTCTGGCGAAGTCGTCGCGGAAAAGTACTCGATCGGACGCGACGAGCAGGATCGCTACGCCGCGGAGAGCCACCGGAAGGCGGCGCACGCGACGCGCGAAGGCTGGTTCAAGGACGAGATCCTGCCGATCGGCCTTCCGCAGCGGAAAGGTGACCCGCTCGTGATCTACACCGACGAGACCATTCGCGAGGACACCACGGCGGAGGCGCTGTCGAAGCTCAAGCCCGCCTTCAAGCAGGATGGGTCGGTGACCGCCGGCAATGCGCCGGGAGTCAACGACGCCGCGGCGGCGGTCGTGATCATGGCAGCCGCGAAGGCGCAGGCGCTCGGCCTGACGCCGATGGCCAGGGTCGTCGGCCAGGCCACGAGCGGGCTCCCGCCGAAGCTCGTCATGATGACGCCTGTCGAGGCCGTGCGGAAGCTCGCCTCGAAGGTCGGCTGGAACCTGAAGGACGTCGATCTTTTCGAGATCAACGAAGCCTTCTCCGTCCAGGCGGTCGCGATCATGCGGGAATTGGGGATCGACCCGGCACGCGTGAACGTCCATGGCGGCGCGGTCGCGCTTGGCCACGCGATCGGCGCGAGCGGCGCGCGGATCCTGACGACGCTGCTCTACGCGTTGAAGCAGCGCGGCGGGACGCGCGGTATTGCGGCGCTGTGCCTCGGGGGCGGCAACGGCGTTGCGCTCGCTGTCGAGCGGAGGTAGCCAATGGAGCGATGGTGAGCATTCAGCGAGTCGGTGTCGTGGGCGCCGGAACGATGGGCAACGGGATTGCCCAGGTCTTCGCGCAGGCAGGGTTCGATGTGCGGCTCGTCGACGCGGCGGCGGGCGCCCTCGACCGCGCGCGATCCTCGATTGAGAAGAGCCTCGCCAAGCTCGTCGCGAAGGGCCGGGTGACGGGCGAGGAGCGGGACGCCACGCTGGGGCGCCTGACGACGGGCACCAACATCGACGCGCTCGCCGATGGCGACTACATCGTCGAGGCGATTTTCGAGGATCGGCAGGCCAAGCTATCGCTGTTCGCTCGGCTGGATCAATTGACCCGTCCCGACGTCATCCTGTCTTCGAACACCTCCTCGATCTCGATCACGACGCTCGGCGCCGCAACGAATCGCGCGGACCGCGTGCTGGGCATGCACTTCATGAACCCGGTCCCGCTGATGTCGCTCGTCGAGCTGATTCGCGGTCAGGCCACGTCGCCCGAGTCCATGCTGGTCGCAGCAGAGCTGTGCATGCGCCTCAACAAGACGGCCGTCGAGGCGTCGGACTACCCGGGATTCATTGCCAACCGCGTGCTGATGCCGATGATCAATGAGGCGATCTTCGCGCTGATGGAAGGCGTCGGCACGGCCGACGCCATCGATACGGTGATGAAGCTCGGGATGAACCATCCGATGGGCCCGCTGACGCTGGCTGATTTCATCGGGCTCGACGTTTGCCTGGCGATCCTCGACGTCCTGCACGACGGCCTCGGCGATCCCAAGTATCGGCCGTGTCCACTCCTCCGCCGGATGGTCGCGGCCGGTCACCTCGGCCGGAAGTCCGGCCAGGGCTTCTACCGCTACTGATCGCCGTGCTGCCGATACACCCTGCGGCGCGACGTCTCGCACTCGTCGGCTGGGCATTGGCCGCCGTCGGCGGCACAGTGGCCGTCTGGTGGCTATCCTCGTACCTCGAGACGCTGACCGCGCTCGCGCAGACCGACCGCGACGCGGCGCTGGTCCTCTTCCGCTCGCGCGCCGTGCCGGCGCTGCTCGTCGTGGTTGGTGTGGCTGTGGCGGCCGGCGCCGTGCTACTCCGACAGGGTCTGCAGATCGCGCGAGCGGCCGAGCGTCAGGGCCGTACGCTGGGCAACGTGATGGCGGCGGCCGGCTTCGTGCTGGCGGCCGTGCCGCTCATCCTCATCTCTGTGGTGTTTTGGCTGCTGGGGCGGGCGTGACGGAGCTGCGAAATAGCCACGGCGGGCTTTGATCTGACCACTCCGCCCACGGAGCTTGACCTCGATCGTGTGCCAGCCGTCCGCGGGAACACGCGTCGGGGTATAGCTGAGGACGTAGCGCTGGCGGAATTCGGCAAGCACATCCAGGAACGTCTTCCTGAGGGCGCCCTGCCCTTCCGCGTAGAACATTCGCCCGCCGGTCTCGTCGGCGAAGGCGTCGAGCAGCCGCAGCCCATCGTCGTCCACAGGTGGCGGGCGGGAGGCCCACGTAACCGACTCCGAGCTGCGTGGTTTGACATACGTAATCATGTTCAAGGAGTTGGTGAGCCGCACCGTGACCGGGTACACGACGACGTCGGTGCGGCGAGCCGAGTCGAGTACGGTGCGCGCCGGCAGCCAGCTCGCCGTGTCGCGGCCGTCGCTGAAGAGCAGCATCATCGTGCGTCCTGCGTCGGCTTCGCGCAGCGCGAGCCCGGCGAAGGCCGCGTCGATCACCGATGTGCTGCCGCCGGCCTTCACACCGTCGACTAGCCGTCGCAGGAGCATCGTGTCGCCGGTCAAGGGCGTGTGAAGCTGGAGCCGCTCGGAAAACGAGACGAGCGCCGCGCGATCGGCCGCCGCGAGCGCGTCGATGAGCGCCGTCAACCCGTCCTTGAGCTGCGCCAGCGGCGAACCCGCAACGCTTCCGCTGAGGTCGAGCACGCAGATGACATTCAGCGGCAACGTCTCTGCGCTGACGTCGGTGACCACCTGCTCCACGCCGTTGTCGCGCAGGTCGAAGTGGGATCGCGTCAGCCCTGTCACGGGGCGCCCACCGTCGGTGACCAGCACGTCGACGCGGACCGCCGCAACGCCGGTGGTGAATCGAGCTGGTTGAGCGCCTAACGGCGCTCCCGCCGCACACAGGAGCAACAGGAGCAAAACCCGTTTCATTGTCGAACCAGAGGTCGAACCATGGACAGCGCCACCGAGAGACGCTGTTGAAACCGCCACGACTGCCCCCGCAGGTACACCCACCAGGGATCGGACCCCGTGGTGGGCCTGGTCAGCGCACGGCCAATCTCCTCGGCAGCGTCGCTGCGCCGACCCACCTTGTGGGCCAGTTGCGCGGCGGCGACGCGGGCGGACTGGTCGATCATCACGAGACCGATTGCCGACCGGTAGGCCGTGACCGCCGCGGCGTTGTCGCCACGGTGCTCGAGGAGATCTCCCAGAAAAAGAAGGGCGAGGTATCGAAACGCAGGCTCGACTGTCGAGAGCGTCAATTGGCGCAGCGCGGCCTCGGCGGCGTGCGTGTTACCCCGCAGAAAGAGGACGCGGCCCAGGCGCAATCTGGGCTCCGGCGGCCGAGGATCCGCATCAACGCTTCGGCGGAGCCAGTCCGCAGCGGTGTCGAGGTGCCGGTCGGACGGAGGGCCTCCCGACGGGCGTCGTTGGGGATTTGCCGATCCATACCACCAGAGCATCTCGTGCCGGGAACCTGCTGCGAGCAGCAATTCGGGATCGTTCGGAAAGTCCTCGAGCGCGAGATTCAGGTACTCAGCCGAGTCCGGCGCGGTCAGCCGACCCGCGCTCTGTTGAATGGACTCCCAGAGGAGATACCAGTTGCGCAGGAAGAGTGTTCGAGGGGCGAGGGACCTCAGAGCCGTGAAGATGCGACGGACTGCCGCGACCTGGACTGACCAGCCGTGGGTGCCGGGCGCCGCGCCAACGCGCTCTCCATCCGCGACGCACTCGGTGTGGAGCATGAGCGCGAGCTCGAGCGCCGCGACGTCGCGCGCGCGGCGGGCCCCATCCAACCAAACGTTGACGACCCGCAGGGGATCGGGGGATGAGGTCAGACGCTTCATGCCCGAGACGGCCGCATCGATCTCACTCTTCTTGTACGCGGCGAGCAGCTCGGCGTACTGGGTTCGAGAGAAGTCCTGCGCTGCAGCGATCGCCGGAAGGAGGCACACGCCAAGGACGCCGATTGCGCGCGGCAGCCTTCGTGCACCGACCGCGTGTGTCGTGGCTCGCTCCATAGCCTCCCGGATCATCTCGAATCCGATCGCGACCGGAAAAGGATTGTCACCGTCAGCAGCGGCACCAGGATCAAGAGCTCTCTGACGAGCGCAATCGCGTTCTGCGCGACGAACGTCCAGCCCTGATTGTAGCGTCGCGAGATCGGCATGAACACGTGGAAGGCGCACTCGAAATAGCCGCTGCTCACCGGCCACAACGCCATGATGCCGATGGGCGGCGACGAGTCACGCCCGAGCCAGTCGAGCAACACGTGCGATGAGTAGGCAGCCAAGCACGCGACGGCAAGAGTCAGTGGGCGCAGTCCCAGTAGTCGTCGAACCCCGACACGTTGCGCGACGCAGGCGACGATCCCCGCCACGATTCCCACGATGATCGCGGCGCCGATGCTGTGGATCGGCCCGCTGTGCGCGCCAATCAGTAGATCGAAGTCCGGCACCGCGCCCAGCGCGCCAAAAAGAGCGGCCTCGCGCCAGAAGGTGCCTGGCACCTTCGACCCCTGTTGAGCGAAAAAGGGCGCGACCGAGGGGGCTCCGGCCACGACCCATCCGGCGGCGACGCCGGCAATCACGTGACCGATCGGGGAGGGCATGAGTCAGAAGGCTAGCAGCTCTCAGCTCGCTCGCAACTCGCGGCTCGCGTCTCGCGGTTCGCGGCTCGCAATTCGCAAAGTCCGGGAGAAACTACCGCGCGGAAACTGCCAACTCCGACGCTTCGGAACATGGCAGAAACTGCGGCACGGCGGCAGGAGGGGCGAAAGTCCAGCTGCCTCGTAAGATGCTCCCAATCAACACGATAATAGGCCATGCTTTACAGATTTTCGCTTGACTTTCTCCCCGGCACGAACCTAGAATGCCGAGTCTTGGCAGCCGCCAATCGTTGGCCGCTGACAACGCGCGAAGGAGACACCGAATGCCGCCAGAGAACGACCGCGAACGCCTGAAGGCCATCGAGATGGCCGTCGGACAGATCGAAAAGCAGTTTGGCAAAGGCTCGATCATGCGCCTGGGCCAGAAAGATGCCGTGGCCGCCATCCCGGCCATATCCACCGGGTCGGTCAGCCTCGATTATGCCCTCGGAATTGGTGGCGTTCCGCGCGGGCGCGTCGTCGAGATTTTCGGTCCGGAATCGTCGGGCAAGACGACGCTCTCCCTGCAGGTCATCGCCGAAGCGCAGAAGCTCGGCGGCATGGCGGCGTTCGTGGACGCCGAACACGCCCTCGACGCGAAATACGCACAGAAGCTCGGCGTCGATCTCGACAACCTCCTGGTCTCGCAGCCCGACAACGGCGAGCAGGCGCTCGAGATCGTCGAGGTCCTGGTCCGTTCGAACGGCGTCGACGTCGTCGTGGTCGATTCGGTCGCCGCGCTCGTGCCGCGCGCCGAAATCGAGGGCGAGATGGGCGAGGCGCAGATGGGGCTGCAGGCTCGCCTCATGTCGCAGGCGCTACGGAAGCTCACCGGCGCCGTCTCGAAGTCCAAGACCTGCCTGATCTTCATCAACCAGCTCCGCGAGAAGATTGGCGTGATGTTCGGCAATCCCGAAACCACGACCGGCGGGCGCGCGCTCAAGTTCTACTCGTCGGTGCGGATCGACATCCGCCGGATCGGCGCAATCAAGGACGGCGACATGGTCGTCGGCGGCCGGACCCGGGTGAAGGTCGTCAAGAACAAGGTGGCGCCGCCCTTCCGCGAGGCCGAGTTCGACGTGATGTACGGCGAAGGCATCTCGCGCGAAGGCGATCTCCTCGATCTCGCCGTCGACCGCAAGATCGTGGAAAAGAGCGGCACGTGGTTCGCCTTCAACGGCGACCGCCTGGGACAGGGCCGCGAGAACGTCAAGCAGTTCCTCAAGGACAATCCGGCAGTGTTCAAGACGCTCGAAGAAAAAGTCCGCCGCGAGCTGGGAATGGTGCAGGCGGCGGAAGTCGCAGTCTAGGCGAGACCGAGCCTCTGGGAATCGGCGCGTGGGACTTTATTCCCGCGTCAGCGGCAGCGCCGAGGTTGATGTCACCGAGGATGCTGAAGTCGGCGGGGTTCGGACGACGACGAGGATCTCCCCGGGCCTGATGAACCCGAGCTCCGCGCGCGCGACGCTCTCGATCGTCGGGGCGTCGTGCTGCAGGTGGCGAATCTCATCGGCCAGGGTCGCATTCTCGTACTGCAGCCGGGACAACTCTGCGATCGCCGCGTTGAAGTCCCGGCGTGCACGTAACGTCTCGGACAGCCCACGCTCGCCAATCAGTGCGTTGACGGCCAGGACACACGCGGCGAAGCACAGCACCCGTCCCGTCCACGCCTGTTCGCGTCGGCGTGCAGGAAGCTTCGGCGTGTCCAATCCGCTCAGGCTCGTCATTCGAGAAGGTACCACGGAGAAGAAAAGTACCAGACCTGCCGCGAAAGTACAAGTCCTGATTCGCGCGCCCGCGCAATCGATCAGGCGCGCCCAAGGTACCGCAGCGCGCGAAAGAGTACAAGCGACTTTTTACGTGCGCGTTCCGAGCAATCGTAAGGTTGTCGATCGCCGGGCGGGACTGTTATGATGAGGGTTCCGCCTGAGGCATGCCGAGGTAGCTCAGTTGGTAGAGCACAGCACTGAAAATGCTGGTGTCACTGGTTCGATTCCAGTCCTCGGCACCAACCTTCGCTCCCTGTCAGGCGAAGGTTGTCCGCCATAGCTCGCGAAGCGAGCGAAGGCGGACTTCGCGCTGCTGATCCCGAGCTACGGTTGGCTTCGCCATCCGCCAAGCAAGCGAAGGCGGACCCGCCCCTATCCTGCCGGCCATCCGCATCATTCGATCATTCGCGACGGAGCGCGATGATGGGATCCAGTTGCGAGGCGCGGCGTGCCGGGACATAGCACGCCAGGGCCGCCGTGCCGACCAGGAGCACGGCCACACCGGCCAGCGCGACGGGATCGGTCGGCGCAATGCCGAAGAGCACGCCACGCAGAGTGGCTGCGGTCGCGATCGCGCAAGCCATGCCGACGACGAGTCCAACAGCGACGGGCTTCATCCCGCCTGACACGACCCACCCCACAATTTCCTGGCGTGTTGCGCCGAGCGCGAGCCGGATGCCGATATCCCGCGTTCGACACGCGACGGTATAGCTGACGACACCGTACACGCCCACCGCTCCGAGCAAGAGCGCGACGACAGCAAACAGGCTGGTCAGCAGCATCTGGAAACGGCGTTCTGCAACAGCCGACATCACGATCTGCCGCATCGTTCGCACCGCCGGAATCGGCAACGCGGAATCCATCTGCCGGATGGCATTTCGCACTGCCGGAGCTAGTGTCTCTGGCGTCGAGGACGTTCTCACGATGACCGTCATGCTCCCGCTGGTGCTAGGTGGCAGGTGCGGTCGATAGAGCTGCGGCGGGAGCGATCGATCGACGGCGCCCGCTCGAACATCCTGCACGACTCCAACGACGGTCAGCAGAGGCGCTTGCTGATCCACGACGTCGCCTTGCCGGATTCGCAGGCCCGGCACGGTGGAGAATGCCTGACCGGGCCAGAGAGATCTCGCCAGGGATTCGCTGACAATCGCCGTCGTGACCGGATCCGGTGGCTCGAAGAAGCGACCAGCGACCAACGTGCTGCCGCTCGCCGCAAAGTAGCCGGCCGTCACTTGCCGGAACCCGGCGATCGGCCGCTTCAGGACAACGGCCTCGAAGTTGGTATCCGTGTCGAGAAAAATCGCCTGGCTGCCGGACGCGGCCGCAACGGGCGCGTCGCTGATGGCGCCCACCGCCAGAACGCCCGGAAGGCTGGCGACGTTCTCAGTCAGCGTCCGGTAGAAGTTGACCCGTTGTGGGTCGGCCGAGTAGCGCCTGCCGGATAAGGACAGATCGACGGCAAGTACGCTCTGCACGTCGTACCCGCGATCGGCGTTCAACACGTTGACGAAACTGTGCAGCAGCAACGCCGCGGAGACCAGCAGGGCCGTGCCAAGCGCCATCTCCACGCCTACCAGCACCTGGCGGAAACTCGCCGCGCGGGCACCGCCAAGCGAGTCCCTGGCGCCTTCCTGCAGCATCGTGCCTGGATGTCGTCGGTATGCCTGGAAGGCAGGCACCATCCCGCAGGCGACGGCGGTCAGCGCGCTCGCCAGAACCGCGAAGATAAGTACAGGCGTGTTGATGCCCGCCTCACGAAGGAGGGCCACCTCCGGTCCGTACGCGACGAGTGCCTGCAGCCCGTAGTACGCAACAAGAGCGCCGACGACACCGCCACACGCGGCAAGGACCGTGCTCTCCGACAGCATCTGGAGCACGATGCCGGCCCGTCCTGCGCCAAGCGCAACCCTTGTGGCGAACTCCGTCGAACGGCTTGCCACTCGTGCGAGCAGGAGACTCGCGATGTTCGTGCACGCAACAAGGAGGAGGAGCGTGGACGCAGCAAGCAGGAGCAACAGACGCGTGCGCAGCTCACCGGTGTAGATGTCGCGGATCGGCTTGAGGTGCGGAATCAGCTGCACGCCGGGAGGCAGCGCCTTGCTGGGAGCATTGAGCAGCGCCTGGAGCTGCTGCCGTCCACGTTCGTGGCTTTCACCCGCCTTCAGCCGCAGCAGCAGGGCCTGATTCCAGTCCTCACCTTCGAGCTCCCGCGCCGTCGGCGCCAGCGGTTTCCACACGTCAACCCGCGTACCGAATTTCAGATGGAGCAGGGTTCCTGTGGGCACGAGCAGCGAAGCCGGCGCGATGCCGACCACCAGGTGGCGTTGCCCATTCAAGTCAATCGTCTTGCCGACGATCGCAGGATCGGCCGCGTACTGCCTGCGCCACAAGCCGTCGCTGATCACGACGACCCGGTCTCGTCCTGGCTGCTCCTCCTCCGAAGTAAACCCTCGCCCCTGCGCCGGTTGAACACCCAGAAACGAAAAGAAGTTTGCCGATACGCGGACGCCACCCACGCGTTCAGGCTCGCCGGTGCCCGTCAGATTCCATTGGACCGGAGTCATGGTGGCCACATCGGAGAAGGCGGTGTCCGCACCGCGCCACTCCAGGTAATCCTGGATCCGTCCACCGAGTGCGCCGAACTGCTCGAGGCGCTCTGGAATCGTGATCTCGACCGTGTAGAGTTGCTCGGGGGACTGGTACGGCAAGGGCTTCAGGAGCACGGCATAGACGGCGCTGAAGATGGCCGTGTTCGCTCCGATGCCAAGTGCAAGGGTCACGATCGCGGCGATGGCGAATCCAGGAGCGCGACGGAGCGAGCGCACCGCGAAACGGACATCGCGCCACGCGCGCTCGAGCCAGACGAGCGGTCGTCCGTCGCGACACTCGTCTTTGGTCAAGTCCAGGGGACCGAACTCCTTCCGGGCGCGTCGCTGGGCCGCCTCGAGGCTCATTCCCTCGTCCACGTACTCGCGGACCTGATTCTCAAGGTGGAATCGCAATTCCGAGTCCATCCTGCGCTCCCAATCACGCCGTCGGAGCCAGCTTCGCCACCTCATGACATTGTTCCTATCTCGGGCTCCTATTCGGCCGTCTCGAGCACCAGGGAGATGGCCTCGGTGAGACGCTTCCAGCCCGCCTGCGCTTCCTCGAACTGACGGCGCCCTTCTGTGGTCAACCGGTAGTACTTCGCGTCACGGCCGCCGTCGGTCGTCTTCCATTCGGCTTTGACCCACCGTTTGTCCTCGAGGCGATAGAGCGCGGGATAGAGCGAACCTTGTCGAATCTGAAGGGCATCCTTGGAGATCTGTTGAAGGCGCTGAACGATGCCGTAGCCATGAAGAGGCTCAAGAGCAAGCACCTTGAGAATCAACATGTCGAGTGTGCCTTGAAGAAGCGCGGCTTCGCGCGGTGTGCTCTCAGTATGCCTAGCCATTCGAGATATTAGTAACACTCGATGCCTAGGATGTCAAGGCACAGGTCGTCCGGAGCTAATTCCAGCGGGCGAACGTCAGGGCTCTTTCAGTGTCCGCCCCAGTAGTACGCCCGTCCCTGATTCCAGTTCACGACGACGATCAGGCGTCCCTGCCGGGATCTGTACGACTGGAGGCCCGCGGCCTTCGCCTGCTCGGCGTTCACCGATCCTCGTAGGAGCACCGGCCACCACTCGATCCGGCCAGGGATATCGCATTCGACGCCGGCGAGCGTCGTTTCATCGGCATGCAGCATTGCGCGAAGCGCGCCCGCATCCTGCGGAGGAAAGTTGAACAACCCCCACCGCCGCAGCGAGTGGAGGTCGCTCGCGGTGCGGAT